>JADMIO010823450.1_pt1 | contig 39341 bp, 40 predicted proteins | sample 8958161 | NCBI WGS metagenome assembly JADMIO01 (sample SAMN16585339, study PRJNA669376) | soil metagenome | isolation source: Crop rotation soil | place: USA: Cullars Rotation, Alabama | collected 2011 | reverse complement strand
AAATCCAGGTAAACCAACAGAACCAGAGAAGCCAACAGAACCGGAAAAACCAACAAATCCAGGTAAACCAACAGAACCAGAGAAGCCAACAGAACCGGAAAAACCAACAGAACCAGAGAAACCAACAGAACCAGAGAAGCCGACAGAACCAGAGAAACCAACGAATCAAGGAAAGCCAGTGCTGAAACAAAATGAAAAGATGGTAGCAAGTAAATAAAGAGAAAACAACTGATATTGCCAAAAAGGTACTCATAAAAAGAGTACCTTTTTAATTTGAAGCTAGATTGAACAGAGGTGATACTTTGATATGTATAGTGAAAAGATATCAATCAAATATAAATTAGCTGAAAAAGAAGTACTCATTCCATTGAGTGCTTTTTTGTTTGTTGGAATGTTATTGATCGCTAATTTTTTACTCAACTTATCTTTAGAGCTGATAGAAACAACTTTTAGTGATTTATTACATCCCAAACCGTTTCATATGGAGATAGGATTTCTTTTTCGGATGCCAATTGCAGAGCATCCAATTTACTACTTGCTTGTTTTCCTTGTAGTGATTGGAACTATAGCGAGAACAGTGTACAAATTGAAATCTTCCTTTAAAAACTTAAATAATCATCAGAAAGGATCTAGTCGTTTTACAACAGTTGAAGAGCTGAAAAAGCAGTATCGAGCTGTACCAGATCGAGAGAAATCGTTTAAAGGTGGCGGTGGTGTTGTTATTTCACGATTAGGTGAAAAGGTATTTATTGATGATAGTCCGGTAAACAATTTAATCATTGGTACAACGCGCTCTGGTAAAGGGGAAACCTTTGTATTTCCTACAATTGATGTCTATTCTAGAGCGGAACATAAGCCATCTTTAATTTTCAACGATCCAAAGGGGGAATTGTTCAGCGCATCGAAAGAAACGCTGGAAAAACGAGGGTATCATATTGAAGTTTTGAACTTGTTAAAGCCACTTGATTCCATGAGTTATAACTTATTGCAGCTTGTCAAAGATGCTTATAAAGATGGGGATTATTCAACGGCACAGGCATTATGTAAAACACTCTCACACACTTTGTTTTATAAACCAGGTGTTAAAGATCCTTTTTGGCAAGATTGTGCTATGAGCCTATGCAACGCTATGGTTTTAGCTATAACAGATAAATGTATTGCAGAGGGGACAGAAGAAAAAATAACGATGTATGCAGTAGCTAACATGTTATCGGAACTTGGTTCGAAAGAAATACTAATAGATCCAGAGGAACCACCTAAAAATGCATTAGATTTATACTTTGAAGGCTTACCAGCGGATAGCGTTGCGAAAATGCAATATGCAACTTCTAATTTCTCAAAAGGGCAAGCAAGAGGTGGGATTTTCACTCAAACAATGAACGGACTTTCTATTTTTACATTTGATGAAATCGCTAAAATGACAGCGAAAAATAGTGTGGATTTGAAACGTGTCGGTTTTGGAAAAACGATAAAAGGAAAAGTGACACCTAGAAAACGAGTAGAAATTGTATTTTCAGATGGCTCAAAGGAGTCTATCAAAGCAGATATTACAGGACGTTTTGCATTAGATTTTAAACAAGTAATACAAGTTGGAGATATTATTCAATGTAATGAAAAAGAAAACCCTCAAACGAAAACATCTATTACTATTGCAAAAATAGATGAAAAAACGGGTCATACAGAATTTAAAGTAGTAGAAGAACATGAAGATATGAAAATAACAAAAGTGGATTATTTCGATAAGCCAGTCGCTATTTTTATGATTACACCAGACTTTGATTCTTCGAACCATGTGATTGCTTCTATTTTTGTAAGGCAGCTTTATTTTATATTGGCAAAGGGTGCATCCCTCGCTCGTGGAGGAAAATGTCACCGTGAAGTGGTTTTTTGCCTAGATGAGTTTGGAAATATGCCGAGTATTGAAGGAATGGCAAATATTATCACGGTTTGTCTTGGTAGGAATGTTCGCTTTAACCTAATAATCCAGGCATATGCACAATTAAAAAATAAGTATGGTGAAGATGCAGATACGATTGATGGAAACTGTGGGAATACCATCTACATTCTAACGAACGATCAAGAAACCGCCGAAAAAGTATCCAAAAAACTAGGGAATCAGACGATTAACCTACCTTCCCGAAGTGGGAAAGGTCTTTCTACTGATAAAAATAAAACGGAAGGTTTAGACCAACGCCCACTGTTAACAGCAAATGAACTTATGAATTTTAAAGAAGGAGAAAGTGCCGTTATTCGTGTTATAAAACGTCAGGATAATAACAGAAAACGGATCAGACCTCGCCCGATTTATAATACGGGGGAAACAGCCTTAAAATACAGATGGGAGTACTTAGGAGTAGAGTTCGATACAGATAAATCTATTTTAGATATAGATATTGATTCTCTACATGATGATGTAAATCCAAAATCACTTATTGTAGATTTTCTAGGACAGAGAAAAGCAGAACAAATTGAGAAAAAAATATCAGAACCAGAACAAGTACAAGAAGCTTCTTCTCAAATAGAGACACCGCAGCCAGTAGAAGAACCAACAATGATGGGAATTGATGAAGAAATTCCGGAAGAGGCGTTTCAACAGGAAGATAGTCCGTTTGATTCCCTCTCCATTGAAAATTGGAAAGGAAAAACGGTTAACGAATTTTTCGAATCTGATTTAGCGTTTTTGAAACTGGTTGATAAGTTCTTTTTAGCACAGTTAGGCAAATCAATAGATGAGGTTGAAAATCAAGAAATGGGCGAGTTTTACAGTGAATTTCAGATGTTAGCTCACAATGACCACATCGACAAAAGTGTTTATCAAGCAGTCGAAAACAAGATTAATCGAACCTTGCGTGATTTAGAAGAAAAAGAACAAGTACCAAGTTAGAAAGCACTCAAATGATTGAGTGCTTTTTTGAATCCAAATATAAAGGGGGAATAGGTAATGGGTGTACCGACAATAACGGATAAAATGCAATTGATTTTAGATAGTTACTCGTCATTTGTAACAGAAGAAAATGAGGTCATTCTTGGTCTAGAAGATGCGGTTCTTTTCCTTTCATTAGATCGGGAACAAAAAGGGAAATTGATTATTCGTATTGACAGACTGAATGAAAGAGTGAATTGGACAGCAAAAGAAGTATTAGGGCAATAGCAAGTATGAGAGGAGGGTAAATAGTGAAAGATGAAGAGATTTTAAAGGTTTTAGAATCGTTCTCGGATTATCTTCAAGTAGGAGACATCGTGAATTATGTATTGCGTTGGCTAGGATGGTTCCTAATTGTAGGCTTATCATTAGTTGTAGATGCTTTAGAAGGTGTGACAGATGCAATTTTGGGGATTAAAGGATTCTTTAATTCACCAGAAATACAAAATTTTGTTGATATGCTATATCCATTGTTTGTTGTTCTTTTAGCCATATCGTTTTTATATATTGGCTACATGTTCATCATGAACAAACAAATGAACCGTTCTCAAATTATCATCAATATTTTCATAACATTGAGTGTACTTTGTTTATTAAGTACGGGTATGACAAAGGTCGATAAGTTCACCGATGATGCCATAGCGGTTGTAAAATCAGAGCAAAAAGGTTCCTTAAGTGATGAAATTATTAAGAAAAACATAACAGATGTTGCAGTAATAGATCAAAATGGATGGAAAAAGAAAGAAGATTTGAATCCGAAAAATAATATTCCGGAAAAAAATATTAGACAAATAGATATTACAGAAAAAATTGATTCCGATTTCAAATTTACGAAAGACAAGGATTTATCAGATGGTGGTCAAAAAATCCTACAGAATAAAAGGGTGATGGATGCATTAGGAGTTGCATCTTTAGCAGAATTAAAAGATGGATGGTTTGATTTCTTTCCAGAAAAGTATTATCGCTGGCATTGGAATTTTTGGAACATATTCTTTACTTTACTGATAACAGGATTAACTTTGTTATTGGTAAGTATTAAATTAGCTAGATTATGTTATGAATTAGCATTTAACTATTTGTTAGCCAACATATTAGCACCAGCGGATGTTGCGAATGGTCAAAAGTTAAAAGCTGTATTATCTAATATCCTCAATATATTTATAGCAACGATTATGATATTCCTCTCTTTGAAGCTATATATAATGGGAACGGCGTTTCTACATGACAAACTAAGTGGTGTACCGTATCTGATTGCATTAGCAGCATTTAGCATGGCAGTTCTAGATGGCCCGTCAGTTGTAGAAAGGCTATTTGGAATAGATATTGGATTAAAGAGCAGTTGGGGCATGTTAGCAGGTGGTTTCGCACTTGGTAAAGGAATTGGCGCTCTTGCAAGTTCAAAACCAATGAAGGGTCTCGGAAATATGATTGGAAAAGGAGCGAAAGGTGCAGCAGAAGGAACGGGTGTTGCAGCAGCTAAAACAGCAAGTGCGGCAGCGATGGCAACAGGTGGCATGGCTGGTCTCATAAGTGGCTTGAAAAATGGAAATGAATCTGAAAATAAAGATTCATTGCAAGATCAAATGAAAAAAGCTGGTGAGAAGAAAGCAAATGGAAATGATGTAGCAAATAAGGAAAAAGAAAAAGGTAACTTAAATAAGGAAAAAGATAAAAAGAATGGTGGTATGCCATCTATTCAAGAAGATATGAAAAAAGGCGGGAACGAAAACCCTGGGGTAGCAAATGGGCAAGAATCGGGAACAACAAGTCTTCAAGATGAAATGAAAGAAGCTGGAAAATCAAATGGAACAAGTGAAGGAAATCAAACAGCAGGAACAGTAAGACAAGGAACAAGTGAAGGAAATCAAACACCAGGAGGCGTAAGGCAAGGGGCAAGCGCAGGAAATCCAACACCAGGAGGCGTAAGACAAGGAGCAAATGAAGGAAATCAAACACCAGGAGGCGTAAGACAAGGAGCAAATGAAGGAAGTCAAACACCAGGACCAGTAAGACAAGGAGCAAATGAAGGAAATCCAACACCAGGACCAGTAAGACAAGGAGCAAATGAAGGAAGTCAAACAGCAGGACCAGTAAGACAAGGAGCAAATGAAGGAAATCAAACAGCAGGACCAGTAAGACAAGGAGCAAATGAAAGAAGTCAAACAGCAGGACCAGTAAGACAAGGAGCAAATGAAGGAAGTCAAACAGCAGGACCAGTAAGACAAGGAGCAAATGAAGGAAATCAAACAGCAGGACCAGTAAGACAAGGAGCAAATGAAAGAAGTCAAACAGCAGGACCAGTAAGACAAGGAGCAAATGAAGGAAGTCAAACAGCAGGACCAGTAAGACAAGGAGCAAGTGAAGGAAGTCAAACAGCAGGACCAGTAAGGCAAGGAGCAAATGAAGGAGGTCAAACACCAAGCCCGGCACCAGTAGAAGCATCAAGACCAGTACCAAGCGGAAGTAACCCGGCACCAGTAGAAGCATCAAGACCAGTGCCAAGTGGAGGAAGCCCGGCATCAATGGAAACATCAAGACCAGTACCAAGTGGAGGAAGTCCGGCACCAGTAGAAACACCAAGACCAGTACCAAGTGGAGGAAGTCTGGCACCAGTAGAAACACCAAGATCAGTACCAAGTGGAGGAAGCCCGGCACCAGTAGAAACACCAAGATCAGTACCAAGTGGAGGAAGCCCGGCACCAGTAGAAACACCAAGATCAGTACCAAGTGGAGGAAGCCCGGCACCAGTAGAAACACCAAGATCAGTACCAAGTGGAGGAAGCCCGGCACCAGTAGAAACACCAAGATCAGTACCAAGTGGAGGAAGCCCGGCACCAGTAGAAACACCAAGATCAGTACCAAGTGGAGGAAGCCCGGCATCAGCCGACATCGTAACGGTGACACAAAGTAGCCCAATTATTCCTTATGAAAGCGATAAAGAAGTGGCAGCAAGTAGAAGTCAGGAAACTCGGACATTAGGACAATATACAACTGATAAAGTTAAAAATACAACATCATCCGTGAAACAAAAGGTAAGAGGAGTACAAGAACGCATTCATAATTCTGAAACGGTACAGAATACAAAGCGTTTTTATCAGATGGGGCAAAACACGGGTAAAAGTTGGAGAGATATTGTAAACAAAAATAAAAATAGTACAGATAAAAAATAAGCGTACGATTACGCTTATTTTTTATTGTCGAAAAGGAGGGAATCCCGATGAGAAGCTATCGGATTCCGAAGGAAATCAGTACAGAATTACGGATTAATAAAGTGCTTTATTTAATAGATTTCTTTTTATTAATTGGCTTATTAGTTGTAACGATGATTCTTAGGAATTTTGTACATGATTCCTTTCAATTACCATTTGTTATTTTCATGGCAGTTATTGCAATTATCATGATTTGGCGACCAAGTACGAATCCTCAAAAACGAATGTATGAAGTGTTGATTATTACATTGCTAAGAAGAAAAGGTGCATATTGCGCCATTGATAACGATCAATAAGGGAGGGGTCACATATGGCGTTATTCAGCGAAAAAGATGTAGAAAAAGAGAAACCCAAACAAATAGAAAAACCGATTAAAAAGGCATTTCATTTTAACGAAAAACAGTTAGAAAAAAAACTTTCCGAGCCAAAAGATATTGTTAAGGTGGTACCAACAAAAAAGAAAGAGGAAGAAAAACCAAAGACAGAAAACAAAGCAAAAAAACAAAAAAGAGAAAAAGCAAAGAAAGATGTTTTGAAAAAGAAAAATCCAAAACTTCTAGGCTTTTTCTCTAGAAAAAAGAAAGAAGCACCACCAAAGGTAAAAAAAAGTATTGCGGAAATTATGCAAATTGTAGACATGACAGAAGATGGCATATTTGAACTGAAAAATGAGGAGTTTTTAGAAATCCTTCAAGTGGAAGGTGACGATATGTTCTCTAAGAATAGCGACGAGCAAGCATTTGTTATTTTCTCACATGCTTATTTTTATCAAGCCTACAAACAGTCCATTAAACTCGTTTTTTTAAACTTCCCATGTCAAACAACTGAACAACAACGATATATAGAGAAGAAAATTAAAGAATGTACCAGTCCTTTGTATGAACGAATTTTAAATCAAAAGTTAAAAGAACTGCAGTTTTTAGAATGGGGTAGAACAAATCGGGAAGCCTTCTTATTTATTTACGGAGAAACGGAATTAATCGTAAAAGAACGTGTGGATGCAGCAAAACGATATATCAAACGCTCTACTGAACTATTAGAGGTGGATGAAGAGAAAAAGTTAGAGCTTATGTTTAAATTGTTTAATCAAAATGCAAAATTAGGAACGAAAAATATATGGTAGTAAGGGGGAAATAATATGTTTGCGTTCAAAAGTAAAAAATCCAAAAAGGAAAAACAAGAGGAACTAAAAAAGAAGAAAGGTTATAACCCTTATTTAATGGCTAGAGTTCAGCCACAAGGGGGAATTAGTTTTAAAGAAAGCTATTTTCAAACAGGTGATGGATTAGGTACTTGTGTGCATGTTTTTGACTTTCCAACAGAGGTAAATGATTTTTGGTTAGAGCAAATTATGAATATGCCAAATGTGATCACAACATTAGATGTCATGAGTGATGACCGAAGAGAGGTCGTTGAATCTATTAATAAATCCATGAGTGAACAAAGTGTTCGACATGATACAGCGAAGGATAATATAGATCGGATCGATGCAAAAAATGAATTTTTAGAGCTGGAAGCTCTCTATACGGATTTGAAACAAGGTGAGGTCATGAAACGTATTCACATTCGTATTTATGTCTCCGCTAGAACAATAGATGAGCTAGAAAAACAAGTAAAAGAGATCCTGGAAACATTAGAATCTTATAACTTTCGAGGAGCTGTCTTTTTAAATGAACAAGAGTATGAATGGGATGCGCTCGTAACGAGCTTTGATACACAAAAAAATTATGTGAACCGAAGAAAAGGGAAAGAAATTCCGGCAGTCAGTTTGGCTGGTGGGTGTCCGTTTCATTATTCATATTTGCACGATCCATACGGTACGTATTATGGAACAACGAAAACAAAAGGAAATGTTATTTTTGATATTTTTCATAAAGACGAACAAAGAAAGTTTTATAACGGTGTAATGATTGGTAAGCCTGGTGCTGGAAAATCAACATTACTAAAAAAGAAATCAGTAGACTATGCAAGTAAAGGTCATTTTATTCGTATTTTTGATATTGTAGGTGAATTCGAGGAAACAGTACGTGATCTGAACGGGAAAACAATTGCATTAGATGGTTCACAAGGTCAAATTAACCCACTTCAAGTATATAAGACAGCAGAACTTGAAGAAGTTAGTTTCACTCAACATTTATCTAAATTGACAATTTTTTATCGATTCATTGCGCCAGAAGCAAAAGATGATGAAATTAAAGAATATGAAAATTTGCTTCGTAAGTTATATATTCGAATGGGATTATGGAATGACGAAAAAGGAGCGAAAAATGAAATTACAACAAGAAAACCAAATGAGTATCCCATTTTCTCAAACTTTTTATCTTTTGTTCGTGATGAATTATATGAGAATGTAAAAAGTAGAAAACACCATGAGAATTTAGGAGAAAGCAGAAAACATCGTTTAGAGTTGATTGAATTAAATCTTGTAAATTTAGTAGAAGCATATGCACAATTATTTGATGGTCATTCCACTATTGAAAACTTTAAAAAAGAACAAGTTGTATCGTTTTCCTTACGAAACATTTCAAATTTTAAACCGGAAGTATTCCAAGCGCAAATTTTTAATGTTTTTAATTTAATATGGGATGAAATGATATCCAATGGTGCGCCACAATTAGAGGCATATACTAAACAACAACTTGCTTTTGAAGATGTAATTCGTTATTTCATTATTATTGACGAGGCGCATCATATAGTAAACACGAAAAAAGAAAGCGCTCATGCGCTACAATTTTTAACGAAATTTAGCCGAGAAGATCGAAAATATTTTGCAGGGCTTTTATATGCAAGTCACACGATTCGGGATTTTGTACCGGAAGGATCTTCACAAGAAATGATTGATGAAATTAAAAAGTTATTTGAACTTACACAGTACAAATTTATTATGCAACAAGATAATAACAGTTTAGATATGTTACGAAAAGTATTTGCAGGACAGTTAAGTGAAAGTGAGATTGCAGCGATTCCACATTTACCAACAGGGGATGTCATTTTAAGTATTGGGGCTGTAAAAAACATTCACTTCCATGTAGAAGTAACGGACGAAGAATTGATGTTATTCGGGGGAGGTGCTTAATACCATGCATCTAGTTTTAAAGGTTATACCAAAGAAATGGCTCATCACTTTAGCACTACTTGTGATGGGTCTTTTTTCTTTTCTTTTACTTGGAATCGTAAGCATTTTTATTGCAGCGATGGGGAGCGATAGCGGAACAGACGCAGGTGATATTACGTATACAGGTGAAGGGCAAGTCATGAATGTTTCGCCTGAAGTTCTAAAATGGGAACCTACGATTCGGAAGCATGCGAAAGCCTTTGGGGTGGAACCGTTTGTCGCTTTAATGCTTGCACAAATGATGCAAGAGAGTGGAGGTCGAGGTAGCGATCCGATGCAAAGCTCGGAAGGTGCATTTAATACGAAATATTGTAAATCACCAAACTGTATTACAGATCCAGACTACAGTATTTGGGCTGGTGTACAGGAGTTTAAACATGCGATAGAAAGAGCTGGTGTAACGAGTCCTGGTGACATGGATCATATCAAAACCGCCCTTCAAGCATATAATTTCGGGACAGGATTTTTCGATTTTATTGGTGCAAATGGTGGCAAGTATACGAAAGAGTTAGCAATTAAATTTTCACAACAACAGTATCAAAAAGTAAAACATACTGGTATGTATCATTGCCTAAGACCAGAAGCCGTACCATATCAAGCGTGCTACGGCGATATTTTGTACGTTGACGCAGTTTTAAAGTATTATCAGCCGGGTTCTGTCGTTTCTGGTGGGGGAGGAAATCCAGGAAGTGGCGGAAGTAGCGGTTCTAAAGTTGCCGATGTAGGTCGCCAATGGATAGGCCGTTCTACCTATGTATTTGGTGGGGGACGTAACACAAATGACATCGCAAGAGGGATTTTTGATTGTAGTAGTTTTGTACGCTGGGCATTCGAACAAGTAGGGGTGTATACCAGTCCGATAGGAGCTGTAAGTACGGAAACATTAAATAGAATCGGTACAAAAGTATCAGCAAATGATATGAAACCGGGTGATGTTATTTTCTTTGATACCTACAAACATGACGGACACGTTGGAATTGTAATTGATAAGAATACTTTCATAGGATGCCAAACGAATAAAGGTGTTTCTATTGAGGATTTAAATAATCCGTATTGGAAAAAAGTCTTTTCTGGTCATGTAAGAAGGTTCTAAAAACCGAAGGAATGGGAGACTGAAAGAATGAAAGATAAACGAAAATTTTTGTTTATTGTGTTTGTTATTTTAGTTGTAGGTGTGACAGCTTTTAATATCTATTTGAGCAAAAAGTCAATGAGTGATGGCAAAGAAAAACAGTTAAAACTTTCAAATGAATTACTAACAAAACAAAATGAAGACTTAAAAAAACGACTAGATAAGGTGCTTCCTTCCGCACAGGAACAACAAAGAAGGGCTTACTTATCGACAGCTGAAACGTTTATCCAATTATCATTTCATCGAGAAAAAGAAGGCTACAGTGAACGAAAAGAAAAAGCAAAGTCCATTATGAGTGAAGAACTTTTACAACAATTTTATCCAACTGACAAATACGAATTAGGAGATACGTATAAAACAAAACCAATAGAAATGAAGTTTTATTTAAAAGAAAATGAACCCGATAAAGAGGAGATAAATGTGTTAGCTGAATTTATAAATGTCACGACAGATGCAACGCAAAACCGAGAAGAAAAAGTAAACAATGTGCTACGAATCATCATGAAAAAAGAAAAGGAAACATGGCGAGTTACAAGTGTGGAAGAGTTAAATATGAAAGTATTATAACGAAAAAGATGGGGTGAGAGTGTGATAGGTGCAATTGGTAAGAAGAGTGAAAGAATCAATCTAAGAAAAAATAAATCGTGGATCTACTTAACAATTATCAGCTTTCTATTTTTTGGTTTTTTCGCTTTTTTAACATCTAAAATTTACATGCCAAACGATGAAAAACTATTCCATACAGAGACAAATAAAGTAATTAAGTTGTCGGGTATGGGGAAATTGATTGTAGAAAAAAGGGAATACAATCCACACAAAAACTTTATACAAATCTACTTTCGATTAGAAGGATATGAGGAAACAGGATATACATTTAAGGCACAGCAAAAAGCAAATCCAGGAGTTCAGTTACCTGTCAAAGTATTGTATGAAGAGAACGGAAAATACGTAGTAGAAGTAAAAGAGTTATCTCCGAATTGGGGAGCGTTAGCTTTCGATATTTACAATAAAAACGGTGAAAAAGAACAAATGGATATTCGTAAATTCACACAAGATGTTAACGAATATGAAGAAGAAAATGCGACAACAAAAAGTCCGAATAAATTAGTTCAGACGATTTTTACCGATCAAAGAAAAACAAAAGCAAATGATGAACTGTTAGCTGAAGATAAAAAAACATATGAGCTAGATTTTATAGAAAGAGACAAAAAGGATATCGAAACAAAGATAAAAAATTATGGGAAAGCAATCAAACTGGAAGAAGAAAATGCGAAGACAGTTTATGAAAAGGTAAAAGAATTACAAGATGAAATGAAGTACCAAACAGAAGCAGAAAAAACGGAAACACAATCAAAAATAGCATCCTTAGAATCAAAAATAAAATCATCAGAAAAGAACGTTGAATTGTTTAAAGGGGAACAAAAAATTGCAAGAGATAAGATCAAAAAATTAGAAGAAAAGGCACAAGAAATTAATAAAAAGTGAAAAAAGATATAGGGACACAATGGAGACATTGAGGTGAAATAAGGGGACACGAAAGGGACACTAAGAAAAAATAACGGGACATGATGGAGACATTAATCAAAAAGATAGGGACGTAATGGGGACATTCAACTTCTTTCCTTGTTCCCATCGTTTTGCTAGGCTCCGCCTAGCTTCACACCTTAGGTGGGAACAAAAACCCCTTATGCTCTTCTCACTATTTTTTGATCTCTACCCAGATTTGCAGAAAGGAGAGGGAAAAGTGGAAATTAGAATTAGAGAAGTAGATCCAATTGCCGTAAAGAAAATAGATGAAATTGCAAAGAGGAAAGGATTATCCAGGCAGAAATTTTTGAAAGATCAAATTGAAATGTTGGCATTTTTTCAGCAACAAAATAAAAGGGAAATGGAATTAGAAAATCTCATTGAAAAGAACATCCATATGATGAGTGATTGTTATAGCGCAATGGAAAAAATGAATGAGTTTATTCAAATGATGATGCAGGATATTGAAAATGAATAATGCCGTTCCTGTTCAATCTTCAGTCACACCAGGTGTTGTTTTAAAAACGAAATTTGTGTTACCAAGTTCCGATGCATTTCAGAACTATATAGAGTATGTAGATAGGGAAGAAGCGAAAAGTGAAGTGAAGCTGAATCCAAAAATGTTCGAAACGTATCAAGACTATATGGGGAATGCAGAAAAGACATCGGCACTATTTACGGAACACGCAAATCGTTTAACAGAAAGTGAAAAAAAGTCCTTAAAGGAAATGTTTAAAACCGCTCACGAAAATGGAAGTATTATGTGGCAGGATGTCATTTCTTTTCATAATCCCTGGTTAGAGGAACAAGGCATATATGATGAGAAAACTAAAACATTGGATGAAAAAAAGTTAATGGATGTGACACGGCTTGCGATGAAGGAAATGCAGAAAAGGGAGGGGTTAGAAAAAAGTTCTACCTGGTCGGCAGCCATTCATTTTAATACGGATAACATTCACATTCATGTGGCAACTGTTGAACCATTTCCAACGAGAGAACGTGGAAAAAGAAAACCCAAAACATTGGATGCGATGAGAGGAAAAGTCGTAAATAATCTGTTAGATCGTAAGCAGGAACAAAAACAAATTAATGATCTGATTCGAAACAATATGGTAGGAAGTAAAAAAGAGGATTCGGTTTTTGATTGGCGCAATCAACATTTGAAACCATTGTTTTTACAAATCTATAAGCAGTTACCAAGTGATAAAAGACAGTGGCAATATAGCTACAATACCATTCAATCATTGAAGCCAGAAATTGATGAATTGAGCAGGCGATATATACAACATCATCATAAAAAAGATTACGATCAATTTCTCCAAAAGTTAGATAAAGAAGTGCAAGTTTTTAAAGAAGCATACGGGGAAGGCAAGTATGATAAGAAGCAATATGAAAATTACAAGACGAATAAAATCAATGACTTGTATAAAAGAATGGGAAATGCCTTTTTACAAGAAATGAAGGCATATGATAAAGAACAAAAGAGAATCCATCACATGAAAAAATCAAAGCCGTTTCAAAAATTCCAACAGAATGTATCTATTCAGTATTCTATGAGGAAAGTGGAACGTGCTTTTAAAAGTGAATATGAAAGTTGGAAGAATCAAAAGTATTATGAGCGTATGCAAAGGGAAAGTGCATATGAAAATGAAAGGGGTTAGATCATGGGGAATGAAAAAATTCGAATGAAATTATCGTTGAGTGAAGATGTGCATCAATACATTCAAGACTATATGGATGAAAATAATATTACACATCCAGGGGATGCTATATCGAAAATTTGTATGGAGCATCAAGCATCAAAAACTTCAGAATGGTCATTGAATTATATTTCTGAAGTTGTATCAAAAAACTTACACGATGTGTTGAAAAGTGAACTAACAAAAATTCGTCTTGGTGCAAATAGTGCGGATAGAAATACGCAAATTTTAATTGAGTTATTAAATGGTTATTTCTTTTTAGAAGGCGTAGATAGCCTTATTACGACTGATAAACAAGAGATGGGAAGTGTGAAGATAGCAAAAGAAGTCGTAGCGGAACGAATTAGTCATGCAAGACAAAAACGTATAGATCATGAGGCATCAAAGAACAATGTAACGTAAGCTACATTGTTTCTTTTTATAAAAAATACAGGAGGTTATTAGGATGTTATTATTTCGTGAAGATATCGCATTAGGTGTCATTAAAGAGGTTGGAGAAGGTGAACTTGTTTTACTTGTAAAAGAGGAAGAACTAACAATCAAAATTACACGAGAACAAGAGGAAGAACTTGCAGTCCATGTCATGAATCAAGAAAATATGTTAGTTCCGGTTAATGTGAAAACTCATGAGATTTTCTTTGATACATCTGAGAGATGGAATGAAGAAGAAATGGAGGAATTACAAAAAGCGAGTGAAAGAGTAGGAGAAGATCATGAGTAAAAGTTATAAGAAAAAGTATCAAACGAAATCACCAGAAGAAAAGAAAGAAGCGGTGCAAGCTTTAACAAAAAAGATGGAAAAAAGCGTAGAAGGTTATTTTCGTACACCGGGAGATTTAAAAGAGTACTTAACGTTTATGGCAAAGTTTTATCACTATTCACCATCTAATATTTCATTAATACAGAGTCAATTCCAGGGAGCCAATGCAGTTGGTTCCTTTTCTTTTTGGAAAGAAAAAGGATTTCCGGTTAAGAAGGGTGAGAAAGGAATTAAAATTCTTGTTCCAAACCGAACTGTAGCAAAATTTAAGGACAAAGAAGGCACTTGGAAAACAGTAACTAAAGCAAATGAGGAAGAGATGAATCTAAAAGCGTAGAAGTGATGCCTGGTCGCTTATATTTTGCTGTCGGTCATGTGTTTGACCTGTCTCAAACAAACGCAAAAGCGGAAGATTTACCTCGTATTTTTCCGAATCGTTGGCTAGAAGGGAGCGTTACGGATTACCAGAGTTTGTATAAAGGAATGGAAACCATTGCGGAAAAAAACGGTGTAAAAATTATTGAGCCGAAGCAAGAACTTGGGGTCGCAAAGGGAGTTAGTTACACCTTAACAAATGAGGTTGCTTTGAATCCTAGAAACAGTGAATTACAAAATGTTAAAACACTTCTTCATGAATTGGCACATGCCAAACTTCATACAGCAGAGACACATATGAATTACACAGCACCAGAAAAAGAGTTTCAAGCAGAAATGACAGCTTACGCCGTTTCTTCTTATTTTGGAATTGATACAAGCGAATATTCATTAGGATATTTAGCGAGCTGGACACAAGGAAAAGAAATGAAAGATAAAACCAAGTTGTTGAAAGAAGTACATGAAACTTCGATTGAATTTATTGAGACAATTGAAAACACATTAGAAAAGGAAAAAGAACAAATAAATGAAAAAGAGGTGGAAAGTATGGCGAATCAAAATGAAAAACAGGACGAAAAAAATATTTTATTGGTCGAATTTATGAGTTTAAGTAACACGACACAAGAACTTGTTTCTGTTGCAGAGTTAAGGGAACAAGCGGATAGAAACAGAGCGTTTGAGCCGGTAGAAGGTGGAGGAAAATTGAGTGATAAAGAATTTATTGATGCATTTAACGAAGCGAATCAAGAAAAGTATGCAGCACTAAATCAAAATGAAATAAATCGTCCAACTATGTTAGTTCAGTGGAGCGAAAACGAAAATTTTAAGGGTAGTCAGTTGATTCCATTTGGAGAGGCCAATGAAAAAATGGCTGAGGTCATTAAAAATATTGAAAAAGCAAAAGAGGAGGCAAGAGAAAGGGATGAATACGTACCATATGATAAAACTCGTTATCATATTGCCATTCCAAAAGAAGTAGATAGAGATTTTGGGAGAATGGAGCTTGTGAGTATGGATCGTTTGGATATGGGGGATGGGGACTACAAGACACCGTATGAACAAGTATTAAACGAGAAAAGGTATTTATCGGATGAAGTAAAACAAGCGTTACGAGATGAAGTGATGAATTATAGAAATAACAAAGAAATACCGATGGAAAAAGCACAAGAAAATCCAGTAGAAAAACCGAAAGAGACACCCAATCACTTAGTTACAATTGAAGTATTAGCAAACGGTATGCAAGATGAAGAGCTTGCAAGAATCCACATGATGGATGCCGTTACGAAAGATATCAATTATTTGTCTGTATGGAATCAAGATAAAACAGATCGGAACGATTTATACGTTTCCCTCATGGAAAAGAACGGGAAACGAGAAAATGTCTATTTAGATAACATTTTGAAACCAGATTTATATGAAAAGGTTCAAAGTTCTATCTTTGATGGAAGAGGGAATTTGTCATTTGTTGTGTATGAAAAAGATGTAAATATGAGTCTAGATGAAATCGTAAAAGATGAACGATATGGACTCTTAGTTGATAAAGCGGAGGGACAAAAAGATTACTCATTTAATGAAAAAGAAGTGGAATTATATAAAGAAATGAAGACAGATGGATATGCACCTATTGCTTCTCTAGATCAACAAATTCAGCCTTTAAAAGAAAAGGAGCCCACTACATTAGATAAAGATTTAAGCCGAAAATTCGAAGCATACAGACGTTCACAATATGAAGAAACACCGGATAATATTGATAGTATTGTCACTCGTGTAAAAGCTGAAGAGCGATATTATACAACAAAGTATGTTTCGATTGATAATGAGTTGGTAAGCCAAGAACACGTTGTGAAATTAGAAAACCAGGTGGATGAGAAACTTGGGAAAGAAGGAATAACGGTGAATCAGTCTACAACTTCAAAGGAAATGGATGTAGATAAAAAATTTCAGCTATTGAACGGAAAACAAACGAATCATAAAGAAAAAGAAAAGGAGCCAGAGCCTGGTAATGTAGAACAGTCGAAGGCCACAAAGAAATCGGGTAGAAAAAAAGAAACAATGGAAATGGAACGATGAAAAATTTTATAACAGGGACACCAGATTAAATCATTTTTTGTTACTCAATTGAGAAAACGGAAAGTGATTTTTTTATATCCAGAAATGAAAGAGGGTAAAAGAAAAGCCCTCTTTCTTGTTTATAAAACGAAAGGAGTGAATGTCATGAATGTATGGCTGTTTGCAGGCTTATGTTCCTTGTAGCTGTCTTTTTGAACACGTTGCTATTATTTGGTCAAAGAATGATGAAAAAGCGTAGAAATAAGAAATGGAAGCGTGAAACTGAAATTATAGATTAATAGGAGGTAATACGTATGGGAAAAACATTGTTTATTGCAGAAAAACCTAAGGTAGCTGTTGAATTATTAAAATCACCTAGATTTAGAAACTCACAAAAATATCCGGGTAGTAAGCCGTATTACGGATACTATGAAAATGAAAATTACATTATTAGTTGGTGCCGTGGGCATTTATTAGAGTTAAAACATCCGGAAGAGATGGACGAGAGGTACAAAGAATTTAAATTTGATCACTTACCTATTATTTTAGAGCCGGAATATAAAGAGAAATTGGATAGTCTAGAACAAATTCAAATATTAGTTAAGTTGTTAAATCGTCCCGATGTGGATCATGTGGTCAACTCTTGTGATGCAGATCGAGAGGGTGAGCTTATCTATCGAGAAATATATGAACATGCAGGTGTGAACAAGCGAGAATCACGCCTATTTATCTCTTCCTATGAGGCCGCAGAATTAGAAGGAGCATTAAACCGATTAGAACCAGGAGCAGATTATGATGGGCTTGCTCAATCCGCTAAAGCAAGGCAATACCTGGATTATATTCTAGGAATTAATGTTACAAGGGGCTGTACATCAAAACTAGCAAGAAACCAATTCTTATTGGCTTCTGGTCGTGTTCAAATGTGTATCTTGAATGAAATCCGTCAAAGGGAAATCGCTATCCAAAATTATAAAGAACAAACCTATTACAATTTAAAGCTATTAACGGAAAATGGTTTATCACCAGTAATGAAAACAGAAGAGCAACTGATAGATCCATCGCCACTACAAAAGCTTGGAGATAGCTTGAAAGAAACGAATGTAATCGTAACGGAATTTAAAGAGAGTACGAGAAAAAAGAAACCAAAATTATTATATAACTTAACGGATATCTACAAAGATGCTCACGCCAAACTGAAGATAAATGCGGAAACAGCAAAAAAACATATTCAGAGTTTGTATGAAGAAGGCTTTATTACGTATCCTCGTTCTTCATCCAGGCATTTACCGACTGAGCAAGTGGAACGAGTGAAAGAAGTAATGGCAGCATTAGAAAAAAGCACTTATGCAAATCTCGTACAACAAGTGGTTCCATCTTCTATTACAAAAAAACACTCTACATTTAATGATGAATTAGTCAGTAGTCACTTTGCCATCATCCCAACAACAAAATCATATGTCGGGACCAACCGAAATCCATTAGAAAAACAGTTATATGACTTAATTGCAAAACGATTTATCGGGAATTTTATGAAACCAGCAATCTACCTGGTAAGAGAGGTACATTTTATAGATCAAGAGGGCAACACATACAGTACAAAAGAAAAGATCCTACAAGAGAAAGGGTTTCTAAGTGTGTTTCAAGAGGATATAGAAGAGGGGTCAGTTGAGGCATTTCAAATACCCGTTTTACAGGAGGGAGATTCTTTCAGAATCGTTCAGTATGACTTGATTGAGTCTCGAACAAAGAAACCAGCTTTTCATACGGAAAGTTCCATTTTAACCTTTATGGAGACGGCAGGGCGTAAATTAGATGATGAACATTTAAAAGAACTTATGAAAGGAAAACGGATTGGGACAGTCGCAACGGAAGAAACATTTATTCCGAAACTGTTAGAGCGAAGCTATATTGATGTTACCAACAGTCAGATTCGAACCACTAATATTGGTCGTGCGTTTATAGATGCTTTTCCGGTAGATGAAATCAAAAATCCAGCTTATACGGCTGAAATGGAAGGGATGATCTACATGATCGAAAAGAATGAAATGAAATATGAGGAGTTTGTAGAGAAAACAAATACATTTGTAAAAGGTACGGTGGAACAACTAGGCGCAATGGATGATAAGGTATCGGATAGTATTATTAATACTTGGAATCAGCAAATTGAGGTGTGCAAATGCCCTTGTAGAAAAGGAAAAATCCTTCATAAAGGAAACTTTTACGGGTGCAGTAATTATCCGGAATGTGAAATCTCCTTACCAAAAAAAATTAAAGAAAAAGCGATTCCGGAAGCGCAAGCGAAAAAGCTTTTTGAGGATAAAAAAACAGATCTTTTAAAAGGATTTAAGTCCAATGAGAAGGAATTTTCCGCTTATTTAGTGTTACATGAAGGAAAAGTTAAATTTCAATTCCCAACACAAGAGGAGCTGTCATTTGGTAAATGTCCAAAATGTAAAAAAGGGGATATGCTTCATCGTAAAACATTTTATGGATGCACAGAGCATAAAAATGGATGTGATTTTATGTTACCAGCCAAAATGAAAGGGAAAGCAATCCCTGGTAATCAAATGAAGAAGCTACTTCAGTATAAAACAACAGATTTTATCAACGGCTTTCAAGGAGAAAAGGGAGAATTTACAGCAGCTATCTATATGGAAGCGGACGGAAGTTTGAAATTCCGTTTTCCAACGACTGAAGATCGTACCATTGGTAAATGTCCATTGTGTAAGAGTAGGGTTCTTGTAGGGAAAAATAACTACTTATGTGAGAAATACAAAAAAGGCTGTGACTTCATTATTTTTGGTACATTCTCTGGTGAAAATTTAAGTAGTAACCATGTGAAAAAGTTATTAGAAAAGAATGTAACGGATCAGATCAAAGGGTTTATCTCAAACAAAAACGGGAAGAAATTTGACGCTCGTTTATCATACAGCGTACAGGAGAAGCGATTAAAATTCTTATTCGGCAAATAAAAATGAAATGTAACAACTATAAGTAGCAAAAGAGGACTAGGAAACGGAATAGTCCTCTTTTTTATATCATTTTATAGAGTAAAGGGGGGATTCCGTAATGGCATATGTCAGTACGGAGGATGCGATGAAAGCAAGAAACGTTGACTTGATTTCATATCTGGAAGCAAAGGGAGAAACGTTTAAGCAAGAAGGAAACTATTATCGTCATACGGAACATGACAGTCTCATCATTAAAGGAAATCAATACGCCTGGAATAGTCGTGGTGAAAAGGGCTATGGAGCAATTAGCTTTGCGATGATGTACTATGACTTGACATTCCCACAAGCCGTGATGGACATTCAGAAGGGGGACTACAAAGAGTTTGATCGTTCAAAAGCTGAAGAGGAGCGCAAAAAAGAGCAGCAGCCATTTAGCTATCCCAAACACCTGGAAGTAAATAAGCAAACAGAGATTAAAGAATATCTGGTTAATGAACGGAAAATAGATCCTCGCTTGGTGAATTGGCTGATTAAAAAGGATCTTATCGCCCAAGATAAGAAAAATAATGTGGTGTTCAAATGGAGGGAAGATGGTGGTAAAGGGCAAGTCATTGGAATGAACCGTCAAGGTACGGTCAAAATGGAGAATAAAAGAGGTAGTTTTAAGCAAATTGTCCCGAATTATGAAAGAATCAATGCCGGTTTTACGGTTGATGTAGGTAAACCGGATAAGATTTATTTTTATGAAGATCCAATCGACATGTTATCTCATTGGAGTATCAAGCAAAATAATATCCAAAACGCTCGCCTGGTTTCTATGCATGGATTGAAGTCAAAAACAGTGATTCAATCTTTAATGGATGCGAAAAAAGAAGGGTACGATATTAAAGAGGTTATAATGGCAGTTGATAATGATAAGGCTGGGAAAGACTTCATTCAGACAATGAAATGCTTTGTAGATCTTAAAGAGGATATTCCAACGAATGAAAAAGATTGGAACGATGTCCGGAAGAAACAAGTGAGTGAGCAACAGGCAAAAGAAACAGCCCAACCAAAGAAAATGAAACCAATTAAAGAGGTGGAGCGAAGTGTCTAATCTACCAGAAATGCCAAACATATTACAAATTTTGATGTATGGTTTTATCCTTTATGTTCTTTTTCGTGTTTGTAAATTCATGTACCGGAAGATCCAGGAGCGAAGAATATTAAAACGAATGGCTAAGTCTGGTATTCGTTATATAGACAAAATGGACGGACATCAATTCGAAGTATACCTAAAAGCTCTCTTTCGAGAGTTGGGTTATTCTCCAACAGTCACAAAGCAGTCAAATGATTTCGGAGCGGATCTGGTATTGAAGGGGAAAAATCGTATTGTAATCCAGGCAAAACGCTACGGGATGAAAAATAGAGTCGGCATTAGTGCCGTACAAGAGATATATGCAGCACAAGCCTATTACAAAGCAAATGAGGGCTGGGTTGTAACGAACAGTGTGTATACAAGACAGGCGAAAGAATTAGCGGAAGCTTGTCATGTAAAACTAATAGATCGTGTAGAACTTCAGAAATTGATTAATAAAATCAATCCCGAATATTCGGCTGAAGATGTGTATCAAGGGGTAACGCCTGCAGCACGGAAATGTCCAACATGTAAACATGATTTAGTCGTTCGTAATTCAAATAAAACAGGAAATAAGTTTTTTGGTTGTTCTCAATATCCTACATGTACACATACAGAACCAATCAATACATGAGCTGTGATGAAAATCCAGCTTTTTTTCTTTTTATTTGGCTCAGTTAACGTTTAATGTAGATTTTCATGTTAAGGTTGAAGTATGTAACAACATGTCGCTACAAAAAGAACGGAGGAATACGGTGAAAATGCATCTTCAAGAAAGCTTATATGTTGAGTTGAAAAATGCAATTCGTTGTCATTATAACGAACTTATAACTAGGTGCGGTGTTGACACAATATATGGGTACTCCCTATTAACAGACGATTGTGTCACTAGCATTGGACCAGTGGCTAATAAAGAAAGACTGATCAAAGTTAATAAATCGGACCCTTTATACAATTATTATAGATATGGAGCTGTTGAGTGGAGCGAATGGGACGATTTCGGAATGTTTGATGAAGTGAACAAAATTATTAAGAAATATCATGAAACCGTCGAAGATGACTTTAACATGGGAGTAAATACACTGTTGAAAGAATCGTTAAATGTGTTAATGGAACTTGAATCAGAAGGATTGTTTGGAGACAGAAATGATAATCGATTTATTGTCATTTGTGTAGCTGATTCATCAAACGAAATCATGATTGAATCAGCTCGATTGCTTAATACATTAAAGATATACGAAGAATATGCTTCAGAATTTGAATAAGAATGAATATAAGTAAAACTGCTCTCTATAAGAGGCGGTTTTCTTTTGTTCGAAAGTCAACAATTAATATTAACAGAGCCTTTTATTTAAAGAATACATGAAAAAACTGAGGTTTACTTAAAAAACAACCCTTCAGATTCGGTTGTTTTGGATTTTAATGAAGTTGTTAATATAATACGTCATATTTGTTATAAAAACGCATGTAAAGGGAGAAACAGACTTTAAATGCGTTTTTATGTTTTTTAGGAAAAATAAAAAGGGTAGTCATTATTTACGACTTAACCCTTTGTCTACGATCTGACGAATTGCTTCATTTCGGTTACTAATCTTGTTATCATGCCAAAAATCCTCTATTTGCTTAACTTGTTCTTTTGTAAAAGTAACTAAAATTTGAGTGTATTTATCTTTATTAACAGCCATATTATCGCCCCCTTATAAAAAGTATTATAAGTTATATAACTTATATTGACAACTGGAAAAATGAGTAATAGAATAGTTATATAAGTTATATAACTATATTGAGGAGGTTATTATATGGAACGAAAAGTTAAAAAGATGATGGCTGATCTTCAATTTATTATGAATCATGGTCAAATCAGTGTAGATTTTATGGATTTAGGCTATAAAAGAATGCTTTTTAGTGCATTAGAAGCTACTGGGAAAAAGTTCAATGTGCGTACTAATGAACATCAAGAAACAACCTTGTTCTTAGAGTTAGTTTAGTAAATTTACGTAATGAGGAGCTGTTAATAATGGAGCAGTTAACCATTTTTGACGTAATGGATGAAACTAAAAATAAGCTTTATGAGGTATTAGAGAAAAATGGATTAGATTATAAGATTCATAAGTACTATTTATATTCGGATTATGAGGGAGCTGTTCAATATTACTATATAAGAACAACTGATAATACAATTATTGATTTGTGTCTCTCCGATTTTCCAGAAATCTTCGCTGTCCATGAAGGATTTAGCGATAAACAAATTAGAAAAATATATAACTGGAACTTATAAGTCTATTTAAATAACAAATTTAATTAATGGAGGAATAAAGAATGAAGATTGCTGTATCGGAATGGAAAGCATTGAAAAAAGAAACAAAGTTAAAGTTATTGCGTTATGCGATGTTAGAAAGTAAGTATAAGTATGCAAAATAAAAGCTCCTCATTTGCAAAAGCAAACAAAGAGCAAAAGTCTGAGTTACCATCTGGGAAAGAAATTGGCAGGTTTCTTTCCTCTATATTTTAACATATTAAAAGCTGTAGAGAAAAGGGGCATATAGAATGAGAGAAGGTCGTATTTCCTTTCAGCAAAGGTGTAAAGAATTTCTTGTTATGATTGTCTGTTTTTGGTTCATTATGTTTCTCATGTATGGCGAAAGCCTGTTACAATAGTAAGGAATAACTTGGGTACAAATTGATAATGAAATGGGGAAATATGCTGGATGAAAGCAACCGGAGTAACTAGAAAAGTGGATGAATTAGGGCGTATAGTAATTCCAAAGGAACTTAGAAATACGCTTGGGATTAAAGAAAAATCACCATTAGAGATTTTTGTAGAAGGGGAAGACATCATTTTACAGAGGTATCAGCCTGGTCATGTTTGTGCATTAACAGGAGAAGTGTCAAATCGTAACATAGCATTTGCAAATGGTAAGATCACATTAAGCCCAGAAGGTGCAGAACTATTAATAAAAGAAATAGAACAGTATCTTGTAAAATAAGTGCTCCTTTCAAGGGGCTTTTTTAGTAAAGATATTTAAAATTTCACGTACCGTAATATTTAATAAAAAACAAAATACATAATCAATAGTCTACATTGAATCTTATGTTGAACTCATCTGCTAAATGGATGCTGTATTGTTAGTTTTGGATACATTTCTTGTGAAATATGTACTTAGACCAGTATTTCGATTTAAATGTGATACGATAGTTATATATTCGTTTTGCTAGTAAAAGGAGATGAGTGTCGATGAAAAACCACATAAAAGTAAATGGAAAAATCCTTCAAACAAATAAAAAATGGTCACATCTCAAGCAAAAACAAAAAGAACATATTTCTAATTGGTTACGTAGAGAATATACACAGTTTGTAAAAACACATCATAGAAAACCTAAAAAGTATGAACATGATGAGATTCTTCATGAAGTGATGAATCAAATACAGGAACGCGAAATTTGGATTCCTTATGGTGAAGTAAAAAAATATTATCTAAGCAAAATAGGAAGATGGTTTAGAAAAATAGAAAGTGAATGGGAATCACAAATATCTAACAGTGAAAAGCAACAAGTATTAGAAGAAAAGTAAATCCAAACAAACCAGGGGGCCATTTAATGTTTAATTTACAAGAAGATATGTATGAACAATTGAAAGAGAAAAAAGAGGAAGTTACTGTATTTTTAAAGAATGGGGTTCCAGTACGTGGGAAGATCCTTGCAACAGATAAATTTACCGTCCTAATGATGATTCATGGTAAACAACAATTAATCTACAAACAAGCAATCTCTACACTTGCTATATAAAAAATGATTGTATTATATAAAAGGAGAGGGATATATTGATTTTTTTATTTCGATTTGACATAAAGGATGCTGGAATGGATTTTATCTTAAACGAAAAAATAGCTGAAGATATACTTGAAAATGGAGTGATACGATGAATAAGACGTATGATGTCATCATTACCGGTGCTAGATGTGCCGGCTCTACCCTGGCAATTTATCTTGCTAAGGCAGGTTTCCATGTGTTGTTAGTGGACCGAGCGAATTTTCCAAGGGACACATTATCAACCCATACCTTTTTCAATAATACTGTCGCTCTTCTTCGAGAAACCGGTGTCCTGGACAAGTTATTGGAAACAAAAGCACCGCCGGTACGGGATATTAAATTTCAATTTGAGGATACCGTGATAGAAGGTCTCATCCCTGAGGTTTACGGAGAGGAAAGTTGTTATTGTATTAGAAGAACTTATCTCGATCATATTCTACTTGAACAAGCCAAATCCCAAATGAATGTAACTGTTTTAGAAGGATTTCGTGTGACGGATGTCATCCGTGATGACGAAACAGTGATAGGCGTGAAAGGTTTAGACGGCGACAACGAGAAACAAGAATTTTTAGCTCGCCTGGTAGTCGGGGCAGACGGCCGATCCTCTATTATTCGCAAGCTGGTAAAAAGTGAACTCAAAATAAGTATTCCGGCAACAGTCGGCATCTATTTCGGGTATTTCTCTGGATTTCGCCACGATAATGTCCCTAAATTTGAAGTATACAAGATAAAAGATAACACAGCCATTCTCTTTCCGACGAATGATGATTTATATGTAATTGTCGGCATTTTCCCATTAGAAAATAAGGAATTGATAGAACGGTTGAAATTAAATCCGGAAAGCTGTCTACGCAATTTCTTTACAGATAACTTTCCGAATACAACAATTGGGGCGCGCTTGAAAAATGCAGAACTAGTAGAACCGGTCAAAGGCATTCTCGGATATGATAATTACTGGTATAAAGGAATGGGAAAAGGATGGGCGTTGGTTGGAGATGCAGTTTGTTTTAAAGATCCTGGCATGGCGCAGGGTATCCATGATGCTATATGTGGAGCACGTATATTATCCAATATTCTATCAAAATATAAGGGACAATCCGATCCATCAAATCAAATGTCTGAAGAGTATCAAAAGGCAATAGAAGATGAGTTTATGGTTCGGTTTCACATGGGATGCCAAATTTCGAAGAATGAACGCATATCTGAACAACAGAATGCTGTCAACAAGCTAATCAGTTCCCATCCAGAGGCTATAGAGAAGTTTTTAGGGATTTACAATTATGCAAACGAGCCCGCTGCTTTAGAAAAAGAACTCGCACGAATTATGCAATCAATCTAGCAATGATTTTAGAGATTAAGTGATTTAAGTACAAAAATAATTCACTATGAACCTCCCCCACTTACTCGCTTCCGCTTGAAGTGGGGATTTCTTAGCATCAACAAAGACAAGGTCCCATGAGAAGCGGATTTTCCATCTCCTCTCTGCACCTATGCAGGGACTCCTTTTCTTCATTTGACTAAGCAACTTCTGCACATGCAGAAGGGTGGGAACACACCGTCTACTACTTTTTGCTTACGCAATCCACAAATACTTTCTCTTCGTTTCTTCCGGGATATGACACATCTTTCCGTACAGTTCTTTTGCCAAAATGTTGCGGGCACCGTGAATGTCCCAGTGTTCTTCGTAGCCGCACACACAAACGTAGTTACGTGTCCGCACTTTCTTTCTTCTTTGGCAACAAGGGCATGTTTGAGAAGTGTATGCTTCGTCTACGAGAAACAATAGAGGTATCTTTAGCAATCTAACCTATTTCGATGCTGGAGCCAGAGTGACTTCGGGTGATGTTACCTTGTCATAAAAATCTACGAATTTGTCACGATCGGCGCTATCACGGTAAGCCATGGCGACACGTGGATGTTCATTAAGTACACCAGAGATCATGTAAGGTATGATATAGCCTCACTCCCACTCTTGTCGCATTTCTAACAAGAGTATATCTTACTAGTGAATTCTGTATATATTATTATGTGGGGTACCGCCAGCATTTCGGAAAAAAACCACGCTAAGCAAAAAATACAATAAGCTGTCCATATGGGAAGTGAAATTTATACTTTATCATTGGTCTTTTTTAATCTACTAGCCCTTAATTCTTTGAAATTCTTGATTAATTCTTCTCCGAAAATATAAATAACTTTTTCCCATGGATGCCCTAAATAACCCCACTTAAAGTCTTTTTGCAAAAAGAAATAATAATCTCCATCCGGAAAAAATGGGGTTTTCCATTGATGATCATCTTCGTTTAGATTTAAATTTAAACTAGGATTCATCCAGTAGCCAGCATGCTGCCAATCTAACGCATATATATATTCATGTTTCTCGGTACATAAAATAAGAGCTTCCAATAATATATGATCAAAAATATAATCATCGTCATCAGTCCATTTTCCTTCAAAATAATTAGGTAAATCATAAGTAATATATGGACAAGAAAATTTAAATGATTGGTCACCATCAATATTAGGATTAAAAGCAAATTCATCATAAAATCTATCCCAAACATTCTCATATTCTTGTTCATTTAACAAAATCCATTTTTTCAAACTCCGTACCTACTTTCTAATATTATTATATAATTAAAATACCACGATGAAATTGTATATTCTATTCATTGCTAATTTACATAACACATTAATTATCAGTAGCAAGAAAAAGGAAAATCCCCTTTGAAAGTAAGGATGCGCCTTTTCCTTGCTACCGATAATGAGACGTTATGTTAACCTTACATGAATCTGATATACAGCCTTATAAAGTGATATAATGAGCTTATAGTTCTCAACAGAAAGGATACATCTTATTTGAATCACTTTTCCGTAAATTTAATGCCAAGTCATTTTAGAGATTATAATGAACATTCTAGTTTACCAGCACATGATCTAATTTTGCGACCATTACTTTTATTTGCTACGGATTGCTATGTTTATGGGATCCAAAAGAATTCGGAGTTATTACAACAATGTTCTCATATACTCATTTCTACTCGTAACAAATACAAAGTTGATTTGAATCAAGAAGCTATAAAGGGATACGAACAATTATGGAATGTGATGGGATGGGGAAGAGGTTCTATTGTAATTGTGATGGGATTAGAACAATTTGAAAATCTAGATATCCTTTCTTACTGTTACGATCCTGATATTTTAGATAATCCTAATACAGGGGAAAGTATTGCAGCCGTTAGATATTCTAAGGATATGGCTAAGCAAGGTAAAGTTGCACTTTGTTTGTCGGCTTCCAACGGTATAGAGTGGATGAATATTTATGCTTCTGATGATGTTTTAGAAAAATTGTATGTCCGTGCTACAAAGGAATGTTTAGATTCTTATTCCGATACGATATATAAACCACAAAAAAGCAAAGGAAATTGCCTAAATAATACCTTCCGATATCGATAATTATGTAAATAAGCTGCCCATATGGACAGCTTATTGTATTTTTTGCTTAGCGTGGTTTTTCATCTTTTCTTATTAATCTTGGCAAAATAATATTTTTAACAAGAATGGATAGTAAGTACTTTTAGGTAAATGGCGATATGATGATACCCCTCAATGAACAAAAAAATTTAACATGGTAAAATAATATTGGGATGGGAATCCAATACATATTATTAAAATTAAAGTGGTTCAAGTCAGAGGAAGGCGCCTTAGGGTGTCTTTTCTTTATTTTCAAAAGGACCTGCAAAAACATAAAGTATATTAAATCCGCTAAAATACATGCGTACACCCTTGTTTTCTCTTCTTATTAAAGGAGGATCTATTATGGGATTTGGTGGTAGTTGCGGCGAAGGCTGCGGTTTTGCTTTACTCGTTGTACTCTTTATACTATTAATCATTATCGGATGCAGTTGCTTTTGCTAAAAAACTATTGGAAAAGACACTCTCATATGGTTGTCTTTTCTTTATGCATTAAAAAACCCACCTATTTCCGTAGGCGGGTTTTATGTGATTTTGCATTTGTACATTATTATATTATACCAAGAATTCTTAATCCTCAAGCTTCCTGATGGTTCAATTTATATTAGTCTAAAGTACGAGCAGCTGCATAGAATGATCCAGAGCCACCATTTCTGTGAGTAACTTTAAGCTTATATTTACCTTTTGAAAGAGTATTGTACGTATTTGTAAAACCCTTTCCTGCTGCTAACGATCCTTCACCAATAACATTCCCTTTTGAGTCTTTTAAAGACCAGTCAAGCGTGCCTTTAGTATTGTTTGTCATATGAACTCTCATATCCGCTTTTTTTACATGCTCGAATGATACTTCTCTTTCTCCATTTATCAAACTGAAATCATCTTTAAGTATTTGGGTGCGTTGGATAATTGGTGCTGAATTTTTATTATTATCTACACCTTCTGTACTTGCTGATGCAATTCCTCCAGTTAATGCGATACCAGTTACTAATGTTCCTACTACTAATTTCTTGAACATAATAAATCCCCCTTTAATAGTTTTATAGCTTCGCCTTAAATGTATCACCTTTGCTGTATTTGTAAATATTTTGAATTTGTATAAATATTTATTTAAATATTGTTAATATTGGTAATACATTTTATAAAATGGAAAATAAAGGTATTTATGATGATATGTAATAATGCATGTTCATTCGGCAAAAGGATGTGGTAAACTCTAACCACCTGTTCTATTTTTTTCAGTTATCTTATAAACCTTACTTCTTATCTACCCAATTGTGGGGACGCCTTATGGCGTCTTTTTTTTATAAGAAAACCCCTAAGCATTCATACACTTGAGGGCTTATCAATTGAAAGGTAGAACTGTTTGGAATTCTTTAAACTATGAACAAAGTGGGATTACTCCTAAACGGGGTCTCGCCAACTAAACACGAATTTCGTACGCTAAGGAATTTCTAAGTTAAAAACTGTTTTTTTCCGTACGTTAACAAAGTTCCATAAACGACATTTAATGTTTGTTATGGAACTTTGTTTTTAGTAATGAGTTTTAGAACTGGTTTTTGACCGTATTTCTTTCAGTTTTGTTACAAAGGTTAACTTAGCACAAATAGGCACTTACACCAAAATGAATAATTGGGTAAAAGAAGGAATACTTTTGTATTTTAAAGAATTTTGTACGTATTAAATATTTAATACGTAAGGGGCTCACTGCCAATTAATATAAGTTTTACTACTAAAAAAGGAGGTAAATTAGAGTGGATAATGAAGAAAGAAACAAACTTTAACTCATCGTTGAAACCGAATGCACAAAACAGAAATCTAGTTTCAAAAATTATATATTTTCCTAGTACCTACGTGATTTTTATTTTTGGTTTACTGATTTCCAGGATGGGTGATTCCCTTTATACGTTTGCTCTCCCTTGGATTGCCTATAAGTTAACTGGATCAGCAATAATTATGGGTTCACTTTTTGCTATCAGTGTGTTACCTATTGTTTTATTTGGTCCAATCGTAGGGGTAATAGTGGATCGTTTTGATCGACGAAAATTAATGTGGGTTGCTGATTTAGGATGTATTATTTTAGTATCCTTAATTCCTATCCTGTATAACTTAAGCTTACTTCAACTCTGGCATTTATATGTTGTTTCTTTTATTTTAGCCGTACTATCGATGTTATTTGACGTAGCAACTATTACAGTAATTCCACGAATCGCAGGTCAATCGCTAACAAAGGCCAATTCCGCATACCAAATGGTTAATCAAATTGCTAGTTTAGCAGGACCGGCATTAGCAGGTATTATAATTGCTACAATAGGTGGGATTAATGCTCTCTGGATAAATGCTATCTCTTTTATAGCTACTTTAGTTGCTGTATTACTATTACCGAAATTAGAAAAGAAGAAACCCATAGATAGAGCAAGAACACTATTGCAAACTATAAGGAATGATATGAAAGAAGGGCTTAAATGGTTAATGAATGATCGTCTTAACCTTGCTTTATCTCTTCAAGCAATGGTGGGAAACTTTGGCGCTAGTGCTATATTAGGTGGGCTTATGTATTATTTGCTTTCTACATTAAATCTATCTGCTGAGGAAAGTGGGATTAATTATACTCTAATCGGAGTAGGTGGCCTTTTAGGCAGTATCATTGTTATTCCACTTGAACGACGCTTTCGAAGGGGAACCCTTATTCCAACCTTTCTTGGTGTGGGAGCAATTGGATTGACTTATGCAATATGGAGTGAATATTGGCTTGCACCGGGCATTTCATTTGGTATTGCTATGATTTGTAATATCGCCTGGAATACTATTGTAGCATCTGTCCGACAGGAAACAGTCCCCACCGATATGCAGGGAAGAGTTTTAGGGTTTTCACGTGTACTTACTCGTTTAGCTATGCCATTAGGAGCACTAGTAGGGGGATTAATTTCCGATTTTAATCCGGTTGCAATATTTATTTTGGCATCAACTACAAAGGTCATTGAAGTTATTATCGCGCTTACTAGTCCCATTCGTAAATTATGAGCAAAAGTGCTTCTTCATTAATGGCTTTCTTACTAATTAAAAAACTAATAATGTGTGATGAATCTCTGATTTTCCTTTTCAGGAATAGAATATTCAAGATATTTCATTACATAAAATATCTTAATATGAACTTATATCATTCGATTGGAGATAATCCAAATAGCTAACTAAGCAAAAAGCCGATTTCCTAAGCGTGCAGGAAATTGGCTTTTTCTATGTGAAAAATCACTTAGCGTACGAAATTCGCGTTTAGCTGGCGAGACCCCAAAAATCAAGTTCAGTACTATATGGAGAGTCTGTTGCCATCACACCTATAAAAAAAGCCACTGGAATTGTGCATAGATTTACCCCTAAACTGTCCATTATGAATATTAGATTTTTATCCTTAGTTTTTGGTGAAACAGAATTGAAGAATGAGAATACTGCCATGCCGATTATAAAAAGCAGTATTACATAAAGCTGATTAAGATATCCCATAATATTCCTCCATTATCCTAATTGTACCATTAGCAAGGAAAAGGAGGAACCCTACTCTCCCAAGGGAACCACCTTTTTTCGTTCTATGGAACTATGCATTTTTTCATACATTCCTATTCTGACGCGGTTTTAGGTTTCTCGTTGGTTTTTGGATCCACCAAAAAACTGTATTAAATCTTGTTTGATCCTAGGGGTCACTATATATGAACACTACGTATTTGACTTTCTCAATGACCAACATTACTTAATGTGGTAAAATAATATTCGGATGGGAATCCAATGTTATTAAAATTAAAGTGGTTATCAAGTCGGAGGAAGGCACTTTAGGGTGTCTTTTCTTTTTAAAATATATAAGCGCACCATTCCTTTCCTAATAGAGGTCCCCTCATGCCTCCTTACAGGGAGAATGATAAGGCATTTTTTATTTACCCAATTACCGAGCTTTCACATGTTTTAAATAGTTACAATACTTGTATTGCTTCAATAATATATGATCATTCTTAAGAATGTCATTGAAATGTATCAATAGATTCTAGTGCAGCAAAATAAATTATGCTATGATGTGAGCAAATATAAAGCTATCTAACGGAGGGATTCACATGCCGCATGTTGTGTTTCGTGGAATTACTACTGAACAATTAAAACACATAAGCAAGCCATTAGTAGAAGAACTCGCAGAGATTTGTGAGTGTGGTACGGATAATTTTACGTTGGAACTACCAAGTTCTACGTTTGTATTCAATGGAGAAGAAATAGAAGCGTTTCCTCTTATTGAAGTGAAATGGTTCGAGCGTGGACAGGAAATTCGTGATCGATTTGCCCAGGCCATTACTACATATGTAATGGATTTTGGACTTCCAGAAGTAGAGGTTGTATTTACGGTTTTCACAGAATCAGCGTATTATATTAACGGGAAGCATTGTGCAAGTTAGAGCCATTTGAAAGATTTTTGTAACATTTAAAAGGGTAGAACTACATCGCTATCAAGCTAACTAGACAAAATACCCCCTAAAAAGAAAAAGGCGTTATTCTTTCTGAGAAATCATAGGAAAGGATAACGCCTTTATATCAATATGACGGTATACTATATGAAAATTAACATTGTTCCAAATGTACATATTGTGTTCATAATCATTTAAAAGGCAATGAGTTGAATCATGAGGATCTTAACTATCTAATGTAAGCAAAATAGGAAAATGGTTTAGAAAAATAGAAGGTGAATGGGAAATACAAATAGACCACAATGGAAGGCAGCAAGTATTAAAAGAAAAGTAGCTAAAAATAGGGGGCGTATTTCATGTATAATTTACAAGAAGATATGTATGAACAATTGAAAGAGAAAAAAGGGGAAGTTACTGTATTTTTAAAAAATGGCGTTCCAGTACGTGGGAAGATCCTTGCAACAGATAAATTTACCGTCCTAATGATGGTTCATGGTAAACAACAACTAATCTATAAACAAGCAATCTCTACCCTTGCTATTTAATGGGTACCGCCAGCATTTCGGAAAAAAACCACGTTAAGCAAATTTCAACACAAAATAGCCGACTTTAATCCCTTTAAGACTAAATCGGCTGTTTTATATTCAAAACTTAGTTGTTTGTAATATCAAAAGAAAATGTTTCTTTTAGTCCCTTTTTCCCGTCAGAAGTGATTTTTATTGCTCTTGTTTTAGGTAAACGTTGAACCCAATTTAGTTCTAATAGCCTTTCTAGAAGGGCATTTCCTAATGCTCCCGCAAGGTGGTGACGTCTTTCACTCCAATCTAAACATTTGTGTGTAAATGAACGACGCTTTTTCTTAACCCTTTCAAGATCAATTTGAAAATTTGTAAAGAATGACTCCCCTTTTTCAGTAACAGTAAACCCGTCCTTTTCTTCATAAATAACACCTATTTTAATTAAAGAATCTGTTAATTGTACTCCTAAATTTCCCGCAAGATGATCATAACATGTTCTTGCAAAACGCATCGCTTTATCTTCCGAAGCCTGTTTTAATGATTTAATTTCAATGGGTGGAGCTATTGATAAAAATGACTCCATAACTTGAGCAACTTCTGGATTTCGAATTCCATAATATCGATGTCTCCCCTGTTTTTCAACTATAACTACATTCGCATCGACCATTTTTGTCAAATGGAAACTAGCCGTCTGTGGTTTGATTCCTGCCATATATGCTAATTCGCTTGCAGGGTGGAATCTACCATCTAATAAGACTGTTAATATTGTTGCACGAGAAGCTTCACTCACAAGAGTAGCAATCATTGCTACATTTGGATTTGCATTCATTTTAATTTCCCCCTAATGTAATCCATATTTCGATGATAATCGAAATGTTTATATTCTACAATAAATAAGGAAGAACATATGAATAGGAGGAGAAATAAAGTTGAAAAAAATGGCTCAGGTTTCATACACAGAGACTATTAAACCTAAAATTCTATACTACGGAACTCCTGTGATTTTACTAAATTCACTAAATGAAGATGGAACAGTAAACATCAGCCCTATGTCATCATCATGGGCATTAGGAGATTGTATTATATTAGGAATTGGACTTGGCGGGAAAGCTATCGAAAATTTAGAACGACATCCTGAATGTGTAATCAATGTTCCGAGTCCTTCATTATGGGAGAATGTTGAACAATTAGCCCCCTATACAGGGAAAAATCCCGTTCCAGATTATAAGAAAAAGAATGGGTTTACATATGAAAAAGAAAAATATGATATTAGTAGATTAACACCTACTGAGTCTAAATCGGTAAAACCTACTCGAATTATGGAGTGTCCAATTCAAATTGAGGCAAGGGTGAAACATATTCGAATTCCTGATTATTCTCCTGATTTTGCAATTGTTGAGACACAAGCTATACATGTACACGCTCATAAGGAAATCATTCTTGAAGAAAATCATATTGACCCAAATAAATGGAGCCCACTTATATATAATTTCCGTCATTATTTTGGTCTTGGTAACCAGTTAGGTAAAACCTTTCAATCCGAAATATAAATAAATTTATTATCTTTTAAAGTGGACAATCCTTTCCTAATTAAAGTTAAATATTGTAGTAAGAAACCAAATTCCACCTGTTAAGGAATTTGGCTTCTTTATTATTTTTAATTTTGCTAAGAAGTGTTATTTCGATTTCCTTATAGCATCCAATACAACACAATTTAAATTAGCGTTAAAATGGCTCAAAAATCCTTAGCGTGGTTTTATTCCGTTTTGCGGTCTGTACCCCTTAATGGAGGAATGAAGAATGAAGATTGCTGTATCGGAATGGAAAGCATTGAAAAAAGAAACAAAGTTAAAGCTATTGCGTTATACGATGTTAGAAAGTAAGTATAAGTAGGGGTCCCGCCAACATAACGCGAATTTCGTACGTTAAGGAATTATTAGATGTCTGTTATTTGTTTTAATTCATTTACTTATATTATTTTTTGAGCGCCCCAGTGATGGGGCCTTTTTTTATAATTGTGTTAAAGTAGAAACCACTCAAGTATAAGGAGTGGTTACATAACTCGGAAAATGGTTATTAGTGTTTAATCAGATGAAGTTCAGGATATTGCTTCTGAATTTCTTCTAAATGATTTTTGTTTATTCCTTTTAAATTTTGATCGAAGAAGCTAGTTACTAGTTTATTAATGAGTGTATAATTTGCGGCTACATCTTCGTCTGGTTCGTTAATAATAGGTGAAAATGCTGCTAAATCTGTAAAACTAGTATGATTTGTTTTTGGAATTACCACTGTGTACACGCCAGGTTTTTCAATAGTTTTATTTCTTAAATAGGATATTTCCAATAATTCATTTTGGATTCCGGTTGTCTTTCGATTTTTAGCTTCTTTCATATAATGAATCGTAGCCTCAGCATTCATCAACATGAATGGTTTCTGAGGACCGTCTTTAGGCATTGGATCACCATACAATCCGCCATCCATATCAATTGCAGCTTTAATACGCGTATCCTTTACTAACATTTGTGCGGAAGTTGCTCCGCCAAAAGAGTGACCGAACATTCCAATTTTGTCATAGTTAATTAAGTCTGCGATAGTTTTAAAACTTTTATCGAAATTCCCTTCTATTACTTCGTTTAAAACAAAAGTAGTATCCTGTTCCCATTTTTGAACTATGTTATTTAAGGCAGTAGGTGTATATTCAATTGGTATAGAGTCTACACGGTTTCCGTTAGGGAAAATCGTTGTTGCTGCATATCCTGTGAAATTAAGAGCGATTACTACATAGCCTTGACTAGCTAATTCCTCTAACTGAAATGTATTTTGTTGACCATATAATCCCATCCCATGGCCGAATAAAAGGAGGGGAAATTTTTCTTTATCTTGAAGTGGCTTAGCATCTTGATAAGAATGTGTTTTTGTCAGCCCTAAATGTGTCGTTACGATATACGGAGCACTGTTTGTTACTGCCAATTGTTCAGCCAGCTCGTTTATGTTCTCAAAATAAGCAGAAGGCTTCCCTGATCCTTTTTCGGCAGGATAGTATACTTGTATCATTAACTCACGATTTTCATGATTATTTGGTACAGTGGTTTCTTTTCGATTTGTATCAATTAAATGAAAAGCTTTCGTTCCTACTGTATATTTTCCAGTAGGCTCTGGGAGTGTTATGATCGGAAAAAGTAAAGGTAATGTAAACATTGCGATAGTAGTTACGATAATTCCTAAACCTTTTAAAACTTTCATCACTAACTTTTTAGAAACGGCTGTAGTTTTTGGTTTCAAAAAAACTTGTAATGTTAAAACGAACAATAAGAAATAGGCGGGGATCATACGCCAGTTTGCACCAATTACAATGATGATGGCAAATAAGAATACATAATTGATCAGTAAAATGACTATATTTTTTTTCGTCAAACCTCGTTCGATAAAGATGGGAGTGATGCTAGATAAAAGTAATACAGCAACAAAAATGATTTCTAACATTTTCAGCTTTTAGCTCCTTTCCTAATCATATAAATGTAGATTGATAATTTATAATCTTCTCAATTATATAACCATCTTTGATAATTGTATGCATGTAAGTAAGTTTAGAATGTTTTTACATGACATGGTAAGAAAAAGTACTCATACGAGTACTTTTTTTAAATAAATGTAAACGTCAAGTAACCCCAAAATATAGAATAAAAGGTAGTAGGTAATCCTAAGTTGATGGCGATATGATGATCCCCATCAATGAACAAAATAATGTAACATGGTAAAATAATATTTGGATGGGGTTCCAATATATATTATTAAAGTAGTTCAATTCGTAGGAAGGCACCTTAGGGTGTCTTTTCTTTTGTACATTAAAAAGCCTCGCCATCCTATGGAAATGGTGAGGTTCTTATGTATATTACTCAGTATCTTGTTTCCTATAATAATTTCTTCTTGATTGAACATCTATTGCCTCATAATCATAACAACAAAAATAATTACTGCAATTACGAGTACCCAAAAAAATAGACTAATATATGCACTATTAATTAACCAATAATTGCAACTATATTAATTTTACATTACATTAAGGGTGGAGAATATTCTTATAATAATACAGCACTAAATATTAGGGGGAAAAATGGAATTTAACGATTTGGGTATTACCATTAAAGAACTTCGAATTAAAAAAAATATTTCACAATCCGAATTATGTCATGGAATATGTTCACAAAGTCAAATTAGCAAGATAGAAAAAGGTATGATTTATCCATCTAGCATATTGTTATATCAATTATCAGAAAGACTTGGTATAGATCCAAATAATATATTTGCAATAACTCAAAATAAAAAATTAAAATATGTAGAAAATGTAAAAAGTGTAATTAAAGATTGCATAAGGCAACATCAATATAAAGAACTTTATGAAATAGTAAAAAAAGAGAAAAACGAAAACAATTTCCAATCAACAGAAGATAAACAATTTCTAGTATGGCATGAAGCAATTGCCATATATCGTGTGAATAACTCAATAAAATCGGCTTTAACTCTTTTAAATCATGCATTAAAACTAACTTTAACCAATGCTGATTGTTTATCAGAAAGAGAAATAGATATTATGCAGACAATGGCTATATTTTATGCAGAAAACAAAGAATACAAAAAAAGTATTAATATATTAAGAAGATGTTTATCTAATTTTAATAAGTTAGATTTTCCTAGAGATAAAGAAATTAGATTAAAGATCATTTATAATTTATCAAAATGTTTAAGTTCCACATGTCAATACGAAGAGGCAATAAAATACATTGATAAGGGCATCCAATTAGCTATTAATTTAAATACTTTATACTTATTGGGTGAACTATACTATGGAAAAGGTTCAAACCTATTAAAGCTTAACCAATCTAATGACGAAAATGTTGCTAATAACATGAAAACAGCATTATTTATATTTGAATTAACAAAAAACGAAAACAAATTACAAATAATTAAAAAAGAGTATTTTGAAAACGAAGATAACCATTCATAATTTCTTAAAAACTACTTACACAGCTCAAAGGAGAAGTCCCTATAGTTTTTAAACTTGGAACCATAGTATTAAAATTAAAGTGGTTCAAGTCGGAGGAAGGCACCTTAGGGTGTCTTTTCTTTATACATTAAAAGGGTCTCGGTCTAGACAGCATTTCGGAAAAAGACCATGCTAAGAGTATGCAAGATTTCATACAATTTTGCGGATAATTCAGTACTAAACAAGAGCCCTAAAACCGCGCCAGGATAGGAATGTATAAAAAATGTATGTAGCCATAGAAAAAGAAAAAACCGGATTCCTTGTGAGAGTAAGAATCCGGCTTTTTCTTACTAAAAATAAAGGACGTTATGTTAACCGGCCGTGTATGGAATATACATCCAATTTTCATGACAAATCACTTCTCCCGAATGCTACAATCAAGGAAGAGGAGGATTATTATGAAAAAAAATCGTTTTAGAAAACTACTTTTATGATTTACAGCTCTTTTAGTGTTACCTGCTTGTCAAAAGTACAACGGTGACTTACAACAGTGGGGTAGCACTGTTGATACTGTTGATACAGCTAAACTAAAAAGAAATAACATTCTGTATGAAATAAGAGATGGTAAAGTATATATTCCTGAAGATGCCTTTAGCGATGCTACATACTGTTGTACATAAGCAGTTAATATAAGCTCCCTTCTAAACTGGAGGAGGGGTTTGCTATGAAAATCATTAATGGGAGATAAAACATAAATTTTACAAAGAAAGAAATTAAAAAAGAAATTAAGAAAACCAAACGAAAATCGTTAATTGTATTATTTTGTATAGTTGGTTTGTTCGTATACGGAGTGTATTGGGCGTTTTTCAGTATGGATCGATTATCGACAGGTGAAAAGATTGCTGAAAAACAGTCTCTTGACGGAACATATACATTCAAAGCTTACGTAACAAACGGTGGAGCGACAACGAGTTTTGCTGTTAGAGGAGAGTTAGTATTTAATCATCGTAAATATTTCAAGCCAAAGAATGTATATTGGAATTACCAAGAGGATACAGCAAAGATTGTCTGGAAAGACAATGATACAGTAATTATTAACGAACATACGTTAAATGTTCCTGAGGAATCATACGATTTCAGAAACGATTAACTGTAAACTTATAGATTCATTGACTGCTGCTAACGATAATTATGTAAATAAGCTGTCCATATGGACAGCTTATTGTATTTTTTGCTTAGCGTGGTTTTTTTCCGAAATGCT
>JADMIO011020018.1_pt1 | contig 39344 bp, 29 predicted proteins | sample 8958161 | NCBI WGS metagenome assembly JADMIO01 (sample SAMN16585339, study PRJNA669376) | soil metagenome | isolation source: Crop rotation soil | place: USA: Cullars Rotation, Alabama | collected 2011 | reverse complement strand
CGCGACAACTTGTCCACGTGGAATTCTAAGCTTAGGATCCCAATGTGCTGGAAAGCGGTACAAGTTCCAGCCGATGTCGGACACCATGGTAAGACCGAAGCTTACGGCGGCGTCTCCGGGGGTGTCTGCGCTACGTGGCAGCCAGACGCGCGAGATAAAGGATGAGCCCAGTACCGCCCCGAACCGTGAATACGCAAACTGCTTTCCGCCTTTCTCGTTACGCGCCAGGAAGACTGAAGCAACGGCGGCTTTCGAACGTTTGAACACCCCGGAGTCGGTCGAGCGGAAATACCGGTTATCTTCGTGCAGAGCCGCAGCACCTCCAAATTCCAGGGTTTCGCGAATAACGTGTCTAGCGAAGGCATTCCCGACGCGATCGCCATACGCCCCGGCGCCGCCTCCCCATTCCTTGGGTGTGCCGGTCCACTGCGTTATGCCGCCAACAGCCGCGGAGCGCAAAATAGCCCCCGGCCCAAATGCATCAAGAAGAAAGTTTCGCGCCCGCTCACTCGTCGTCATCGGTTGAAACTCGGGAGTGATCGCGGCCGTCCCAATAGCTGCCGAGCCGGCCGGGTAGTCGGTTGGACCTGAGACATCGGCGACAGTCGTAGTTGGACGGACCGCCTGAGCCGAGGCGAGACTCCCAATGACCAGAACGCCGATCACCGTACCAAATACACGTTCCATCTAAATCTGCCTCCCTGTGTTCCAAGCGATAGCTCGGATACGATCAGCAAAGCATTTTGAGTTCCTATCAACTCGAAGCTCGATCAACGCCACAGGGTTCTCTCTCAGGTGTCGCCAACTGAGAATTGGGCACCGTTTGGAAAACCGTATGACGGAGTTTCGTGATGTTGTGTCGGCCCGTCGTCACCCGGTCATCGGTGCCCTTGACCCTCTTACACGGCCGATCCAACTGCCTGCCCGGTACAAATCCGAACAGCCGGACCGTCCTCTCTCCGAATCGGCACTTCCTTCGACATCCTGACTACGTATCGTCACACCGGTCGCCCGTCGTCGGTTCTCCTATTGATGATGGGACACTTCGCACTACTGGCCCCCAAACTGCATCCCGACTAGTTGTTGTAAGTCACTCGGGAGGAGAGCGTCATGCCATACATTGAAGTCGGAACAGAAAATTCAAGCAATATTGATCTCTACTACGAAGACCACGGATCCGGCAGCCCGGTAGTCTTGATTCATGGATACCCATTAAGCAGCGCTTCCTGGGAAAAACAGCTTCCTGCGCTGCTCAATGCCGGACACCGGGTCATTTCCTACGATCGGAGAGGCTTCGGCTTCTCAAGCCAACCCACCTCTGGCTACGACTACGATACGTTCGCGGAGGACCTGAGCAAGGTCTTAGGACATCTCAACTTGCGGGACTTCTCGCTGGTGGGCTTTTCGATGGGCGGCGGCGAGGTTGCACGCTATCTCGGGAGGTATGGTTCCCAGGGGGTCCGCAGCGCGGTCATCATCGGCGGCGTACCGCCCTTCCTGATCAAGACGGCCGACAACCCCGAAGGTTTGGACGGCAGTATTTTTGAGAACACTCAGAAAGCGGCCGTCTCGGATCGCTACGAATTCTTCGCAGAGTTCTTCAAGAACTTCTATAACACTGACGTCCTACTTGGAACACTAGTCAGTGAAGAAGTGCTGCGCGCAAATTGGAACGTTGCCGCAGGCGGGTCGGCTACCGCGAGTGTGGCGTCGATTCCAACTTGGCACGAGGACTTTCGCCAGGATCTGGCCCGTGTAGATGTTCCGCTTCTCGTCATTCACGGCGAGAACGACCGCATCGCGCCATTGGCAGCGTCGGGCCAGCGCACTGCGCAACTCGTCAAGCAATCTCAGTTGCATGTCGTGAAAGGAGGGCCGCACGGTATTACTTGGACTCACGCGGAAGAAGTCAATGCTGAGTTGTTGGCCTTCGTTGGCAACGCAGTCGATGCGAGCCTCGAAGCGGCCTAGCAAGCGGAAAGGAAACCCATGGCAAACGTAAATGACCTCAAGACTCTTCGGCAGGCAAGACTGCGTACTCCAGCTTCGCTGAGCAGCGAAGTCCTGGAGGGCATCACTGCCGAATTGAATGTCCTGTGCGCAGACGTGTTCGCACTGTACATCAAGACCAAGAATTTCCATTGGCACACCAGTGGGCCGCACTTTCGCGACTACCACCTCCTGCTCGACGAGCAAGCGGATCAGATATTCGCAATGACAGATGCGATCGCCGAGCGGGTTCGAAAGATGGGGCGAACCACGATCCATTCGATCGGGCATATCGCGCGTCTCAAGCATGTAGCCGATAATGATGCGGAATACGTGCAATCTGGGAGCATGCTTGCCGAGCTACTCGACGACAATCAATCACTGCTTGCGCGTATGATTCAGATCCATGATTTATGTTCCGAAGCAAACGATGTAGCGACCGCCAGTCTCTTGGAGAACTGGATCGATGAAACCCAGCGCCGGGTGTGGTTCCTGTTCGAGACAGGTCGGCAGTAGAAAGCCTATGTGGTTTGCCGCGTGAGTTCTGCCTTTTGGAGTCCCCATGCGATCTGATAAGCAGGTTCGCGTTCTTATCTCGAGTGCCCTGATTCTATTCTTGACGGTTATCGGGTATAAGAGCGTTGAGCGCGGCCATGAAAAGCCGGCAATTCCAAAGCGTCCGACGGCTTGTATCGGAGCGCCTCGTCCGCTTCCGGCACTGATTCGCGGTCTGAGTGAACTGGCAAGCCCCAAGTCTTTGAGTCAGATTGGATTGCCAATCGTTGCCACGCACGCCGCGGTGCCGGTCGATAATCCTCAGACTGAAGATAAGGTTGCCCTAGGTGAAAGATTGTTCTTTGACCAGAGGCTGTCGCTGGATGGAACGGTCGCTTGCGGTAGTTGCCACGATCCAACGCTGGCATTTACCGATGCAAGACCCGCGGCGATCGGGATCAAAGGCCGCGCGGGACAGCGCAACTCTCCGACGATTCTGAACACGCTATTTCTCAAAGCGCAGTTCTGGGACGGGCGCGCGAAGACTCTCGAGGAACAAGCAGCCCTTCCTATCGTGAATCCGGCAGAGATGGGGCAACCCAGCGTGGACGCGGCAGTCGCAAAGATTGCGGATTTACCGGACTACAGTGAGTCCTTTCACCGTACATTCGGCCGTCCTGTCAACGGGACGGATCTTGTTCGTGCCATAGCGTCGTACGAGCGGACGCTGATTTCGTTCGATTCCCCGTTCGACCGCTTTATAGCCGGCGACAGCGACGCGATCACGGACTCCGCCAAGCGGGGCTGGGACCTTTTCAATACCAAGGCTCGCTGCAACAAGTGCCATGCCCTCACCGAAGAAAAGCGTGACGCCACATTCTTTAACGACGGAGACTTTCACAACGTTGGCATTGGCATCCTGCGCTACAACGTAGTTGCTTTGGCATGTAAAGCGGAGCAAGAGATCAACTCGGGAAAAATCATCGACGTTGATACGGCGGCTATTCAGAGCGACACCTCGGTGGTCGGGCGTTTTTTGGTCACCAAGAAGGAAATGGATGTCGGCTCGTTCAAGACGCCGGGCCTCAGAAACGTGCTCATTACGGCGCCTTATTTCCACGATGGCTCACAGGCAACCCTATGGGACGTGATGGACCATTACAACAAAGGCGCGGGATTACATAATCCGTGGCTCGATGAGGACATTCAGCCGCTTGCGCTCAAGGAGTCAGAGATCGATGATGTTGTTGCCTTCTTGGCAACGCTGACAAGCGCTCCATATCGCGAGAAAGGTGAACAGGAACTCGCACGGCAGCGCGCGTTGTCCCGGACAACTCGTCCGCAAAGGGATAATTCGCGCGCGTTCGGCCCGAAGCCGGTCCGCACTGAAGTGTCCCGCAATTGCGTTTCTCGTCCGTAGCGGGTGAGGAGGAAGCCTGAGGGCGCACTCTCTTCGACGCGTCTCATGGCATGTCCGCATGAGCCGGCCCGAAGCGGCGATCTGCGCCCCACGCGTATTAGTGGTTCTCGTGATGCAGTGCCGCTGCCTGTCCAATACTGACGGGTTCCCGATTTAACTTCATACCGTACTGGTCGATCAGTTCGTAGTAGTCGCTGTAGGGGCCCGGAAAGCCGACCATTCGCCAGCCGGCCATGTTTCTATTCCCACCGTAGATAGGATCCGCGAAAAATCCTTCGATCGTGTGCTGAAGCAGGAAATCGGCAAACACCTTTGACGGGACGCCATCGAGGGTCATTCCATCGGCCAGCAGAACCTGTAAAAATTTGTCTTGCTGCTCTCCCGAGAGCATGCGGAATGATGAGCCCTGAGCAGAGAAGTGTTGATTGATCGCGTTTATGGACCGGCGGAACAGTTCCGCCGGCGTGAACGGCAATTGATAACCCTGACTAGGCGTACCCTCTTTGAAAGGGCCGTGCCAGTACATATAACCGGCGCTACCCCATTTGCCTGCCATTTGCTGGTCAATGTAGTCGACCACGCCAGCCTCGGAGGCGGCGGGCCACTCGTCGTCGGTCGGTATGAATCGGTCAACTGCGGCTGAGACGAAGTCCACCTCGTCAGGCCGAAAAAACGCGAGGGACTTTACCATTTGTCTGGATGAGTCTTTCTGAGGCGATGCCTGGATTTGGCTTTGGGGGATCATGGTGCTCCCCGCGGTAACCCCGGCCGCGAACGCCGATCGCAGGAACGTTCTTCTTGAGCCTGGGCCTTGTCCTTTTGTGTTCATACAGTGCTCCTTCTGCTTCGTGTGCTATTTCGAAGCTGCTTTTAGATCAGGGGCAATCTCATCTCCACGCCGGCGACACGACAGCCGTCTAGCGTAGACGACTGAGGAAGATAGGGTTAGCTTCCCCTGGTCCACGTTCAAGCAGGCCCCGCCAACTGCTGGCGGTTGTCGCCGGGCCGATCAGCACTCGACAGAGTGTCGCCATATCAGCCTTCACGCGGTCGGAAGGGAGTCGGGTCAATTCGGTTAGCCATCGACTAAAGTCCACGAGTGGATATTGTCGGCCCCAAAGTGACTCTATTGAAGAAGCTAGTTTGAAGACCACAAGCGCCGTGTCCCGCCACGTTCTGGCGAATAGTAACCTGGTTTCGGCGTTTTGTCGGCGGCATGACTCAGAAACCGCTTCTCCGAGGGGTGGAATCCGGGAAGGAGATGCTGCAATCAAATTGTCAATGTTGAACTTTCATATCCAGGAACGAAGCGTTCACAGAGACTGGCGTTTTGTCCGTCGTAGGTGGTGGCAGGCTTATGTGCAAAACGTGCAAGAAACGCGTCTAATGTACACTCTGGGAGACGTTGGCGAGGATACTTGGCCACGATCTGATCGCGCAACTTCGAACGGAAATTATCGGATCCTCTTCCGCGCACATGGAGAACGACACCGGAATAGTAAGAAGCTGGCGAGCGGCGTTAGCGCCGTCCACCTCGAAACGTTCATCCTTGCTTGATAACTTCGTGGTCAGGCGGAGATCGTGAAATGCAGCCGCAACGAAGAGGAGTTCAGGATCATACCGGAAACTTCCCTGACGCCCATGTTCAGCTGCGAATAGGTAAACGCGCATCGAATGAGCAAACAGCAGATCAATAGAATGCTCGCGCGAGATGTCCGTGGCGTCCCTCACAAGTAAGGAATCGGGAATGGCGAGGCTGGGAGCGAGTCTGACATGACGTTTGATGTCTCTTTCCGACATTTACTTAACGATTCGCTGTCTCGGGAATTCTTCTGGCTTCGGTTGAGCGCAGCGGAGCAGGCGGATGAAGCAGCAGAGGAAGTATCGTGCTTACCAGCGTAATCAGCGCCATGATCCTCAGGGCTCCCTGATACTGGCCGGTTGCTTCTCGAACCTGAGCCATCGCACTGGGCCCTACGACTCCGGCGACACCCCACGCCGTCAGCATAATGCCATAGATGGAACCGATGTCTTTCGAACCGAAGTAGTCGGCGGCAAAGGCGGGCATGGTGCCGAACCCCCCGCCATAGCTGAGGATGATAATAAACGAGAGAAAAGCAAGCCAACCAAAACTGGTGACATTCGAGAGGACGATAAAGGCCGCCGACTGCACGAGAAACATCGTCAGGAATATGCCTCTACGTCCCACCACGTCGGAGAACCACGCCCAGAGGAAACGGCCGGCGCCATTGGCTATTGAGATGATGCCGACCAGGCCGGCGGCCGTAACCGGGCTGACGTGCGAGATTTCCTGAGCCATCGGCGACGCCTGCGAAATGAGGGCGATCCCCGCTACCGTGTTCAGGAATAGAACAAGCCAAAGTCCGTACCATTGCCAAGTCTTGACCGCCTCGCTGAGAGTGAGGTCCTGTGCAATTAAAGTCGGAGCACTGGACTGGGAGACGCCGCCCGGGCCATATCCGACCGGTGGATTCGTCATGAAAACAGCAGCGAGCAGAATGATCAGAAAATAGCTGATGCCGAGGGTGGCGAAGGTCATGGGCAGGCCGGCGCTCGCGATCAGCATCTCAGCAATGGGAGCTGTGACTAACGCTCCAGCACCAAATCCCGCGACGGCTATCCCGGTGATCATTCCGCGCTTATCCGGGAACCACCGGATCAAAGTCGCTACCGGAACGATATACCCGAGGCCCAGCCCCGCACCGCCAATCACGCCATAGGAAAGGTACAGCCCGGTCAGACTATGCGCCTGTCCCGCGAGGATCGTGCCAAGCCCGTAGAGAACCGCTGCAAGCAGCGCCACTGGGCGGGGACCGGAGCGTCTCATCCACAGTCCACCAAAGAATGCTGCAAATCCCAGAACCAGAATGGCAAGCTCGAAGGCAATCGTCACCTCCGAAACGGTCCAGCCATAGGCCCGCGTGAGCGGAATACGAAAGACGCTCCATGCGTACACTGCTCCCAGTGCTACCTGCATGAGAACGCCGAATGCCGCAATGAGCCATCGATTTGACGGCGCTGCCGTTCTGTCCGCTTCACCGTTCCAGGGATGAGTAGATCCTTCTGCTCTCATACCCGGGCTCACTGCACTTACTCGACCACATGAACAGGTCTGGCTTCAAAGGCAAAATCGCTCGTTGTAGTGTCGTTACCTCGACAATACGCCAGCAGATCCGACACTTGGCTCCTTGAGTGCCGCTTGTAATTGTTGTCTGCGTGCTTCACGAAGCGGCCACAAACGTGCCCTTGCTGCTCATATGAGAGTAACTATCGGGAAAGCACTAAGCATCGGCGCTGTTACGGCGGCATTTGCGTGCATTGCATTTGCAGCTCGTATCAGCTCAGACTATGACCTAACTGCGGATTTCGCCCAATATAAGACATACTCCTGGATGAAGGTTCAGGCCGGCAATTCGCTCTGGGAAGACAGAATCGTTAGCGCCGTGGATGCGCAATTGGCCACCAAGGGTTGGACCAAGGCGGAGTCCGGTGGCGATGCCTACGTCGCCGCATTCGGCTCGACCAAAGACCACCGTACCCTCGAAACGTTCTATAGCGGATTCGGTGGTGGCTGGCGCTGGCGCAGCTTTGGTGATGGAATCGCTACTACGACTGAGTCAATCACTAAAGTCGGCACGTTGGTAGTAGACGTATTCGACTCGCGCACGAAGAAGCTGATCTGGCGTGGAAGTTCAAGCGCAACATTGTCGAGCAAGGCGCCCCGCAACGCAAAGAAGCTGCAGGACGACGTGCGTGACATGTTCAAAGAGTTTCCTGCACGATCGCGACAATGAGAAGAATAGTGAGTGGAGAGTGTGATGAGCAATCCGAACGAGTCATTGACTGAACAGACAATTGAACAAGCGCGTCCTCCTCTTCCGCCTTTTACACGGGAAACGGCCAGTCAGAAAGTCCGCTTGGCGGAAGATAGCTGGAACTCGCGCAATCCAACAAAGGTGGCGTTAGCTTACACGTTAAACTCCCGGTGGCGAAACCGCGCGGAGTTTCCAGTCGGCAGAAGCCAAATTGTCGAGTTTCTCAGTCGCAAATGGGCCAAAGAGCTCGAATATCGCTTGATCAAGGAGCTTTGGGCTTTCGACGGCAACCGGATCGCGGTGCGCTTTGCTTACGAATGGTCCGATGTCGAAGGACACTGGTTCCGCTCCTACGGCAACGAGAATTGGGAATTCGACGAACGGGGCTTAATGCAAGTTCGTCATGCGAGCATCAACGACCTTGCCATTGACGAGCCGGAGCGCCGGTTTCATTGGCCGCTTGGCCCGCGTCCCACCGGACATCCAGGGCTGAGCGACCTCGGGTTGTGATTCGCCGGAGCAGTTCCACTGCTCTCACGGTCTGAGCTGAACCAGCATCCATGAATTCAGAACAACGAATGGCCGATTATCATGCTGTTTCCGCCCCGTGCAACTTCTTCCTGGTTGAGCTCAAGAATGGCCGCCGTGGCTGTGTTTCTAGCTACGTCGGCGGCTCTGACGGTTTGCCTGGCGGTGGCTGTTTTCAACGTAGTGTTGCGACGCGAAAACGCTAGTGTTGTACAGTACCAAATCCATACACTATTGCTCACCGGGCGGCAGGCGGCGGTTACCATGCTGGGACATGTCGGAGGATGCACCCCAGCAGAAGTAAGTTCCGCACAGTTGCGCCTGGTTGCGGATTCCATCGCTAGCATTTTCCCCGAAAGTCGAGTCTCACTTCAAATCTCCGCGGCCCCTATGAGGCCCGCATGGTTACATGAACGGGAATTCAGTGGACCCGTGGTAGACCACGGCAGCTTGGAAGTTCGCGAGTTCGTCACGGCAGAACGAGACGGCTGCGTGGTGACGTCGATCGTCAGCCTTCCTATTGGTTCCGCCATGGCGCAGCGACTCTCGTTGGGCAGGGGACTGGAGCTGTCTGCTGTCCCGGCTCGACCGTTCCGAGTTCACCCGCTCCATCGCCGAATCATATCCACCCTCGAGGCGAATTTTGTTCCCAATAGCTCCCGACCGGTATCGGTCGTGCTGAGCGCACGTAATTGGCAAACTGGAGTCCCCGAGGATTGGGTTGCCTTTGAATTGCGTCCGCATGTGAGTTGGATGTTGGAAGACATATCGCACTTGGGTGAGCAGCGCGCAGACTGGGTCTGGCTGATCCTCCTCTTTTCCACTGGTGTTGTGATGTTCTATTTAACGGGCGCATGGGTATCCGGCAGGTTTCTCCGTGGCGTGACCAATACTGTGAACTCCCTGAGCGTCGCTGCGCGGCACATCGGTATGGGTGACTTCTCGCTTCGCATACCGGCGCCTCCATCCGATCAACTCGGGGATCTCGCCCGCGACTTCAATTCGATGGCAGTCTCGCTCGAGCGGTTACACAAAGAGGAACAGATCAAGCAGCGGCTCGATAGCGAAATCGAGATGGGATGGAGTATTCAAATGCATCTATATCCCCCGGCTGCGTTTACGTTTCGGGACGTCACGGTAGCGGGAAGGACGTCGCCGGCCAGAGTAGTCGGGGGTGACCTGTATGACTTTTTCAATATCGACAGTGACTGTATGGGCATTCTTTGCGCCGACATCAGCGGCAAAGGTGTACCCGCTGCGCTAATGATGGCTAACGTACAGGCGATCGCGAACGCTTGCAGGATTCGCGTGAGTGGGTCAGGTACTTCCAGACCAGCGGAGTTCGTGTGCATGCTGAACCGGGAAATGGTGGGTCGCTTTGGGGACAATCGTTACGCGACGGCGTTCTGGGCGGAGTACGATTCACGAAGCCGGCGATTGAGATATGTGAACGCGGGCAACCTGCCGCCTGTCTTGATTCGTTCCAATGGCCAAATCAGCCGCCTCGAATCTGATGGATTCCCTGTCGGCATGTTCGCGGATGTCCAGTACACAACACGTGAAGTACTTGTCGATCGAGGCGACCGCTTGCTGATATTCAGCGATGGGCTCACCGATGCGCAGAACAGCGACGAAGAGGCATTCGGTGATGATCGCGTCATCGAATTCTGTCGATCCATCGCCGCGAGCGCCACGCCCGTTGAACTCGTTGATGAACTGATGGGTACCGTCGGGAAGTGGTCGCGCGGGGTGGAGCAGTTCGATGACATAACGGTCGTCTTCATGGCGGTAGCGTGAATTGGACTCTCGCAAAAGGACCGAGTCGAACCAGCGTCGATCGATAGACGCGGTTGAATCCGGAATGGTTTGAAGAACCTTGTTTGTCGCGACTGGATTGTGGCAAGTCAGATGCATCGTGGTTATCAGGCACTTACTAAAGGCCAACGAACTATGAAGATTCAAATCGACGGCGCGCTCGTTAACGCGCAAGAAGGAGAACAGCTACTTGCTGCCGTCGCTCGCAGCGGCGTGGAACTTCCGCAGGTTTGCTACCATCCTCAACTTGGCCCGATTCGGACCTGCGATACGTGCCTCGTCGAGGCAGACGGTCAGCTGGTAAGGGCGTGTGCCACGACAATCAAGGACGGCATGGCCGTGTGGACCGCGTCGGACCGCGCCCGCCAGGCGCGGGTTCAGGCGTTTGATCGTATTCTCGGCAACCACTTGCTGTACTGCACAGTCTGCGACAACAACAACGGGAATTGCGTGGTACACAACACCACCAGGCTACTCGCTATTGAAGAGCAGAGCATTCCATTTAAAAACAAACCGTATGCGATTGACGACTCGAATCCGTTTTACCGCTATGACCCCAATCAATGCATTCTCTGTGGTCGTTGCGTGGAAGCCTGCCAGAACTTACAGGTCAATGAGACTCTGAGCATCCGCTGGGAGGATCCGCACCCGAGAGTGCTATGGGATGGCGGCGCCAGTATCGGCGAATCCAGTTGCGTCTCCTGCGGACACTGTGTCTCGGTCTGTCCCTGCAATGCGCTAATGGAAAAGTCGATGATCCATCACGCCGGTTTTCTCACGGGACTGTCCAAGCCGGTAATCGACACCATGATCGAAACGGTAAAAGGACTCGAGAAGGAAGTTGGGTACGGCGCAATCCTGAAAATCTCCGAAGGTGAAGCCGCCATGCGCGAGAGCCGCGTGCGGCGAACCAAGACTGTCTGTACCTACTGTGGCGTTGGTTGCAGCTTTGAAATGTGGACCAAGGACCGGCATATCTTAAAGGTGGAACCCCTTGACGGTGCAGCAAACGGCGTCTCCACCTGTGTCAAGGGTAAGTTCGCTTGGGACTTCGTAAATAGCCGCGACCGCCTGACGACCCCACTCATTCGTGAAGGCAACATGTTCCGTGAAGCCGGTTGGGATGAGGCGCTGGATTTGGTGGCTCGCCGGTTCGCCGAGATCAAGCGAAGCAGCGGACCCGATTCACTGGGGTTCATTGCTTCCTCGAAATGTACCAACGAGGAAAGTTTCCTGATGCAAAAGTTGGCGCGCGCCGTCATCGGCACCAACAATGTGGACAACTGCTCGCGCTATTGCCAGTCGCCGGCAACCGCGGGCCTGTTTCGAACGGTGGGTTATGGCGGCGACTCCGGTTCTATTTCGGACATCGAAAAGGCCGACCTGGTATTGATCATTGGCAGCAACACTGCCGAGAGTCATCCCGTGCTCGCCACGCGCGTAAAGCGCGCTCACAAGCTGCGGGGCCAGAGGCTGATTGTTTCCGACCTGCGGCGGCATGAGATGGCCCGCCGGGCCGACATCTTCCTGCAGACAAACCCGGGTACCGACATCGTCTGGCTATCGGCAGTCAGCCGCTATCTACTCGAGAACGATTCGGCCAATACCGAATTTCTCAGTCGGTGGGTGAACGGCCTCGAAGAGTATCGTAAGAGCCTGCAACGGTTTACGATGAGTTTCGCTTCCGAACTTACCGGAATTCCGGAGGCTACTCTCAAAGCCGTAGCCGACGAGATCGGACGCGCCAAGCGGGTCTGCATTTTATGGGCGATGGGTGTAACGCAGCATAGCAACGGCTCCGATACGTCCACCGCCATCTCGAACTTGTTGCTGGTGACCGGGAACTATATGCGGCCGGGCACGGGTGCCTACCCTCTTCGCGGGCACAACAACGTGCAGGGGGCGAGCGACAACGGCTCAATGCCCAACGCCGTTTCGGGTTATCAGTCAGTAGACGATCCGGAGGTGCGGCGGCGGTTCGAAAATGCCTGGGGAGTTTCGCTCCCTGTCACCACCGGTCTGGACAATCACCAAATGGTGGATGCCATTCAAAAGGGAAAACTTAAGGCGCTGTACCTTTTCGGCGAGGAGATGAGTATCGTCGACTCTAACGCCAACTATGTTGCGGAGGCGTTCAGCAAGCTGGAATTCATGGTTGTGCAGGATATCTTCTTCGGCGCCACCACCCGCTTCGCAGACGTCGTCCTCCCCGCTTGCCCAAGTCTCGAAAAAGAAGGGACCTTCACAAGCACCGAGCGGCGAATTCAGAGGTTGTATCGCGTTTTCGAGCCGCTTGAAGGAAGCCGTCCGGATTGGCAGATCCTCCAGGAACTGGCTAATCGCATGGGAGCAGGCTGGCATTACCTCCATCCGTCTGAGGTTATGGATGAGATCGCTGCTCTAACTCCTATATTCGCCGGCGTCAACTACGATCGGCTGGAGGGTTTCAAGAGCCTCCAATGGCCGGTGGCGCTGGACGGTACGGATCAACCACTCTTGTACACCGAGCGCTTTCCGTTTCCCGACGGAAAGGCCCGGCTCTTCCCGGTGGCATGGCAGGAGTTGAGCGAAAAACCCGACCAAGAGTTTGACTTGCAACTGAACAACGGGAGAGTACTGGAGCACTTTCACGAAGGCAACCTCACCTACCGCAGTCCCGGCATTGCGCAAATGACGCCCGGTACTTTTGTCGAGGTTTCGCCGCAGTTGGCCCAGGATCGTGGAATTGAAAGCGGAAGTCTGGTTCAACTGACTTCGCGGCGCGGGCGGGTACGAGTTCGCGCGCTGGTTACAGATCGGGTACAAGGCCGCGAACTGTACATGCCGATGAACTCATCGGAAAGCCCGGTTAATGTCCTGACCAGCAGCCATACCGACCCAATTACACATACACCCGCCTTTAAGGAGACCGCCGTAAAGCTGGAAGTAGTCGAACGCGCGGGTGTCTCGCCGATGCCTCGCATCAATCCTCGGTTCGGCCGGCCGACCCCGCAGGGTGGCGTCGAGGTGGAGCGCAAGTGGAGACGCGCGGACTATCACCTCCCAGGCAATGGGTTGGTCCAACTAGATAAGCGATAGGAGGAAGCGACGATGGCACAGCCCATAGCATTTCACGTGCCCCTAAAGCCAGCGGTGACCTTCGAGCATCTTGCCAAGGCTCCCGCCGAACATGCCGACGCTTTGATTGCGGCTTACGAACTATTGCAGTTGCTGCACGATAAGGGCGTTTTGAGTTTACTTCGCGGAGCACTAGGGGCGGGCGACGAACTTGCCGCTCTCCTCACGAAGTCGATGGATTCACCTAACGCGATCCGCGGGTTTAGGAATTTCCTCCTGCTCACCGAGTTCTTCTCCGCGATCAGCCCGGACGTATTGACCGGCGTTGTCGACGCCGTTCACAATGCGTCAGGTCGCACGAAAGCTGCAAAGGCGCCGGGCCTGCTCCATTTGCTTTGGCGCTTGCGCAGCGAGAACAGCCGGCATGCCGCGGCTGTCGGCCTCGATTTGGTGGAGGCGGTCGGAAAGGGTCTATGACGGAGTCAATCGTCCACATTCCGGTTGGCAAAGTCGCAGGCCGGCTCACTTCAGTGCGCAATGATGTTCTTGCGGTTGAGGCACCGCTGGAAATTCGGCTGGGCGGGACAAGCATCTCGGTCACTATGCGCACGCCGGGGAATGACTTTGAATTGGCCGCCGGCTTTCTGTTTGCGGAAGGTGTTATCGAGAACGCGGACCAATTCGAGGGAATTCGTGACTCACCCAACGGCACGCCGAACATTGTGGTCGTGGACCTTCGAGAGACCGTCACCATTCGACCTTCCCCCTTACAAAGAGGATTTGTTACCACATCCGCTTGTGGCTTGTGCGGCAAGACTTCTCTCGATGCTCTCACGGCCAATCGATGCCCCCCGCTTCCCCCCAATAACTTCAAGGTCGCGGCGACCGTACTTCACGGACTGCCGGACCGTTTACGGCTCCGGCAACAGGTGTTCGACTCCACCGGAGGCTTGCATGCCGCCGCTCTTTTCGATGCGCAGGGCGAATTGAACTCTCTCCGCGAAGATGTAGGCAGGCACAATGCGCTAGATAAGGTGATTGGATCTGCTCTATTGCGAGGCGCGCTCCCGCTACAGGCGTCCATCCTGTTATTAAGCGGGCGTGCGAGTTATGAGCTGGTGCAGAAGGCTCTGATGGCGGGAATCTCCGTGGTTGCCTCTGTCGGCGCCCCATCCAGCCTGGCAGTGTCGACGGCGCGGCGCTGCGGAATGACTTTGATCGGTTTTCTTCGAGGTGGCTGCTTTAACGTTTATAGCGAGCCTGGCCGGATTGGCGGATTGGAGATGTTGCAATGAAGTTGAGAATTCAGGGAAACAGCCTGCGCTTTCGTTTAACGCGGCAGGAGGTCGATTTGCTTCACCGGGATGGTCGAGTCGAGGCGATCGTTGACTTCGCTCCCGGCCGCGTTCTCCGCTATGCGGTTGAGGCGCTCCCGCATTTATCGGAACTCCGTGCGCAATTCGAAGACACGACCATCAGTGTCAATCTTCCAAAAACGACTGCGGAGGCGTGGGCGAAGAGCAGTCAGGTGACAATCGCCGGCGGCGGCGAAAATCTCGGCATTCTAATCGAAAAGGACTTTCAGTGCCTGCACAAACCGGGCGAGCAAGATCCTGACGCCTACACCCACCCTCTAGCCGCCGTTTAGCGCGTCGGAAATACTTCAGGAATATTGGGAGTGATGAGTATGAAGAAAACAAACCAGCCGGTGCATCCGGATCCTTGGCTGATGCGAGCCGTTCGCACCCACGGTCGCGGCGGCCCCGAGCAGCTCTTTTACGAGCATGCACCGGTCCCGAGGCCGGGCGAGGGCGACGTCTTGGTCCGTGTATTCGCTGCCGCCATTACTCCAGCGGAGCTCACCTGGGACGAAACATACAAGAACCCCGACGGATCCGCCCGTATTCCGGGCATCCCCGCCCATGAGGTGTCCGGCACTGTAGCGGCCTTAGGCCTGGGCGTGACGGATTTGCGTATCGGAGAGGACGTCTACGGTCTGGCCGATTTCCCGCGCGACGGCGCCGCGGCGGAGTACGTTGCGATTCGTGCCACCAACCTCGCACCGAAGCCCCAAAGCATCGATCATGTCCACGCCGCGGCCGTCCCGCTATCCGCCTTGACCGCATGGCAATCTCTCTTCGACAAGGGGCGGCTCACATCCGGGCAACGAATCCTTATTCATGGAGCCGCGGGAGGCGTCGGAACTTACGCCGTTCAACTCGCACAGTGGCGGGGCGCGCACGTAATCGCAACCGCCTCCGCGGCAAACGCCAGATTTCTGCGCGAGCTCGGCGCGGACGAAATTATTGACTATACGACGACCCGATTCGAGGACAAGGTCCGTGACGTCGATGTCGTGCTTGACACGATTGGCGGAGATACGCTTGAGCGCTCATGGCAGGTCCTGCGCCGCGATGGCGTTCTGATTACTTTGCCGGCTCCGCCTCCGGCGGGCCGCGCCGAACACTATGGAGTAGAATCCGTTTTCTTCATTGTCGAGCCGAACCGTGCCGAGCTCATTGAGATCGGGCAGCTGATTGAGTCGGGCAAACTGAAGGTGATCGTTGCCGAGGTCCTGCCGCTCAGCAAAGCCAGAGAGGCGTTCGAACACGGCGTCACGGGGCACACGCGCGGAAAAATTGTTTTGCGAGTGGCCGAGTAACGGACTGGGAGTGGGAATTTTATGACCGCGCCGCTTGACTGGTCCACCAACGATAGCCGGACGGTGCTGCATTGGTATGACTTCATCTGCCCCTTCTGCTACATCGCGCAAAACCGCAATGCCATTCTCGAGCGGCGCGGATTTCATGTGGTTGAGCTGCCATTCCAGGCGCATCCAGAAATTCCGCCGGGCGGGATATCGCTGGGCCTTCGACATGGATCGATGTACACCACGCTGGAGCGTGAGGCCGCGCAGATTGGGTTACGCTTGAACTGGCCTCAGCGCCTCCCCAACACACGTCTGGCACTCGCCGCCGCCGAGTGGACTCGCCGGCACCAGTCGCAGGAATTTCCCAGCTTCCGCAAGGCGCTCTTTGAAGCGCACTTTGCCCTCGGCGAGAACCTTGCAGATCCCGCGGTAATCGACCGGCATGCATCATCGGCCGACGTCAATCTCGCGTCACTGCACGCCGCCCTCGCCGATGGCAGTGCTTCAGCTTTCGTTAGTGAAGCCGAACTGGCCGGCCGTGGGCATGGCGTTCAAGGCACGCCGGCGTGGCTGGTAAACGGCCATTTATTGACAGGCCTAATCTCCGCCGCGGAGTTCGACCGCCTCGCCGACGATGTCCTCTACACGCTGAAATAACTACACCCGCGTTGTCAGAAAGCCTTGACGGGCGATCCACGATTTAGCCGCATCCAAATCGTCCTGCCCCAGTTCGTGGCCGCCCGCATGCCAATAGACCTCTAGCTCCGCTCCGCCAGACTGAAAGATAGCCGCCAGACGCCTGGTGTTCTCCGCGGGAGCAATGGGGTCTCTATCCCCTCCGCTCAGAAAGATCCTCATTGCGCCCAATTCGGGTATCGACTCAGGTGTGAATGGGATTATCGCCCGAAACAGAGCTGCGCCTGCCAAATGACGCGGGTATCGCAAGATCAGGCTTGCAGCAATGTTTGCGCCGTTCGAGTACCCCGCCGCGATGACTTGATTCTCCTGGAGCGCATACTCGCGCCGCGCCTCTTCGATAAACAGGGCGAGTTCATCCGTGCGTAGTTTTAAATCCTGAAGGTCGAAGACACCCTCCGCGACCCGCCGGAAGAAGCGCCGCATTCCATTCTCAAGGACGTTACCGCGGAGGCTTAGGATTGCCGCGCCGGGAAATAAGTCTCGGCCCAAGGGAATCAAATCGTTCTCATCGCCGCCCGTTCCGTGAAGGAGCAGCAGAACAGGCGCCTCCGGTTCGCGGCCCGGCAGGAACCGGTGAGTAAAACCGAGATCCTTCATCTGACGCTCCTGTTGGCTGGCTCCGGTAAGCGCAGCGGAGGAAGAATTGCCATCAGTTCTTTTCGCGACGATTCAAGCCAGGGCGGTAGTTGAAGTACCGACCCCAAATCTTCAGGAGTTTCGTCGACAGCGAAGCCCGGCGGGTCGGTCGCAATTTCAAATAGAATGCCGCCCGGTTCGCGGTAGTAAATGGAATGGAAGTATTTGCGATCAATGATCGGCGTAACGTCGTAACCCAAACGCGCCAGTTCCTTCCGCCAGGAATCCTGCTGCGGATCGTCTGGAGTTCGCCACGCGATATGGTGCACCGTGCCGACAGCCACTCGTCCGCCTGGGTCCTCAGGACCGCACACCACATCCGCTAAGGCCCCCGGATCGCCGGACTGCGCCGCATAGCGGAACCTGTTGCCTTCCTGCCCGACCAGGCGGAATCCCATGACATCGGTGAGCAGCGCGGCAGTTCGTTGGTAGCCGCCTACGGTAAGCGTCCCGCTGTGAAAGCCGTGAATCGCGAAGTCCGGAAGCACAGGTCCGTTCGCATACATTCTCTCGGTGGCAGGATTCGCGGTAGCGATGAGTTCAATACCCAAACGATCGGGATCCGCGAACGATAGAGTCTGCTCCCCGAATCGCTCGGATAAGGTGTGAGCGACTCGGTGCTCATTCAGTCGATCCACCCAATATGGAATGGCGGCCTTGGGCACGGTGAACGAGATCGCTGTTACTTGCCCGGCGCCTCTCTTCCCTTTAGGCGCCTTGGGCCGCGGAAAGAACGTCACAATCGTGCCGGGATGCCCAATGCCATCCCCGTAGTAGAGATGGTATGTGCCAGGATCATCAAAATTCACCGTCAACTTGACTAAGCGCAGGCCCAAAATTCCCGCATAAAAGTCAAGATTGGCTTGCGGCTCGCCAGCGATAGCGGTGATATGGTGAATGCCGAGGAGTTGTTGATCCACGTCGCCTCCTATGTCGGTTTGTAAGTTTGCCCGGTAAGTGTTCGCGGCCTCAATACATCACTTAGTCCGATTCGACGGAGCATCTCCGCGCGCACCCGATCCAAGACCATGTTTACGACTTCAGCTCCATCCTCTGTCGGATCGATATGCACGCGAAACGGACGCTTACCAAACGGAGCGTCCACTACTCTGACGATCGCGTCCGCCACCGCTGAGGCATCGGCATCAGGCGGGACAATCGAATTGAACCCCTTCAGAATGTCGTCCGAAAACCCCTTGTAGGGACCCTGCTCGTATTCGCCAGAACGCATCTTATCCGCGGGACTGCCCGCATGCGCAAAGTGGTTCGTTCCAGCTGTGAATGCCCCGGGGACAATGATCGTCGTTTCAATGCCCCACCGCGTCAATTCCCGGGCATAGATCACCGCGAGGGCATCCATGGCGGCTTTAGCCGCGAAGTATGGCCCCAGATAAGGCGGAGTTCCTCCCGCCGAACTGCTGCTCGACACCCATACGACAAGGCCGTTCCCCTGCTTTCTCAAGTGCGGGAGCGCGGCTCGGTTCACTCGTTGCGTGCTCAGAACATTGACATCGTACAGCTCGGCTAGCTGTTCCGGAGTGAATGCCTCAGCCGGACCGAAAACCATGTGTCCGGCATTGTGAATTACGACATCCAATCGTTTGTTGTCCTCGAAGATCTTCTCGATTGCCTGATTGACAGACTCTTCGGAAGCAACATTCAGCTCAAGAGTTCGGAGGTCGACCTTGTTCTCGCGCGCGTACTGCGTCGCGGCTTCTACCTGCGAAGCATTTCGCCCCGCAGTGTCACGCATGGATGCATAGACTGTATGCCCCGCTTTTGCTAAACCGCGCGCTGACATGGCTCCGAAACCGCTCGAGGCGCCGGTGACGATAACTACCTTCTTCATCGTGTTTCCACCACTTAGACGAATCCGCCGTTTGCGCGAACGATTTGCGAGTTGACCCACGCTCCATCCGGCCCAGCCAAAAACGAAACGACGCGAGCGATGTCCTCTGGCTGTCCGAGCCTTTCCAGTGGAGCCAGTTTCCTCAGCTCATCAATCTGTTCTTCGGTTTTGCCATTGAGAAAGAGGTCTGTAGCGACCGGACCCGGCGCTATCGCATTTACCGTGATATTTCGCCCGCGTAATTCATTTGCAAGTACCCGAACTAATCCCTCCACCCCAGCTTTGGAAGCGATATATGCTCCATAATTGGGAAATGACTTGCCCAAAACACTGCTCGAAAAGACGATGATTCTGCCACCGGGAGGCAGCCGTCGAGCTGCTTGAGCCATCATCAGAAAGGTTCCGCGCAAGTTTGTCGATATCACCCGATCGAAAGAATCTATGTCGCCCCTTTCAATCGGAAAAAGAGGCATGATACCGGCTGCATGGACAACTACATCGATGTGGCCAAACGCTTCGGTAGAAGCATTGAACAGGCCTTCGACGTCGCCGTCATTTGAGACATCAGCCTTTACTGCGATTGCCTTCGCGCCGGCGCTCGCCAGATCCGCACGAATGGCCTCCGCCTTCGCCGAGTTACCTGCATAGTGCAGCGCAATGGCAAACCCGTCGCTGGCTAGCCTCTTGGCCACCGAACGTCCGATACCGCCGGAACCACCGGTGACAATAGCGACTCTGTTTTGTTCCTTGTCCATGTCTAGCCCTCGATTTAGCTTTAGCGTTCCTGGATCCAATGCAGATCACACGCCGCGTTCGACTGATTAGTTCAGCCCTGGGCACCACGTCGCAATCCGGCAGCCAAATGGCGACAGTGCTGAGCAGGCAAAGGATAAGCCAGTCCCGCATCATTAACCGAGTGTCGTCAGTTCGTCAGAAGTTCGATTGAACGACAACCGCATGTTCGGATAATTAGGAGCGAGGTGTAGAATTCCGTACGAGGACGTCGCATTGGGGCCAAATGGAACGATCGTATCTGGCCCGCCAGTGGTTCTATACTGGGGAAAACGTGAGGGGTGAATGAGCGAACCGATTCGGATCCTCAGTGTTGAAGATCATCCAGTATTCCGAGAAGGACTGGCCACCGTGCTTGGATCGCAAAGCGACATGCTTCTGGTGGGTCAGGCGGCTAATGCAGTGGAAGCCATCGCAGAGTTTCGTCGCCTTCGGCCCGATATCACGATGATGGACCTGCGATTGCCAGATAGCACCGGCATAGACGCCCTCACTACGATTCTTGGAGAATTTCCTCGAGCGCGCATCATTATCTTGACAACGTCCGACTGCGATGGTGAGATTCAGCGTGCTCTGCGCGCCGGAGCTTCGGGCTACATTCTGAAGAGCATGCCGAAAGACGAGCTGCTGAACGTCATTCGCTCTGTGCATGCCGGGCGAAAACACGTCTCTCCAGAGGTCGCGGCCCGGCTGGCAGAGCATTTGGGCGAGGACGACCTTACCTCTAGGGAGCTGGAGGTCCTTCGGTTGATTCGAGATGGTTATCGCAACAAACAAATTGCAGACCAGTTGAAGATTGCGGAAACAACCGTAAACTTCCATATCAAGCATTTGGTAGAGAAGCTACAAGCAAACGACCGTACCCACGCAGTCACCATCGCAATTCGGCGTGGGTTGCTTCCAATGTGACCCCTTTGGGGCAGATACAGCTGAGTGGAGATTGCTGGCTGTGCGGACTGTCCGTGAAACTTGAATGAAGGCAGCATGGGAGAAGCGTTCTCCACACCTTTGTGTAAGCCTGCGCCGTGTGTGTCGCGTTTGAGGCGTTGTCTGTCGTTCTGCTGTTTCCTGGTCTGTGTCGGTTTCCCCGCGTTTGCACTCGATCCCAATCAACCGCTAGCGCAGCTCCACCACACTACCTGGACCGCCAAGGATGGCCTGAACGGGTCTGTTCTGGCGCTCGCGCAGACCGTAGACGGCTATCTATGGGTCGGAACGACCGATGGCCTGTTCCGCTTCGATGGTATTTCCTTCGAGCGATACAAGCCCGAGCGCAACCAGCTCCCGTCCATTGCCGTATCTACCCTTCTCGCCCTTCCTGACGGTAGTCTCTGGATCGGGTATAACGCCGGCGGCGCAACCCATCTCAAAGACGGAGAGGTCACCAACTATTCCGGTGCGCAGGGCTTTCCGGCAGCCAGAGTCCGGCACTTTATCCAAGGTCCCGATGGCGCGATTTGGGCCGCCGTCGTCGGCGGCTTCGCGCGTCTGGAAGGCGGGACGTGGAAGAGGATTCGCGAGGACTGGAACTACCCGGGAAGGTCCGCCTGGAACATGCTTGTCGATCGCGAGCGAACAATGTGGGTAGCAGCCGGCCAGCGGATTGTTTTTCTTCCATTCGGACAGAAGAAGTTTCGGGATTTAGGTGTCGAAACCGGTCCGGTATTTGCCTTAAATCAACTACCCGACGGTTCATTCTTGTTCTTTGATAATGGCCACAGCGATTCGCTGCGTACCTTTCGTTCTCCAACAGACCATCGGACCGATCCACTGCCTACCATCAAGATTTCCGCGCGACAGATTTTGGTCGATCGCGACGGTGCGATGTGGCTTACGGGCATTGGTCTGACGAGGATCCCAGCTCTAGCCAAGCTGAGCGGCGCTCCTATCACCGAAACGACTCCCGGACTGGAGAGCCTAACCGAAGACCAGGGATTGACGGACAACAATGCTCAATGCGTGCTTGAGGATCGTGAGGGGAACATTTGGGTAGGCACGCGCTCAGGCCTCGAACGCTTTCGTCATCGGAATCTCAGTTGGTATCCATTTCCACGTGGCACTGGGTTCTACAGTTTGGTTGCTGGAGATGGTGGCGATGTCTGGACTGGTTCGAATGGCGACACCCGTATGCCGGTCGTTCGGGTTCAGGATCGAAAAGAGGCGTCCGGCGGGCCCCGAGAAGTGATTACGATGTATCGGGATCAGAAGGACAGTATCTGGGTAAGTTCGAGGAATTTGTTCCAGCAGTGGAAAGATGGAGTCTTTACCACTGTTCTGCCTCCAGAACCTGCACGGATGCTGCAGGCATCCACCAAAGACCCAATCATCGCCTCCGCGATTACAAGTGATCGTGCCGGTCAGCTATGGGTCGCATTCGGCGGATGCGGTGAGTTCCGACTCCAGAACGGGATTTGGACCTTCGTCCCAGTGTTAAAGGATCATCCCGATTGGGCGGCAAGCTATGCCTACACCGATGCAGCGGATCGAATCTGGCTCGTTTACGGAACAGCGATCGCGGTTGTGGATCACGGAAAGACTCGGGTGTTCTCCGCCCAGGATGGACTTGACATAGGGTCCTTCAAGGTCATCGCCGCACGTGGTGAACAGATCTGGGTCGGCGGCGAAGGCGGACTCGCCTTCATGAAGGATGGTCGGTTTCATACGGTGCAACTAGCGGGCGGAATCGAAATTGGATTGGTGACGGGAATCGCTTCCCCTCCAGGCGATGGCCTTTGGCTAAGCGGCGGCACTGGCATTCTCCACATTCCTGAGGCCGAAGTCCAACGGGCAGTACAAAATCCTGCTTACAAAGTAAACTTCGAAGTTCTCGATCTCGAAAGCGACCTCCCCGAACAGTTGCAGCGCAGTACAACCACCTATGGGTCCGGTGTCATTCAGTCTGGCGACGGCATGCTTTGGTTCCCTACACGCGGTGGCGCGGCCCGCGTAAACCCCAAAGATATTTACCGAAACCCCGTGCCGCCTCCCCTGTCGATTCGATCCATCATCGCCGACGAGAAGCCGTATTCGGTCTTCGGAAAGTCCATGCTGCCTGCCCTGACCAGGAATCTGCGCATCGACTACACGGCGCTGAGCCTGACCATTCCGCAGCGCGTCCGTTTCCGCTACAGACTAGAGGGCTGGGAAAAGGAATGGCAGGACGCAGGAGCGCGCCGACAGGCTTTCTACGGGAAGTTGCCGCCAGGAGAGTATACCTTTCGGGTAATAGCTTGTAATAACGACGGCGTTTGGAACGAGACCGGAGGCACGTTGAAATTCAGCGTTGCCGCAGCATGGTTCGAGACCGATTGGTTCTACGCCTCGTGCCTTCTCGCCAGTCTAGCGGTCCTGTGGCTCCTGTTCCGGGTGCGGATGCGGCAGGTTGCGCGAGCTCTCACCGCTCGTTTCGACGAGCGCCTGGCGGAACGTACTCGGCTGGCCCGCGATTTGCATGACACACTTCTACAAACCATTCAAGGCAGTAAAATGGTCGCCGACGATGCACTCGACGGACCTTCCGATCCCGCCCGTCTGCGACGCGCGATAGAGCAGCTTTCCATCTGGCTCGGACAGGCAACTCAAGAAGGTCGCGCGGCGCTAAACTCGCTACGCTCTTCGACAGTCGAACGGAACGATCTCGCCGACGCTCTTCAGCGCGCCTCCGCCACCAGCGTGCCGCCCTCAATGACTGCCACCTTGTCAGTCTCAGGCGAAGCCAGAGAGATGCACCCAATTATCCGGGACGAAGTCTATCGGATCGGCCACGAAGCAATCCGAAATGCGTCTGTGCACTCTGGCGCGAGCCGGCTCGAGATCGAGCTTCGATACGGCAAGGCGCTGGTACTCCGCGTCAGCGACAATGGCGTGGGGATCAATCAGGAGATAGCGCAAAGTGGCAGAGCGGGCCATTTTGGGCTTCAGGGGATGCGAGAGCGCGCTTACCGGATCGGAGCGAACTTCACACTAGACAGTGCACCAGCCCGCGGAACGACGGTGACGCTGACCGTCCCGGGAACGATCGTATTCCAGAAAACGCCTGGATCAGCTCTCCAGAAGCTCCGGAACGCCATCAGGCGGCTTCAGAAGCCTTCGGATCTCTGATAATGGCCGAGTTGAGCAGCACCTGTAGAAAAATGCAGTGTGTCCACTGTTGATTTGGAGGTTTCAAAAAGCGCTTTAACGGCGCATTCTTAGGAAACGACTACAGAAGACTGCGAGGAAGATTCTTGGAGCGGATCCTCACGACGTGCACACGTGGAGCATCGCCGCTCTTGCCTTTGCCGGCTGCTCAACAATCCCACCGATTCGAAACATTCTTTTGAGGCACTTCATCATACGGGAATCGCTAAGATCGTCTGAATCGTTTAGTCATGACAGGTGGCTACATCTTCGATGTTCGGTTCAGTGAAGCCCGCCGTGGGCAGAACATGCATAGGCGAGGCGACACTGTGGAGGGTTGGCGAAGGTTGTGGCTTAGCGTCCGGAGAAAACCGCGTATGATCGCCGGTTCCTTAAATTTCTTGCGCTTAGCCTTACTGCTGCTGGTGTTTTCTAACGCTGTCCTGGCGATCAGTCCCAGCTCCAGACTGACCCCGTTGTATCACCGGAGTTGGACATCGAAAGACGGAGCACCACAGAACATACAGGCCCTGACGCAGACACCGGATGGTTTTCTATGGCTTGCCACCTATTCCGGCTTATACCGCTTTGACGGCGTCCACTTTGAAGCCTACCAACCCGCATCAGGGCAATTGCTAAAGCAAAACCTCAGTTCCATTTTCGCCGTTCCGGATGGCGGCCTCTGGCTGGCTTATAGCTATGGCGGGTTGAGCTTCATTCGTGACGGTAAGATCACACACTACGGCGAAAAGGACGGCCTTCCGGCTCATGCCGTCGTTGATTTGTTCAGAGACTCGGACGGAACAATGTGGGCAGTCGGGGACACTTCACTCCTGCGCTTCGAGGCTCCTGTTTGGAAGAACATTGGCGACGATTGGGGTTTCCCGGGAGATCGGGTTCTGGACCATATCGTCGATCACCAGGGAAACGTCTGGATTTCCTTAAAACGGGGCATCCTGTGTCTTCACAAAGGAGAAAAGCGTTTCAAACCCGCAATGCCTTCGGGTCCGGGCCGAATCGCGATGGCAACGGATGGCACGGTTTGGATGTGCTCCAATTCCCGTTGCATCTCAGCTTATGAACCAGGTAAGGCAGAAGAGGCGGTGCGTCAATTTCGACTACCTTTCAAAGCCCAGATAACTGCAATTGCAGGCGACGATCTGAACGGGCTTTGGTTCTTCACTAGCGCGAACGGAGTGTATCGCGTACAGCCTCCGAGCGCCGATTCGGCGCCGACGGCGAAGTCTCTTGAAGTACAGCATTTCACTCAGGAAGATGGTCTCACCGGCGATCGCTTTCGAATCCGCCTATCGGATCGGGAAGGCAATTTTTGGCTCGGCAGCAATATGGGTCTTGATCAGTTCCGGCAGGCCGCTTTCGGCTTGATGACGCCTGCGCGCGGACTCTCAGCGATTTCGATGACAACCGCTCCGGAGGGGGGCATTTGGATGGCCTCGTACTTCGGGAGGGTTCTAATGCAAATCCAGAAAGGAAAGGTCGTCTCTCAGCGCTCCCTCCCCGGCGTGATTTCGGCCTATACCGATTCAACAGGTGACGTCTGGATGGGCACCCGGGACCGTAGCCAGATTCTGCGTCTTTCCGGTAGCAAGCTGCATACGATCGATGTCCCCGCAGCAGCGGTAGCCGGCATTACACGAGACGCCAAAGGAAGAGTCTGGGCCTTGTTTTCAGGCAAAGGATATTTTCGTTACGAGAACGGTCAGTGGCTAAGCCTCGCAAGCATGGGTGCCCCAGAGCATGGAGCGGTCGGAGCCTATACCGATTCGAGCGGGCGTGTTTGGTTCGGATATTCGCAAAGTCGCGTCGCCCTTCTGGATGGGGAGAGACTCAACATGCTCTCAGGCCACGACGGCGTTCGAGTAGGTGACGTGACGACGATTGCCGGTCGGAATGGCAGCATATGGATTGGCGGCGACGAGGGTTTAGAAAGATACGATGGACACCGGTTTGTCTCGATTTCTCCTGCGTACGGCCCGGAATTCAGGGGGATTTCTTCAATTGTCGTCACAGACAGCGATGGGACGTGGGTTGGTGAAAACCGTGGCGTTATTCATATTCCTCAATCCGAGTTGAAGGCCTTTGAGCGCGATCCTCATCATCGTGTCGCCTTCCGGCTGTTCGATTCCTACGATGGGCTGTCTGTGTCTCTTCAGCCTGCCTTCCCCGCTCCTTCAGCGGTTCAGGAGAAGGACGGGATTATCTGGTTTGCAACAGCGAATAGTCTGGCCTGGATTGACCCGGCGAATATTCCAGAGAACCGCGTACCACCCAAGGCCGTGGTTCAGAGTGTGTTTGCCAATGACGCCCGAATAAGTCTCTCCCACGTCAACACTCTCGAGTTGCCGGCTCGTACCAGCAGCTTGCAGATTGCATACACAGCTCCGAGCCTTTCGATTCCAGAACGGGTACGTTTTCGTTATTTCCTGGAAGGACAGGACCGCAACTGGCAGGACGCGGGAACGCGGCGAGAAGCATTCTATACCAACCTCGACCCGGGTAAGTATTCGTTTCACTTGATCGCATGCAACAGCGACGGCGTTTGCAGCCAGGGCGGTCCGGCCCTCTACTTCAGTGTCGCGCCGGCATGGTTTCAAACGGGCTGGTTCCGCGCGTTATATATCCTGGCGGCCTTGGCGACCGCTTGGCTCATACTCAAGTTGCGGATGCGGCAGGTTGCGGGCGCCCTCACCGCGCGTTTCGACGAGCGCCTCGCGGAACGCACTCGCCTGGCCAGGGAGTTCCATGACACGCTGCTGCAAACCATTCAAGGCAGCAAGCTAGTCGCCGACGATGCACTCGGCGGACCTTCCGACCCCGTCCGAATGCGCCTTAAGATGGAACAACTTTCTGAGTGGCTCGGACAGGCAGCGCAGGAAGGCCGCGCGGCGCTAAACTCATTGCGCTCCTCAACCGTGGAAGGGAACGATCTGGCCGAAGCCTTCCGGCGCGCCACGGAAATAAGCGCCGTGCCGCCCTCGATGACTGCAACCTTGTCCGTCTCGGGCGAAGCCAGAAAGATGCACCCAGTTATCCGGGACGAAGTTTACCGGATCGGCTATGAAGCCATCCGAAATGCGTGTGTGCATTCGGGTGCAAGCCGGTTGGAAGTCGAACTGCGATACGGCAAAGCGCTGCTGGTCCGCGTCAGCGACAACGGCGTCGGGATAGACCAGGAAATAATGCAGGCTGGCAGAGCAGGCCATTTCGGCCTCCAGGGGATGCGGGAGCGTGCTGCTCGAATCGGAGCGACCCTTACATTCGACAGCTCTCGATCCTGCGGAACGACAGTGACCCTTTCCGTTCCTGGAACGAGTGTATTCCAAAATACACCTAGGGCAGCTCTCCAGAAGCTCCGGAACGCCATCAGGCGCTTTCAGAAGCCTGCGCAGCTCTGATGATGTCCCGCGTTGAGCTCACCTGTAGAAAAATGCAGTGCGTCCGCTGTCGGTTTGGAGGATTCTAAATCAGCTTGACCGGTCCATTCTAATAACACGATATGCAGGTTGCCCAGCCGGAGAAGCAATACCACGATCCGCATAGTTCAATGAAGCTGGTCCGATAGGAGCAGAGAGATAAAGAGGATCGAATGACCCAAAAGCTACCCCAGATTATTGGCAGCAGCGCAGTTTTTCGGAACGTCCTGCGGCAAGTGGCCCTGGTCGCGCCTACCGAAGAAACGGTTCTGATTGAGGGAGAGACGGGAACGGGAAAAGAGGTAATAGCCGGCGCGATTCACGGGATGAGTCCACGCTCCACCAGGCCCTTCCTCAAACTGAATTGTGCTGCTATCCCTTCAGGCCTTCTTGAAAGCGAACTCTTCGGGCATGAACGCGGCGCCTTTACGGGCGCGCTGTCCCAGCGCATCGGTCGTTTTGAATCAGCAGACCAGGGAACTCTTTTCCTGGATGAGATTGGGGACATCCCTCTTGATCTGCAGCCAAAGCTGTTACGAGTACTTCAGGAACAAGAGTTCGAACGTCTTGGGAGCAATCGGACCGTGCGATGCAATGTCCGCATCGTTGCGGCCACAAATCGAAATCTCGCCAAAATGGTTGCGGAAGGCAAATTTCGCGCAGATCTGTACTACCGTTTGAGCGTTTTCCCGATCCAATTGCCACCGCTGCGCCACCGTGGCGAAGACGTGCCGGCATTGATCCGGCATTTCGTGGAGGACTACGCCCAGCGGATGAACAAGCAGATCGACGTCATACCGCAGGCAGCCATGGACGCGATGCAGCGCCACACTTGGCCCGGAAATATCCGCGAGTTGCAGAACTTCATTGCTCGCACTGTTATTTTGACAGTCGGGCCCATTCTTCAACCGCCACTGTCCGAACTCATGAAAATCGAGGATAACAATGCGTCGGAGCCGACGACGCTTGAGGAGGCCGAGCGCTCGCACATTCTTCGTATTCTTGGCGAGACCAATGGGCGCCTCGCTCCAGCTGCGAAAATCCTCGGTGTCCCGCGAACCACGTTGTTCTACAAAGTCCGCCGGCTCGGAATCGAGCTGATTCGAACCGACGTCAGACAATGGCGCGAAGCTTCAGCACTCGCCGTTGATAGCCCTTCATCCTTCGTTGCATAACCACCATGCCGGGACACCCTCATAACTGTCGTAAGACCGCCTGCAGGAGTCTTCTTCATATTCAGGAAGCTCGGATCTCGACGACCGCAACCGTATACGGCTCAAGTTCCACACTGAAGTCCTTTGAGTAATTCAGTGTTCGGCTAACTGGAGTGATTGCATTCGGACGCTCGAGGGATGAGGAATCCATAAGTCCCGCACCAATCGTGTGTAATGTTGTTACCGCTCTTGCGGGAACACCGCCGCCCTGGAGTCTGACAAGCAAGGTGTTGCGCTGCCCTTCATAATTGACCGCCTTAACAATGATTCGCCTGCCGTCAGCGCTTTTGGTAGCAATTGCATCAACCGAACCGCTACGCCAGTCTTCCGGCTTCATGGTCGCGATCTCATCAAAGAACGCTTTCCGGTTCGGAATGTCCTTGAATGTGCCGCTGGTCGATGCGAGATGCCGCTCCGCGTAGTGCTCGCGGAAGAGTCTCTCGACCGGGTACGCCGCCCCAGGGAACCAGGAGACGTGGTCATGGTAAATGAGTGAAGTCCAGGTGGGATCATCGGTCGTGTTTCGCATGAGCAGGGCTGGACAACTCATCGTCAGGGAGGGGCCGAGTTGTTCGTAGAGTATTAGGTTCCCCGCCGCGTGTAGCCCGGCACGCCAATCGTACGTGCGGGAGAGGTTCCACTCGAGTACGGCGATCTTAATTCGCGGGTAAGCCGACGAAAGGATATAGTCGCGAAGCTGCGTAAGTGAATTGCCGATTCGCCTCAGCCCGCTCTCGAAACTCTGAGGCTCGTATTCATAGTTGTGGACGCCCAGGACGTCGAAGTTCTTTCCGGCGAGATCGACGATCTTCCGGCTCCAGCTCAAATCATTTGAGCGCTTCATTCCACACGCGAAAATAAGTGCGTCGGGCACAAGGGCTCTTAGGCGGCTGCCATAGACGTTTACGATTTCGGCGTATTTCTCCGGCGTGAAGCCATTGTTCATGGGCTCGTTGTCGATCTGGAAGTACCGAACTTGGTAAGACTCCCTATGGCCGTTGGACTCCCGCAGTTTGCCCCATTTGGTTGTGGGTGGATCGTTCAGGTAGTGAACCCAGTCCATCGCGTACTCGACCTGCTCGGGACTGAGGCCAGGTGCCGGCAGCACGATCAGGGGTTCACTGCCCAGCTTCCGGCAGAGCCCCATAAATTCATCCGTTCCGAAGCCGTAATAATCCGAATAGCCGCCCCAGAATGTGTTGGGGGTGTACCGGCGCGATACGTGCGAGCCAATACCATCTTTCCACTTGTATGTCGACGCGAACGACCCGCCGGGCCATCGAATAAAAGGCGGAGCCAGGTCCCGCAACGCCTGAAGTAGGTCGGGACGCAGCATGCCGTCTCGCCGAACATCCGCGCGCATCATCGAGAAGTAGTCGACCAGCACCCTCCCGGTGCCTTCTGCCGCCAACTCCACCGCGGCATCTATGTCTCGGACAGAACTGGAGAAGGAGTAGTGTATTTCCTCCCAATCGGAACTCTTTGAAGCAAGCTGGACGGAAGCGATCAAGTCACCCTTCGAACCTCTTACGCGCAGCGTTAGCCGCGGAGAACCCGATTCTCGCCGAACCCACAGCGAGCCGTCGTACGTTCGCCCAGCATCGACATAGACACGGCCTTGACGGATGCTAGCGCGGCCGTCTTCAACCTGAAAGCGCACGCTCTTCTTCCCGTTCCGGAAGTCGATGTCTGCGTTCTCGACACGTCCATGGTCTGAGAACGACTCCCAGTACGTATCGAAATCCTTACCTTCGAACCCGCAACCACGGATCTGCTCGGCATAGAGTCCATCGACCACGGAATGGTTAATGTGCTCGAGGAAGTGGCCGTAGATCCGCTTGTCGATGGAAGCCGATACACGGTCGGTATCGACAAGCAGGATGGCGACTCTAGAGTCATCCGTTGCGGCGACGGATCTCGAAAGCAATGGGCTCGGCGCGACAACAGAAAAAGGTCCCGCACCAGCGGCGATTGAGCTCATCAGGAAGTGGCGTCGGTTCATTTGGCGGAAGGGCTCTTTATCTCCAGTTACAGGCAACAAACTTTTGCGACTGACTATTTGCAGGTAGCGCCTGCACAGAGATTCTTGCTGAAGAAGGGCATGACGAAGTCCTGAAAACGGACTGCGATAGCACTTGTATGAGTACCGGAATAGATCTCAAATGTGTTCGCGATTCCATAATTGTCGAGAACTTCGTGCAGCTCTTTGGCTCCGGCGCGCAAGCCGTCTTGATCGCCCACATCGATTGCTATGGCGTGATACTGTCGGAGGTTGCCGATGTACTGATGGACGAAGACCAGCGGGGCATTCGCGATCCAGCGGTTCAGCACGTTCGGCTGAGTTACACCGTCCTTCGAGGGCAAGTCGAGGTACAACGGCGGGTTCTTCGGATTCGGAGACCAAGCCGCGGCGGTGGCAAGTTGGGCACGCTGACCAAAGTTTAACGCTGCCGAGTCAGCCGGCGATTTCACCGCTTCGAGCACCTTGTCCATCGCCGGGTTGGATGGTCCCGCCGGGCGCGGCGCCATGCAGCAGGGGCTCATGATGTAGAGGCTACCGAAAACGTCGGAGTGCTTCATCCCGATTCGACTAGCGCCATAGCCGCCCATCGAGTGGCCAACCAACCCGCGGCTGGATCGTTTTGGAATCGTGCGGTAGTGGGAATCCATGTACTGGACGACATCGCGCGCAACATATTGTTCAAAGTCGCCTGTTGTGACCGAACTGGAATACATGGAGCCGTTATGAACGGTCTTAGAGTCCGGCAGCACGACGATCAGTTCCTGAGCGCCTTTGGCGAACGCGCCTTCGATCACCTGAGGCGTATGTATCTCCTTCGACCACTGCTCCGCGCCAATGCTATACCCGTGGAGCGCGTAGACGACCGGATAATGTTTCTTCTTATTTGCGGCATAACCTGGCGGCAGATAAACGATCGCGTCACGATCTGCGGCGTTGCCCTCCAGGTTGCCTTCAAGAGCCGTGCCATGGATTTTGACTCTCTCAACCGTGACGGGCTTCGCGGCAGGGTCCACCGGGGGCACCTCGGTTTTCACCTGCGCAACAACGATGTATGCCAAACTGACCGCAATCAGTAAAGCTTTCACTTTGCTCCTCCTACGGGTCGGAACTTCACCCCGGGTGCTGTAGCCACTGTTTATCATATTTTGGAACGATTCAGATTCTGCTAAGTTCGGCAACTTCTTAAGGACCGGACAATTGAAGGCTGAGCTTATCGCCGCGTAGAGGCGACGGACTTCTGCCCTACCGGCTGAAACAGGCGTGGCGCGAAGTCTTGCAGGTCGCGGCGCCACGTTTGCCATTCGTGATCTGTTCCGGGCGACTCATAGTAGACGTGCTGGACCTTGGCCTCCTCGAGGGATGTGTGCAATTTCTGGATTCCTTGCTTCATGCGCTCCGGCTCGTTGGTCCCCACGCCAAACCACAACAGATGCACTCGTTTTGCAAACGCGGTCGGATCAGCCAATACGCCGTTGAATGCAGTCTTCGTGTCCAGCTTGTCGCTTCCCGTCGCAAAAGCATTGGCTGCTCCGCTGAATCCGCCGATGTAGGAGAACAGGTCGAGATGATTGAAGGTCACGTGGAAGGTCTGCATGCCTCCCATCGACAGACCCGCCATGGCCCGGTGCTCGCGGTCGGGTAGAGTGCGGAAGTTCGAATCGATGAACGGGATCAGCGCCTGTGTTACGTCTTCTTCGAACGCGGACATCATCTCCTGCATTGCTTTTCTCATCTCGGGCGAACCGAAACCTTTGCCACGGAGGTCGGGAACAGTTTGGCCGGCACGCCTCGCGTAACCGTTCGCCATCACAACGATCATCGGCTTAGCTTTGCGCGCGGCGATGAGGTTGTCGAGGATGAAATTAGCTTTACCCTGGCGTGTCCACCCGGACTCATCTTCGCCACCTCCGTGCTGGAGATAGAGCACCGGATAGCGCTCTTTCACCTGAGTGTCGTAACCCGGGGGAGTGTATGCCAAAGCATGCCGCCATGTGCCGGTTACCTTCGAGTTGTACCAAATCTCGCGCACCTGCCCATGTGGAACGTCCTGCGGAAAATAGTAGGTCGCTCCTGCCTCAGGCACTTCGACGGCACTGGCCCATTTGCTGCCGCCAAAATATGCAGTGCTCCCGGGATCACTTACTTCCGCGCCGTCGACAATAATCGTGTAGTAGTGTAAGCCCGGAGCTAGCGGCGGCGTGGTGAATGTCCAGAATCCGTCCGCCTGTTTTTCCATCTCGGCCTTGGGACCGCTCCAAAAGTTGACTCTTACCTTGCCGGCATCAGGCGCCTTGAAGCGAATCTCGACTCGTGAGGCGTCATCAACGCGCGGATACTGCGCATCGAGGACATTCGATGTAGCGGGCTTGAAACTGCTTGAGCCCTGGGCCAGGCAGGAGGTAGTTAATGCCAAAACCAAGGTCGTTAATGCCGTCAGCTTCATTTTCATCTCCAGAGTGGTTCAGATAGAAGGTCGCCGCAAGCCAAATCGCCCTGGCTGCCTAGATGCCATCGTACTCCACAGGCGCCCAGAGTAAGATAACGCCTACTCTGGTGCTTAGGAGACCTTTGGGCGGAAACCAAACCATGTGCTGGGTAATGGGGTGAAAGGTACGCCCTCTTACCTGATCAAGCTTGCGGGCGCACAAACCGAGCGGTTCCGAAGACAACCGCTGTGCCTGGTCCATCGAAACCCTGAATTGGATATACTGACCCCCAACTGGGCTCCATCCCGGAGAGGTGCACAATATGTGCCGTATCCGCCAATCACACCTCTTAATCCTCTTTGCGTCGGTCGCCGCGGCGGCTGATCCGAGCTTCTACCGAGACGTTCAACCGATTCTCCAGAAGAACTGTGTGGCCTGCCATCAAGCTGCCTCTAAGAGTTCAGGTCTCGACCTAACTTCCTACGAGGGACTTCGAACCGGGGGTAAGCGGGGTGCCACATTTTCCTCTAGCTCCGCCGACCAAAGCCTGGTGATCCGGTACATGACCGGGGAATTGAAGCCATCAATGCCTATGGGGGCTCCCCCGCTGCCGAAGGCCGAAATCGAACTGGTAAAAGAATGGATCAAAACCGGCGCCCGTGATGATTCACCGCGCGAGAGCGTATCGAATGAGCCTGCGGTCTACCATCAGGCTCCGGTAATCACCGCGTTACGTTTCTCTCCAGACGGCAAAACACTCGCCGTTAGCGGTAACCGCGAAGTTCTCCTGCATCATGCCGACGGGTCGGGTTTGATCTCGCGGCTTCCAGGAAAGGCTGAGCGCATCCTATCGCTGGCATACTCGACCGACGGTTCACTTCTTGTAGCTGGCGGCGGAACGCCTACCCGGTTCGGCGAATTGCAATTTTGGGATATCGGAACAGGCAAGCTACGGAACAGCGTCCTCGTCGGTGGCGACACTGTGTTTGGCGCTTCGATCTCGCCCGACGGCAAGAAGGTGGCTGTTGGCTGCACCGACAACACGGTCCATGTATTTGAAACCGGCGGGAAGGAACTCTACAGGATCAGCAGTCACGAGAACTGGGTCCTGGCGACAATCTTCGGAGTCGATTCTAAACGCTTCGTTTCGGTTGGTCGTGACCGGGCTGCGAAACTTGTGGACGCCGAAGCTGGCCAATTCCTCGAAAACGTGAATCAGATGCGGGGTGAACTCTCCGCTGTAGCGCGGCACCCCGGGAAGGATGTCATCGTAATCGGCGGGGAGGATCGTATCCCTTACATCTACACGATGGATCGTCCGCGAAATATGAAAGTCGGTGAGGAAACAACCTTGGTTCGCAAACTTGAGGCACAAGAAGGTCCCATCTTTGCGCTCGACTGGTCATCCGACGGCAAACGTATTGCTGTGGCCGGCGGAGGTCCCAAGGTGAACATCTACGATGCGCAATCCGGCGAAAAGCTGGCGACGTGCGCGGGACACTCGGCCGGCATCTACGCGGTGGCCTTTTCACCCGACGGATCTCGTCTCGCCACCGGAGGTTTCGATGGGCAGATTCGTTTTTATAACTCCTCCGATTGCGCTCTGCAAACGGCAATCGTGCCGGTCCCATTAGTAAAAGCTCAAACAACAGCGGCTGGAGTAACACGATGAGGTCGATGCTCTGGATGATCCTGGCGGCTGCCGGATGTGCGGCTCAACCGCTGATCACCGACCTTCAGCCGCGAGGCCTGCAAAAAGGACGGCCATTCACGTTGACCGTAATTGGTCGAGGTCTTGCAGAAGGAGCCAAAATCGAGTCCTCACTCCCCGGCACCTTTACTCCGCTCGGTACGGAGAAGGGCACGATGGGATCGTCTTTCCTCGTCGAACCGTCGGCGGACGTCGCGGTGGGAGTCTACTCCGTCCGTGTGATCACACCAGACGGCATTTCGAATGTTCAGTTGTTCTCCATCGGTTCGTTCCCGGAATATAACGAGGACGAATCGCGCGCCGGAGGCTTGCCCCACAGCAATGACACGATTGAGAGCGCGCAGCCGCTACCCTCGGGGCCATTAACCATGAATGGAAAATTGGTGGGCCCTGAGCGGGATGTATACCGCATCAGCGCCAAGGCAGGGGAGAAGCGGGTGATCGAAGTGGAGGCACGGAGATGTGGTTCAGCCATTGATCCCGTCATTGAACTCGAAGATCAAGCCGGCAACGTCCTTGCGCGAAGCGAAGATGCTTTGCTTTTGGGTCTCGACGCTCGGCTCGATGTTACGTTCCCCAAGGATGGCTATTACTACGTCGTATTGCGCGACGCACGTTATTCAACCCAGACGGCAAATTTTTACCGCCTGAAAGTCGGAACCTACGGTTACCCGCAAGAGGTCTTCCCGCTCGGCGGACGACGCGGTGAAACGGTGAAGGTCTCTCTAGGCGCCCAAACCGTCTCGGTCGACCTTCGTAATGCGGCAAAAGATATACACCAAATTCCAGTAAACCTTCCTGACAGTCCGGCCCTGCCCCTTCCTTTTGCTGTGGGCGACGATCCGGAAGTGATGGAGCCTGTAGCGGCCCCTTTGGCCGTGCCGGTGACCATTAACGGGCGTATCGCGAAGGCTGGAGAAGTGGACCGCTACCAGATTGCGCTGACGTCTCAAGAACCGCTGACGATCTCCATCCAGGCGCGAGAACTCGGCACTTCCAAGCTGATGGCAGTCGTTTCTGTGTTTGACGAGAAAGGCGTAAAGCTGGGCCATGTTGGCGACGAGCCGCTGCTGGAGGATGTTTATAACGTCAACCAGAGCCGCACAGCGGGCGACCCCGAAATTCGGATTCAACCGCCGCCCGGTGCCCGCAACATTTCAGTTGCTGTTGAAGATTTGGCGCGGAGAGGCGGCGCGGCTTTCGCGTACCGGCTCAAGGTCAGAAAGGTATCTCAGGATATCCGCCTAATCTTAAACACGCCCTATATCAATGTGCCCGCGGGCGGTTCCGTCGCCGTGCCGGTGACAGTCGAGCGGCATGGCTACGATGGCGACGTACATCTCAGCGTGCTCAATGCGCCAAAGGGCTTAAAGGTTGAGGGCGGCTATGTTGTGGGACTACCCCCAATCAAGGAGACATTTCGCAATCGGAGCAGCGCGGGCGTGTTGATCATTACCGCTGAAGCGGCCGCGCGTCTCGACGAAGCCCAACTTACGGTCCAGGGCAGCGCGGAGCTCACCGGTGGGGTTCGTCTGGTTCGCGAGGCTGAAGGGCCTGGGATGATGGTGATCGTCGCGGGGGCCACCGAGCAGGGTTCTGTTGACCGTCAGCGTCCTCTTACTGCGCCTTGGTTGAATCTTCGGCTCCCCGCCGCAATCAGCAGGCCGCAGGCCGCTACTCTCCAGGTGGAGATGCTCGAACGAAAGCGAATGGAAGAAGGCGATCAGTTGAAATTCCGATGGACATGGCATTCCAGCAATCCCGAGCAATTGCTTCCGAAAAACGTGGGGCCACAAATGCCGGGGGCCTTGGACATTCGAGTGATTGATTCCAAGGTGGATCCGAAGGATCCATCCACCGGCACGTTCGTCATCACCACCACGAAGCTTACTCACCCGGCAACTTACGATCTTTATCTAACAGGCCGCCTGATGGTGGACGGTCAACAGCAGGACATAGTATCCCGGCCAATCCAGGTCGAGGTTATGGAAGTGGAGTCTCGAAGTGCTACGAAGTCTGACTCTGGTCGCTAGCATCGCTGTCGTTGGTTTGGGAGCCGACACGCCTGTGACATTTCTGCGGGATGTCGCGCCCATACTCAACAAAGTTGGTTGTACGTCGGGCACCTGTCATGGCGCCGCCAAAGGTAAGAATGGATTTAAGCTTTCGTTGCGCGGTTACGATCCGCAGTATGACTACGAAGCGCTGCTTTACGATCTTTCCGGCCGCCGTTTCAATCGCGCCGACCCTGGAAAAAGCCTTATGCTGGCCAAGCCCACACAGCAGGTTGCGCATGGCGGCGGATTGCGCTTCGAGACCGATTCGGATTACTACAAAATCATTTACAACTGGATCGCACAGGGTGTCCCGTTCGGAGATCCCCAAAAAGACTCGGTTGCCGATCTCCAGGTAGAACCGAAAGAGATTCTCATGCCGAAGCCGGGCGAGGCGGTCACGGCGAAAGTGATTGCCCGGTTCGAAGATGGAGTGACGCGCAACGTAACGCGCGAAGCCACGATCGAATCAAACATTCCGGACGTGGCTCAGGTGGGGGCGGCGGCCGAGATTAAAGGGCAACGTACCGGCGAAGCGACGCTGTTGATTCGCTACCAGGGCAAGTTTGCCACGCTGCCCGTTACGGTTCTGAATCCAAAACCCGGCTTTGCCTGGAAGGCGCTGCCCCAATACAACTACATCGACCAGAAGGTCGACGCGAAACTTCAACGGCTCAAAATACAGCCTTCGCCCGTTGTGGATGACGCCACTTTCCTTCGCCGCGCGTCACTCGATCTCACTGGTCAGATTCCAACAGTCGAAGCGGTGCAAGCTTTCCTTGCCGACCCCGCACCGTCGCGTCAGAAGCGCTCCAAGGCCATCGACAAACTAATTGCTAGCCGGGCCTATATCGATCACTGGACTGTAAAGTGGGGCGACCTGCTCCAGTCGAGCCGCAAATATCTCGGCGATAAAGGAGTCTATGCATTCCGGCAATGGATCCGCGATTCCATCGCCGCCAACAAACCGTACGACAAGATGGTCCGCGAATTGCTGACTTCTCGTGGCAGCTCCTACGACGATCCCGCTGCTAATTTTTTCCGTCCAACGCGAGAGCCCAAGCCCACGATGGAAAAGACCACGCAAGTGTTTCTCGGAGTGCGCATGGTTTGTGCTCAGTGTCACGACCATCCCTTCGAACGGTGGACGCAGAACCAGTATTACCAGATGGCGGCGTTCTTCTCCGCAGTAGGATTACGTGCAGGTTACGAAGTGGGAGAGGAGATCGTTTTCGATCAGCGAGCCGACTATGAGATGAAGCATCCGAAGGACGGCCGGGTAGTCCAACCGGAATTCCTCATTGCTTCAAACGGCGCGATTCACATCCCGAGCGACCAATCCCGTCGCGACGCACTTGCCCAGTGGATCACCGCACGCGACAATCCCTTTTTCGCGCGGGCCATCGCCAACCGCGTATGGAGTTATTTCTTTGGGAAAGGCATCATTGATCCAGTTGACGATATTCGTGCCTCCAACCCGCCGTCGAATCCTGCATTACTTGAAGAGTTGACAAAAGAGGTCGTCGACCAGGGCTTTGACCTGCAGCACCTGATGCGTACCATCGCCAATTCGCGCACATATCAGGCGTCGATCACGACCAACGAGTGGAATGCCGGAGATCATGACAACTTCTCCCACGCCTTTCCCCGCCGCCTTTCCGCGGAGCAGTTGATGGACGGTGTGTCGATTGCAGCCGGCGTTCGTCCGAATTTTCCAGAAGTGCCGGATGACACGACGGCTTCGCAACTCGTGGATCCCCATATCGGCAAGGAGGGTTTCCTCGATGTTTTCGGACGGCCGCTGCGTGAGTCTGCATGTGAGTGCGAACGACGAACCGACTTCAGCCTGCCTCAGGCGCTTAATCTCGTAAACGGCAGCACAATCTCCGATGCGGTCGCCGACCTTAAGGGACGGATCGCAAAATTAGTCCTTAGCGGTAAGAACGATCAGTCAGTTGTTGACGAGTTGTATCTTGCTTCGTTAGGCCGTTTTCCAGACGCTGGCGAACGGGATCGCGGCGTACGGTATCTCGCGGGTGGTGCGAAAGCAATGCGGGCTCAGGATCTTCTCTGGGCGCTGCTCAACAGTAAAGGCTTCCTCTACATTTATTAAGGGCTCACCAATATGCTGAATATACCCGGACATCGCGCTTACACATGCGAGGGACCCACTCGCCGTGAATTGATGCGTATTGGCTCTATAGGCCTCATGGGTTTGAGCCTGCCTCATTTTCTCTTCTGGAGGGATCAGGCGAAGGCAGCCGACACAGCCGAAAAATATGCAGGAGCGCGCGGGTTTGCGTCTGCCAAGAGCGTCGTCATGGTCTTTCTACAGGGTGGACCATCGCACATCGATATCTGGGACCCCAAGCCCGACGCACCGGCGAATGTTCGCGGTGAATTCAAGCCCATTAAAACCAGGATTCCCGGGACGCTCATCAGCGAGCACATGCCGATGATGGCGCAACATCTCGATAAAGCTACTCTCATCCGTTCGATGAGCTACACGCCCAATGGGCTGTTCAACCACACCGCGGCGATCTATCAGATGCTCACCGGCTACCCGCCCGACAAGGTTTCTCCCTCGGGACAGCTTG
>JADMIO011460641.1_pt1 | contig 39347 bp, 26 predicted proteins | sample 8958161 | NCBI WGS metagenome assembly JADMIO01 (sample SAMN16585339, study PRJNA669376) | soil metagenome | isolation source: Crop rotation soil | place: USA: Cullars Rotation, Alabama | collected 2011 | reverse complement strand
AAACCGCCGGTGAGCTTCCTGCAACATCCTGTAAGTTTTCCCGACGCCTGCGCTCATGCCGATGTAGATCTTCAGCTTGCCGCGGTGGGCGCTTTCTTCCAGGTTCACATATTGGGTGCCTTTTTCACTTTCGTTGATCGGCGTTTCGGACATATCTGATAACGTTTTCCGCGAACTTATTTCAGTTGGTCCAGCGCCACGTTCAGTTTGAGCACATTGACGGTCGAAGGACCCAGCATCCCAAGGAAAGGTTGATCCACGTGCTGATCGACAAGCTTCCTGACCACGTTTTCATCCAGGTGACGAACGGACGCGATGCGCTTCACCTGGATATAGGCGGCGGCAGGAGATATATCAGGATCGAGCCCGCTGCCTGATGCGGTGACCAGGTCTGATGGAATCTCTTTCCTTGTCACTCCCGGGTTATGCGCCAGGAACGTGTCAATGCGATCGCTTACCTGCTGAAGATACGCCGGGTTCGAAGGCCCTTTATTACTGCCTCCCGAGCCTGCAGCATTATAATCGACGGCGGAAGGCCGGCCCCAAAAATATTTGTCGTCAGAAAACTTTTGACCGATGAGTTCATAGCCCACAACCTTGCCATTGACTGCAACGGTTTTCCCATCACCCTTGCCGGGAGCTGCTTTGCTGATCCCCGCGATCACGAGCGGATAAATTCCCGCGCAAAGGGCCAGCATGACAAGGGAAAGTTTGATCGAGATCAGAAAATTATGTTTCATGTCAGCATCGTTTAACGTTTACATAAACACGCCAAGCAGGAGATCGATTGCCTTGATGCCCACAAAAGGCGCAATCACACCGCCGAGCCCATAGATCAGCAGGTTTCTCCGAAGCAACGCTGACGCGCCGATCGGGCGGTATTGAACGCCTTTCAGCGCCAGCGGAATGAGCACCGGGATAATGATCGCATTGAAAATGATCGCAGATAGTATCGCCGACTGCGGGCTTTTGAGATCCATTATATTCAGTGCGTTCAATGCAGGAATGGAAGCCATGAACAAGGCGGGGACGATGGCAAAATATTTCGCAACGTCGTTAGCGACCGAAAAGGTGGTCAGCGTGCCGCGGGTGATCAGCAATTGCTTCCCGATCTCGACAACTTCGATCAGTTTGGTGGGATCGTTATCGAGATCCACCATATTACCCGCTTCTTTTGCCGCCTGTGTGCCGCTGTTCATCGAAACGCCCACATCCGCCTGGGCAAGCGCCGGCGCATCGTTCGTCCCGTCTCCCATCATCGCCACCAGTTTCCCGCTTTGCTGTTCTTTGCGGATGTAATTCATTTTGTCCTCAGGCTTTGCTTCTGCGATAAAATCGTCGACGCCGGCTTTTTCGGCTATATACTTTGCGGTTAAAGGGTTGTCACCGGTAACCATTACCGTTTTGACCCCCATCTTCCGCAAACGCTGGAAACGTTCCTGGATCCCGGGTTTGATGATGTCCTGCAGCTCGATCACTCCTTTGATATCATGATCCTTCGCCACGATGAGTGGGGTACCGCCGTTTGATGAAATGATCCGGACCCTTTCTTCGGCGTCTGCCGGGATTTTGTTGCCGTTCACGCTTGCCATTTTGCGGATCGCATCGAATGCGCCTTTGCGGATCTTTGTGCCATTTGGCAGGTCAACGCCGGAGCTGCGCGTTTCGGCCGTGAATTTTACAAATCTCATCCCTTCCCGGGATGCGGTGTTTTTCACCCCTTTTGTTCCCGCCAGCTCAACGATCGATTTTCCTTCCGGCGTGTCGTCCGCCAGCGAGCTAAGAACAACCAACTCTGCAAACTCACTGTCGAGGACCCCTCTTGCAGGGTAAAAGTTCGTCGCCTTCCGGTTACCGATCGTGATCGTCCCTGTTTTGTCAAGCAGCAACACGTCAACGTCTCCTGCCGTTTCTACGGCTTTACCGCTTTTGGCAATCACGTTTGCGCGTAGCGCCCTGTCCATGCCTGCGATGCCGATGGCGGACAACAGGCCGCCTATCGTGGTAGGTATGAGGCAGACGAAGAGTGAAATAAAAGCAGCGATGGTGATCGGTGTACTGGCATAATCAGCATACGGTTTCAATGCGACGCAGACGATCAGGAAGATCATCGTAAACGCGGCGAGTAAAATAGTCAATGCGATCTCGTTCGGCGTTTTCTGCCGGGACGCGCCTTCGACCAGGGCGATCATTTTATCTAAAAATGTCGAGCCGGGAGGCGTGGTTACTTCCACGACGATCCGGTCCGTGAGAACTTTTGTGCCGCCTGTTACGGAAGACTTGTCACCGCCGGCTTCACGGATCACGGGGGCCGACTCGCCGGTGATCGCCGATTCATCGATCGTTGCAATGCCTTCCGTAATCTCGCCGTCCATCGGGATCACATCTCCTGATTCGCAAACGAACCTGTCACCCAGCCGAAGCCTCGAAGAAGGCGTTAGACGGATAACGTTTCCCTCAAGCTTTTTCGCCGGCGTTTCTTCTCTCGTCTTGCGCAGGCTTTCTGCCTGGGCTTTCCCGCGGGCTTCGGCCAGCGCCTCCGCAAAATTTGCAAATAGCACCGTGAACAGCAACACGAAGAACACCACGGAATTGTACCAGGCCGGTCCTTCGGTTTGATTACCGGTGATCAATTGCATCACAACCACCACCAGCATGACGGCAGTCCCGATCTCGACGGTGAACATCACGGGATTTTTCACCATCAGTCGCGGGTTCAGTTTCACAAAGGACTGCGTGATCGCCGGGCCAACAAGCGCCCGGTCAAACAATTTGATATTACGTTTCCTTTTTGCCATGTTCATGTTCATTATCTAAATGATAGATATTCGGCAATCGGCCCGAGCGCCAGCATTGGAAAAAACGAGAGAGCGGTGATGATAACGATCACCGAAAAAGTCATGACGCCGAACGTCAGGGAATCTGTTCTCAAAGTGCCTGCGGCTTCGGGCACATATTTCTTGTTCGCCAGCAGGCCCACAATGGCAACGGGGCCGATGATAGGGAGATACCGGCCGAGGATGAGCACAAACCCCGTTGTCACATTCCACCACACATTATTGTCACCAAGTCCTTCGAACCCGCTGCCATTATTGGCGTTGGATGAGGTGTACTCATACATCATTTCGGAGAATCCGTGGTAAGAAGGGTTGTTCAGCCACGCCGATGGGTGCACCGACCAGGCGATTTCGGGATGATGCGCGACCATATATGCTGCGGCCGCTGTGAATCCTTTCACCAGAAATGCCGACAGCAGCGTCACAAGCATGGCAATTTTAACTTCTCTCGCCTCGACTTTGTGACCCATGAATTCCGGGGTACGACCGACCATCAGCCCGGCAACAAAGACGGTCACAATGATATATACCAGGTAATTCAAAAAGCCTACGCCCACGCCTCCGTAGAAAGCGTTCACCATCATACCCAGGAGTTGCATCATGCCGGATAACGCCATGGAGCTGTCGTGCATCGAATTCACCGATCCCGTTGAAATGATCGTGGTGACGATGCTCCAGTACGCAGACGCTGCGGGGCCGAATCTCACTTCTTTTCCCTCCATAGCCCCCGATAGCTGGGTGATGCCCATCTTTGAAATGGCAGGATTGCCATGGAGCTCTGCCACGATCGTTGGAACAACGAGACAAAGCATACCGATGGTCATCACCCCAAATATGATGTTGGCGAATTTTGTTTTCCGGATATAGAAGCCGAGCGCAAAAATCATCGCCATGGGGATGAGCACCTGTGCGATGACCTCGAGCATGTTGGTAAAATAGTTCGGATTTTCAAGCGGATGGGCGGAGTTGGCCCCAAACCAGCCACCGCCGTTGGTACCAAGGTGTTTGATCACAATCATCCCCGCAGCGGGCCCGCGGGAAACCGTGACAGAATCTCCCTGCAATGAAACAAACGAATCCTTGCCGTGGTAGCTAGCCGGCGTACCGTTAAATGCCAGCAGGACCGCCAGCACGATACAAAGCGGTAAAAAAAGACGCGTGATGGTCTTTGTAAAGATCTCCCAGAAATTTCCCAGGTTTTGCGTCGTCCTTGCCTTTAAACCGTTGAATACCGCGATGAGGCATGCCACGCCTGTAGCGGCGCTGACGAACTGAAGAAATGTAATGACAAACAACTGGGTGAGGTATGTAAGCCCGGTTTCGCCGGCGTAGTGCTGCAGGTCACAGTTGACAAGAAAGCTGATGGCCGTATTGAAAGCCAGGTCCGGTGGCTGCCCGGTGTTTCCGTCCGGATTTAGTGGTAACCTGTCCTGGTACATCAGCATGAACATGGCATAGACAAGCCAGACCAGGTTGATCGTCAGCATGGCCTTCAGGAACTGCTTCCAGTTCATGGGCTCTTTCGGATTGATGCCGCAAAAGCGATAGATGGCCCTTTCAACCGGTGACATAAAATCCATGAAGGTTCGTTCGCCGCTAAACACCTTTGAGATATATTTCCCCAGCGGATAAGCCAGGAGTACCGTCACCAGGAAGGAAACCGTCACGCCCAGGATCTCACCATTCATAGCATTAAAATTTTTCCGGTTTGATCAATGCGTACAGCAGGTATGCAAATACCGCGATCGACAAAATGAAAAGAACAGTCATCATGATGTCACAGATTTCAGCGTCAGTTAAATTTTTTCGAACCAGTCGACCGTTTTGAAGAAAAACCAGAAGCATAGTAGACCGCCCGCCAGTAAAATAAGTGTAGTCATTCTGTATGTTTGATTGCCAGCTTCATTGCCAAACCACGTGCCCTGTGTTGCAACAGCAACCGGCGCCTTTCATATTGGCCGCTATACCATGGAATTGTGATCGCAGACGATCAAACTGCATTTCATACACGTCGCCGGCCATTCCTTTCAAAATGAACCGGGCCATGTCAATTTGGGAGGGAGATTGATTACTTCTGGATGCCGTATTCTTCCATTTTCCGGTAGAGAGTGCTGACGCCGATGCCGAGTGTTTCGGCGGCTTTTGTTTTGTTCCCACCGGTATACCGCAGGATCTTTTCGATATGGTTTTTTTCGATGCTCGCCAGCGTGAGCCCGGGCGACCCCGTGTCGGGTTTTTGAATGTCGTAGGGAAGATGCGATGGAAGGATCAATTTTCCATCGGTGAGGATCACCGCTCGTTCGATGACGTTACGCAATTCGCGGATATTTCCTTTCCAGGGATGCTGTTTCAACAGTGCGGCTGCCTCAGGGCTTAACGCCAGCCCTGGCTTGCTCTCCCTTGATCCGAAACGCTCCAGGAAGTAACCGGCAAGCATCGGTATGTCTTCTTTGCGTTCAGCCAGCGATGGGAGCGAGATCGAGAACACGTCGAGGCGATAGAAAAGATCCTGGCGGAATTCTCCACGCCCGATCGCTGCCTTCAGGTCACGATTGGTCGCGGCGATGATCCGCACATTGACCCTTGTTGTTTTTTCGTCGCCAAGTTTGATAAACTCACCCGTTTCAAGCACGCGTAACAACTTTGCCTGCACACCGGTGCTCATTTCCCCGATCTCATCCAGGAAAAGCGTTCCTTCATCCGCCAGCTCAATAAGACCTTTTTTATCCTTCGTTGCGTCAGTGAAAGCTCCGGCCTTGTGTCCAAAGAGCTCTCCTTCGAGCAGCTCTTTTGAAAACGCGCTGCAATTGATCGCGATAAAAGGTTTTGCGGCCCGCCGGCTGCCGGTGTGAATGGCGTTCGCGAATATCTCCTTGCCAGTTCCCGTTTCTCCCAGGAGAAGAACGGTGGTATCTGATCCGGCTATTTTCTTCGCAAGGCTGACCGCCTCCCTGATCGCCGCACTTTCACCGATGATCGCCGTAAAATCATAGCTGCCACGATCTTTGATCTTCACCGCGGCTGACCTTTGCTTTGTGACTTTTTCAAAAGCCTGGTGCACTAAAGGGATGATCTTATCATTGTCATTGCCTTTAATGAGGTAATCAAACGCACCGTTCTTCATCGCCTGCACTCCGTCTGCTATATTGCCGAATGCAGTGAGCACGATGATCTCTGTGAGCGGATACGCTGCCCTGGCGCGGCTGACAAAATCCACACCATTGCCATCGGGCAGCTTCACATCGCAAAGTATGATGTCAATGGGCTTCTTTTTCAGCAGGTCCGTTGCCGTGCGCAACGTGCCTGCTTCATCAATATCAAAGCCCTCCAGGCCGATAACTCGTGCCATCAGTTTACGAAGGCCTTCTTCATCATCTATTACGAGGATCTTACCTGGCATACAGCGGGCAAAGCTATTGATTTAATAATCGGCGATGCTGAGTCGCGGCCTATTGTTAACCTGCTGGTGCCTGCCATGGAGGATCACTGTCGCGCGTCTTTTGATCCCTGCACAACCGGCGTGACGTCGATCAGCTCAAGCGACTTCACCATGTGAAGCGTGTTTGATTTGTACCTTTTGAAATGTGCGGTTTGTATATGTGACTGGTAAGCCACTTTGCTGGCGTACGTTTCCAGGATCGTGATGTGGGTTGGCTGCGCGTCTTCCGCTACAGCATACATACTCAAAACACCTGGTTCCACCGCAATGGCCGTTTCGATGCCGGTCCTGAGTTCAGCTTTATAGGCGTCAAGTTGGGCCGAATCAATGACCAGTTTGGCTATGCGGACATACGGAGAGTTCTGTTGTGCGTGAAGTTGATTCATGAAGAAGAAGCTGGTAACGACCAGAATTTGCACTGACAATTTACGCATACGATATCGTTAAAGAATGATGGCGAAAAGTTAGCGAATCTCAGTGGGTCTCACTCATGCCAGGGGAAAGGCAACGCCCGTAATTTGCGCGCATATCTGCAGTAATTTATCCTGGGCAGTCACATCATCAGCAGCGCGCAAATAAGTAGATTCCTTTTTGTGATGGAAAAAGCGCCCACTGACTTTCGCCGCCCGGTCTTCGCTGACGGCAAGCCACACCTGCGTCTGAAAACCATCTTCGATATTATCGGGTGCGCCGGGACCGCCCATCTTCGTGGGGACCCAGCCGGGGTTAACGGTGTTCGAATACACGCCGGGCCATCTCCGTGCGACCGCAAACGCCAGCATGACATCATGCAACTTCGTATCCGAATAAGTGATGCGGCCGGTTCTGCCTTCTGCGATAGCTGCAAGGTTATCGAGGTCCGGCGATCCTGACGAGTGCATGCCCGACGTCATATAAATGAGGCGTTGTGGTTTGTGCATGAGGCAGGTCAGTATATAGGGAGCGAGCGTATTCACCGCGAATGCAAGTGGAAGGCCGTCGCGGCTTTTGGCCGTGCTGGGCGTGTTATAGACAGCCGCGTTGTGAATGATGGCATCGAAAACTCCAAATTGATTGGCTTTGCCGGCGAGTTCTTTCGTCTCCGCCATACTCGCCAGATCCGCCGTAAGTACATCCGCACCGCTTGGAACTTTTTGCAGCGCTTCTTTTCCTCTCGCTGCGTTGCGTGCGTGAAGAACGACACGATGTCCCTGGCTGACCAGTTCTTTAGCGGCCAGTTGCCCCAGGCCGTCTGCCGAACCCGTTATAAAAATGCTTGCCATGCTAAATGTTACAAGGTTCCTCTTCCAGGTTTGTTCTTGAAATTTGAAGTTACCGTTTTGGGAGATTCTGTTGTCTGCAATCTTCGATCCTTGCAGGCGAAAGCAACTGCGCAATCCGGATGAATTGCGTAGTGGCAAAGTTATTGTTGTTTAACCGCCATGGACCCTGGACTCCGAGATTCGTCATACTCAGCAATGAAGACCGACGACGATAGCATGCTGAGAAAAGTTAATGTCCGGCGCACATTGTTTTATGGTTTGATTGGCGCAATCCTGTTTTGCATTCCGACATTCTTCTTTATTTATTCAGCTGACTATAACCAGTCGTGGCTGCTTTACATCGGCGCTTTTTTGTTTATGATCGTCGCATGGTATCAAACCATCGAGGACAGCAGTAAACGGAGAAATTCTGAAAGCACGATATCTCTTGTGTTTGCGTCACATGTGACAACTATTGCCGGCATATTCATCGCGTGTATAATTTGTTTCCTGTTGCTGGTGATCCTGGTGCCTGGTTACCTCAGTTTTGGCACGGCGGGTAAAGTGCTGAAGGACGCGCCTGGGAACAACCTGGCTGCACACACACGCGGACTTTCAGGGCATGTTTTTTTTGCAGCGACCATATTCAATTTTTCGGTGGGTTCTTTCGCCGGCATCGTATTGCCCTTTTATATGAAATGGAACCAGACGAAAGACTCGAAAGAGCCGGCACCCCTTCATCAAAGCGGCAGCAAGTGAATTAAGGCTTCTTTTTCACCTGCACTTTTTGGAGAACGATTTCGCCGATCTTCCTGCCCTGCTCCTGGCCGTTGGTGATCGACGACTGGTAGTGGATGCCTCCGTAAAAGCGCGAGATCGCCGCTTCGTTTGATGCCTCCATAAAGGAACAGAACCTGCGGGGCGGCAAACCGAATTCGAGCTCGCTGCTGTCAGTGAAACAAAAATTGTCACCAAACAACCGTGTCAGCACAACGGCGGCAGCGGTTGACACTACGCTATGCCCGCTGGTATATTCGGGGAATGGCGGGGTCTGGAGCAATGGCCTCCAGCTTTCATTGATATAACGGTCAATGTAAGTTTCCGGGCGAATGCTGTTGCTGCGGTACTTTTCATCCCAGCAACTGATGAAACCGTCAAAAAGCGCAATCGCCACCATTGTATACGCAGCAGAAGCTGTCACAAGAACAGCATGTGTTTGCCTGCACGCCTGCGCGGTGATGTTGATCCAGTGCCCGCCCGGCGATATTTTTTTAGAAGCGAAATACAGGTGGCCGTTTGTTTTGAGGTCAAATGGATTGCAATCCCAGAAACTTGCGATAGCTCTCTGTTCGGGGGTAAGCGCATTACCGGCTTTGTACACTTCGTACGCCTGGTTATAGAAATCACTGCCTGGTGTCTTACTGAAGTCAACGACCTGTTTCGGAATCGCCTGGGAACATGAGTCAAGCGCCAGGCAACGGATCCGGCTCCAGTAAGGTTCCACCGCCGCAAAATAGCCGGGAGGCGTCGGGCTCCACTTTCCCTCTTCTTTCAAATAGGTGTATCGTCTCAGGCTCCGCGTTTCTTTATAATGATCTTTGGCCATCCAGGCGCTCACACTGTCGGCAACCAGTTTCCCATATGCTATGGAAGCGCGGAACATTGCGCCGTCAAGCGCCTTATGCGACCGGTACCATTTAAGAATTCTGTTAAGCGAATCATTCAGCGCAGCCTCTGAAGAAACCAGCCGGGAACCAATCGTGAGAAATGAATAGACTCCCGAAAGCGAAGGCAATATGTTTTTCGGTGGGGGCGGTATGCGGGGAAACCCGGGAAGCTGCCCGTAACATGACGCCCATGCGGTATCGCAGTGGTTCAGCACTTCATAGGCCGCAATATTTGCATACACGTAAATACGGCTCGCGACCGGCGGAGAAAATACATCATGTACGATCACATCTGTCAGCGCTTTTTCCGCACGGTGCAGCGGCTCCGCTGACATTTGCCATGCGCGGTCCTGCGCAAGCATCGTCACGCTCAACAGGCACATGCAGCAGAACGGCAAAAATTTCATTTTGACAGATGTTTCAGGACTTGCACTGGCTGACCATTTTTTGCGATGACGATATCATAACCAGCCGCCGTCTTCACGCGGACCATGTTTCTCACATCACCATCAATAAAGCAGCCGCTGTCTGCAGGTTCAACCGGGTTGAACACTCCACTTCCTGTTCCTTTCAGTAACAAACCAAGACTCGCGTCATCTTTTCCAAATTCTGACCGGTAGGGAAAGAAATTGCCCGCAATTAGAATGTCATCAGTACCGTCGCCATCAAAATCGCCGGTCAATGCGGCATATACTTTTGAGAATTGAGCCTGTAGCGGAAGCGGCCGGAAATCGAACCGTGATTCACCTGCGTTGTACAATATGCCGGTTGCCAGCTGATCACAGATCAACACCGCTGCATCCGCCAGTTTTTCCTTTCCAAATATGTCGGTTACCGTAGCATCCGCATAGTCAGCGTAGTGGACATATTTCTTTTTCAGCGAAGGGATCTGGTCCAGCAATTCGTCCTTCGATGCCATCGGGTAACTGGTGCCACCTATATAATAACACGTAATCGGGTCGACAAGGCCGTCGTCATCAAAGTCTTTTGCATACATCGTCATGGGTTGGCGCGGCGAAGCCCTGAACTGGTTGTTGTATCCGCAATTCCCAAGGACGAAATCCATACGCCCGTCATGGTTGACGTCTGTCGGCGTGATCGAAGCCCACATGCCATTCAAATTCTTCAGCCCTGCTGTGACTGTGCTGTTTTCGAGCTTACCGCCATGATTCGCGAAAAACATCACCGGCATCCAGTCGCCCGCAATGAGCAGTTCGGGAAACCCGTCATGGTCGATATCTGCAAAAGCGGCGGCCGTTACCATACCCGGCGCCTGCAATGCCGGGCAAACCGTTTCGGTCACATCACTGAAACGCACAACGCCATTGCGGGAATCATTGTGCAAAAGGTAGCTTCTTGAAAACTCCGGAAATGACCCGGGTTTACCACGGCCGCCGACAAAAAGATCCGGAAGGCCATCGTGATCATAATCACCGACCGCTATAGCGCATTTACTGCTCGTCATCAACGGTAAAGCGTCCCCGATCTTTGAAAAATTTCCTGTACCGTCATTGATATACAAACGATCGCGGTATTCAGGCGAATTATCCTGGTAGACGTTGCCCCCGCTAACCACGTAGAGATCAGGATGACCATCGTTGTTGGCGTCGAAAAAAACGGCATTCACATTTTCACACGCAGAATCCGCACCCCAGGGCTGCGAAGGCGAATGCGTGAAAGACCCATCCGCTTTTTGCAAATAAAGTACAGATGGCTGGTTCATATCGCCTCCGAGGAACACGTCATCAAGCCCATCGCCGTTCACGTCCGCAGTTGCGAGCGCGGGACCCTGCCTGGACAGCTGGTAAGGCAATAGCGGCTCCGATTTGAAATCAATGAGGTCATTCGGTTTGTGAACAAAGTCAATACCCGACGTTTTTGAAACATCCGTGAATGATGTCTTTCGCGGAGCAGCCGAAAACTGGTGATGCGGGGAAGGCTGGCGACCCGGCGAGTGATCGTTTGTGTCCGCTTCGGACAATTCGAGCGCCTGATCAGCTTTGACATGGTTGAGGATACTCTGTTTCCCGTCGGGCCACGTGACTATGACCGTGTCAATGACCGACTGGGCGGCAACGCCAAACAGGATTTCCTGCGTCACTGTCGATTGATAACCGCGCACGGGAAACAATTCCTGGTATTGTCCATGGGTACCGGGTGTGATGACGTCGATCTTTGCCCCATAGGCCGCGGTATTCATGCCTTTGCCCTTCAGGCGAATCCTGAGGTAATGATGTGAGAGCTGCGTAGCGGCATTGTTGCGATAAAGCATCACCGGCTCATTGTTATTGCAGATGATCAGATCCATAGCGCCGTCATTATCGAAATCCGCATAGGCCGCTGCGTTGGATACCGTCAGTTTGTTGAAGCCCCAGTCTTTGCTTTTATTCGTGAAAGTCAGGTCGCCATTGTTTTGAAAAATGTAGTTGGCGAGCTTGTTCGATGGCATCTGCCTCACCAGGTCATAAGTTTGAAAATTTTGATTGCCTTGCTTTGCCGCGGCGATCTTCGCGTCTGCAACCGCGAACTTCAGAAAGTCCATGTTCGTATAGTCACGGAGGTAACCATTGGTCACCAAAAGGTCTTTCCAGCCATCGTTGTCAAAATCCGCAAAAAGCCCGCTCCAGCTCCAGTCGGTATTTGACACGCCTGCCAGCTGCGCGATCTCGCTGAATCTGGCGTGTCCGTCCGGGTCGTTCCCCTGGTTCAACTGGAGCATGTTCCGCATCTGCTGGTAATAAAAGCCGCTATCGACCAGGAGATGATACTGGTCGTAGTCATCCGGCCCTTTCAGCAGCTTTTGACGGTGATTGTCTTCCGGAAGCATATCGAGCGTGAACACGTCTGGTCTGCCGTCGTTGTTGTAATCCGCGATATCCGCGCCCATCGAATATTTCGAAATGTGGCCGAATGAGCGCTGGAGGGATTCCGTGAACGTTCCATCTTTATTGTTGACGTAATAGCAGTCTTTCTCCGAATAGTCGCTGGTTGTATAAATATCCGGCCAGCCATCCTTGTTGATATCGCTGATGGTAACGCTCAGGCCAAAATTCAGCGGGTTGTTGACGATACCGGCCTGCCTTGTAACGTCGGTGAAATGTATGTGGCCGTTTTGGCTGTCGTTGCGGAACAGCCTGTTCCCGTGAGCGGAATCGAACCTGCTGCGTATGTTGCTTGTGTTGATGAACGGATCATACTGGTTGTTGGAGTGATCCAGGAGAAACATGTCGAGGTCTCCGTCATTATCATAATCGAAAAAAGCTGCCTGTGTTGATTGAGTGCCCGGTGCATCCAGGCCGTAGTCTGCAGCCATCTCCGTAAATACAGGAACGCCATTTTTTGAACCCGCGTTGATGAATAATTCATTTCGCAATTTTTGCGGATCATCAAACTTTCCGGAATGACACACATAAATATCCGGCAAACCGTCGCCGTTGACGTCCGCAACGCTGACACCGGTGCTCCAGGTGCAGTTACCGGCAACATGGGCAGCGGAAGTCACATCTTCGAATGTAAACCCTCCGTGATTGATAAATAGTTTGTTGGAGCCTGTGTTTGAAGAGAGGAAAATGTCGGGGAGCCCGTCCTGGTTAAAATCGCCGATCCCCACGCCCGCTCCGTTGTAGAGGTATTCGTACCTCAGGACGTTGAGTGAATCGTTTTCCCGGATGTCATTTTCAAAAACAACGTGCGTATGCTTCGGATCCATCAGCGTAAATAACGGGTTGCGGGACTGGCCAGCCGCATCACCGAAAGTTCCCTGGATAATGGCAATCATCGCCGCTATTTTGATCATGCTTTTCATGATGACCGGCTATGGAAAAGTCAGATTTTCGTCGCCCGGGCGATACGGGAGAAAGATCATCAGCAGCGTTAACATCTCATCGGTCGAAAGCATATCGCCAAATGAAGCCACGGTGACCGGGGGGTTGTGTGGATTGAAAGGATTGTCGGCTGTGTTGTCATAGGTGCCGATGATGTGGATCGTAGAACCTTTTGGAACTTTTACCAGCTGACGGAACTTATAGATGTCCTGCCAGCGGAAATCCCAACGTGGAATATGTACCAGCTTCACGGTATCACCATCCGGCTTTGTGAGGTAAGCGGTAAATTCTTTTCCGAGATAGTGCATGTGCGGCCATACGGTCATGATGGAAAAATCCTCACCGGGGTTTGTCACATCCAGGCGGAAAGTGCGCGTTTGATTAGCCGGGATAAAGAACGTGGGATATATCTCGTGTTCGCCGATGCCGCCGGACCCGAAGCTGATGATCTTGACCTTCCGTTCGACCGGGGCTTTTGTAAAGAACAGGTTCACGCCGCAGATGCTGTTTGTATCGATGGCCGAGGGCGCATAGTGAACGGTGAGGAGGATCACTCCCCGTTTCGGCATCACCCATCCAAAACCTTTGGGAAACGATTCGAAACCCGATCCGGGGATCCAACCCCCATAGTAAGTGATCTGCCGTTCATAAGGCTTGTACTGGTCAGCCTTCGCGCGGTCATCGGTGGTGAGGTTGATGTACGAAACCGTATTATTCAGATCGATGGAATCGGGGACCTCGTGAACAGCATAGTTGGCATGATGGATCAGCTTCTTGTCGTTACAATAAAACTCGATCGCTTCCACATTTTGTGAATCCGGCAGCTCGAACGGTATCTTGAAAACAACAAAAACTTCGCTGTTATCACCCTTCACGCGAAAAGTGTCTTTGGACATCAGCACCAGATCGGGCTTGCGGTTGTAAGTTGTGCCGGTGACAACTGTTGCGGCCTGCCTGCCGGAAGGCGTGCCGGCAGGAGCCTTTGCATCCACCCACCGCACGATCTGTGATATTTCCTGGCTGGTCAGTGAACGATCATTGGCAAAATGTACATACTGATTGTCGGCTTTCCACGGCGGCATAAATTTCTGCTGAACGACCTGCTTGATAAAACTGGCGCGTTTGGCGGCGTCATCATAAGTCAGCAAGGAAAATGGGGTTGACTCGCCGGGTTTGTGACAGGAAACACACCTGGCCTGGATGATCGGCTGTATATCCCGGTAATAAGTCGGCGCTTGCGCCCCGGCGCCGAAGCTCAGCAGGCAAAGAAGAAAAACAGGCAGTCTTCGCATTTTCAATAGTCATTAATCAGGCAGCCATGGGCGGTCGTTCTTCGAACAGGTACGGCGCGGCCGTTCACGGCAGCCTCGATCGCGTCTTCCAGGTAATTTTTGGAAACTGTGATCCTCTGTTGACCAAGTCCACCGGATATCCAGTCGTCGATGGCTCCCTTGTAGACAAGCACTCCATGCCGGTCGACCAAAATCACTTCAGGCGTTACGCGTGCAGCCAGGTATTGCGTTAAGTGTTTGCTTTCATCTACAACGACCGGGAAAGCTATTTTATAAGTGCTGATGAACGAACTGATCTCGCTGCGGGTAAAGCCCTTTCCCGGGATACAGCCGGTGAACGCTACGTCACCGTGATATCTTTCAAACAGCTTGTTGAGCGTGCGGGTATAATTTTTTGAAAGCGGGCATTCCGGCGAGAGGAACATAAAGAGGGACAAACCGTTCCCGGATGACGGAATATTTGTGCTGGTGAAACTATTCCCTGACGCGAGTGTAAGAGAAAAGCCGGAGATCGTTGACCAGTTGAAGAGTGAATCGTTGTTCGATTGCGCTGCAAGCCGCGCGCCGAATCCGAGACATGTGACCAGCACCGTTATCTTGACCCATCTCATCATCTGCAATCTAGTACATTCTTTAAAAAAGAAAGCTCCAGGCGAGGAATCGCCCGGAGGCTGCTTGCTTTATGCTTGTATCTAAAAACTATGGTGCGTCCCACCAGACGCGGCCCGTCGGATCCTGCGGAGTGCCGAAACCCGGGTCCTGTTCCATTTGCTGCAACGCTGATTGTTGATTCTTATAATTGGCGTTTGTAACCGGCAAAAGGCTGATCGGCGTTCTGCGCGGTAAAGTCAGCGGCGCGCCGTTCGAGGTCAGCGGCTCCCACGCAACTACTGATGTGGTGTTTGGATACCCAGTGCGTTTCCACCACGCCCATGCTTCGCTCGGCTGCCGGAAAAAGTCGATGTATGCCTGGCTCACGATCTGGTCGATCGCGCGGTTCGGATCAAACGCGATATCCGGCTGCGCGAGATAGTTGTCAATTTCCGTTTGGGTCACCGGCGTATAGCCCGAGATCTTTGCGGCGCTTGCGCGTTCGTCATAGAACGTGATCGATGCGGTAACACCTTCGGTATACCATTGCGCTGCATCGCCGGAAGTGATACTCCGCGCTGCGAGTTCGGCGCGGATGAAGCAATATTCCGCATAAGTGAGGAATGGATAGAATCCAACGCCATCGCCTACGCCGTTGCCATCGTTTTCGTCGTAGTTCGGCGTAAACAAACGGTGCTGGAGCGTTGACAATGTATCATCCACCGAATACAATGGCGCGTTTGCGGGAAGATGGGAGACGTCGGGGTTTGTATAGCTGCCGACATACTGTCCATCCTTGTTTGGCCGGTAGAAGATCCGGAGGCGGGGATCGCTGTGAGCCGTAAAGAAATCAACCAGCGGCTTTGAAGCAACAAAACCCGTCGGGTTGAAGTTGCCGTTCGCGTCCGCGTAAGACGGGCCGACGAGCAATACCCAGCTATCATCAACGGATGACATCTGGTTCGGATCGGCTATCACTTCATTTGCGATCGCTGCAAGCTTCGAGGGGTCGCGCTTCATAAGGCGCATTGCCATTTTAAGACGCAACGCGTTCCCTGCTTTGATCCATTCGGCAACTTCGTCGGTCGCCGAACCATAAAACGGGTCTTTTGATCCCGGCAATTTTTGCGTCGAGCCCGGGTTGGCCTCAAGCGCCGCCACAGCGCCTTTCACCTGCAGGTCAAGCGTGTCCAATACCTGCTGCTGCGCATCATAGACCGGCGTGAGCGTTCCTCCGTAGCGGGCCTGGAATGCCTGGGAATACGGTATGCTGCCGTTGATGTCAGTGACATAGAATGCGTAATATGCTTTCATGATCGCCGCAATCGCCACTTCATCCACCCTCAGCTTCTGTTCGTCGGCGGTCATTTTCGATACCAGGACCGGAACGTCCGAAAGGTATGCGCCAACCTGTGTATAGAAATTACCGTACCTGTAGTTGAAGTGGTCACCAACGCCGGTAAAATTCAGACCATTGCCCTGCCCGCTGGTGCTATACTGCATCCATGGCATCAGGTCACGGTAAACGTCATAGAAATATTCAAAGTCGTTTTGCGTCTTTGTGGCGGCCGCAAGGATCTGGTCAGCCGGATCAACGCCATACAGCACATTGGGGTCGATGTTCGCGTTCACAAAGCTGTCTTTCTTACAGGCAGTGATCGCAAAAACACCGATCAGCACGATTGATATTATTTTAATCGATCTCATAGTTGTTATTTATTGAGGTTAAAAGCCGGCATTGATGGTGAATCCAAGACTCCTGATGTACGGCAAACCGCCATACTCAGCGAATCCTGCCGAGTTATTGTTGTACAAACCTTCGGGGTTGATGCCGTCTTTCGCCGTTTTATAGAGGTAGCCGAGGTTTCTGCCGGTGAGCGAGAATCTCAGGCTCGTGAGGTTCATTCTTTTTACCAGTGGCTGAGGCATGCTGTATCCGACTGAAACCTGCCTGACCGCCACCCATGAGTTTTCAAATACTGAATAGGCCCTGATACCGCTGCCCCAGGTTGTAAGGTTATAGTAGTATGCGTAAGCGGGGATCGGTTTGAGGTAGCCTTTTGAAACCGCATCCGCGTAAGTCATTCCACCGAGATTGACCGTCTGCCCGCCGACGGTGACGTTGATGTCATTGTTTAACACTCCGTCGGGAATAATGCCGTCATCGTGCGTGGCTCCGCCTGCGTCCGTGTAGGTGACACCACCATGAGCCGCATCACGGCCGAAGAGTGAACTCTTGAATGCGCCGGACTGCCCGCCGTACTGATCGGTTGCGGAAGCCATCAGGCCGCCGATCTTCGCGTCGATCTGGAAGCTCAGGCTGAAATTTTTATAGCTGAATGTCTGGGTCGTCCCTGCCAGGTATTTTTCCATGATGTTACCCAGCACGTGTGTCGAGCCGTCATAATCCTGTGTTCTCAGGTAGGTATAGTAGGCGCCCGCACCCGCGATGTAATCATGCAGCGGAGGAGTGCCGATCACGCGTTTTCCGTTGTTCGGATCCGAAACCGGGTTGCCGCCCGCGTCTTTTGCCTGGTAGTACGCGAAGTCTGACCCTGTAACAACTGTTCCATAGGTAGAACCGGGGATCGCCTGCGCAACAACATCGGCGCCGAACGCAAGCTCAAGCTGGTATGAATCAACACCAGGCGCAAGCGAAACGATCTTGTTCCTGTTGCGCGTGTAGTTGATTGTTGCATCCCAGGTGAAATTCCTTGTCTTGATCGGCGTGCCGGTCAACAACAACTCGATACCCTGGTTTTGGATGTTCCCCGCGTTGATAAGCCTTGAGCTCACGCCGCTTTCAACCGGCGCAGGAAGGCTGAGTATCTGGTTAAATGTATTTTTCTTGTAGAATGCCGCGTCGATGCCAAACCGGTTGTTGAAAAACCGCAGGTCTGTTCCGAATTCTATTTCACGCGTCAGCTCATTCTTCAGGTGAAAATTCGGAAGCGTATTGCCGTTGAACGTATACACCTGCTGGTTGGCGTTCGATGCATTGTTGAAAGTGCCGATCAGGCCGTAGTTCCCGGTCTGGTTGGTGATATATGGCGCCGCATCGTAACCGGTATAGCCAAGGCTCGCACGCAGCTTGCCATAGGAGAGGATTGAGTTTGAATTCTTGAAATAAGGCATCTCTGTGAACGACCACGCAAGCCCGACACTCGGATAGAGGTAAGTGTACTTTCCGTGTTTATCCGCATAGGTGAGCGCAGAAGACCAGTCGTTGCGCAAGCTGAAGTTGAGCGTCAGCTGGTCACGCCATGTAAGATCGCCGTAAGTATATAACGCCGCGAGGATCTTTGAAGGCACGCGGTTCACAGTGACCGATGCCGCGCTGATCGAGTTTGAAATTGTAAACACGCCGGGAACGTTCAGACCGCCGTTTGTGCTTGAATTGGTTGAGAAACCGCCGAGGTTCCTGTACACTTCACCACCACCCGAAGCATTCAGATCAAAATCACCCGCGATCTTCTTGCTGAAGTTCAACAGTCCCTGGAACCGCATGTTCTTGTAATTGCTCTGTATGATCTGGTAAGAACCACCGGTAAAGTTCGGCCCGGTACCCATGCTCTTCGTCTCTGTGAAGTCGTTATAGTTGTTGACGTTTGACCTCAGCAAAAAGCTCAGTGACGGGGAAATTTTTGTGGTGATATCGAGATTCGCCAGGAGGTTATTTTCATGCCGGTCGGTATTCACCTCGAAGTAATTCCACAGCATATAACCTAACAGGTACGGGTCTTTGTTCACCCCGAAATCAAGCTGTCTTCTTCCGCCATTGATCGGGTCGACGTAATTGTTCATGTAGTAATCGATATCCGCATTCCTCGGCATATAGTAGCTAAAGCCGAACAGGGGGCTGTAGTTACCGCCCTGCGGGATGGGGTTGAGGATCTTGTTGTTCGTATAGTTGATGCTCGCATCGACGTTGATGAATTTGGAGATCCTTTCGGTCGCGCGCAGGTCGAAGCTGTTTCTTTTCAGGTAATTGTTCGGAACCACACTCGAGTTATAGAGGTTTGAATACGAAAACCTGAATGTCCCCTGGTCGTTACCGCCTTCCACTGCTACGTTGGAATTAATGTACTTCCCGGTTTGGAAAAATGACAGCGGGTTGTTGGCTTTCCATGGAACTGTTCTGCCGTCCAGGTCAAGAACGGGCTGTCCGTCGAATTTCGGCCCAAAAGAAAAGGCGGCATCCGGATCCACCAGCGCGGATGCGCTGTGATCAACGAGGCGGTGACCGCTTGCATCGGTCTGGAAGGTTGTGGAAGTGCCTCCCCCGTATTCATTTTGAAAATCGGGTCCCTTGTATGCCTTGTCGTAAGATTCTGTATGCGTGAATGAAACACCGACACCTTTCCTTGCAACACCTTTCTTCGTCGTGATGAGCAGCACACCGTTCAATGCTTTTGAACCATACAGCGCGGACGCTGCCGAACCTTTCAGAACGGTTACGCTTTCGTAGTCGTCCGGGTTCAGGTCTTTGATAATATTACCAAAGTCACGGTTCGCGCCCCATGAGTCCGCACCGGTGGTACCCGGTTCGATGATGATCCCATCGATGACCACAAGTGGCTGCGTGTTCGGATCAAGCCTCGAGTTACCGCGGATTCTTATCTGCGCGCTAGCCGATGGACCACCGGAGCCTTGCGCAATATAAACGCCGGCAACTTTTCCCTGGAGGGCATCCACGAAGTTTGCATTGTTCGCCCGGGTCAGTTCGGAACCCTTCACTTCCGTTACCGAATAAGCCAGTTTGCGCGTCGTCTTGCGCGCGCCGAACCCGGTCACTACGACTTCATTCAGGGCGTTGTCCCTTCCCTGCAGGACGATGCTCACATTCGCCCTGTTATCAACAGGAACTTCCTTGCTGACAAATCCAATTGATGAAATGACCAAAACAGGATTTCCTGTTGCAGGAACCGAGATCCTGAAATTGCCCTGCGCGTCGGTCACACTTCCGCTTTTTGTCCCTTTGACGGTGACGGACACGTCAGGAAGTCCCCTGCCGGCTGAATCCTGTACCGTTCCGAGGATCGATTTCCTTTCCTGCGAAAGAGAAACCAGCACGGAAACGCAAAGGAGCAGTGACAATGTAATAAACCGGGTAAATCGTCTCATAGCAGTGTTATTTGATTTTTTATGACATAGATATTACTGGGACGCTGCGTGAGGTAAAGGAAGTTTCGAAGTGTGTCTTTCAAAATTTTCCATCACCAGGGCCGCAGCCCCTATTAATTCTGCGTTATACGCAACTGTTGAAATTTCAATCTCGGTGTGTGCTGCGAGGCTCGGGATGCTGTATTCATTCACGGCCTGCTGGATGGGCGCTCTCCATGCTTTGCCGGCCAGCGCGCCCCTTCCACTTAAAATGATGATCGAAGGATTCAGCAGGTGGATGAGGATCGAAACGCCGCGGCCGATCTCGTAAGCAGCTTTTGAAATGATCTCGATAGCGAACTGGTCGCCTTTCTGCGCTGCATTCGCGATCAGCTCGAACGCTGTTTCGATCGTTACATCGGACAACTGGTCTTTCAGGATCGAATTCCTGCCGCTTGCCAGTCCCTGGCGCGCTTTCTCGATGATGACAAGCAGCGATGTTTCTGTTTCCAGGCATCCCATCTTGCCGCATGAACACAATTTGTTGTTTGAAAACAGCGAGATGTGACTGAACTCGCCTGCAAAGCCGTTTTCTCCGCGGTATAAATTCCCGTTGAGCACCATGCCGAGCCCAACCCCCCAGCCGATGTTGATCACCATCGCATTTTTCTTGTTCCTCGCCGCACCAAACTTCAGCTCAGCGAGCGCGATGAGGCTTGAATCATTATCAATGAACGTCGCCAGGCCGGTTGCCTCGCATACAAGGTCATTGATCGGTTTGCCCTCCAGGAAAGAATGATTCAGTCCTTTTTTCGCATCGATGAATCCCGGCATACCGATCCCGATACCTATTATAGTGTCCCTGTCAACTTTTACATCTTTCAGAAACTCGTTGATGCCGCTGATCAACTGGTCAAGCGCTGATTTGTTACCGGCGAGCCTGATGTCAACCCGCTTCACCGGGCTGGCAAGGTGATTGGCCATATCGACCAGCGCGATCCTTGTGATGAACTGGTCCATTGCCACCGCCACGATGTAGTTGATGTCCGGTTTCAGTGCGTACATGGCTGCACGCCTACCGCCTGTGGATGGAGCAAGGCCCATTTCTATCACTTTTCCTTCGTTGATCAATTCGCTCACCGATTTAATAATGATGGGAACACTTTTGTTTAGATTAGTGCTTAGATCAGCTATTGATAAACTTTTATTAAAATATAACTGCTTTAACACATCTTTTTTAAAAAATGCTTGTTTTGATCCCATGTGATGAAAAATTAAGGAGGTTTATTAATAATTTAAGAAAGTTCGTGAAAATTGCTAATTTTCGATAACAATTTAATAAGATTTGGCTAGGCTGTAGCCATGTCGCCCTGACCATGAAACTGCTCGCAACCAACATCAGTCGCTTATATAAGGCGCAGGTCGTAGTCGTCCACCGGGACGAGGATTTCTTTACATCGCCGTTTCATTACCACCCGGAATTCGAACTTGTGCACGTTATTGAAGGGTTTGGAAAGCGCATCATCGGCAACAAGATTGAGGACTTTCAGGCCGGAGAGTTGCTGCTGATCGGGCCGGATGTGCCGCATCACTGGATCAGTGATCCAAGTTTTTACGCGGCCGGCCATAACGGGCGGTGCAGATCGCTCGCGGTTTATTTCAATCCGCAAATTTTTTCAGACAGTTTTTACCAGATGTCAGAAAGTCTTCGCCTGCGACGGCTTTTTCAAAAAGCGGAAAGCGGCATCAGGATAGAAGGCACTACAAAAGAGCAGGTGCTCCACAAAATCGACCGCCTGGTGCATGCAGTGGATTTTGAAAAGATCATCGGCCTGCTCGATATCTTAAACATGATTGCGCACGGTGACGACCTCGCGACGGTCACCGGTGAAAATGTAGCCATCCGTGCAAGTGCGTCGAACCGGTTATCGCGCTTGTTCGAATACATAGAATCCAACTACCAGCAGCCAATCCGATTGAAGGAGGCTGCGGATATGACCAACCTGACGCCCGAATCTTTTTGCCGCTTTTTTAAGCAAAAGACCGGCAAGAATTTTCTGGAATACCTGCACGAAACACGTATGTCGCACGCGTGCCTGAAGCTTGTCAATACAGATGACACTATTGCGGAGATCGCCTACCAGACCGGCTTCAGGACGGCTTCCAATTTCAACAGGCTGTTTCGAAAATTCACTGGCTACTCGCCGACCGAATACCGGAAATCGGTGACGCCCGCGCAGTCGTAACGTGAATTCACCGGTCGTTGTTCCCGCGAATCAGCAAGATTACTCCTAACATTGTGGCATCGCTCCATCCAAACTCAACAAAGACATGAGATTTGCATTTTTTGTCGTGGCTACGTTTATAGCCGCCAGCACAAACGGCCAGCATGCGTACACTGATAAATATGTGGCGCCCACAGACACGGCGGTCCTTCGGAAGCTTTCGCAATGGCAGGATGTGAAATTCGGGCTGATGATGCATTGGGGCACATACAGCGAGTGGGGTATAGTCGAAAGCTGGAGCATATGCCCGGAAGATGAAGGCTGGACGCAACGAAAAGGTCCATATGCGGCAGACTATTTCGGGTATGTCAAAGCATATGAAGATCTCCAGACCAAATTCAACCCGTCAAAATTTGACCCCGCTAAATGGGCAGCCGCTGCAAAAGACGCAGGGATGAAATACGTGGTCTTCACAACAAAACATCATGATGGGTTTTGTATGTTCGATACAAAGCAGACAGATTATAAGGTCACCTCAGCGAAAACACCGTTTTCCGCGAACCCGCGCGCGAATGTGGCCAAAGAAGTGTTCGACGCATTCCGTAAAGACGGTTTTATGATCGGGGCCTATTTCTCTAAACCTGACTGGCATTGTCCCTACTACTGGTGGCCTTACTTTCCCCCGAAAGACCGCAACGTTAACTATGATCCGAAAAAATACCCCGAAAGATGGAACCAGTTCAAAGACTATACTTTTAACCAGGTCCAGGAATTAATGACCGGTTATGGAACCATGGACATTCTTTGGTTTGATGGAGGCTGGGTGCGGCCATTCTCGACCATCGATACCAGTGTTGAATGGCAGCGCGGCATCACTTACGACCAGAACATCGACATGCGGCGCATCGCAACGATGGCGCGCCGGTATCAACCGGGTATCCTCGTAGTCGACCGGACGGTGACGGGTGAATATGAAAATTACGTGACGCCCGAACAAACTGTGCCGGCAGAGCCGTTGATGCATCCATGGGAAAGCTGTATCACCATGGGTAATTCCTGGAGCTATGTTCCAAATGACAAGTATAAATCAACCAACGAGCTGGTGCATCTCCTGCTCAGGATCGTGTCGCGCGGCGGCAACCTGCTCTTGAATGTCGGCCCGTCGCCTGAAGGAGACTGGAGTGACACCGCGTACCTGAGGCTGAAAGAGATCGGTCAGTGGATGAAAGTTCATGGCGAAGCGGTTTATCATACGATCCCTGTTTCACCATACAGCAACGACAACGTTGTTTACGTGCAATCCAAAGATGGAAAGAATATCTATGTGCACATGCTTAGCACGACAGCCGATACAGTTGATTGTCCTTCCACGCTGTTATTGAAAGGTTTCCCGGGCAAGATGATACAAAAGATCGCACTGCTCGATGCACCGGGAGAAAAGATCAAATGGAAAAGAACCGCGGCCGGCATCGAAATCGAATTCCCAAAGCGACTGGCGGGCCGGTCGATCGCGAAGTACGCCATGACCTTGAAGATCTCACAGGCACTGCCGCATTGATCTCAATATGACGATGATGATTATTTCACTTTCAGCACGGTCTTTAGCCTGATATCGCGTGACGAAGCGCCGATCATCAGTGAAAACTCACCCGGTTCCACAACCTGCTTCAAATCCCGGTCAAAAATGCTAAGCATCGCCGGCGTCACCGCGAGTGTGATCTGCTTCGTCTCGCCGGCCCCGAGATGAACGCGCTCAAAATTCTTTAACTGGATCACCGGGAGCGAGACCCGCGATAGCACTTTGTGGATGTACAACTGCACGACTTCATCGCCTGCCACCTTGCCCGTATTCGTCACTGTAAAGTGCGCGATAGCTGTTTCGCCTGCCGCGATCTCCCCGCGGTCAAGGCGCAGGTCGCTGTAGCTAAAATCAGTGTAGCTGAGTCCAAAGCCGAATGGGAACTCAGGCAGGCCGCTAAGGTTATAATAGTCGTCTCCTCTCCCCGTTGACGCGTGGTTGTAAACCAACGGCGGCTGCCCTTCGCTGACCGGGAATGTGACCGGAAGTCTTCCGGCCGGATCGTATAAGCCGAACAATACCTGCGCAACGGCATTACCGCCCTGCTCTCCCGGATACCAGGCATCGACCACAGCTTTTACATTCGGCAGCCAGTTGCCCATGGTGATCGCGCTTCCCCCGATCAGCACAACAATAACGGGCTTCCCGGTACGTGCAACCGCGTTGATCAATTCTTCCTGGTGGTTCGGCAGCGAGAGAATGCCACGGTCCTGGAACTCTCCTTCATGAATGCCTGCGCAAATGATCGCAACATCAGCAGACATTGCGGCTGCAACTGCCTTTTGGATCCGTTCATGCCAGTTGGTAACGCCTTCAACATTCCATATCAGTTTAAGATGCGCATTACCGACCGGTTCGAAAAACTCGATCCTGATCCGGTAAGGATGATCTTTTTGGAAGGAATAGTCATACAACAGGCGGCTATATGATCGTTTCTTCCAGTTATCGATCACCAGTTTGTCGTCGATATAAAGCCTGAAGCCGTCATTGCCTTCAAGACCGACTTTAAACGTCCCGGTCTTTGGCGATGTAAGTGTTCCTTCCCACCGTGCCGAATAAAAATCAGTTTTGATCGCGCGGTCAGGCAGCGACAAGGTCCACTGAAAGTTGATGACAGGATCGGTCTTTTGCGCCGCCGGCGGCCCGTCAAGCGTGATATTATTATAGTACGTAGCCGAAAGTCCTTCCTTTCCCCCGGGCGTTTTCAGGAACGTTGACGGCACTACATGAAAATCCCGGTCAAATACACCAACACCTTTTTCATGGAAGAAATGAACACCGGGTGCGGCCTTCTTAAGGCCTGACAGGATAGTTACCGGCGCAATGCCAGGTCCGCTATAACCGCCCAGCCTCGCCGTGTCAGCATCTTCGCCAATGACGGCTACAGTACGAACGTTCTTTGCAAGTGGTAAAGTGCCGGCCTCATTTTTCAGCAACACAATGGACTCGAGGGCTGCTGTCATGGCAACGGAACGATGCAATGAGTCGTTGACAATTTTTCGTGCGGCGCCAGTGTCCGCATAAGGATGCTCAAACAGTCCCAGTTCAAATTTTGCACGAAGCACACGCGAAACCGCGTCATTGAGCCGCGCCGTATCCACCCTGCCATCGAGAAAGGCGGGCCTGAAGAAGCGATAGTGATTAAAGTCTGACTGGAATATCACATCGAGGCCATTATTAATGGCATTCGCGCCAGCATCGGCGTAGTTTTTCGCTGTATGATGGAGAACGATATCGCCACCAACGGCATTGGCGTCCGAGATCACAAAGCCGCGGAAGCCCCACTCTCCCTTGAGCTTTGCCTGCAGCAGCCACGCGTTCGACGAACACGGAATTCCGTTCAAAGAATTGTAGGCAGTCATCACCGAACGCGTGCCACCATAGCGGATGCAATCTTTGAATGGCGGAAAATGAACCTCGTCCAGCAACCTTTCATCAAAATAAATGGGATAACTGTCCCGGCCACCGTCTCCGACATTAGCGATCATGTGCTTTGGCGTTGTGATGATGTTGCGTTCTTCAAAGGCCCGCACGAAGGCAACGCCCGCAGCCGATGTCAGAACGGGATCCTCACCATAAGTTTCTTCCACGCGGCCCCATCGCACATCAGTGGCGATATTGATCACAGGTGACAGAACCTGCCGTACGCCTCGCGCGCGCGTTTCATCCGCGATAGAGCAGGCAACGCGGTACACAAGCGCAGTGTCAAAAGTGGCAGCGAGGGCTATCGATTGCGGGAACGATGTGCAGCCGGCGCGTACGAGCCCGTGCAAAGCTTCATCAAACATGATCGCGGGAATACCTAGACGCGTTTTCTCCACGAAATATTCCTGGATCCGGTTGATCTTGTTCACGACGGCGGCAAAATTTTCCGCGCTGTTATAATGAAGCATTTGTGCGCCGGGGTCGCTGGTCATCTCCGCGCTCACCTGCAAGCCGAAAATGCCGTGGAGCGAGGCTGTGTCTTTCGTGATGGAGGTGTCACCTGGGCACATGAACAACTGCCAGAATTTTTCTTCGGTGGTCATTCTTCCCAGCAGGTCATTCACGCGCGTTTCGATCGGCAATGACGAGTCTTTATAAGAAGGCACCTGGGAAAAGCAATAAACCGGGAAGGCCAGCACGAACGCTGCGAAGTATTTCATAAGGTATTAAAGATACTGGAAGCCCGAAATTGAGATTTGCCCAATTGAGATTGCCCGAAATGAACCAATGATCACCAAAAATTGACCACACGCCTTATCCGCATCTGCTATGGAGCTTAACTTCGTTGACTTCATTTCTATGCGGACCAGCACCAAACTCAAAGTCATTCTTCGCGATCACACGGTCGGACTCTCCTACACAGACCGGTTTGAAATGACAGTCATAGATGTGAAAAACAAAGGACGGAGGCAGTTTGAGGGCAAAAATCTTTCAGAGATCGTTGACCGCGCATTCAAGGCAGTTTGTAAAGAACAGAAGGATTCGGGTTCAAAGGACAATCGAAACGAGAACCTTCGATCGTTTATTTAACCCTTGCCGGATGAGGTGGACTGGAAGCGGCTTTCCGTGTTGATCTTTTTGCATGAGCTGTCTTCGCGGCCGCGACCGTTTGGCTTTGGGTTTCTTCAAAAACCGATGAAGGACCCAGTGTCAAATCTATTCGACTCCACGAACAATTAATCGCGACCAGACTTCCGAGAAAGAATGCAAATCCTTTTTGCACACAGACCAACACCGAGTCGAGCCGCGCATGGAAAAAGGCAATTCCTTTTTGCACACAGACCAACAGTCAAACCAGGGAGAGGCATTTGAAGAAATTTGGTTACAAATCAAGGTGAGCGTAGCGACCGCGAAAAATGCTGTCTGAGTCCCGCGCAGCGGGACGAGTTCATTTTTCGCAGCGAAGCGAACCGTAGCATTTGTCCAAATTTCTTCGCAGCCACGACCGTTTGACTTTGGTCACTGCAAAAAGGATCAAAAACAATCTCGGACATTGTTTGACTCTAGTTACTGGAAAAAAGGAATGAAAGCCAACGGCATCGGAAAAAGTCAAATCCTTTTTGCACACAGACCAACAGTCAAACCAGGGAGAGGCATTTGAAGAAATTTGGTTACAAATCAAGGTGAGCGTAGCGACCGCGAAAAATGCTGTCTGAGTCCCGCGCAGCGGGACGAGTTCATTTTTCGCAGCGAAGCGAACCGTAGCATTTGTCCAAATTTCTTCGCAGCCATGACCGTTTGACTTTGGTCACTGCAAAAAGGATCAAAAAAGACCTAAACCCATCCGTTTGACTGCAACGTCCTACTTCTTCGCCACCGGCATCGGCGAGGGGGCAATCCTAAAATTGATCGACGTCACCTGCATCAAAGGCTGATTCGCCTTCGCGGCGCTGTTCCTGAACACAAAATAGATGTTATGCATGCCGTCAACTGGCGTGATCGCCGTCAACGCATGGCGCGCCAGCAACTCCGCCAGCATGCTGAAATCAAACTCCGGCGCTTTTTGCTGTTTGGATGTATCGGCTTTGGCAGGAGCCGCAGCCTGAGCCTGTTTCTTCTTTTTGCCACCGCCCATCATTTCCATAATCCGCGCGAAATCCAGCTCCTGTGACGGGATCATTTCTGTCTGGCCGATCATCTTTCCATCCGGCGAATCAAGATGTACTTCGATCGTTCCGCCAACGTCGCCGCTGCTCGGTGTGGCCTGTACCAGGAACTCGATCTGTTTGATACCAGTCATGTCGATCGCCTTATAGCCGACATATGAGCGGTCTCCAAGCATCGAAAAAGATATATACGGCGTTGTCAGCAGCTGCGTGCTCTTCTGCTCATCGGCTTTTTGAGGATCGACAACGGCGCTGCGCAATGCAACCACGCTTTCAGATGAAATCGGCTCAACGCCATTGGCTCCTTTGTCTTTGTAGGCAGCCCTCAGCAGGTAGCCGCCCTTCCCGTTTTCTCCCGGTGGTACTTTCGCCACGTACGATCCTTTTAACGGCAAAGGTTTTTCTTCCTTCGGTTTTTGCGAAACGCTCAGGATATACTTCACGATCGTTTCGGCTTCCTGGTGCGAGATCGTTGGATGGGCGGCCATTGCATGTTCGCCCCACACTCCTGAACCACCTGAAATGACCTTGTCGGCAAGGCGCGTCACTGCCCCCGGATCGCTCTTGTATTTATCCGCCACTGCGATAAAACTCGGACCGACTGAAGGCTTATCCATCGTATGACAGGACTTGCAATCGCTGCCATTCATCAGGTATAACCCCGCGGCAAAGCCCGTCCGCTCATCAGCCGAACGGTGATGCTGCGCAATCTCGATCGGGTCAAACCCCTGCGGGATGTAATCAAAGTTGACCGCAACGAGGGCGGGCTGTATGGAGCCGTTTCCAACACTTCCATCTTCCCTGTCGCTGACGTCGATAGAATAGGCAATCGGCTCATTGGGAAAGAAAAATGTTTTGTTGCCCTTCAGTATATTGACGGCGACTGATGGCGGCTCATTGCCTGCACTAAGCTGCAGGGATTTACTGTTGGTTTCACCTTTCGTATCGGTAACTGTGAGCGTGGCCGTATATGTTCCCGGTTTATCCAGGGTGATGGAAGCATCGGGGTCGGTGAAGGTTTTTTCAAACCCGCTGCCGGTGATCTTCCATGCGTACTTCAATTTGTCCTTATCATATTTATCATAGTCAACAGTTCCTTTCGAAGAAAGATTGACCTTGAAGGGAACGGCCCCCGCGGTCTTGTCCGCAGATGCTTCTACGTTCGGCTTCCTGTTGCCACCATTGTATTCGATACGGACCAGCGCCGAGTTGGCGTTGCCTTTGAACCACGCGGAACCGTATTCGAGGAAATACAGGTCGCCATCGGGCGAGAACTGCATATCGATGACACTGCTGAAATTTTCATTTGGCAGGATGTGCTCCATGGATTTGTAGTTGCTTTCCTGGTCCATTGTCACTGCCATCAGCCAGCCACGCATGAAATCAGTGATCAGCCATTTGTCCTCGAAATATGCGGGCCACGGACGCGGAGCGTTTGAAAAATTTGCCTCGTGAAACACCGGTCCCCCGACCGCGCTTCGGCCTGAGCTGCCCACCAGCGGGAACGTGTCGGACGTTCCGTAAGGATACCATATAAACGCTTTTTGAGGAGGCGGCAGATCTTTTAGACCAGTGTTATTCGGAGAATGATTGACCGGGTGGGCGGGATCGAATTTTTCTCCGTACGTGCTGTCTGCATAGTTGTATTTAACATACGGCTTATTGTCAGCGATGAAATACGGCCACCCGAAAAAACCCGCTTTCCTGGCCTGGTTGAATTCATCATAACCGCGCGAACCATACACCGAATCAACGGAGGCGTCGGGGCCGACCTCTCCCCAGTAAACGTAGCCCGTTTTTGTGTCCACGGAAATTCTCCACGGATTGCGATCACCCATGACAAAGATTTCCGGCTTTGTTTGAGCGGTGCCTTTCGGAAAAAGGTTCCCTTCGGGGATCGAATACGAGCCATCATTCTCGGGATGAATGCGTAAGATCTTTCCGCGCAGATCGTTTGTGTTGCCTGAACCGCGTTGGTCGTCCCAACTGCTTCTGCCCGGTCTTTCGTCGTAGGAAGCAGTGCCTGACGCGGGGTTGGCAGTATTGTTACCAACGGTCAGGTAAAGGTTTCCCTGTTTATCAAATGCCATCCCTCCGCCCGTGTGACAACAAACCTCTCTTTGGGTAGGCACTTCCAGCAATATTTTCTTTGTGGCGGCGTACAGTGAATCGCCATGCAATTCCCATCTTGCCAGCACATGCTTTGTGTCTTTTGGATCCGCATAGTACATGTAGATCCAGTGATTCGTTGTAAAATCCGGGTGAGCAACAATGCCCATCAAGCCCTCTTCCGCTTCGCTCACAACCCCCTCCCTGCTTGTATACTTTGTATTCACCGGTATCACCGTGATCGTTTTGACCTGGTTGGTCTTCAGATCCACAACTTTCAACGCGCCTTTTCGCTCAACGATCAAAACGCGTCCGTCATTTGTAAACGTCATGGCCATCGGTTCGTCAAAGCCCTGTGTCAGCACCACTTTTGTAAACCGGTTGTCTTCGGGCTTTTCCCTGCTCCCGGAAGATTCACTTTTCGTGCACGAAAACAACACAAGGGCAAGCATGGTGATGACGGCGCAGAACGCGCGCTGCTGGGTCAGGCAAACAGTCGGCATGATGATGTTTTTATCTTAAGAAGTTGGTTGGAAACTGAAATTTACTGCTATTTGATACGCAACGAACGCCGCCGCATAAAGCCGCGACAAACTCCCGGCTTTCAGCGACGAACTGCTTCAACCGCCGGCGGGGCCTTCATTGGTAGCCCTTCGCCTGCAATTTGAACAATTCGGCATATCGCCCAGGCCTGCTGAGCAATTCTTCATGACTGCCGATCTCCAGCAATTCACCTTTGTCGAGGACAAGTATCCGGTCGGCCATTCTCACAGTGGAAAAACGATGTGAGATGAGAACCGCCGTCTTGCCGCGAGTCAGTTCCGAGAATCGTTGAAACACCTCATACTCAGCCCGGGCATCGAGGGCCGAAGTCGGTTCGTCAAGGATCAGCAGTTGCGCGTCCTTCATATATGCCCTCGCCAGTGCGATCTTCTGCCATTCACCACCGGAAAGTTCCACGCCCTGGTTAAAACGTTTCCCTAACGCCTGGTCATATTTTCCCGCGAGCCGTTCAACGAGGCGATCGGCGAGACTTTTTTTTGCAGCCTGGACTATTTTTTCACTATTCTCTTTCTCATCGATATTGCCGATTGCAATGTTGTGGGAGACGGTCATCTGGTAGCGGATATAATCCTGGAAAATGACGCCTACATTTTTCCGCAGCTCGGCCAGGTTATATTCGCGCAGATCATGCCCATCGAGCAGAATGCGTCCTTCCGTCGGGTCATACAATCTTGAAAGGAGCTTGACAAGCGTGGTTTTGCCTGCGCCGTTCTCACCGACAAGCGCCAACTTTTCGCCGGCTGGCAGGGTGAATGTCAAATGACGGTTCGCCCATGTGTCTGAGTTCAGGTATTTAAAACTGACATTGTCAAAAACAAATCCCGTCTGAATTGGATTTGGAAATGGCAGCGCGTCGGCCCTGGGAATAATCGACGGTTTTATCTCGAAGAAGTCAAAAAAATCTTTCAGGTAGATCGCTCCCTGTGACACGGATGTAAAGCGCGAAAGAATTCCATCCAGCAAACTCCTTAGCTGCCTGAATGACCCCGCAAGAAAAGTGAGGTCACCGATCGATATTCTTCCCTGCACAGCCCTGTAAATGATAAATACATAAGCCGCGTAGTAACCAAGGGTGCCAAAGAGCGAAAAAGCCGTTCCCCAGAGTGATCGTTTGATCGCGAGTTTTTTGTTGTCTCGGAAAAATGTTTGCGAAAGATGGCGGAAGCGGTCAATGAGAAATCCGGAGAGGTTAAAGAGCTTCACTTCCTTTGCGGTTTCGTCGCTGGCGCCGAGATAGCGGATATAATCAAGTTCCCGTCTTTCGGGTGTCTGTCGCCGGCTAAGCGAGTAGGTCTTGTCATTGAAATACGCTTCACCCAGGAAAGCCGGCATCACCGCAACGAATACAAGCAAGATCAGCCACGGATTAAATACTATCAGTCCCGCAGCCAGAAATCCCATCGTGATCAGGTCCTGTACCTGGCTCAATACCTGGCTGAGTAAGATCGTTCTGCCGACGGTTTGTTGCCTGGCTCTCTCGAGTTTGTCATAAAAGACCGAGTCTTCAAACTGCTCCAGGTCGAGGGTCGCCGCGTGTTCCATGATCTGGACCGACGTGTAGTTGGAAAAGAGGTCGCCAAGCAGGCTGTCGATCAGGCTGGAAGCCCGGCCGAGCGCATCTGAAAAAATGGCGAGCGCAAATTCAATAGCGATGAGCTCCCACAGGTACGTGTGTGATTCGGCCGGCTGACGTGTCAGGTGAATGACCTGGTCGATGATCAGTTTCCCGACATACAATACGGAGACCGGTATCGCTGACCGGATGATGCGTATAATACCGGTCGTGATCGTCAGGGAAGGACTGGTTTTCCATACCAGCCTGAAAAACGCGGGAAGATTACTCAACGCCGAAAACCGTTCTCTTAAGGTAACGTCTGCCATTCCGTGGACTATCAACCGGCAATCTAAGCGCATTCAACACAACCACCAAAGCGCAAAAACAAAGGACCTGGCCCGGTAAACGGCCGAACTTATGGAGCACCGTTCATCACGGGTGCCGCGTTGGATATCAACAAACTGAAACCCTTATAACGTTGTATATCAATAACTTGCAGAGCCACCGGCTCCATTGGAAATGCGATTCCGGCGCAAGGTTGATTACACTGGCGGGCACACACGGGGTATCTTTGCATCATGAATTAAGATCCGTACCGAACACTTCCAGAGGCGTAAGTACTTACCACTGCAAGGACCGGTAGAACCACACACACTACTTCACGGTTGCCTGTTATTGAACGCCAGCAAGATTTCTCAATGATTTCGGGGAAATGAATTCTGAGGCATGGGAGCCTGCTGACTGCCTGTGAAGAAACTTTAAAAATGTTTATAGCTAAATCAAAAAGGAGAATAATTATGGAAATGCTTATTCAGGAACCAAAAGCAAAGATTCGGGAATCATTACACAAGAAGCATGATTTGGAAAAAAGTAAAAACGACAAAAACCAACATAACGCAAATGTGCAATCTGGCTTCCGTGTAGTGGATCTTTGGAAGATCAGGAATATGAAAAAATATTTCAACTACCAGTAAGACGCACCAGTTGTAATCTAATTCCCGATTCGGATGAAGGAGTCCCGGCCATGGCCGGGACTTTTTTTATGCTTGTATGCACCACCTGTGGCAGCTTTTACTTTCGATACTGCCCGTCGCTGACTTTCTCCATCCACTTAACGACTTCGCCATTGAGGTTTTCCTGTATCGCAATGTGTGACATGCCGGTGAGCGGCGTCGCGCCATGCCAGTGCCTTTCGTTTGGTTCAAACCAAACAACGTCACCCGGATGAATGTCTTCGACCGGGCCACCCTCCTTTTGCACCCAGCCGCAACCGGACGTAACGATCAGCGTTTGACCAAGCGGATGCGTGTGCCACGCCGTCCGGGCCCCGGGTTCGAAAGTCACGCTGGATGACGCCGCCCGCCGGGCGTCATTGAAAGTGAATAACGGATCGATCCTGACAGCGCCAGTGAACCAATCTTCCGGTCCTTTTGCTGAAGGCTGCGAGCCAACTCTTGTGATTTGCATATGCTTTTTGTTTGAAGTTGAATCGTTGCCGAAATTAATTTCCCCCGTCTGAAATTACCGTCACGCCCGTGGCCGGATGTTCTGTCCGCCGTTCCTCACGCCGTTCATTGAAGTGTTCGATGCTGATGTGGCGGATGAACCTTTTGTCCCTATTTTTGACGATGTTAAAATTGGGATCTTACTGCGCGCTCGTTGCAGCCGTTTTCTTCCTGTTCACGCAATGCAAAGATAAAGCCGGTGACGCCGCCGCCGCCCAGGCTTACGGACCGGCCGCTTATCCCGCTTTCAAGGTGATGGCAAAAACCGCGACCCTGGTAACGCAATACCCCGCTACCCTGCAAGGCGAACAGAATATCGAGATCCGGCCAAAGATCGACGGCTACATCGAACACATTTATGTGGATGAGGGAGCAACGGTTAAAAAAGGACAGCTGTTATTCCGCATCAGCGCACCGCAGTACCAGCAGGATCTGAATACGGCGCAGGCTTCCATCCACAGCGCCGAAGCGGATGTGCAGACCGCGCAGCTGCAGGTGAGCAAGACAAAGCCGCTCGTCGAAAAGGGAATCATCAGTAAGTACGAGCTCGAAACCGCAGAAAACACATTACGCGTCCGGCAGGCCGCGCTTAGCCAGGCGAAAGCGAACCTCGCAAATGCAAATACAAACCTCGCATACACAATAGTGAGAAGCCCGGTGGATGGCGTCGTCGGTACAATTCCGTATAAACTTGGCAGTCTTATCAACAGTAACACCGCGATGCCCCTGACGACCGTGTCAAATATCCGCAGGATCTACGCATACTTCTCGCTGAACGAAAAACAACTCCTTGATTTCTCAAGACAATACCAGGGCAGTACGCTGGAAGCAAAGCTGAAACAACTGCCTCCTGTCAGGCTGATCCTCGCAGACGGTTCTGAATACCCTGAACCGGGAAAAGTGGAAACGATCGCCGGCCTGCTCAATACTGAAACCGGCACCGCCAGTTTCCGCGCCACCTTTCCGAATCCATTGGGCCTGCTTCGCAGCGGCGGAAGCGCGACGGTCACGATCCCCGTTACAGTCAGCAACGCCATTGTTATTCCTCAAAGGTCCACGTACGAGCTGCAGGGGAAACGCTTTGTTTACCAGGTGACAGACAGTAACAAAGTGTTGAACCGGGAAATTGAAATCATGCGGACACCGGCAGGACAATTCTTTGTCGTGACGAACGGCCTCAAAGCCGGGGACGTCATTGTTTATGAAAGCGCTTCGCCGATAAAGGACAGCACGGCCATTAAGCCGGACATGCAGCCGGAAAGTAAAGTGTACGAAAGCTTAAAGTAACCATTCCAACGACAACGACGATGATCAAGACCTTTATCGAAAGACCTGTGCTCTCGACCGTTATTTCGGTCATCCTTGTCATACTGGGTATCATCGGCGTCTTCACCCTGCCGATCACACTCTACCCGGACATCGCGCCGCCGACCGTAAGGGTATCGGCGTTCTACCAGGGCGCGAATGCGGACGTCGTGATGAAAAGTGTTGTTGTGCCGCTGGAAGAGCAAATCAACGGCGTGGAGAACATGACTTACATGACATCCTCAGCCGGCAACGATGGTTCCGCAGGAATAACGATCTATTTCAAACAGGGCACGAACCCGGATCTTGCCGCGGTCAACGTTCAAAACCGCGTGTCCAGGGCCGTTCCGCTTTTGCCGGCGGAAGTGACGAGGGCCGGCGTTACCACCAGCAAGCAGCAAAGCAGCCTCGTGATGGTGTTTGCGCTGAACAGCACGAACAAGTCTTACGATGCCAATTTTCTCCAGAACTACGCAAACATCAATCTTGTGCCACTCGTCAAGCGGGTTAACGGGGTTGGAGACGTACAGGCCTGGGGAACCGGGGACTATTCCATGCGCATATGGCTGAAGCCCGAAGCGATGGCTGCTTACGGCCTTGTGCCTGACGATATCTCCAATGCACTCGCGGAGCAAAATATCGAAGCTGCCCCGGGAAAGATCGGCGAAAACAGCAACCAGTCTTTCGAATATGTACTGAAGTACAAAGGCCGTCTCGAGAAACCGGAAGAATACGACAATATCGTGATCAAATCCGGCGGCAATGGCCAGTTGCTTCGCCTGAAAGATGTTGCACGCGTGGAGCTTGGATCGCTGACATACTCCATCACTTCGCTGACGGACGGAAAACCTTCCATCGTACTCGGGATTTTTCAAACCGCGGGCACCAATGCGCACGAAATGATCAATGAGATCAACGAAAGGGTCGATGAAGCTTCCAAATCATTTCCACCCGGCGTGAAAGAGGTGATGATCTTTTCCGCGAATGATTTCCTGAATGTTTCCATAGAAAAAGTGATCACAACCCTGATCGAAGCTTTCATCCTGGTCTTTCTCGTGGTCTTTATTTTCCTGCAGGACCTGCGGTCAACGCTGATCCCTGCCATCGCCGTTCCGGTTGCGATCATCGGAACATTTTTCTTCCTGCAGCTGTTCGGCTTTACCATTAACCTGCTCACATTGTTCGCGCTTGTGCTTGCGATCGGTATCGTGGTCGATGACGCCATAGTGGTGGTGGAAGCCGTCCATGCAAAGCTTGATCGCGGCGAAAAATCGCCAAAGAAGGCAACGGTTGAAGCCATGCACGAAATCAGCGGCGCGGTCATTTCCATCACGCTGGTCATGGCTTCGGTTTTTTTGCCCGTGACATTTATTTCCGGGTCCACCGGGGTTTTTTATAAGCAGTTCGGGTTAACACTTGGGGTTGCGATCATTATTTCTGCCGTCAACGCGTTAACACTCAGTCCGGCATTATGCGCTCTGATCCTGAGGCCGCACGAAGAGAGTAAGCTCAGGCGGGGCTTCATGCAGCGGTTTTACCGCGCCTTCAACCGTGGCTTTGAAGGGATGACAAACAAGTACCGGCGGTCCGTCAACTTTCTCGCCAACCGCAAGATCGTCGCGGTGATCGGGATCGTTTTGTTTAGTGGTCTTCTATGGTTTTTGATGAGGACGACTCCGGGTGGTTTTGTCCCGAACGAAGACCAGAGCTTCATCATGGCCGATATCTCGTTGCCCCCCGCTTCTTCGCTGGAAAGAACCTCCGGGATCACAGACGAAGTTGTCAAGATCGCGAAAAGCCTTCCCGAAGTTGAATCGGTAACGCAGGTCGGCGGCTTTGGATTGCTGAGCGGTGGCAGTGGCGGCGCCTATGCCGCGCTCTTCATGAACCTGAAGCAATGGGACCAGCGAAAAGGAAAGGATCATACGGTCGATGCAGTGGTCGGCAAATTGTTTGGGATGACCGCGCACATCAAAGGCGCCAACGTGCTGTTTTTCGCGCCCCCAACCCTGGAAGGCTTTGGAAATACAAGCGGATTTGAGTTCCAGGTGCAGGACAGGACTGGCGGCGACATCAACAAGTTTGCCGAAGTGAACAGCCACTTTCTTGCGGCGTTGAACCAGCGGCCCGAGATTCAGTACGCCACCAGTTTTTTCAATACAAATTTTCCGCAATACCAGGTTGACGTTAATGTTGCAAAATGCAAAGAAGCGAATGTGTCACCCAGTACGGTGCTCAGCACTCTGCAAGGCTATTATGGCGGCCTGTATGCGTCAAACTTCAATGAGTTCGGGAAACAATACCGCGTGATGGTGCAGGCCGATGCGATTTATCGCAGCAATGCCGAAAGCATAAACAACATTTATGTCAGAACCGGGAACAACGTCATGGCGCCCGTCTCGGAATTTGTCACGCTAAGGCGGGTCTACGGTCCGGAATTCATCAACCGGTTCAACATGTTCACATCGATCTCCGTGTCCGGCGCTTCCAGGCCGGGATTCGGTTCGGGAGATGCAATTAAAGCGATCCGCGAAGTGGCGGCGCAAACGCTGCCGGTCGGCTACAGCTATGAGTTTTCGGGGTTGAGCCGTGAAGAGATCTCGAGTGGCGGGACAACGATCTATATTTTCGTTTTGTGTCTTGTCTTTGTCTACTTCCTGCTCAGCGCGCAATATGAGAGTTACATATTGCCGTTCGCGGTACTCCTTTCTTTGCCGATCGGCCTGTCGGGCGCGTTTGTATTTGCAAACCTTTTCCATGTTCAGAACAACATTTACCTGCAGATCACGCTGATCATGCTGATCGGGTTGTTGGCAAAGAATGCGATCCTGATCGTTGAATTTGCCGTGGCCCGGAGGCGGGAAGGGCAGTCGATCAGGGCGGCCGCCATCAATGGTTCACTGGCACGTTTAAGACCCATTCTAATGACTTCGCTGGCTTTCATTTTCGGGATCATGCCTTTGATGGTTTCAACCGGCGCAGGAGCAGGAGGTAATCAATCCATCGGCACCGGCGCCGTCGGCGGCATGTTGATCGGAACGGTCTTTGGCGTTTTTGTCATCCCCGTCCTGTTCATGATATTCCAGGCGCTGCAGGAACGTATTGGCAGGAAGCGGACCGGTTCCGCTGCCGATGCAGAAAATTCCCAGCCTTTATAAACACTAACCACGAGTTATTTTCTTTCGATGATAAAACAGACGGGATATAAAATTTTTATTGCAGCCGCCACCGTGGTGTTCCTGTATTCATGTGTTACGCGCAGGTACCAGCAGCCTGGCTTACCCGCAGGCGGTACGATTTACAGGGATACGGCTTCGGTCGCCGGGGACACCATACCCAATGCGGATACTGTTTCCATCGCCGGGGTTCCCTACACACAGTTTTTTTCAGACACGATTTTACAACACCTGATCGCGGAAGGGATCGCGCAAAATCCTGATCTCAGGATCGCGATCGAACGGATCAACGAAGCGTTTGCCAGCGTGCGTCAAAGCAGGATGGCGTTTTTACCCGGCCTCGATGCAAATAGCGGCGTTACGTTTGGGAAGCAGTCTGCCGCTTCGCTAAATCTTCCTCCAAATCTCATCGGCACATTTCCGCTTACAACCACCAGCTACCAGCTGGGGTTAAGCAGCAGCTGGGAAGTTGACGTCTGGGGCAAGTTGAAAAGCGCCAAACGCTCCGCGATTGCAAACTGGCTGGCCAGTGACGCTTCGAAACGTGCCGTGCAAACTCAATTGATCGCCAACATTGCCAGTTACTATTATCAACTGCTTTCATTGGATCAGCAACTCGCAATCACCGAAGAGACATTGAAAAATCGCCTGCAGGATGTGGAAACCATGAAAAGCCTCAAGGAAAGCGCGATCGTGAACGGCGCTGCGGTGGTGCAGAGCGAGGCGAACAGGTATGCCGCCGAAGTTTTGATCCCCGATCTCAAACAAAATATCCGCCAAACCGAGAATGCATTGAGCACATTGCTCGGAAGGGCGCCCGGCTCCATTCTGCGCAGCACCCTGTCAGGCCAGGCAATATACCCGTCCCTGAAAACAGGTGTGCCATCATTGCTGCTGAAAAACCGCCCGGATGTACAACAGGCAGAATTATCGTTCCGTGCTGCGTTTGAAAACACAAACGTCGCCCGTACTTATTTCTATCCACAGCTGACGCTGACCGCGCAAGGAGGCGTTTCAAGCTTTGCGATCAAAGACCTGTTCAGCATGTCCGTTTTCTACAACGTCATCACCGGTCTCACCGAGCCTGTCTTCAGTAAAGGATTGAACAAAGCGCGACTCAGGATCGCAAAGGCGCAGCAAGAGGAAGCATTTTACTCTTACCAGCAGACTTTGTTGCGCGCGGGTGAAGCTTTCCAGCACATTGGGATCCTAAGCTTAGAATTCCACGTGGACAAGTTGTCGCG
>JADMIO010928605.1_pt1 | contig 39350 bp, 34 predicted proteins | sample 8958161 | NCBI WGS metagenome assembly JADMIO01 (sample SAMN16585339, study PRJNA669376) | soil metagenome | isolation source: Crop rotation soil | place: USA: Cullars Rotation, Alabama | collected 2011 | reverse complement strand
GCCGCGACTTCAAGTCACGTGAATTCCAAGCTTCGGATCCCACTGTGCTGGAAAGCCCTCGCCATTGCCGCCGGCACGTTCGCCATGGCCATCGTGGCCGGCATCTTCTACGCCCTCAGCCGCATGACCGAGGATTCCACCTTCAAGGCTTCCGACCTGGTGGGAGCGCAAGGCAAGATCTACATCCCGGTCCCGGCATCCCGCCAGGGGACCGGCAAGGTCACGGTGTCCCACGGGGCCTTGCGGGAACTGGACGCCGTCACGGACGGCGAGGCGCTCCCCACCGGGGCCCAGGTCCGCGTAAAGTCGGTGCTCGAAGGTTCCACGTTATTGGTAGAAAGGTTCTAGATGGACTCCTTATACATACTCGGGGCCGCGGTCGCGCTGGTCGTGGTCCTCTTCATCACCGTGGTCAGCATGTTCAGCCGGTACAAGCGCTGTCCTTCCGACCGCATCCTGGTCATCTTCGGCAAGGTGGGCAAGGATCGCGCGGGAGTCACCCAGACCGCCCGCTGCATCCACGGCGGCGCGGCCTTCATCTGGCCCATCATCCAGGATTTCCAGTTCCTCTCGCTGACCCCCATCCAGATCGAGGTGGATCTCAAGAACGCCCTGAGCAAGCAGAACATCCGCGTGAACGTCCCTTCCAAGTTCACGGTGGGCATCTCCACCGAGCCGGAGGTGATGCAGAACGCCGCCGAGCGCCTGCTGGGGCAGTCCGTGGACCACATCCAGACCTTGGCGGAGGACATCATCCTGGGGCAGCTGCGCCTCACCATCGCCACCATGGACATCGAGGAGATCAACGCCGACCGCGACAAGTTCTACACGAACATCTCCAACAACGTGGGCGAGGAGATCAAGAAACTGGGCCTGAAGCTCATCAACACCAACATCACGGACATCAACGACAGCGCCGGGTACATCGAGGCCCTGGGCAAGGAAGCGGCCGCCAAGGCCATCAACGACGCCAAGAAGACCGTGGCCGAGAAGAACCGCGACGGCGAAATCGGCAAAGCCAACGCCGAGAAACTCCAGTCCATCGGACTGGCGGAAGCCTCCAAGGAACGTGAAATCGGGCTGGCCGCCGCCAAGCGGGACCAGGAAATCTCCGTGGCCGAGGCCGAGCAGGCCAAGCGCATCAAAGTCTCCGCCGCCAACGCACTGGCCGTGACCGGCGAGAACGAGGCCAAGGTCGCCATCGCCAACTCGGACGCGGCCCGCCGCCAGCGAGCCGCCGAGGCGGAACGCCTCGCCATCGCCTCCGAACAGGTCCAGAAGGCCAACGCGGACAAGGAAGCCTACGCCGCCCAGCGCGAGGCCGAAATCGTGCGCGCGGAAAGGGACCGCGCCTCCGCGCAGGCCGACGTCATCGTGCGGGCGGAGATCGAGAAGCGCAAGATCGAGATCGACGCCGAGGCGCTCGCGGAGCAGACCCGGCGCGTGGCCCAGGGCGACGCGGACGCGATCCTGGCCAAGCGGAAGGCGGAGGCCCAAGGCATGTTCGAGATCCTGAGCAAGCAAGCCGAGGGTTTCCAGAAGATGATCGACGCGGCCGCGGGAGATCCCGCCAAGGCGGTGCAGCTCATGATCGTGGACAAGCTGCCCCAGCTGGTGGGGCTGCAGGTGGAAGCCATCAAGAACATCAAGATCGACGAGGTGATCGTGTGGGACAGCGGGAACGGGGGCGGCAACGGCACCGGATCCAGCACCGCCAATTTCCTGCAGAGCATGGCCGGCTCATTGCCGCCCCTTCAGAACCTCTTCAAGATGGCGGGCATGGATCTGCCGGAATGGCTGGCCAAGGCCCAGGAAACCAAGACCATCATCGTGCCCCAGCCCCACCCCAAGCATCCCGCTTGACGGGCCCCGGATCGCGCAGGCGGACAGGATAGGGGAGGGTCAGGCCCCCTTGGGCTTGACTTCGATGTACGTGGGGGCTTTTTTCGCGGGCGATCCGCCGGGGGAGGATTTCCCGGCGGCGGAGGAACCGGAGCCGGCGGCCGGCAGGAACGGGCGCGCGGCGGATTCCGGCAAAGGTTGATCCCAGCCCGGGATGTGGGCGGGGATGACGAAGGCGTAGCGGAAGCTCTCCACTTGCGCGCCGAACTTTTCCTTCATGTCCCGCATGGGGACGACCCTGGACCGCATGCCTCCAAACTAGCCAAAAGCCCAAGCGGTTACAAACCCCCGGCGTTCCTGAAAAACCCAATCATCCCGGGAAACCCAAACAGCCTCAATCCGGATCGCCGCCGCCGCAGCCTTCCGGGTTCTCGTCTTCCGCGCGCAGCACTTCGAATTCGGTTTCCTGGGTTTTCGGCACGAAGAGCATGGAATCGGCGGGTCCGCCTCCCGAGGGGCGGGTCCAGACGAGGAGCTTGTCCTTGAAGGGCGCCTCGGGAAAGTTCCGCAGCAGGCTGTCGTTCACGGGCAGGATGCGCAGGCGCCCGGCGGGCGGATCCAGGCGCATTTCCCAGACGCTGTCCTTTCGCGTGCGCAGGATGCTCGCAACGGTATAATTGTCCAGGCTGTCGCAATACTCACAAACCAAACCCGGCAGGCTGTCCGCGGCGGTGCGCAGGGTAAGGACGCTGTTGGAGGAATAGCAGGGGACGTAGAGCACGTAACCCTGGCCTTCCACCCGGGAAACCTTGATCCATTTCTCCGGGAGCGTCTTCATCCAATCGCGCACCGCGTCCGCGGTGGCGGCGCTGTCGGCGGTCGCTCCGGCGGCCGCGCCGTCTCGGTCCGAAGCCCGCTGCCTGAGGCCGATCAGGAATACGATGCCCCAAAGGAGCAGCGCGCCCCCGAACAGGACGAAGACGACCACGCGCCCGGACACCCCGCCCCGTTCCGATTTTCCCGTCTGATCAGCCATTGCGGCTCCCGGTTGGTATGATCCCCGAAAGCCCACCAAGATAAAAACAATCGGCGGGCCCGCTCAGGGAGGCGTGCCGGTCAATGGAAGAAGCTGGCTATCCAGGCCATGCCGAAAACGAACACCAAGGCGATGTAGGCCACGGTCAGGATGTACATGACGTAGCCGGAAATCACCAGCCAACCGTCGCGTTGCAGCGTGCCGAAGGCGGTGAAGAGGATGCCATAGGCGGGGAGCACGTTGGAGAAGGGGATGGGAAGGGGCGCCATCAGGATCAACGCCCCTAAGACCAGCAAGATGCCGTTCAGCCCGTGCGCCCATCCGTGCGTCAGGGGCAGCAGGCGCGGGTAGCTGATTTTTTCGATGCGGTGGAAAAGCCGGGCGCCTTTTTCCAGGATCAGGAAGAGGCTCTTATGCGGCATGCGGTACTCGAGCAGGCGTTCCGGCAGCAGCGGGGCCCGGTTGAGCAGGATCCCCAGGCCGATGAGGGTGATGATGAGTCCCTGGGGGATGCTCATGCCGGGGATGGGGACGGGGATCATGGACGGCACGGCGAAAATCATGCAGGCCATCAGCAGCCCGCGTTCGCCCAGGGCGTGGATCAGGGCCCGCACGGTCATGCCGTCCCGGGGGGCGGTTTGCAGCAGATCGAACAGCAACTGGCTGCAGCTTTTGTCTTCCAGCTCGAACGGCACGGTGTGGGAAGTGGGGTGCGGGCCCTCCTCGGAACGGACGCGGCTGCGGCGGTCTTCCCGGCTTTCGGGCGCCGCGAATCCCGGCTTTGCCGGAAGGGGGGATGGAACCTGGGGCAGGGGCATGGGATCTCTATTCTAACATCGGACATGGCGCCAAAGAAACGCGGTGCCGTTGCAAATGCGTTAATTTTAATCTCTCAAATCGGTCCGGAAAAGACGAATAACCCCCAATTCCCCCTAAAAACTATATTTTGACCTCACCTTTACCCTAGGATTCACCGTGAGCGCCTTGACCCAATCTTCCGCCTGGAAAGCCCTGCAAAATCACGCCAAGAGCGCCTCCTCGCTGAAAATGAAGGATCTTTTCGCCGCCGACCCGGGCCGCGCGGAGACATTCAGCCTGGAAGCTTGCGGACTCCACCTCGATTACAGCAAGAACATCGTCACCGGGGAAACCATGGGGCTGCTGCGCGGCCTGGCGGAATCGGCCCGCGTCGATCAAGCCAAGCAAGACCTGTTCGCCGGCAAGAAAATCAACTTCACCGAGGGCCGCGCGGTCCTGCACACCGCCTTGCGCAACCTCTCCGGCTCCCCCGTGCTGGTGGACGGCCAGGACGTGATGCCCCGGGTGCGCGCCGTGCTCGACAAGATGCGCGACTTCACCGAGAAGGTGCGGTCCGGCGCCTGGCTGGGCTTTTCCGGCAAGCGCATCCGTTACGCGGTCAATATCGGCATCGGCGGTTCGGACCTGGGGCCGGTGATGGTGACCGAAGCCCTGAAACCCTATTCCTACGATTCCTCCGGCCGGCCGGTGGTGGAGGCCTTTTTCGTCTCCAACGTGGACGCCACCCACCTGGCGGAGGTCCTGCGCAAGGTGGACCTGGAGCAGACCCTGTTCATCGTGGCGTCCAAGACCTTCACCACCCAGGAAACCATGTCCAACGCCGTGTCCGCCCGGGAGGCCTTGCTCAAGGCCGCGGGCGGGGACATGGGCGCGGTGGCCAAGCACTTCGTGGCCCTGTCCACCAACCTGGAAGCGGTGGCCGCCTTCGGCATCGACACCGCCAACGCCTTCGAATTCTGGGACTGGGTGGGCGGCCGCTATTCCTGCTGGTCCGCCATCGGCCTGTCCATCGCCCTCAACGTCGGCTTCGGCCATTTCAAGGATTTCCTGGCCGGCGCGCACGACATGGATCGCCACTTCCTCTCCACCCCGTCGGAAGGGAACCTGCCGGTTACCTTGGCGCTGCTGGGCGTCTGGTACTGCGATTTCTTCGACGCGCAGACGCATGCCATCCTGCCTTACGATCAATACCTGCACCGCCTTCCCGCCTACCTGCAGCAGGCCGACATGGAATCGAACGGCAAGACCGTGGACAAGGAAGGCAAGCGGGTGGACTACCAGACCGGCCCGATCATCTGGGGCGAACCGGGCACCAACGGGCAGCACTCGTTCTACCAGCTCATCCACCAGGGCACCAAGCTCATCCCCGCGGATTTCATGGCCCCGGCCCAATCGCACAATCCCATCAACGATCACCATCGCATCCTGCTTTCCAACTTCTTCGCCCAGACGGAAGCCCTGATGGTGGGCAAGACCCTGGCGGAAGCGGAGGCGGAACTCAAGGCCGCCGGCCTGCCCCCGGAGGAAGTGAAGCGCCTGGCGCCCCACAAGGTATTCGAAGGCAACCATCCCACCAACTCCATCCTCTTCCGCAAGCTCACGCCCCACGTGCTGGGCTCCCTGGTGGCCATGTACGAGCATAAGATCTTCGTCCAGGGGACGATCTGGAACGTCAACAGCTACGATCAATGGGGCGTGGAACTGGGAAAGCAGCTGGCCAAGAAGATCCTGCCGGAGCTCGAGGCGGGGGAGAAGGACCCGAAGGTGGCGCTCAGGCATGACGCATCCACCAACGCGCTCATCAGGAAATACCTGGCCGAACGGAACGGTTGACGGCGTCCCGCGGCAAAGGTACGGCGGGGGCGCCGTCCCGCGGCAAAGAACCGGTTAGCGCCGTCCCGGGGCGACGCTGCGTCCCGCGGCGTTATAACCCAGGGAACCCGGGACGGGATGCCCGTTCCTGTCCAGCCGCACGAAAAGTCCCCGGTTCCGCCCGCTGATGGCGGAGCCGGCCCGCTGCGTCGGCTTGATCCCCGTCACGACCGGCACGGTATATCCGGGCAGATGGATCTCGTCGACGCTGATTTCACCCACGTCTCCCGTCACGCCCTTATCCGTGGTCTGCCAGGCGATCTTGGTGGCCTTGGTCAGGTCCATGGTGGCCTTGACCGCCCAGATGGCCTGCGCGAAGTCGGCCCACTTGAGGGACACGAGGGTCCAATCGGCCGCGGCGGGCAGTCGCTTGAAGAAGTACCCGAAGTCGGTGATGTTCAAGGTCTCCACGCGCACGTCGCAGGTCGCCCCCTTGTAATAGAAGGTGAGGCCGGAAGAGGTGCTGATATTGACCGGCGTCGAATCGCCCAGGGGATTCAGGGGGAAACCCAGCCCCACGAACGGATTGTAAAGGTTGGTCCCCTTGTTCAGGGTGAAGTTGATCTTGGCGGATTTGGCGGAGCCGGCGGCCCCGCCGGCGGCCATGGCGAACAGGGCCGTGGTGGTGGTTTTGGGCGTGACCACGGAAGCGCCTTTGTTCAGGATGTCATCGTACGTGAACCATTTGGTGCCCATCTTGGTGAGGTGATCGCCGTCCTCCCCGTCATCGATCAGATCCGAGGCGCCCGCGTTGAAGTAGGCCGTGACGTTCATGTCGCTAGTCACTGTCACGGTCTTGGTCGCGGTGGTGCCGGTCACGTCCCCGCTCCAGGAGGTGAACTTGTTGTCGCCGGTCGCCACCGCCTCCAGGGTCACCTGGTCGTTCATGGCGTAGGTGGCCTTGGCCGGTGTGATCTTGACCGAACCGGCGCTGGCGGGGGACACCCCCGAGGTGATGGTGAAGGAGGTCTTGGGCGTGGCGCTCGAGAAATCGATCATGTTGCCGGTCATGGTGAGCAGGGAGATAAGCTGCAGGCATTCGTTGTAATAATTGTCGTCGTCGATGAAGCTGGCCAATTTGCGGTAGCAGGCGTCAAGCCAGGCCTGATGGGCCGCGTCCACCATGGCGCCGCAGGCGAAGGGGCCCAGGTAGGTGGGCAGGTTGAAGGCGCCGATCTTGGTGCCGTTGAGCTGGTAGCCGGACATGATTTGCGAAGGCTCGCCGCCGGTGCTGGTCTTGAGCCAGGAAGTCATCTTGTTGGCGATTTCCTTGGCGCCGGCGTCGCCGTACCAGACATAGGCCAGGCCCATGCGCCACGGCACGCGGGAGGCGTCGAAGGTATAGGTGGGACCCCGGCTGTCCGGGGCGCCGTTATCCTGCGTCCAATCCGGGACCAGGCCCGTGGTCGCGTTCTGGGCCGAACGCACGTGGGCGTAGTTGGCCGTGCTCACCGAAGCCCAGTCGTTGTTGTCGAATTTGATCTTGGCGAACAGGTCGATGGCCGCGGCGGCGAAATAAGATGGGTTCTTGGGATTGTCGAAAGCGTCTCCCGGCTTGAGCACCTTGGCGCCGTTCACCTCAGTGGCGAAAATCTTGCCCATCAGGCCCGTGGCGGCGGTCTTGTATTTGGCGTCGCCCCATTGGTAGTAGGCCAGGCACAAGGCGAAGGCCACGTCCAGGTCGCCGTCGGTGGCGCCGTTCATTTCCGCCGGGCCCGAGAAGCCGTTGATCTTCCAATGCATGAGGCCGGCGCCGTTGACGAAATGCTGGTAATAGGCCCAGAGTTTGTCGAACTTCCCCTGGGTGTTGTTGGCCGCATTGTCCATGTAGGCCATGATGATCATGCCGTAGCCGATGCCTTCGCTCACGGTCTGATCGGGCTTGTCCCACTTGATGCGGGCCATGGTCCCGCTCTCTTCGTAATAATTCTTGACGAAGATGTTATAGGCGGCCTGCACGTCCAGGTGGCTGGCCCCGGCGGGCTTGATGCCGTAGGCGAACTTCTGATCCTGGGGAAAGGGGAACTTGGGGGCCGCCTGGGCGGATTGGACCGCCAGCAATAAGGTTCCCAGCGTGACAAGGAGGGTACGTAGCATGATGAATCCGTGGCTAGAATGAATGGAATCAATGGCTTTGGTCGGCAAAAACAGGCGCCCAGTTCGCGGAAATGTCTACAGCGGGGAAAAAGACCGGAATCAGGGAACGGGAAAACGCACCGCTTACGATGCGGCTGCGCCGATTCTACCGAAATACGGCAATTTACCGGTTCGCGTCCGGATCGACGGAGAGGTCATTGCAACCGCGTTTCTTTGGGCTTAACCCCAGGTAATCCGCAATTCCTTTCCTAGTACTTTGCCGATTCGCTCCAACGTCTTGACGGTGGGATTGCATTTGCGCGGGTTTTCCAGCTTCTGGTAGGACTGGTAGGAAATGCCCAGCTTCCGCGCGATTTCCGACTGGGAATGGCCGTTGCGCAGTTGCTTCAAGGCATATGCGATTTCGATGTGGGGAAGGACGCGGATGGCGTGATGGGCGCGTTTTCCGAGATGGCTGCCTGCAATGGGAAGTACATATCCGCGCTCGAATTCCGTTTCCAATGTTGCGTTCAAGGCTTCTTCGGCGTTCTCCAACGCTTCTTCCATAGTAGAGCCATAGGTATTGATATTGGGAAAATCCGGGAAGGAAACCAGATGGTATCCTTCGGCTTTTTGGATTCGGGCCATGTACTCCATCATCCTCCCTTTTTGATCCCGGCCTGTTTCAGTATCGCCGATTCCAAACCTTTGGGCAAATCCCTGTTTCCATGGATCGGTATGGGAACGGCCCTCATTCCCTCCTTCACCATGATGTGATGGCTTCCCTGGATCCTGTCCAATTGCCACCCGTTGACAATGAACAGCTTGAGCAAAGCCTTGCCAGTCATTTTAATATACAGCTTAAAAGTTGCATAGTAAAGCCTCTTTTCCAGGTATAAAAGCAAAAAGCCCCCTCACTTGGCAGTGAGGGGGCGCACAAATGGAACAATTTCAGGTATTAATGATTGAACCGCATCCTCGTGCGGCGCCCCATCCCTACACGGCGGCTTGCGCCTGGTCGGGTTCGGATTCGCGGCCTTCCCTTTCATGGCCTTCTTCCGCGGACAGGCCCTTGGCCTGGTTGCAGGCGTCCATGAAGCGTCGCCATACGTAATCGCTTTGCGCCCGGGGCACCGCGCCGACGCGGCGCCATTCGCGCTGGAGGTTGGTCGCGTGGCGGGCGGCTTCCGGTCCGGGGTTGCGGGCCAGGGATTCGGCGTCGGCGATGAGCTCGAGCTTCTTCTCGAGGTTGACCTGGGGGTCGGCCGGGCTGAGCCCCAGCGCCTGGCGGCGCTCCTCGAAGAACCCGTCGCAGGCGGCATGGAAGCGTTCCCACAGCGCGTCGCTGATCTCGCGCGGCACCGGGCCGATGTTCTTCCATTCCTTCTGGATGGTCTTGACCTTTTCAGTGGCCTCGTTCCAATCCATGGGGCCGTCCCGCAATTTGAAGCGGGCCAGGTCGATGGGCAGGCCCGGCAGGCTTTCCCTTTCCCATTCCCTGCGGGCCCGGGTCTCCTCTTCGGTGAGCGGGCGGGAGAGCATGCATTCCACCAGGAAGCACAGGTCCGTCTTGCGCTTGAGGTTGCCGCCGCGTTCCTGATCGCGCTTGGCGGAATTCTCCTTGAGCCGGTCGAAGAAGGCGTCGCAGGCGGCGCGGAAACGTTTCCACAATTCCCGATCCGATTCGCGGGGCGCGGGGCCGGTGGCCTTCCAGCGTTCCTGCAAGACCTTGATCTTCTCGATGGTGGCCTTCCACTCCTGGGAACCGATCAGGGATTCGGCCTCGACGCAGATGTCTTCCTTGATCTTGGCGTTCTCTTCCCGCGCCTGGCGTTCTTCGCCCATGCGGGATTTGCGGACTTCGAAATAGGCGTCGATGGGCTTGCGGAAGCGTTCCCACAAGGCGTCATCCATTTCCCGGGTCCCGCCGGGGCCGATTTCCTTCCAGGCGGCCTGGGCTTCCTTGATCCGCTCGAAGCGCTCCTGATCGGTCGTCAGGGCATCCAACCCCTCCATGGCCAGGATCAGTTCTTCCTTCTTGGCCAGGTTCAGCGGCTTATCCTGCTCCAGCTTTTCGATGTAGGCGCGGCGCGCCTGGTAGAATTTCTCACAGGCCCCGTGGAACCGTTCCCAGATGGCGTCCGCCTGATCGCGCGGAACCGGTCCCAGGGTTTTCCACTTCTCCTGGGCTTCCTTGATCCGCGCCCCGGCTGTCTTCCATTCCGTGGAGTCCTGCAGGGACTCGGCCAAGGCCACCAGCTCCAGCTTGCGGCCCAGGTTGTCCAGGTTCTGCTTGTCCTTGCGCTCGAAAAAGGCGCCGAAGGCGGCGCGGAAACGGGCCCAGATCGCTTCCGACTGGGCCTTGGGCACCGCGCCCAGGGTCTTCCAGGCGCTTTGCGCCTCCTTGACGGCCTCCATGGCTTCCCGCCAGTCGATTTCTTCGGCCGCGGTCAGCGCCTCGATGCGGGCGCAGAGTTCTTCCTTGGCCTTGAGGTTGCTTTCGCGCTCCTCGTCCAGTTCGGCGAAATATTCGCGGCACTTTTCGTACAGCTTGTCGGAAACCTGGTGGTACCGGTCCCACAGGGCTTCCGAGCTGTCCCACGGCACCGGCCCATGGGATTTCCATTCGGCCTGGAGCTCCTTGAACCGGGCCACCATGGCCTTGCGGTCCTCCTGGCCTTCCTTGGACTCCTGGGCGGCCAATGCCTCCAGGCGTTCGCAGATGGACGTCTTGGCGCGCAGGTTGGACCAGCGCAACCAGTCGGACGCCTCGCGGAAGCGATCCAGGAAGGCCTGGTATCCGATCAGGACATGCTCCGCCTCGGGGCCGATGGGCGCGGGATGCAAGGCGCGCCACTCGGCGTTGAGCTCCTTGAATCGCTTCTCGGCGGCGGCCATGTCCGGGCTTTCCAGCAGGGCTTCCATCTGGGGCAGCAGTTCCTGCATGCGCCGGAGGTTGGCGGCGCGCATCTGATCCAGGGAGGCCTGCGTGGAGGCGAGGGCGAATTCGAAGCGGGTGCGGTAATCGTCCTTGCCCGCGAAGTTGCCGGCGGCGGTCAATGCCTTGTTCCATTCCCGGCGGAGATCGCGGAAACGGTCCGCGGCCTGGGCGGCGGGAATCCGGGCCAGGGCTTCGGCCTGTTCGCAAAGGGTCGTCAGGCGTCCGCCATGTTCCTTCTCGTCCGCGGTGCGGCGCGCCAGGTTTTCGCGATCGCGCGCGCGGCGTTCGATCCTGTCCAGGATGGCGCGGAAGCGCCTTTGCAATTCCCCCTCGGCGTCTTCCGGAGCCGGGCCGATGTCCTGGAAACGATCGCGCAGGGCGCGGAGCCGCAAGGCCAAGGTGTTCACGGGTTCGGCTGCCGGCGCTTCTCCGCCGGCCGCTTCGGCAGCCACCGGCACATCGCCTTGCGCTTCGCCACCCGGCGTCTCGCCGCCCGGCGTCTCGCCGGCCGGAGCGGCCGTCACCGCGGCCACCAGGGCGGTTTCCGCGATTCCGGAGTTCCACAGCAGCTCGGCCTCGACGCAGAGTTCTTCCTTCAAACGGAGGTTTCCGGCCGCCTGCCTCTCCTTTTCCTCCCGCTCGGCGCGTTCGTGGCGCCAGCGGGCGTAACGTGCGCGGTATCTGGACGCGCCTTCCCGGAAGCGGGCGAGCCGGGCCGCATCCGGGACCGTGCCCGCGGCCATCAGCTCTTCCAATGCGGATTCCGCTTCGTCGAGATGGGTCCTGCCGCTTTCCCAATCATGCTTGGGCGGCGCGTTCTCCGCCGCTTCGCCCAGTTTTTCCACGGCGGCCAGGACCAGCCCGAGCTTGGCGCGGTTCACCGTGGCCGCATCGGGCCCTTTCACGGCGGTCAGGGCCTTCAGCCGTTCCTTGGCGGCGATGCGCACGGCCTTGCTTTTGGCGCTCTTGGCCAGGGCTTCCAGCTGGTTCTCGCGCGAGACCTTATCCAGGGCCTTGAGCGCGAGACCATTGTCCGGCTCGGTGAGGGCCACGGCATGGAAGGCGCCGGCATGCACCAATTTGGCGAAGGCGTGCTTCCGGATTTCCAGCGCGGCGGCGGTTCTGGCGATGTCTTCCAGCGCGCGTTGATCTTCGCCGATGTTTTCGAGAGCGGCCCGGCCCGCCTCCAGGGCCTGCGGATCGGACGCGGCGGACTTGGCGGCCGCGAGCTGGGTTTCCACCCAGGCTTTCTGGGCGATTTCCTTGACGGTCCGGTCGGTGGTGCGGTCCCGCAGCCGCTTCAGGAGCTCCGGATCCTTCACCTTGCGCGCCGCCAGCAGGCGGTTGGCCGGATCCTGGTCTTCCAGGGCCAGGGTCGTGAGCAACGGCTGTTGATCCTCTTCCAGGGAGCGGATGGCTGCGGCGCGCATCGCGGCCTCGCTATGCTTCCATTGCGGCTTGAAAAAATCCATGAATCCCATGAGTGCTCCCGGAGTGAAAAGGAGGACCCGTCGCGGCCGCGGCGCGTTAACCGCCGGCGACGAAGCGATCCCCAGGGAACATATTGTAAAAAATAGGCACCGCCCCGCAAAGGTGCGCGCCCGGGAAAGGGGGTTGGACCGGCCCGTAGGCCGCTTTTTCAGGGAAAGGGGCGGGCGGGATCTTCGCAATTGTTCAGGCAATCGTCATCGACGCACTGGCCAACCTGCAAAGTAATGTGATCCACCCGGAAATCGCGACTCAGGGAACGGGTGAGCGCGGCGGCCACGTCCTTTTCCGAAGCCGTTCCGGCGACGGTTTCCACGTGCGCGCTCAGGTACAGATCGCGCCCGTTCATGGTCCAGAGGTGCAGATCATGGACGCTCCGCACCTGGCGGTTGGCGAGCATGGCGCTGCGGATGGTTTCGATTTCCATGCCTTCGGGAGTGCCTTCCACCAGGATGTGCCCGCTGCGCCGCATCACCCGCACCCCCGGGATGACCAGGGCGGCGGCGATCGCCAGGCTCAGGACGGGGTCTACCCAGGTCCAGCCCTTGGCCAGGATGAGCGCGGCCGCGACCACGGCGGCCAGGGAAGCGCCCAGATCGCCCATCACGTGCCAGAATACGCCTTCTTCGTTGAGGGTCTTATCGGTTTCGCCCCGATGCAGCCACCAGGCCACGAAAATGTTCACCCCCAGCCCCAGGCTCGCCACCCACAACATGGGAACGGCGTCCACGGGAACGGGATGGGCCAGCCTGATCAAGGCCTGTCCGGTGATGAAGACGGAAAGCAGGATCAGGGTGAGACCGTTCCCGAAGGCGGCCAGTATTTCCAGGCGTTTGAACCCGAACGTCTTCTCTTCCGTGGCCTTCCGGGATCCCAGGGAAACGGCGAAGGCGGAAAGCCCCAGCGCCAAGGCATCGGAAAGCATGTGGAAACCGTCGGACAACAGGGTGAGGGAGTGGAACAGCCAGCCCCCGGCGATTTCCACTCCCATGAACACCGTGATGATCCAGAAGCTGGTCAGGAGTTTGGCGTAAGAGGCATGGTGCACGTGGGGAAGGCCCGATTCGGCATGGTGGGCGTGGCCGTGATGCCCATGCCCGGGCGCATGAACGTGACCATGTCCGTGCGCATGGTCGTACCCATGAGTAGGGTGGTGCGCGTGCCCTGCCGGATCCCTTTCCATGATCTTAATATACCCTATGGGAAGCCCCGATTGCCCGGTCAGGAGGCTTAATCCAAGCGGATTTCGGGCATACGGAGGCGTTTGCGTGGAGAATTCCGCGCGCGGAGACCGGAAAGAAGGGAGACCCGGGCGGGTCCGCCCTGCCGGGTGGAAAAAGCCGGAGGGCCGGCTAGGGTGCCGTTCCGGGTGTGCGGGGCGTTTCCGTTCCCGGCCCGGTCGCCCCGGAGGTATCGTGCGCGATGGCCGAGACGCTTACCAGGTACTGCGTGACCGCGCGTTGCTGATCTTCGGTCAGCTTCGAGTTGGAGGCCATGCGCTCGACCATTTCCGGCCATTCCCCGGGGGCCAATTCCTTGGGATCCTTCAGGGAATGGCAGGCGGAGCAGCGGCCGACGTAGAGGCTGCGGCCCACCTTCAGGGCCTCCAGGGTGGTAGCCTGTCCGTTACGGCCGGCGTATTCCACGTTCTTGGCGGTAGGGGCCGGGACCTGCACGGACCCGGCGCACCCGCAAAGCAACGCGGCGAACCCGGCGGCGGCGATGGCCGCGGCGGCGGGCTTAAATGTGGAAGGAAAAGAGCAGTCTCGCATTTAATTTCTCCCCGTCATCCAGGACAAGTATAGAACCCCCTTCTTCCTTGGCCAAGGCCGGCAGCTGGGGCAGTACGGTCAAGGTCATCCACCAGGATTCCGTGGCGTAGGAGACCACGGGTCCGGCGTACAAGGCCGAGAATTCATGCTCCAGCTCTTCGGAAGCGTTGGCGAGGAAGACGTTGTGGTTCCGCAGTTCCACGCCGGCGTGGAACCCCTTGGCCAGTTCATAGGCGGCGCCCAGGGTGAAGTCCGGGGCGACCTCCTCCAGTTCCATCTCGTCCGCTTCCGCCTCGAATTCGAACTCGCCGATCAGGTTGGCCGCGAAGATCCAATGGCCCGCCTTCTTGTCGAGGATGATTTTCGGTTCCAGTTCGAAACCGGTGGTGTTGAAGGTGAATTCCCCATAAAGCGCCAGGCCCAGGGCGTCGGCCGCGGGATCCAGCAGCTTGAGCTTCCATTCGTTGGAGAAACCTTTCCATTCGAAAGCCGTGACGAGGTCGCCCGATGCGTCCCCGGCGGTGGTGTTGGTCATGTTCAGGTAGAATGCGGTCATCAGGTGGTCGGCCACGCCCACTTCGAAGGAGAGGCGATGATCCAGGGCGGAGAAGTAGTCTTCCCTTCCGGCCCGCCAGGTGTTATAGACTTCAAGTTCCTTGGCGCCCGGGGCCAGCACGCCGGTCTCATAGACGTAGCCGAAATGGCGCTCGTTGGCGGAAACGGTGCCCGCCGCCAAGGCGGCGCAGAGGAGCAGGGAAGAGCGGAGGGTGGAGGAAATCTGAATCGGTGACATGGCTGCCTTTCGGGAAGTTGAGGTGCGGGAATATACTTCCGCATATTTTTAAGATCAAGACTGAATCTCAATTTCATATTTGGGCGACCTTATCCAGGGAATTCGCGGAATTCCTTGCCGGGTCAGGGCAGGTTGTCCAGGATCCAGGCGGCCAGCCTGGACATGGCCCCGGAAACCGCCTCCACCCGGCCGGGAATAGGCTCCAGGGTCGCCTCGTCCAGATACAAGGCGCGGTTGACCTCGATCATCACGCCGGGAACGGAAAAGGGGGGAAGGGAGTATTTGCGCAGGATATGCCCGCCCTCGAAGGGATGGTTGAGGGCCGGACCGTCGGGAAGGCCGGATGCGGCGATGGGTTCTTCCAAGAGCCGAGCCAATTGGTCGCGGATGCCCCGGGCCAAAAGCGGGTCGCAGGAGACGGGCGCCGCCCCGGGACCGGAAAGGGGCCGGCCTTCCCGGTCGCCGAAGTTGCCTATGCATAGGGCGGGCCTGGGCTTACCCTGGTCCGGACCTATGGCCGGCCCCCGCGCCGTCATGGAATGCCCGTCCAGGAAAAAGCGGATGCGGTCCGAAGGACCGCCGCGGCCTCCGGCCCGTTTCCCGCCGCCCAGGAAGGCCTTTTCCAGCGCGGCATGGTACGGGTCGTAATACATGGACAGGCGCAGCTCCCGTTCCTCCGCGGAAAGGTCGTAACCCGTGGGATAGAAGCCGCGGCGTTCGAAATCCGTGAGTTTGATGACGCCGTTCTCGCCGCCTTCGTTCCTATCCCGGTTCAGATCGGCCACGAAACGGGAGGCGGGCGCGTTGAGGGTGATCTCCGCATCGGGAATGTCGAAGAGCGCGTCCGTGAAGGGGTCGCCTTCCTTGAACAGGCGCCGGCGCAGGCCGGCTTCGCTTTCGCCGGTCCGCAGCATGCGCGCCAACATCCAATGGGGAACGTGGCCGGAGGAATGGGGGGTGGAAACCAGGATGGGGAGCATGGATCAAGCCTAGTATTCCGCCGCCCATTTGCGCAACATGGGGGTGAAATACCTTTGCGCGTCCCCGTTCCTGGCCTCGAAATTGTTGGCGGCGATGGCAAAGGCCAGCCATTTGCCGGAATCGGCTTTCAGGTAGCCGGCCAAGGCGCTGACGCCTTCCAAGGTCCCGGTCTTGGCGTAGAGGCGGCCCTGCCAGCCCGGGCCGTAGCGGTCCAGCTTTCCCTGGGACCCGGGCGAGCCCACCAAGGTGGCCTGGAACTCGGGGAAGTTCTTCTGCCGATAGGCATAGGCCAGGAGCTTCACGGTTTGCGAGGGCGCGATCCAATTGTAGCGGGAAAGGCCGTTCCCGTCCTTGAGGTGGACCAACCGTCGATCGAAACCGTGTCCGTCCAGGTATTCGTATACGGCGGCGAGGCCGCCGCGCCAATCGCCGCCATGTCCGGTGCCTTTCCCCAAAAGGGCCAGGGTCTGGGCCGCGTAATTGTTGTCGCTTTTCTGGTTGACGATGCGGAGCAGGTCCCGCAAGGGCGGGGACACGTGGCGCGCGCCCGGTATGGGGACGGCTCCCGGCACCGGAGCGTGGTTGGGAAAGGCCAGCGAATCCCCGCAAACCGCCTGGTCCGGGGTGGCGAAGGCGATTCCCTTGGCGGCGAGATAGGCCCGGAACTCGCGCGCGCAGGTCCAGGGAGGATTGGGCAGGCTGCCCTTGATGGAAAAGGGCATGCGGCCCGCCGGATAGGTGCCGCGCAGGCTGCGCACGGGGCTGGGAAATCCGCCCAGGATGAAGGCGGAGTCCTGGCTGTCGGCGGGGCCGGTGCGCAGGCGGTTGTCGAAGCGCGCGATGCCCGTGTGGAAGGGAAGGGTGGATTGCAGGATGACGGGCCTGCCGGGCGAGGCCGCGCCGTTGAAGAAGGCGGCATACAGGTTGTCGTTGAAGGAAAGGCCGGAAACCGTGCCCGCGTAATAGTTGCCCGCATCTTCCCACAGGCCCGCGGGATGGGGTCCGTCCTCCTCCAGGAAGGCGCCGTCGCCGATCACGCATCCGTCCACCTTCCGGATGCCCGCTTTTTGCAAAGCCTGGAGCCATTGGGCGAAAATGGACTCGGCCATCTGATCGGGGCCGAACTGCGCCCCACCGAAGGAGGGATCCCCGCCTCCGCGGACGATCAGGTCGCCCCTGAGGCGATCGCCTTCCACCGTACCGGCGCGCAGGAGTTCGGTGGCATAGGTCCTGTCCCCTCCCAGCTTCTCCAGGGCGATCCAGGTGGTGAACAGCTTCTGCGTGGAACCGGGGGTGAAATTCACCTCGGCAAGATGCGACTCGAGCAAGCCTTCCGGGGCGGAGAGGTCGCGCAGGGCCCAGCCCACCATGGCTTCGGGCGGGAAAGCGAAGGCGGGCCTGGCCGTCGCGCTTCTCGCTAGGGATTCATGCGCCGCCAGAGCGACGCAAATCGCAAGCATGGGCAAAATCCCGGCTGCAACCCCGACCCGGGACGTCTTCACGGCTTTTTCGGAAAGTATCCGGCCTGCTTCGATCATCGCTTCAAAATACCTCAGGACTTCCATCCCGTCCAATTACGGCCGTCCGGATGGGCCCGGGACCCGGCTGGCACGGAAGCAACTAAATGTAAATTGGGGAATATGGAACATACGGTGGCCTCTACCCAGACGGAATCCTCGGAATTCATCCTGCCCGGGGACCTGAACAGCCTCGGCTATCTCTTCGGCGGCAAGCTCGTCTCCTGGATAGACAAGGTGGGCGCCATCAGCGCCATCAAGCACGTGCGCGGCACCGTGGTCACCGTCTCCATCGACAACCTGATCTTCAAGAAACCGGTCACCAACGGATCCGTGCTCACCATCCGGGCCTCCGTGAACCGCGCCTTCGCGCATTCCATGGAAGTGGGCGTGGTGGCCAAGACCTTGCCGCCGGGCTCGGAGGAGGCCGTCCACGTGTGCACCGCCTATCTCACCTTCGTGGCCCTGGACGCGGCCGGCAAACCCAAGGACATCCCTCCCGTGGTACCCCGGACCGATGACGAGAAACGCCGCTATGACGAGGCCCTGATCCGCCGCAACCATCGCTTGACCCTGGCCGGGATGCTGGGCAAGGGGAACGGGAAGGCATGAGCCGCGGGCCCGAAGGCTCCGTCACCGTCGCCATGGCGCAGTTGGAGGTCTCGCCCGGCGAGCCCGCCCGCAACGGCGCGCGCATGCTCGGATTGATCGCCGAGGCCCGCGGCCGCGGCGTCTCCCTGCTGGCCTTCCCGGAAATGAGCCTGCCCGGCTACCTGCTCGGGGACATGTGGGAGCGCCCCTCCTTCCTGCGGGAATGCGAAGCCTGGACGGGGCGTATCATAGAGGCTACCGCGCTTCCGGGGGCTCCCATCACCGTGGTGTTCGGCACCGTGATCCCGGATTGGAGGGCCCTGGGCGAGGACGGCCGCGTGCGCAAGTACAACGGCTACGTGGCGGCCCGGGAAGGCGAGGCCTTGCGGCATCCCGGACTGGACCTGCCCTACGGCATCAAGACCCTGCTCCCCAATTACCGCGAGTTCGAGGAGCCGCGCCATTTCTACGATGCGCGCAAGCTGGCCCTGGAGACGGGGCGCCCCCTGGAGTCCCTGTTGGAGCCGTTCATCCTGGAGCTGGGCGGCCGCAAATGCCGGGTGGGGATCATCCTGTGCGAGGATGCCTGGGAGGATGATTACGTCCAGAAGCCGCTGGAGATCCTGGGCCGCAAGGGTTGCGACTTCTTCCTCAACCTGAGCTGTTCCCCTTTCACGCAGGGAAAGAACGAGAAGCGCAACAGGGTCTTCGCGCGCAAGGTGGGGAAGCTGGGATCGCCCCTGTTCTACGTCAATTGCGTGAGCCTGCAGAACAACGGCAAGACCCTGTTCACCTTCGACGGCCGGAGCACGGCGTACGCGGCCGACGGTTCCGTGCGGGCGGAGATGGCGGCGTATGTCCAGGCGATCCTGCCCCTGGCGGTGGAGTGGAGGCATGGCAAGGCGGACATCGCCTCCGCCGGGACCTTGTCCGCGGCGGGCGGCCCGGGGCCCAAGGACCGCCTTCCCGCCGACGCGGCCAAGAAGCGCATCGGGGAAATCCATCAGGCCCTCAAGTACGGCGTCCAATCCTTCCTGGCTTCCATGGGCCAGGACCGCGTGGTCATCGGCGTTTCCGGCGGCATCGACAGCGCGGTGACGGCCGCCCTGTACCGGGAAATCCTGCCGCCGCAGAACCTGCTCCTGGTCAACATGCCCAGCCGCTTCAACAGCGGAACCACCCGCGGCCTGGCCAAGGAACTGGCCATCAACCTGGGATGCCTCTACGCGGAAATCGGCATCGAGGACAGCGTGGCGGTCACCAAGGCCCAGCTGGACGGCCTGGAGATCACCTCGCCCGACGGTTCCCGGTTCGCGGCCATCTCGCTGGCCGGCTTCGTGATGGAGAACGTGCAGGCGCGGGACCGCTCCAGCCGCATCCTGGCGGCCCTGGCGGCCTCCTTCGCGGGCGTGTTCACCTGCAACGCCAACAAGGCGGAACTGACGGTGGGGTACAGCACCTTGTACGGGGATCTCGGCGGTTACCTGGTCCTGCTGGGCGATCTCTGGAAAAGCGAAGTCTACGCCCTGGGCCGGCATCTCAACGAGGAGGTCTACGGGCGGGAAGCCATCCCGGAAGGCTCGTTCACCGTCGTCCCCAGCGCGGAGCTCAGCGAAAGCCAGGCCGTGGACGAAGGCAAGGGCGATCCGCTCATCTACCCCTATCATGATCGCCTGTTCTTCGCCTGGGTGCAGCGGTGGAACCGCGCCACCCCGGAGGAGGTCCTGGAATGGTACGCGGCCGGCACCCTGAACGCGGAGCTGGGATTGGAAGGCGTGGATGCCTACCATCTGTTCCCGACGGCCCCGGCCTTCATCCGGGACCTGGAGCGGTGGTGGAACCTCTATAACGGCATCGCCGTGGCCAAGCGCGTGCAGGCGCCTCCCATCCTGGCGGTCAGTTCCCGCGCCTTCGGATTCGATCACCGCGAGGCGCTGGGCCGCCCCGCCTACACCGCCCGCTACCTGAAGCTGCGCGGTGAATTGCTTTCCGCCGCCGGGCCGGCCGGATCCGGCAGACCCTGAATCCCCTCCGGATTCAAAGTTCCTGGCGCGTTCGCGGGGGAAGCATTATAATGATCCAGTCATGTTGCATATCCTGAACGGCGATGCCACCCTGGCCCTCCTCAAGCAATCCTCGGTGCAGGGCGCGTTCCTGGTGTGGAAAGACATGCTCATGGAAGGCCCGGTGGCGCCGGCCGGGACCAAGTCCCGGAAAAAAACGGGACCCGGCGACGTCGGGCTCGATCTCGAGGCGCGCGCCGCCTTCCTGCGGGACCGGTTCGGCATCAACCCCCGGAAATACCTGGCCGGCATGAAGGCCTTCTTCGCCGCTTATCTCAAAGCGGCCAAGGGGAAGGAAGAAGTGGTGTTCTGGTTCGAAGAGGACTTCTTCTGCCAGATCCATCTCGTCTACCTGTTGGCCCATCTGCCCGCGCCGCTGAGGCGGAAGGGGCGGGCCTCCCTCATCTGTCCGGAAAAGCCCCTGGGCGTGCGCCTGCCCCCCGCGTTTCCGAAACTTCTCGCCGGCCGCCTGCCTATCGGGCCCAAGCTGATCACCCTGGCCACAAAGGTCTGGAAGGCGTATGCGCTTTCGTCCGACAAAGGCTGGGAGTCCCTGTTGCGATGGTCCCAGACGGGCAAAGGCTTCGAGCCCTGGCCCCGGCTCCGGGGAGGATTGCGGTCCCACCTGGGCCGGTTGCCCGCCGCGAACGGAAAATTGAACGCCATGGAAACGGCCCTGCTCCGCTCCCTGGCTTCCGGGACCATGCCGTTCCATCAATTCGCCCGCAAGGTCTGGTCGGAACCGCTGGTGCGGCCGTTGGGGCTGGGCGATTTGCAGGTGGCCCGCTACGCGCTCGACCTTGCGGCCAGACGCGAACCCCTGCTGGCCATCACCGGTCCGGGCAGCGCCCCGGCCAAGGGAAAGCCGATCCGCTCCTCCGAATGGACGCTGCGCCTGACCGCCAAGGGCAAGGCGCTCCTGGCCGCCTGAGCGCGCCCGGCCCTTGGCCGCTGCCTACCCGGACATGGCTTCCGACAAGCCGACCTGTTCCCGGACCAGATCCGACCACCATTTCCGGATCTGCTCCAGATGCGCCTCTTCTTCCGCGCTGGCCTGGCTGAACGCGGCGGCCATGTCCTTCAAGCCCATGCCTTCGGCCAGTTCCACCAGCATGTGCCAGGCGTCGTTGTCCGCAAGTTCGGCGATCAGCATCGCGTCCAGCCCCTGATAGAACGTGCTGCGGGGGTCGGACAGGGTCTGGATCAGGCCCATGCCCTTAACGCCGGTATGGTCCGCCGCCGGGGTCTGGACGGTGGGATCCGCGCCCAGCATTTCCAGGCAGTCCCAAAGCAGGCGGAAATGGGCCAGCTCCTGATCGCGGAACTGGACCAGGGTTTCCAGATCAGCCCCGCCGGTCGGGGATTGCGCGGCCCGGTGCTTGCCGATGAGAAGCTCGTACAACCGCGTGCCGGACCGTTCGAACGCCAGGCGTTCGCCCAGCTTGTCGATGAATGCCTTGGGATCGCGCCCTTGGATCATTTTCAGGGCGGTCTTTGCCAAGCCTTTCAAGGAAGCCGGGGGCGGCACGGACCCGATGGGTTCCGAATCCGCCTCGTAATCCGAGCGCAGCCGCTCCAACTCCCGCGGGTCTCCCGGGGAAACGGGAACCGCCTTCCAGGCGTTTTCCTCCTGCTTTTTCCCTTCCTTGGGCGCCATGGCCATTCCGGTGCGGTTCATGCCCAAATCGGTTTCGTTTTTCATCGCGTCCTCCATGCGTGTTTCGGAATTCCCGTTCCGGGATCCCGCGGATCCTTCTTTTCATGCGGGCTTCAGGGCTTCGGCCTGAGTCCTGAGCTCGGTGCCCGGAGCCCAGGCATAGCCGGCGGCCACCATCTGCGAAGGCGAGCCTTGCGCGTTCAGGTGCTGGCGGTACAAGGCGGAGGGCGATTGCGGAGATTCCTGCGCGGAGGGGATGAAGCGGGAATTCCGCGCGCGCAGATCCACTTCCTTGGCCAGGGTATCCCGGACGAAATTCCGATGGGTCTCGAAGCGGATGGGATCGGGCAGTTCGCCGGGGATGAGCGCCTCCGGATCCCGCTTCTCGATGCTCCGGACCAGGTCCATCACGAAATGGAGCTGGCCGAGTTCGTAGTCGGTGAAGCGCTCCCAGATGGCCTTGACGCGCGGATTGTTTTCCTGTTGCATGCAGGAATGGTAGTTGTAGACCTCCATCGCCTCGTGGAGCAGCCATTTCTCCAGCCAGCTTTCCGTGGGATCCTGCAAGGAGCCGTATTGCGTGACATGCTGCTCCTCGATGGCGGCTATCTCGGCATAGAGCATGCGGGCCCCGGGGTCCGCGTACTGGGGGCCCACGTTCATGTAATAGTCATGGGTCTGGTGTTCCGCGTCCGTGATCATGATGGCGTGCAGCTTGGTCAGCAGGGAGGCGTTCTCCTTGACGTAAGGATCGCGCAGATCGTCCTCCGGGGCGCGATGCTCCACCTCGGTGGGCCGGCCGGCGCGTATGTCCGTGTAGTTCTGGAGGATGTTGTTGGCATCCTTGCCTTCCAGCCGGTCCAGCAAGGCCGAGAACCGGTAGAGGTGATCGAAATCCTCCAGCAGGCCGAAACGGTAGACCTGGGCCTGGTAGGGGTCGGGCTCGTTCTGGGCCACGTGGGCGGTGACTTCGATGGCCACCTGCTCATAGCCGATGGTCGTTTCCAGGGCGGATTGGTCGGGAGGCAGCAGCCAGTTCACCATGGTCTGCTGGAAATGCTCCACGCGCCGGACGCGCGCCAGGGGCAGGCGCAGCGCGGGGTTCATGCGCGAGCAGGCATGCTGCAACCGCAGGGATCCCATCTCCAGTCCGTTCATGAGGATGATGCGGACGCGCGTGAAGGCGTCGTCGTCCAATTTGCTGATGGGAGCCCTCACCAGGTCCCTCCAATCGAATTGCTGGTTTTCCAGCCGGGTCCCTTTTTCCCTGAGAATGTCCAAGGCCATGGCTATCCTTCCTCGTCCGTCGCGGACGTAGTCTCGATTCCGGGGCTTTCTCGATGATGGGGGAAAATAAACTCGGTGATCCGCGGATCACAAGCGAATTCGGAACGCGATCAATCGCCCAGGTAGGCTTCCTTGACGCGCGGATCGTCCGCCAGCTCGGCCGAACCGCCTTGCATGATGATGCGGCCCGTTTCCAGCACGTAGGCCTTGCGGGATCGCCGCAATGCCAGGTTGGCATTCTGCTCCACCAGGAGCACGGTGGTCCCTTCCGCGTTGATGCGATCGATGGCGTCGAAGATGGCGTGGACCATCAGCGGCGCCAGCCCCAGGGAGGGTTCGTCCAGCAGCAGCAGGCGGGGGTGCGCCATCAGGGCGCGCCCGATCGCGAGCATCTGCTGCTCCCCTCCGCTCAAGGTCCCGGCCATCTGGGCCAGGCGCTCCTTGAGGCGCGGGAACACCTCGTAGACGTGCTCGACATCGCGCTTGAGCCTCTTGCCGTCCCGTTGCAGGTAACCTCCCAGTTCCAGGTTCTCCAGCACGGTCAGGTTGGCGAACACGGCGCGGCCCTCGGGAACCAGGGCTATGCCCATGGCGGCGATGCGATGGGTGGGGATCTTGTTGATCGGCTTGCCTTCGAACAGCACTTCGCCCGCGTAAGGCTGGCACAGGCCCATGATGCTGCGCAAGGTGGTCGACTTGCCGGCCCCGTTGGCGCCGATCAAGGTGGCGATGTTGCCCCGCTCCACTTCCAGGCTCACGTCCGTGAGGGCCTTGATGGCCCCGTACCGGGTGGAAACGTTCTTGAGGATCAGCATGGCGGCCTACTCTTTCCCCAGGTAGGCTTCGATCACCGCCGGATCCTTGCGGATCGCCGCCGGTTCGCCCATGGCGACGCCCTCGCCGTGGACCATGACCTGGATGCGCTCGCACACGCCCATGACCACCTTCATGTTATGCTCCACCAGCAGGATGGACACCTTGAATTCGTCGCGGATGCGGCGGATGAGGCGCATCAGGTCCGCGGACTCCTGCGGATTCATGCCCGCCGCCGGCTCGTCCAGCAGCAGCAGCCGCGGCTCGGTAGCCAGGGCGCGGGCGATTTCCAGGCGGCGCTGGGACCCGTAGGGCAGGCTGGAGGCGGGCTCATGGGCCAGCTTGTCGAGTTGGAACAGCTCGAGCAGGCGCATGGCCCGGTCCCGGTGCAGGTCCTCCTCGCGCCGGAAGGCGGGTCCCCGGAACACCGCCCCCAGCAAACCATGGGTGATGCGCATGTGGGTCGAGACCTGCACGTTCTCGACAACGGACATGGAACCGAACAGGCGGATGTTCTGGAAGGTCCGGGCGATGCCGCGGGCCGCGACCCGGTGGGACGGCTGGCCTTGGATGGGTTTGCCATCGAAGAAAATGCTCCCGGAAGTGGGGGCGTACACTCCGGTTATGAGGTTGAACACCGTGGTCTTGCCCGCGCCGTTGGGGCCGATGAGGCCGAAAAGCTCCCCTTCCTCGATGGCGAAGCCGAGTTCCTTCACCGCCACCAGCCCGCCGAAGCGGATGGTGACCTGCTTCAGTTCCAGCAAGGCCATCAGCCGCCCACCGCCTGCTTGGCGGCCTTGCCGTCGGGCGCCTTTCGCGCGGCCCGGCGCTTGCCGAACGAGGCCTGCCCCAGGATGCCTTGGGGCCGGTAGATCATGATGAGGATGAGCGCGAGGGAATAGAGGATCATGCGGTAGCTTTCGAAGCCCCGGAACGCTTCCGGCAGCACCGTCAGCAGCACGGCCCCCAGCACCGCGCCTTCGATGCTGCCCAATCCGCCGATGGCGATCATGATGATGATCTCGAAGGATTTGACGAAGGTGAAGGAATTGGTGTGCAGGTACATGGTGAAATGCCCGAACAGGCATCCGGCCAGCCCCGCGAACATGGAGCTGATGACGAAGGCCAGCACCTTGTGGCGCGTCACGTCCACGCCCATGGCCTGCGCCGCGATCTCGTTTTCGCGGATGGCCAGGAAGGCCCGTCCGTAACTGGAGCGGAGCAGGTTCCAGGTGGTGGCGATGGCGGCGATCACCAGCAGGTAGACCCAGAAGAAGTTGCTGAGCTTGGGGATCCCGGAAAAGCCGCGCGCCCCTCCCACGGCATCGATGTTGAGGATGAGCACGCGGATGATCTCGCCGAATCCCAGGGTCACGATGGCCAGGTAATCCCCGCGCAGCCGCAGGGAGGGGATGCCCACCAGCAGGCCGGCCAGGGCGGTGGCCAGGGCCGCGGCCGCAAGCGCCGCGAGGAGGACCGCGGCGTCCTGGCCCACGGGAGGCAGGAACGCGGCCAGGTTCCGGATGGCGGGCCCTCCGTAGGTGCTGACCGATGCGGCCACGTAGGCGCCTACCGCGAAGAATCCGGCATGGCCGATGGAGAATTGCCCGGCGATGCCGTTGGTGAGATTGAGGCTCACGGCCAGGACGATGTTGATTCCCGCCAGGATGATGATCTGGTAATAATACGGCCCCTGACGCACGGGCCCTTCGAGCAGGATGGCGGTGGCGGCCCATTGCAGAAGCGCGAGGACGGCGAGGGTGCCGGCGATCCAGAGCAGGCGTTTCATGGGCCTTTCCGGGCGGATGGCGGGCTGCGGAAGGCGGGGGTCATACCTTCTCCACCTGGCCCTTGCCCAGGATCCCGGCCGGCTTGAACAGGAGGATGGCGATGAGGATCAGGAACGCGATCGCGTCCCGATAGGTCGAGCTCCCGTAGCCGGCCACCATCACCTCGGCCAGGCCCAGGATGAGTCCGCCCAGCACGGCGCCGAATATGTTGCCGATCCCTCCCAGGACGGCGGCCACGAAGGCCTTAAGCCCGGTCATCACGCCCATCAGCGGGTCGATGCCGGGAATGTTGATGGAGACCAGGATCCCGGCCGCCGCCGCCAGGGACGAGCCCAAGGCGAAGGTGAGGGCGATGATGCGGTCGGTGTCGACGCCCATCAGCTTGGCCGCGTCCAGGTTGAAGGAGACGGCGCGCATGGCCTTGCCGGTGCGGCTGCGGTAGATGAACAGGTTCAGGAGGATCATCAGGGCCAGGGCGGTGAAGAGGACGATGGCCTGCTGGTTGGTCACCATCAGCCCGCCCAGGTGGAAATGCGTCTCGGGGATAAGCTGGGGGAAAAACCTGGGGGTGGCCCCGAAAATGAGCTGTCCCGCGTTTTCGATCAGGAGGGAGAGTCCGATGGCGATGATGAGCATGGTCAGGCGCGAGGCCCGCCGGACGGGCCGGTACGCCAGGCGTTCCATCAGGATGCCGCATACCGCGCAGGCGGCCATGGACAGCAGCATCACCGCCGCCGCGTCCAGCAGGGGCGCGGGGGTCCGGCCTTGCAACAGGCGGGAGAGATAGAACCCGAAATACGCCCCCAGCATGTACACGTCGCCATGGGCGAAATTGATGAGGCGCAGCACGCCGTAGACCATGGTATAGCCCAGGGCCACCAGGGCGTAGATGCTGCCCAGGGAAACCCCGTTGATCACCTGCTGTAGAAAGCTCTCCATGCCCGGATGCTACGCTCTGGCCTGGGCCGCCGATGCCCCGCCGTTCAAGGCGAGACGGTTTCCTTGAAAACGTTCTTGCCGTTTCCCTTGGCGTCCACGACCACTTCCAGCACCGCGGCCGGTTTCACGCCGTTGCGGTTTTCGTCCATCGAGATGCTCCCGGTGGCGCCCATGAACCCCTTGGTCTGCGCCAAGGCCATGCGGACGCTGTCCGGCTTGGCGCTGTTGGCCCGCTTCATGGCGTCCGCCAGAAGCAGGGCCGCGTCGTATCCCAGGGCCGCCATGGCGTCCGGGATGCTGTCTTCCTTGCCGACGTTGCGCGCCTTGTAGTCCCTGACGAATTTCTGCAGGATGGCGTTGCTGGTGTCTTCCACCGAGTAGTGGTTGCTGTAGTAGCATCCGTTGAGGGCTTGCCCGCCGATCTGCCACAGCACGGGCGAATCCCAGCCGTCCCCGCCCATGAGCGGCGCCTTGATGCCGAGCTTGCGCGCTTGCAAGGCGATGAGGCCCACTTCCGTGTAATAGCCGGGGATGAAGATGCCGTCCGGGTTCTTGGCCTTGATGGCGGTGAGCTGGGCGGTGAAATCCTTGTCGCCCGCGCTGTAGCTCACGTCCGTGACGACGGCGCCGCCCAGCTTCCGGAAGTGTTCCACGAAGTAATTGGCCAGGCCCATGGAATAATCGCTCTTGACGTCCCGGAGCACGGCCACGTTCTTCAGCTTAAGGGTATTGGCCGAGAACTTGGCCATCACCTGGCCTTGGAACGGATCGATGAAGCAGACCCGGAAGATGAAATCCCCGACCTGGGTGACCTTGGGATTGGTGGACCCGGGGCTGATCATGGGGATGCGGTTGGACTGGGCCACGGGCGCGGCCGCCAGGCTGTTGGAAGAGACGATTTCGCCCAGCAGGGCCACCACGCGATCCTTGTTGATGAGCTTGGTCACCACCGTCTGGGCTTCCTCGGGCTTGCCTTGATCGTCCTCGGTGATGACCTTCAGCTTCTTGCCCAGCACTCCGCCGCTCGCGTTTATCGCTTCCACGGCCATATCGATGCCTTTTTGCGCGCTTTGCCCGAAAGTGGCGGTGGATCCGGTGAGGGAACCGTAATGCCCGACGAGAATTTCATTGTCGCCGGAGCCCGCAGCTTTTTTATTGCATGCGGTGAGGCCGGCGGCCGATCCGATCGCCGCGGCCAGGAGAACCATGCTGCGGAGCTTCTTCATGTCTGGAAAGAACATATGCGGCCTTTGCTTGGGTTGGGATGAAAGTCTTCGCGACGTTACTGGCAGGTAACCGGATGCTTTCCTTCTCGTTGCCGCGCCATGGCGGATGCGAACGGGCCAAAAGATAGGATTTATTATCTTAAAAGCAATCTACCGGAGTCCAATTATGAATGCTTCCCTGTCCAAAGCCCCCCTGACCCTGTCCCTTTTCACCCTGGTCCTCACCTTGGGCGGGTGCGGCTATAACACCCTCCAGTCCAAGGACGAGGACGTCAAGGCCGCCTGGTCGGAAGTGGTCAATCAATACCAGCGCCGGGCCGATCTGGTCCCCAACCTGGTCAACACCGTGAAGGGCTATGCCACCCATGAGAAGGACGTGCTGACCCAGGTGACCGAAGCACGGGCCCGGGTCGGATCCATCCAGGCCACTCCCGAGCTCGTCAATGACCAGGAGTCCATGGATAAGTTCATCGCCGCGCAGCGGAACATGACCGGCGCCCTGAGCCGGCTCCTGCTGGTCTCCGAGAATTACCCCAACCTCAAGGCGGACGCCTCCTTCCGGGACCTCCAATCCCAGCTGGAAGGCACGGAAAACCGCATCACCGTGGCCCGCAACCGCTATATCGGAGCGGTGCGCGATTTCAACGTCATCGTCCGTTCCTTCCCCTCCAACCTCACGGCCAAGTTCACCGGCATGAAGCCCAAGGCCAATTTCTCCGTGGAAAACGAGCGTGAAATCTCCACCGCCCCCAAGGTCGATTTCAACGCCCCCGCTCCTTCGGGGTCAGCTGCCCCCCAGGCCGCCCCTCCCGCCGGCAATGCGCCCGGGGCCCAACCACCCAAGGCCGCGGACAGCGCGTCCCATTGACCGGTCGCGCGCAGGGCAAAGAGATGCGGACCCGGACATCCGAAATTTTCCGGTTCCGGGCCCTAGGCTTATCGACCGGCGGCTTTATATCGGCCGTTTTTCCAACCGTCCTTTTTCTATCCGTCCTTTTCCTATCCGCCCTCGCCCCTTCCCAGGCCGCCGCCGAGGACATGGTCCCCGTCCCGGAACTGACCGGCCATGTCATGGACGCCACGGGCACGCTTTCGCCCTCGGATATCCGGGACCTGGAAGCCACGCTCGCCGCCTTCGAAGCGCATAAGGGCAGCCAGATCGCGGTGCTGATCGTGCCGACCACCCAGCCCGAGGACATCGCGCAATACTCCATCCGGGTGGCGGACAAATGGAAGCTGGGGCGGAAAAAGGTCGATGACGGGGCCATCCTGGTGGTGGCCAAGCAGGACCGGGCCATGCGCATCGAAGTCGGCTACGGCTTGGAAGGCGTTCTCACGGACGCCATGAGCCGGCGCATCATCGGGGACATCATCACGCCCTACTTCCAGCGCGGGGACTTCCCCGCGGGCATCCGCGCGGGAGTGGAGGCCATGCTCAAGCTCATCGACGGGGAGCCTTTGCCGCCTTCGGCGCGCAAGCCCGTGGAGACCGGCAAGCACAAGGGCGGCGGCCTGGGCATGGGCCTGCTGGTCCTGGCCTTCATGGTTTCCGCCGCCTTGCGGGGCATGTTCGGCCGCGTGCGCGGCGGAATCTTCTCGGGCGGAGTGGTGGGCCTGCTCGCCAGCTTCCTGCTCGGTTCCCTGCTGCTGGGAGTCCTGGCCGGCCTGGCGGCCCTGGTTTTCACCCTGGTGGGCGGCGGCGGCGGCGGCGGCCGTCATTATCGAGGGGGCGGGTTCGGCGGCTTCGGCGGCCTTGGCGGCGGCGGGGGATTCGGCGGGTTCGGCGGCGGGGGAGGCGGCGGCTTTTCCGGCGGCGGCGGCGGGTTCGGCGGCGGCGGCGCTTCCGGGAGATGGTGAGGCGGAAGATGGAAAGAGCTCCCATGGATATGAAACGCCTGCTCCGCCACCTTTGGACCGGCCGGCCCGAGGTGCGCCGGCTGTTCCCGGAAGCCTCCCTGGAACGCATCACCCAGGCCATCGCCGCATCGGAGCGGGGTCATCACGGGGAAATCCGCTTCGCCGTGGAAGCTTCCCTGGAGTGGCGCCCGCTGCTCCAGGGGGTAACGGCCAAGGAACGGGCGGTGGAGGTGTTCTCGGAACTGCGCGTCTGGGACACGGAGGCCAACAATGGCGTCCTCATCTACCTTCTGGTGGCGGATCGGGACGTGGAGATCCTGGCGGACCGGGGCGTGCACGCCAAGGTGGGCGCGGCGGGCTGGGAAGCCATTTGCAAGCGGATGGAAGCGGAGTTCCGGCAAGGCCGGTTCGAATCGGGGGTGGTGGAGGGAATCAGGGAAGTGAGCCGCCACCTGGACGCCCACTTTCCCCGCACCGGACCGGACGTGAACGAATTGCCGGACCGTCCGGCCATTCTCTGAAAGAGTCCGGCCGGCTCTGAAAGAGTCCGGCCGGCCCATACGGCGGGTTCCGTCATCCCCCGCCGGCAGGATTCCTATCAAGGCGTAGTGACCAGGTCTCCGTTCTTGGAATAAACCACCGAGAGGGTGTTCCCATCCGGTCCCGTGAACTCGGCCGTGAAACCCGCGGGCGAGAAGGAGCCTTCCAGGCTGGCGCTCTGGCCGTTGGCGTAGGTGGCGGAACCGTGGAACGTTCCGGAAACCGGCTCCTGACCGTGGGGGATGCCCGCGTCGGAGACGAAATGGAACTCGGCCGCCCGCTCCAATCCGTACCGCTTCTGGGTGGAGATGTGGATGGCGTAGCAAACGTCGTCGGTATCGCTTTTCAGGTCCTGGCCGGGATTCATCACGAAGTCGACGGCGGCATGCCGCAAGGTGTCGTCCGCGCTGGAGACGGTGGTTTCCAGGTGCACGGTCATGGTGTCGCCCTTCACGATTTCCGCGCCGCCGGCGCGGTTCTTGATGCTCACCGCGTTGACGCGGCCCAGCTTGGTCGCCTCCCGGTAGGAGAAGCTCACGGGCTCGTCCCCGGCCTTGGCTGCGAACACGCGCACCTTGGCCTCGAATTCCGCCTTCTTGATGAGGGGACGGTCCTTGGGTTCTATCTCGGAATATTTCGCCAGCACGATGCAGGTCTTGGAATTGTCCGTGATCACCCCGTCCCCATCCGCGTCCAGGAAGGCTCCGGTACCGGTGATGGAGCCGTTCTTGTCGGTCTTGACCCACGTGGCTTCCAGGATGGTATTGTCATCCTCCAGATCGAAATCCGCGTCCGGACCCGCGCCCACCAGCAAGGTGGTCTTTTCCCGGGCGCCTTTTTCCTCCACGGTGAGCACCAGGCGCACCTTGTTGTCCCTGCCCGGAACCGCGGTCACCAGCCCGTTCCCGTCCCCGTCCGTGAATTCGGCGGTCTCCACCTTGCCGCCCAGGTAGGCGGACACGCGCTTGAAGGAGATGATGTTCTCGTTGTCCTTGATTGTGTCCTTGGCCTTGTCGTCCCATTTGACGATGGCGGTATCCTTGATGTTGCTCAAGAGCAGTTCGGTTTCGGCATACACGGTGGCATAGCCTTTTGCCGTATCGTCCAGGTTGGCGTGCAGGGAGCCGCCCAGATCCACGTCCGCGGACAGCTTGGGCATGGCGGCGCTCTTCTTGAGGGCCCCGGCGCTTGCGGACAAGCTTCCCAAGGCCTGCAGGCCGGCGGGGACGGTCACCGTGCTGTTCCAGTCCTTGACCGATTCGAAACCGCCCACCAGGGAGGCTCCCGCGACGCGGGCGTCGATCTTGGCGTCCGCGAACTTGGGATCGACCAGGGGGGTCTCGTCATTGGAGGTGACGCAGGCGCCCAGGAACAGGGCCGCGCCCGTGAGGACGGCCCAGGTGGTTTTGCGAGCGAGGGAGGGATGCATAGCGGATCCTTTCGAACAAGTGGTTGGGGAAACTCCGTCTGGCATGTCTCCAATCTATCCTAAACCCTGGAGGGTTACAAAGTAAAAGTTGAATATGGATTACAAAATAGAGTTAAAAAGTGCAATAAAAAGGAAGACTAAGCAGAATAACGCTTAGAATATCCAAATATGAATTTAGTCTAATGATTACAAAAAGAGGGCCGGAAGCAGGTCTGGACCGGATTTTCGGGGGGGGGGCGGCGCATTGCAGATGTCCAGAGGGCGGCCATCCCGTGTCTCCCATTGCGGCAGCCGTGCCGGCATCCGCCAGGAAGGAGAATGGAAATGGAAGTCGGGAATGAGCGGTATGGAATTCCGGAGCGGGCGTTGCCGGACGCGGCCGGGCCGGGCTAGCGGTCGAAGTAGTCCTTCCGCTTCCAGGCCGCCGCGATCATGCCCTTAAGCACCTTAGGATCCACATCTTCGAGTTTGCCGATGTAGAGGCAGCCCGTGCCGGTCTTATGCTTGCCCAGCTTGTCGAGCTCCGCGCCGTAATGCTTCCGGATGTCGCTGGTCAGGTACAGGGACAGGTCGGTCTTGCGCGGCGAAAAACCGATCTTCAGCCAATCCACCTCGCGGCCCGAGGGGCTCTTGACGGTCCAACTGCCGAAGCCGATGATGGCGGCGCCCCACATCCTGGGGTCCTCCTTGCTCACCTTCCGCATCATCTCCACCAGCGCGAGGCTATCCTCGCGCTGCCGCGCGTTCTTGAGGCCGGCGAGGAAGTCCTCCACGCTCGCATCGTTCCGCGCGCTCTTGATCACGGCCTTCTTACCCATTCGCTCCCGCCTTCCCGCGCCTCGCTACGGACATGAATTATCGAAGAAAAAAGAAATAAGGGATTTGAAAAACCAAATATAGAATCGAAATCATCCCGGAGATTTCCGGAAACGATGCTCCACGTAATGTCCGCGGCCCGGTCGGGCAAAGCGTATTTTCAATGCCATGGCCGCCTCCCCGGATCCACCCGCCCTGTTCACCATCGGGCATTCCAACCAACCCCTGGAATCCTTCCTGGGGCTCCTCAAGGCCCATGACATCCGCTTCCTCGCCGACATCCGCCGTTACCCCGGCTCCCGCCGCTGGCCCTGGTTCGGAAAGGACGCCTTGCCCGCATCCCTCGCCGCGCAAGGCATCGCCTACCGCCATTTTCCCGGACTGGGCGGCCGGCGGAGTCCCGCGCAGGATTCGCCCAACGGCGCCTGGCGCGTCCCGCAGTTCCAGGCGTATGCCGATTACATGGCCACGCCGGAGTTCCAAGCGGCCCTGGAAGAGCTGATTCGCCTGCTTCCGGAAGGGCCGTTGGCGGTCATGTGCGCCGAGGTCCTGCCCTGGCGGTGCCACCGGAATCTCCTTTCGGATGCGGTCCTGGTGCGCGGCATCCCGGTCTTCCATATCGTAGGGGGCGGTAAGCTGAAGCCCCATGCCTTGCCGGACTTCGCGAAACTGGACCGGCGGTCGGAGCCGCCGCGGCTCACCTATCCTCCCGCCGAGGGGCCGCAAATCCGCTTGGGCCTGTGAGTGCCGGGGCCCATTTCCCCGTCCCAAGCTGGCGCCGGGGGCGCAGGATATGGGAAGGAAAGGCTTATCCTTTCCCGTCGGCGACCTTGAGGCCGGCAACTATGTCTTCTCCCTCGAACAAGCCGGAAAGAGGAAGGGAATGAAGGTGATCAGGAAGGCCGGATGAGGACCCCTTCGATTGGACGCGTTTTTCCTCAAGCGCAGTTGGCGCGGTTCACTTTCCGCCTTACCGGCCTATGGTAATCTTCTGAACGCTTGAAGCTTTATCAGTGCTCACCTTTAACAGATAGTTTCCGCTTTCGAATCGGCCTACCGGCAGCCTGTATTGGTCTGCATCGAATCCCTTCACTGACTGCTTCAATACCGTTTTTCCACCGACGGTATACAATTCCAAACGGATAGCCCCACCGCTCCATCCATTCGGTTGAATTCCATACGTTGCGGGATTGAAAGTAAACCCGGGATTCATTCGGCCGGAATTACCAATTACGCCCACAGTACTCGAATTAACCAGGGAAAACTCATCCATGGTACAAGTGCCGCCTCCCGAATTGGACGCGGTCACAATGGCTTTCCCGGTCGAAATCTTGATATTCGGAATGCTGATCTCCGTCCAACTGGCCGCGGTGGAAGATTTGCTCATGTCGGTACCGCCGAATCCGGATATCGAAATCTGACAACTGCCGCGAGCCCAGGCTTTCATTTCATAGGTCCCGCCGGGTATATCGGCAACGGTCGGGTTGTCGGGTATTTTCTGGGTCGCCTTCGCTCCCGAACCCAGGTTCAGGCAGAAATTGCCCGCACCGTGGGAACCGGCGGTATTCGCGTCATTGCCTTCCCAGCCTACCACCGAGCCTACCTTGACCCGGTCGGCTTCGAATGCGGGGTTCATGATGTAATTGTTGCCGGGGCCGACCTTCCAGGTTCCGGTGACGGCGTCAATCGACCACTGGGACAATGAGTTGAATATGACGTTATCCCCCTCAATGGTAAGGGGGCACCACTGGTTGTACCCCACGCCGTTGCCGGCGAAGTCACTCCAGCGATCCCCGCAGTAGATAACGGTCGTGTCCACCGTGCCGTTGACGGTTATGAAAAACCCGGCTTGGGTGACATGGGAGTAATCCAGATCCGTGTTGGTCATGATCTTTTCCTTCCCATAGGGTCCCTGGATTTTGTCGGAGGAGATGTAATAGGTATGGGAGGTATTCCATCCATGCAAATCGCTTGAGGCGGCGTAATATTTGCCCTTATACTTGAACATGGCGTTGCCTTCCCGGCCGGCGCCGCTGAATATCTTGATCGTCGGTTCACAGGCCAGATAATCGGATGCACGCATCGGAACCACGTACACATTACTGCGTCCGCTCTTGTTCGAGGCGATGACATAAGGCGCTCCGTCCTCATCGATGAACGTCGTCGCATCACCGGTACCGCCATTGACCATGGGCGTCGGAGTCTCTACGTGGTCCTGTTTGAATGGGCCGGTAGGCGAATCGGCCGTCGCGAATACGACATCGTTGCCTCCCTGCGCGATCAGCACGTATTTCTTCGTGTTTTTGTTGTAGGCGACATTGGGACCACAGAACCAGCCCCCGTACTTGAATACCAAGCCTTCGAATTTCCAATTCACAAGGTCTTTTGACGAGTAGCATGCAGCTCCGCCGCCCGGCGAGACGGCCTTGCTCCCCGTCCATTGGTTATAGTAGCTGGTCGCGCCGCCGGATAGGAGCCCGTACATATACCAGGTATCTCCCACCTTGAGCGTTCCGCCACGCTGGGCGTAAATCGGATTCCCGTCCGTATCCTTCCAGAACACGTCATTCTGGATTATCCGGCCTTCCGCAAAGGAACTCCCAAGGAAAATCACCGCGATACTTGCGGCCATGATTTGATACTTCAATTTTTTCAACATAAAGCGTCCACCTCTGGTTACTGAAAGGAATTTTGGTTCCCGGATGGGTGACCATCACGGCAGCCTCAGCAGGAAGCTGTCCCCCAATAGGACGCCATCCGGCGGATGTCCAATCTTAAAGGTACCGTCTCCACGCGAAGTGCGTGAATCTTGACCCCGATCAATCGATTCCCGCATGCATTTCCTCTCACGCAAGGCTTCATGGACACTTTGACGGAAGTTAACGTCGATCGGCCGTTGTTGCAGGCGCCGGGCCGAGGTAGAATTCGGCGGGGATCAGGTGCAATTCCTCAAATTGCTTAGGAAAAATAGACCCCTTCACTGTTTACAGGCGTAAACAGTAGTTTAGTAAACACAAATATTTTAAGGCCAATTAGACCTAAAACAATTGGAGCAGAGAAAGCATATTAACACGTGATAACAAATTACGTGCGGAATCATACTGACTGGATTAGGTTTAGTAAGCGAATTCATAAAAGGCGACAAACGTAAACGATGTTTACCAGCACTACCGTTTGATGGCCCGTGCGACATTAAGCAATCGGTGCGGCTAAGGCTTGGGAACAGGCCGCATCAATTGGCCTGCGGACTGTCCCAGAGTCGTCACGGTCAGAGTAACCGCCCGTCATGACCAGAGGCGGAGGACCGTTATCCGGCTCCGGGTTTGAATTTTGCCAGGAATAATCCAGTCAGGCCGTCGAGGGATATCCGGTCGCCGGCCTTTGCAGCAATCGCGGTTTTAACATGGCGGCCCGAGAGCGTATAAAAATCGATCCTCGTTCCCTTCGGAATATCCCCTATTACCGTAAGGCCCATCCGGTCCGCCATGATAAAGCGACTTTCATGGAAACCGGGTCGGCCCGGGTTATGCGTCGCCGAAGTTTTCGAATCGATCAATTTGAAAAAAAGCCCGGCGTACTGGATCCCGAAGGAGTTTTGCGAAGCGGAAGTGAAATGGGTTTTATCGGAATTCGCAACCAGGCCCGTTGAGTTCGCTACCGCATAATGTGGAAGAACGGTTTTGAGATTATTGATCGAAGTGTTGATGGCTTCCCAACGGGGATAGGAACTGTTACTTACCAGGTACCGCCCCAGTTCCCCCGCGACAATGGGCATATCAGGCAAATTGAGATCGGTCCTTATCTTATTGAAAAGCTTTTCCAACTTGCCTTGATAGGTTGAATAGAGTGCGGCTGTGGCGTCGGACTCGCCTTGGTGCCAGATCATCCCGATAATGGGACCGCTTTTGGCGGCCCTTTTGGCGCGATTGATCAGGTTCGAATACAGGTTGAATTTACCGGTAAATCCGAAGTATTCGTTGCCGAGCCAATTGTCGACCGTCGTCCCGCCGGCGGCGCATGGCACGAGCGCGATGGTGTCGGTTGTTTTAAGCAGCGCCGAAAGCTCATGCGCGAAAGCGATGCCCATGCCTACGCCCGCTTCGGCTTTGTCCCAGTGGAGCGGATGTTTCGCGCGTACCCAGACGGAATCCTTGTTCAACGAAACTATGTTTATATACGTAACCGTATCCTCAGGAATCCTGATCGTGCCCCTTCCGGCCATGTTCGACTGGCCGGCCAGCAATACAATGTTCATTTTCGCAGAAGCGCTTCCGGCAAAAACCGGTAAAAGCAATAGAACGGCTCTTGTAAAAATGCGGTTATAAAAAGCATGCATGCTACCTGGTAACAAACCTATTCCCCTTTGCTTCATTCATTTCCAACGCGCGGAATACCCGTTCAGCGACGGCGCTTGACCTGATCGCCGAATTTCTTAACGGACCCTCAGCACGTAGGCGCCCGCGGAGATCGGCGGGCCCGGGCGCGGCCGGGATCCGTCCAGCGAAAACAGGTGCGCGGAACCGGAATACAGGTGCGTGGAACCGGGTAATCCGACTGCCAGGATTTTCATGCCGATGAAATAACGCGGTTCCGGGAAGGCCGCCTGGGCCCTGGATAGCTGCGGGTAAATGATGGCCGTGGGCCCCGCCTTCAAGGCCCGGTAGATGACAGCCGCGATGGTATCATGCCCGATAGGTTCGGGATGCACTCCGTCCCGCGCCCAGGAGGGAGTGACGGTATATTCATACGGCTTTCCCATCAGCAGGGGGGCAAAGAGATCGATTGTGGGAAGGCCCTTTTCTTTGCCGACCTGGTCGATGGCGGGGCCCACCGAATCCCGGATGGTTAAGCCGTTGATGCCGTTTCCCTCGATGTTGTTTTCGAAGCCCCAACCCGGAACGGAAGGATTGACCGCGGAATTGTTGGTGGCGTACCACGCGGGCATGGGCTTCACCAGCCAAATCTGGGGTTTGGGGGAAATGGTGGAAAAGGTGTCGATCATGGCCTTGTAATCCGCCATGTACCGCGCGCGGTTCCATTGGGTGGCCTTGGAATCGTTCGTCCCCAGGCAGATGGTGATGATAGCGGGCTTGAAGGTGAAGACGTCCTTGAACGCCGAAGAGTTCCAATACGGCTGGCGGCCCGCCTTCTGCATACAGGTGCCGGATACCCCTTCGCTCTTCACCCTATAGCCCGATCCCAGCAGGGCGCCCAACTTGCCCGGATACAATGCGGCGGTGATGCTGTTGCCGACGCAGGCGACCTTAATCTGGGCCTGGGCTCCCATCGCCGCGAGGGCGCAGGCCAGCGTGATGCGGATTGGGATAGAATGTCTGGCTTTCATCGGCAACCCTTCCAGCTGAAATTCTCTTTGCGATCGGATTCATAATAATAACTCCGACTCCGGCTCTTCGCCCCCAAACCCATCAAGGCTACGACAGCAGGCCCAGGTACTTCCTGCCCCAGGGAATTGAACTCTTCACGGGTCCTCTTGCCTGGCTTGAATCGTCCTTGCCGAACGGGCGGATACTTGAGGCCGGTGGGTGTAGTGGTCGTATCCAGCTTGAGCGCGTCCCGGATTTCATTTAGCCTCTTGACGAAGGCATCGGGTATCTGTCCCGTCTGGTCGGGAGGAACGTTCAAGAGGAGATTGCCGTTCAGCGCCCGGACACTGTTGTAAATCCCCGTCACCGTTGCCACGGGCTTTGCCGCGGTACCCGGTGTCCAGAACCAACTTCCGGCCATGGAAACGCAATGCTCATAGCCCAAATCGTAGGTTTTTCCCTGGTAGGTCTGCTGCCCTTGGAAGGAAGTGGTCTTCTGGAAATCGGAAGCCTTGGGTTCAGTGCACAATTGCGCTCGCGCCTGTCCCGGCCAAGCCACGCAGGCGAGGACTGCCACCCATGGAAGATGGAAAAACCTCTTCCGGTTTCCACGCGAAGTGCGTGAAACCTGACCCCGTTCAATCGCTGCTCGCATGCATTTCCACTCGCGCAAAGTTCCTGGATACTTTGCCGGAAGTTAGCGTCGATCGGCCGTTGTTGCAGGCGCCGGACCGAGGTGGAATTCGGCGGGAATCAGATGCAATTCCTCGAATCGCATCGGAAAAATGGGCCCCTTCGCTGTTTACAAGCGTAAACGGAAGTTTAGTAGATAATGCCGTTTTAATAGCCAGTGCGAAGTCAATAAATCTGCGGGAAGCAAGCGTATAAACACGCTATATAAATAATATGCGGAATTATACTGGCTGGATTACGTTTAGCAATACCACACAGAAATGGCGCATAAAAAACCATGCGAGTGAGTAAAACCAAACCTTTTTCCCTGGATCTCGCCATGAAACGGATGCTTGCCTTCGGACTAATCGCTGCTCTCGGATCCGACCTGAACGCGCAAACCATCAACGTGCGCGGCAAGGTTTCCAATGGCGCCGGGCAGCCGGTGGCCAATGCGGTGGTGGAGTTGTTGCAGCAAGGCCTGAGGGACACGACGGGATCGGATGGGGCGTACTCCCTCATCAGGCCCAGCGTGCCGATACGAACCGGTTCAGCGGTGATTTCGGAAGGCATGAGGCTGGACCGAAACCACTTGGAATTCACCGTGGGTAAACCCTCTCAAGTGAAGATTGAGGTTTTTGACGTGAGCGGCAATCTTAGGAAAAAGGAGTCGCTCTCGAATGCGCAACCCGGCGTCTATCATGCGAATCTCGCGAACCTCCCTTATTCCAATCGGATGCTGATGGTCCGGGCCTCGATAGGTCCGCTCGTCCAGTCCTTTCGTTACCTTCCCTCGCGGGAGGATGCCTCCGAGGAAGTTTTCAGGATCGCAAGTCCCACCATGCCCGACGGGATGCTGGCCAAAATCGCGGCCGCGGTCGACTCTCTCCAGGTCTCCGCCATCGGTTATGCCCCGAAAAAGATCGGTCTCGCTTCGCTCGATACGACGGTAAACGTAACCCTGACCGACGCTACTGCCGTGTACAATCCCTGCCCGACCAACGGCACTCCCTGCAAGATCCTGCCGTTCGGCGATTCGATCACGGAAGGGGTCGCGTCAACGGACGGCGCCGGCTACCGTTCGCAGCTTTTCAAGTTGATCGTCGCGGCCAACCAGAAGGTCACCTTCGTCGGGTCGCAGTCCAAGGGACCGACGACCTTTCCAGCACATTGGGATCCTAAGCTTAGAATTCCACGTGGACAAGTTGT
>JADMIO011429272.1_pt1 | contig 39352 bp, 48 predicted proteins | sample 8958161 | NCBI WGS metagenome assembly JADMIO01 (sample SAMN16585339, study PRJNA669376) | soil metagenome | isolation source: Crop rotation soil | place: USA: Cullars Rotation, Alabama | collected 2011 | reverse complement strand
CGGCTCATCGGGCCGCCCCGGCACCGCCGGCGTTGTTGCAGTTTCGTCACTTCGGCGTGACACGCTCGTTTCGGGTCGCCCTCTACGTTGCTGGTGATGGCAACCACCCGAGGAGGACGCGATGTTCACCGAGCTGAAAGAGGAGCTGCTGGAGCTCCGGGTCACCGAGAAGGGCTACCGCAACGCCCTGTACGCGAGCAACACTCCCGGCGGGAGTTCGAGCAGCACCGGGTCGTCGTCGAGCCTGACCTGCTGCAAGCTCTCCTGGAATTAGCGAGGACCGGCGTGAGGTACGGGATTTGATACCCCTCCCGTCGCTCCCGTACCTCCCGCCGTGGTACCGGATCGTCTGCGAGCCGGGCAAGGTCGTGCTCGAGCACGGGCAGCGCATCGTCTGCCTCGAGGGCGGAGCGGCCGACCGGCTCGTGCCGGTACTGCTGCCGCTTCTCGACGGCCTGCGAACGGTCGACGAGATCGTGGCGGCGCTCGGCGAGCCGGTGCGCCCGGCCGTCGAGCACGCGCTGCGCGAGTTGTCGGAGCACGGCCTGCTCGAGTCGGGCCCGCCGGTAGCGCCGGATGCCGCGTTGCCGGTGCGCGGGGCGGCGGAGCTGCTTGCATCGCTCCGGCCAGGTCTGCCCGTCGCCGAGTTTGCCGCGGCAGTCGAGGCCGCCACGGTCGCGATCGCCGGCAGGGGCCGCGGCGGCCTGGAGGCAGCTCGGCTGCTCCGTGCGAGCGGTGTCTCGGTCGAGTGGAGGGACGACCTCGAAGGCGTCGACCTCGCGCTATGCGCACCGAGCCCCGACGAACTCCCCGCGCTGAGCGAATGGAATGCACGAGCGCTCGCGAACCGACAGCCGTGGCTGCAGATCCTGCCGTTCGACGGGCGGTACGCCGCGGTGGGACCGCTGTGTCTCCCGGGCGACACGTGCTGCTACGAGTGCTTCCGGCTCCGACGGTTCGCGAACCTCGGCGCGGCCGACGAGCTCGCGCTGCTCGAGCGCACGCCCGCCGCATATCCGTCCGCGCCGGCGCTCGACGCGATCGCCGGCGGGCTCTCGGCGGAGCTGGCGCTGCAGTGGCTCGTCCTGTGTGACCACTTCGCACCGGCGGCGTTCTATGCGCTCGAGCCGCTGCCGACGCTCCGTCTGACCGTCCACCACGTCCATCGCGTCCCTCGGTGCTCCGCGTGCTCCGGGCTCGAGGAGGTCGCCGCACCGTTGCCCTGGTTCAAGGAGGTGCCGCTTGCCGCCGGTTGAGCTCCGTCCAGCCAAGCCGACTCCGGTGGCCCAGGTGCTGCCGCGGCTTCGCACGTTCGTCTCACCGGTGACGGGTGTCGTACGCAGCGTCTCGGAAACGCTCGCCGCGCCCGACGAGTCGCGCCTGATCAGCATCGGGTGCGAGCTTGCAGACGGCCGGCTGACGATCGGGTCGACGCTCGACTCGTATACGGGCAGCGAGCACTGGTCGCGCGACGCCGCCGAGGCCGCAGCGATCGGGGAAGCTCTCGAGCGCTACTCGGGCTCGTATGTCCCCGAGGAGCGGATCGTCGTCGCGTCGGCCGACGAGCTCGGCGCCGACGCGGTCGAGCCCGGGCGATTTGCGCTCTTTTCCGAGGACCAGTACAGCCGCGGCGGTTTCCCGTTCCGTCCGTTCCGGCGAGACACGGTCGTCGGCTGGGTCGAAGGTTTCTCGGTTCCCGACGGACGACGAGCGTTCCTCCCTGCGCAGCTCGTGTTCATGCCGTGGGAGCGCCGCGCGCCGCGGGAGGTCAGGATCGGGCACGCGACGAGTAGCGGGCTCGCGTGCGCCGCGACACTGGAGGAAGCGATCCTTGTCGGCCTGCTGGAGCTCGTCGAGCGTGACGCGTTCATGCTTGTCTGGCACAACCGGCTGTCGCTCCCCCTCCTCGACTGGAGCGCCGATGCGGCGATCGCCCGGCTCGACGAGCGGTACTTCGCGCGATCGCGCCTTCGCTACTCCGCGGTCGACCTGAGCGTCTTCTTCGACGTGCCGACCGTGCTCGGGGTCGTCCACGGCGCCCCCGGGGCGCTCGGAGCGCTCGGCGTCGGCGCAGCCAGCGCGGCACGGATCGAGGTCGCCTGGCGCAAAGCTCTTTCCGAGGCCTTCTCGGTTCAACGTTGGGTCCGCGATCGTTCGCTCGAGGAGCCCGAGCGCCTCGGCCGGCCCGCGGCCGCTATCGACACCTTCGACGACCATACGCTCCATTACGCCGACGAAGAGCGGGCCGAGCGCGCGGCCTTCCTCGACGCGTCGCCCGAGCGGCGCGACGCGCGAGCGGTCCCGTCGCTGGAAGGCGAGGACGTCCTCGGCGAGATCGAAGCCGTCTGCCGGCGCCTGGATGACCGTGGAGCCTCCGCCTACGCGGTCGACGTGGCGAGTCCAGACGTTGCCGCTGCCGGCCTCCGCGTCGTCCACGCGGTCGCGCCAGAGCTGTGCCAGCTCGACGTCGTCGAAGGCGCCCGGTTTCTCGGCGGTCGGCGCATGTACCACGCCGCGTTCCAGGCGGGCATCGTCGCCCAGCCGTTGCGTCCCGCCGACCTCAATCCAGACCCGCATCCCTTCCCGTGACCGAGCCAGCGGCAGCGCCGAGACAGACCGCCCGCTGGCTCGAACTCGTCTACGGCGCGCGCCCGGATCCGTTCGACCCGGCGGAGTGCTACCACGAAGCCTCGAAGGTTTCTCCGGCCCAGATCGGCCGGCAGGTCGCGGGCGCCGCGCGGCTCGAGGCGACCCCCGACCTGCAGCTCAGCATGACGCGAGCCGTCCGGCGGCTTCCGTTGCCCACGCAAGAGCTGCCGCCGATCCGGCGCCCGGGGATGGCGCTGTGGGACGCGATCGCGCAGCGCCGTTCGTGCCGGAGCTTCGCCGACGAGCCGATCGCGGCCCGCGACCTGGCGGCTCTGCTCCACGCCGCCTACGGCGTCACCCACGCGCTGGGCTCCGAAGACCGCAGCAGCGCGCTTCCGCTTCGCGCTGTCCCCTCCGGCGGCGCGCTCTACCCGCTCGAGCTGTACGTCGCCGCGCTTCGCATCGATGGTGTCGGCGGGCTGCTTCACTTCGACCCCCTGCGGGGACTGCTCGCGGTCGTCCGTGACTCCTTGAGCGGAGCAGATGTCGCGCGGGTCTCGACGTATCCGGAGATCGTCGCGGGCGCGGCCGCCGTGCTCTTCGTCGCCGGGGTCTTCGGACGGACGCGCTTCAAGTACGGCGTGCGTGGCTACCGGTTCGCGCTGCTCGAGGCGGGTCACGTCGGTCAGAACGTCGTCCTGACCGCGACGGCGCTCGGTCTCGGAGCCGTGCCGCTCGGCGGGTACTACGACCGCCTCACCGACGAGCTGCTCGGCCTCGACGGCGTCAACGAGTCGACGCTCTACTCGATCGCAGTGGGAGCTTTGCCGCGTGACTGAGCTCGCAGTCGGCGTCGGGGGCGGGTCGGCGCTGTTCCTGGTGCTCGCCGGGGGCCGGGTTCCGAGCCGGGTCCCTCGGGTGGCGCCGCGAGCCCTGGCCCTTCGCTGGGCGTGGCTGGCCGGCCGGGCTGCCGGCGAGGAGCTGGTCTGGCGCTGGCTCGTGTTCTCGGCTCTCGCGGTGGCCCTCGGCGTGGTTGCGGCGCTGATCGTTTCGTCCATCGGGTTCGGCGCGTGGCACTCGCCGCAGCTCGAGCGGCGCTCGGCCGTGCATGTCGTCACGGGTGCGGGATTCGGCGGCGCGTTCCTGCTCGCAGGGCTCGGCGGGGCCGTCGTTGCGCACGTGACGTACAACGTGCTCGTCGACTGGGCGGTGCAGTCGGAACGCGGTACGACTCCGGCAGGCGGCGCCGCATGATCGCCGCCAGGCTCCATGGAGTCTCGAAGCGATTCGGCGAAACGGTCGCCCTCGAGGACGTCGATCTCTCGATCGACGCAGGCGAGATCGTCGCGCTGCTCGGCCCGAACGGGGCGGGGAAGACGACCGCGCTCTCGATCCTCCTCGGGCTGCGGCGGCCCGACGCGGGCAGGGCGGAGATCTTCGGGCTCGACCCGAGGGCGACCACAGCTCGGCTTGCGATCGGGGTGACGCCGCAGGAATCGGGATTCCCGCCCACACTCCGCGTGCGCGAGATCGTCGACCTCGTCCGCGCCCACTTCCCGTTTCCGGCGGAGACGGCCGACCTGCTCGAGCGGTTCGGGCTCGCGGACGTGGCCCGCCGTCAAGCAGGCGGGCTGTCGGGGGGAGCGCGCCGCAGGCTCGCCGTCGCGTTGGCGTTCGCGGGCGAGCCGGCCGCGATCTTCCTCGACGAGCCGACCGCCGGTCTCGACGTCGAGGCTCGGCGCGCCGTTTGGGCGGAGATCGACCGGTACTGCGCGGACGGAGGAACCGTGCTCCTCACCACCCACCACCTCGACGAGGCCGAGCGCCTCGCACACCGGATCGTCGTCCTCGCCCAAGGCCGCATCGTCGCCGAAGGCAGTCCCGCTGCTGTCGCCGACCAGGCGCGAGCTTCGGGGCTCGAGGACGCGTTCATCTCGCTGACCAGGGTGCCCGCGTGAGGCTCGTCCTTTTGCATACGCGGGCCGCCACGCTCGAGCTCCTGCGCTACCCGACGTTCAGCATCCCGACGTTGGCGTTCCCGGCCCTGTTCTTCCTCCTGTTCGTCGCTCCGCGGCCGGACGCCGATGCTGATCCGACCTTGCTCCTGGCGTCCTTCGCGGGCTTTGCCGTGCTCGGCGTCTCGTTCTTCCAGTTCGGGGTCGGGATCGCGGCCGAACGGGAGTCGCCGTGGGAACGCTTCGTGCGGACGCTCCCGGTGCGGCTGCGAGTCCGTTTTGCAGCACGCGTGCTCTCGGCGGCGCTCTTCGGCCTCGGCTCCGCAGCACTCGTCGCAGTCACTGCCGTGCTGACGACCGACGCCGGCCTGTCGGCTGCCCGCTGGGCAGCTCTTGCCGCTGCGCTGGCGCTCGGTGCCGTGCCGTTTGCCCTACTCGGGATCGCGCTCGGCTACTGGGCGTCGCCGCGCAGCGCGCTGCCGACTGCGAACGTGCTCTATCTCGTGCTCGCGTTCCTCGGGGGGCTCTGGACGACGCCCCGGCATCTGCCCACAGCAGTCGACGGGGTCTCGCCGTTCGTCCCAACCCGGCAGCTCGGAAACGTCCTCTGGTCGGCGGCGGCGGGGAACCTTTGGCGCCCCGGAGAGTGGGCGCGCCTGGGCGGGTGGGCGGTCGTTTTCGCAGCGTTCGGGGCTTGGGGCTACCGCCGCGACGAAGGGAGGAGGTACCGATGACGTAGACTCCGCCCCGTGAGCCCGACCTGGGAGCTGATCTGGATGCTCGTCATCCTCAAGATCCCGGTTGTCTACCTCTGCGCTGTGGTCTGGTACGCGGTGCGCGCGAAGCCGGCGCCGCTCGAGCCGGCGCTTCGGCCCGTGTCCGCCGATCCCGACCCGAGGCCGGGGTGGAGTCACTCGCCGACCGCACGCCGGCCCCGCCGCGGGCCGCACGGGTCGCCTCGCCGCGGGTACGCCAGGGTCGCGAGGGCGAGGGCGACGACGTGAGCGCCTACGAAGCCGAACGCGCCCGCAGCGGGCTCGACACCTTCGCCGGGCTGCTGTCCGCGACGGCCATCTTCATCGGGCTCCTGGGCGCGACCAACTTCAACTACTCGATCTCGGGAACGCATCTCGAGATGCGGCCGATCCGGATCGGCGTCGCCGCAGTCGTGCTGGCGCTCGTCGCCGCCGGGATCGGCGGCCGGCACCACCGGCTCGCAGCCATCGCGGTCGCGGTCTCCGGCGCCTGCTGGATCATCGGCATGGCGGTCGCCGTGATCACCCAGCGGCCGCTGTTCTAGGGCCGCCGGCTCCGGCAGGGATCGCTTCGCTGCTACAAAACTAGGAGCAATGCCTGAAGTCGACGGCCTGAACGCCGGCTACGCGACCACGATCCTCGAGCAGTACCTCGAGAACCCCGAGTCGGTCCCGTCCGAGTGGCGCGCGCTCTTCGAGAGCGGCGACTCCGAGCTCCTCGGCGAGCTGCCGGGCCTCGCGCGGCTGCTCGAGCGGGCCGCGGGAAACGGCGCGCACCAGGGAAACGGCGGCGCAGCAGCCGTCGCGGCGCCGCCTGCGCCCGCGCCCGCAGCCACGCCCGCCCCGGCGCAGCCCGCAGCGCCGGACGAGCTGCTCCTCGGCGGCGTCGCCGCTGCAATGGCGCTCGTCAAGGCCCATCGCATGCACGGCCACCTTGCCGCGCACCTCGATCCGCTCGGCTCCGAGCCCGTCGGCGACCCGGCGCTCGACCCGGAGCGCCTCGTCCCGAAGCTGACGCCCGAGCTCCAGGCCCAGATCCCCGCGAGCCTGCTTCGCCTGTACGTCCCCGCCGAGACGCTCGCCGACGCGCTTCCGCGCCTGCGCGAGACCTACTGCGGGACGATCGCCTACGAGATCGAGCACATCTCCGACCACGAGCTCCGTGTCTGGCTGCGCAAGGCGATCGAGTCGTGGAAGTACCGCCAGCCGTTGACGCCCGACGAGAAGAAGGCGCTGCTCGAGCGGCTCAGCGAGGTCGAAGGGATGGAGAGCTACCTCCGCCGCGCCTTCCTCGGCCAGAAGCAGTTCTCGATCGAAGGCCTCGACGTGATGGTGCCGATGCTCGACGAGGCGATCGCCCTGTCCGCCGAGGCCGGCGCCCACGAGGTCGTGATCGGCATGGCCCACCGCGGCCGCCTGGCCGTCCTCGCGCACACGCTCGGCCAGCCCTACGAGGTGATCCTCCGCGAGTTCGAGGGCGAGCGCTCGATCGAAGCCGTCGTCTCGACCCCCGAGGGCGGCTCGGGCGACGTCAAGTACCACCTCGGCGCCGAAGGCATCCGCAAGACCGCCTCCGGCGAGATCGCAGTCGCGCTCGCCGCGAACCCCAGCCACCTCGAGGCGGTCAACCCGGTCGTCGAGGGCCGCGCCCGCGCCGAGCAGACCGACCGCTCCACCCGCGCCGGAGTGCACGACCCCGGGGTCGCGCTGCCGATCCTGATCCACGGCGACGCCGCCTTCGCCGGACAGGGAGTCGTCGCCGAGACGCTGAACCTCGAGGGCCTCGGCGGCTACACGACCGGGGGCACGCTCCACCTGATCGCGAACAACCAGATCGGCTACACGACCGACCCGGCGGAGGGCCGGTCGACGCGTTACTCGAGCGACCTGGCGAAGGGCTTCGACTGCCCGATCATCCACGTCAACGCCGACGACCCCGAGGCGGCGATCTCCGCCATTCGGCTCGCCCTCGCGTTCCGGCGCCGATTCGGCCACGACGTCGTTGTCGACCTCGTCGGCTACCGCCGTTTCGGCCACAACGAGCAGGACGAGCCCGCGTACACGCAGCCGCTGATGGCGCAGAAGATCGCGCACCACCCGACCGTCCGGCAGCAGTACGCGGAACGCCTCGCGGAGGAGGGAGCCATCCCCGCCGGCGAGTCGGAGGCGATGGAGAAGCGCGTCGAGACGAGACTGAAAGAGGCGCACGAGCACTTGAAGGCCACCTTCGGACAGCCGCAGGAGCCGGCCGAGCAGTCGCATGCCCCCGACGTCGACGAGATTCCGAACGGCCCCCTCACCGCTGTTGCCGCCGATCGGCTCCGCGACCTCGACACCGAGCTCCGTGTCGTCCCCGAGCACTTCACGATCCACCCGAAGCTGGTCAAGCAGCTCGAGCGCAGGCCGGCCGCGATCGAGGAGGGGGGTATCGACTGGGGCCACGCCGAGGCCCTTGCGTACTCGAGCCTGCTCGTCGAGGGGATCCCGATCCGGCTCACCGGCCAGGACACCGAGCGTGGCACGTTCGGCCACCGCCACCTCGTCTTCCACGACGTCAACACCGGCGAGCGCTACGCGCCGATCCAGCATTTACCGGAAGCGACTGCATCATTCGAGGTGCACAACTCGCCGCTCTCCGAATATGCGTGCGTCGGCTTTGAGTACGGCTACGCCGTCGCTGCGCCCGAGGCGCTGGTGCTCTGGGAGGCCCAGTTCGGCGACTTCGTCAACGGCGCGCAGATCATGCTCGACCAGTTCGTCACCGCCGGCCTGTCGAAGTGGCGCGAGACCTCGCGCCTCACGCTCCTGCTCCCGCACGGCCACGAGGGCAACGGCCCGGAGCACTCGAGCGCCCGCCTGGAGCGCTTCCTCCAGTCGACCGCGCAGGACAACATCCGCGTCGCGAATCCGTCGACCTCCGCGCAGTTCTTCCACTTGCTCCGCCGTCAGGCGCTCGAGCCCGTCGCGCGTCCGCTCGTCGTGATGACGCCGAAAGGGCTGCTCCGCCTGAAGGACGCGACCTGCACGCTCGCCGACCTCGCCGAGGGCTCGTTCCAGCCGGTGCTCGACGACCCGAGCGTGACCGACAAGGAGCGCGTCCGCCGGCTCGTGCTCTGCTCCGGGAAGGTCTACTACGACATCGCCGGCCACGACCTCCGCGTCACCGCCGACTCCGTTGCCGTCGCAAGGGTCGAGCAGCTCTACCCGTTCCCCATCGACGCGGCCAAGACGCTCGTCGCCCGCTACCCGAGGCTCGAAGAGGTCGTCTGGGCGCAGGAGGAGCCGCAGAACATGGGCGCCTGGCGCTCGATCCGCCATCGACTCGAGGAGGCGAAGCCTACGAACGTGCCGCTTCGCTACGTCGGCCGCCCATGGCGCGCGAGCCCGAGCGAGGGGTACCCGACGGCCCACCTGCGCGAGCAGGACCGGATCGTCCGGGAGGCGCTCGGCTAGTTCTCGAGCTTCGGCGGCCAGGGCGCGAACTGCTCGCGCACGGACGCCGGCATCCCAACATGCGTCGTCGCCGTCGCCGCCCTGGCGATGTCCACGCCGAGGTCCGCGAGCACCCGCGCCGCGGCGCCTTCGCCGTGTGCGATCAGCGCCAGCAGCAGCTGCTCGGACCGAACACGGAACTGCCGGCCGATCGACTGCGTCGCGCGAAACGCCGGACTGACGCAGGCGGCGCCGAGCTGCTGCGACCAGATCGCGCCCGTGAAGGCGTCCTCCAGCACCTCGAGCACGCGCGGCGTGAACGCGAGCGGGCCCGTCGGCGGGGTGGGGCCCACGTCGACGAGCGCGGTGATCCGCCGCTTCGCCTTCCGGTGCGTCACGCCCATCAACCGAAGCGCCTGAGCCGCCACGGACTCCTCGATCCGCAACAGGCCGAGCAGGACGTGCTCGGTCCCGATCTGCCAGTGCTTCAGCGAGCGCGCCTCGCGCTCCGCTGCGGCCAGCGCTGCGCGGGCGTGCGTCGAGAAGCGCTCGATCACTTCTTCTTGTACGCCTCCATGGCCGCACGCGCCGAGCGCACCGCCTGACCGGCGAGCTTCGGCCCGTGCTGCTTGACCTGCTGCATGACGATCTTCTTCTGGCGCGGGCTCAGGCGCCGCCACATGTCGTAGGCGGTGATCGCCATCCCGAGCGGACCTGCGCCCCGTGGAATCCTCGGCATCCCTGAAATGTTGCACAAACCGTGAAGGTTCTGTCCGTCTCGCGTCGTACTCTAAGACCGCCGGTTCCTCACAAAAGCGTTACAATCCCCCACTGCAAAGCGTGCCCCCCACGTCGGAGGAATCAATGCCAGTAGAGACACCGTCGCTGTTCAGCCAGGTCATCCAGGAGCATCTCGAGCTCAAGCGCCGCAACGCGGAGCTGGAGGGCGACATGCCCCTCACGAACTACGAGATCGACGACCCGTTCAACAACCACCCGCTCTTCAAGACCGAGGAGCAGGCCCGTCTCGAAGAGACGATGGACGGGACCGAGCCCGCAGTCGCCGTGGCCGTTGGCGCGACGTTGCCTTGGCCGGGCGAGCAGCAGCTGGAAGAGCCCACTGTTGCTCACATCGACGACAGCTTCTGGGGTCGCTCGCGCGACTTCGACTGGGGAGACTGATCCCCGCGCCGTGAGGCGCAAGGAGCTTTCAAAGGGACAGGTTCGCCTGTCCCTTTTCGTTGTAGGGCGGTAGCCGCATCGCGCCGATCGAGGCGTGGACTTGTCGTGGCCCTTGGCCGGGCGCGCTCTACCTCCGCCGCAGCGAGTCGAGCGCGTGACGGCAGGCCGCCTCGACGTCGTCGCGCTTGCCGGGGGTGGACTGGCAGTTGATCAGGTACTCCGTCGCCTGGTCGAAGAGCACGGTCATCCGGCTCTGGCCATTTGGCGGGTCGTTCAGCGAGATCACGTACTCGTAGCCAGGCATGCCGCCGTGCTCCACCGCCCGGCCGCTGACGCTCTTGCCGGCGAGCGAGCTAATCACCTTGTCGACCTCGCCCTTGTAGCGGGCGATGTTGTTCTGGTCGATCGTCACGTTGAGGGCGTAGCGCGAGACGATGATCGCGTTGACGTCGTCGAGCGCCACCCCTGCGCGCGCCGTCGGTTTCGCTCCCGCCTGCTGGGCGAACTTCACGTTCGTGATCGGCTTGAACTTCGCAGGGTGCTTGAAGGTGATCCCGATGGAGGCGACGTCGAATGTCTTGTCGTCGCCGCCGCCGCCGCCGCCACAGCCTGCCACGGTGAGGAACGCGAGCGCGGCGAGCAGGAGGACGCTGCGGCGAAGCACGGCCGCAAGCTAGCAGCAGGCTCCTCTACGCCTTGTGCAGTGTCTTCAGGGCCTGGTCGCAGGCGCCGTCGAGCTCGGCGCGCGTCTCGGGAGTCGACTGGCAGTTGAAGAAGTACTCGACCTGCTGGTCGAAGAGGACGAACAGCCTGCTGACTCCGCCCGAGGGCGAGGTGAGCGGGACACGATACTCGTAGCCGGGCAGCCCGCCGTACTCGACGCGGCGACCGGCGACGGCGCGGCCCGCAAGGCTCTTGATCACGCCGTCGACCTCCCACTTGACCGCATCGACGTTCTTGTCGGTGACCGGCCGGCGCAGGTCGTAGCGGTTGACCAGGATCACGTTGGCCTTGTTGATCCCGACCCCGGCTCGGCCGGTGTCCGCCGCGCCGGCGGTGCCGCCGAACATGAGGTCGTCGGCCTCCTTGAGCGTGCCCGGGTAGGTGAACGTGATGTCGAATCCCTGGCGTTGGAACTCGGCGTCGCCCGACCCCGGCGAGCGCGAGACCGCCGACTGGCCGCCGCAGCCGGCAGCGACGAGCGTCGCGAACAGAACGCCAACGAGCAAGACCCCGTACCTCAACCTGCGGCGAATCTACGACGACGGCCACGGGTTTTCAATAGGCCCTGGTGACCCATCGGAGTCCGTCCGATCGGCTTCGCTTCAGGTTCGCATCGTCCTGCCGATGATGGGAAGCAATGAAGGCTTTCCGGGGAAGGCTGCTCCTCGCAGCGACCGTCGGCGTGCTGTTCGCCGCATTCCAGGCGGCGACCGCGATCGCGGGGCCGCGCATGGTCGTAGGCGCCGACGAGGACTCCTTCGTCTACGGGGACTCCGCGCAGCAGGCCTCGAACGCACGAATGATCGGGCTGAAGGCCGTGCGGATCACGCGCCAGTGGCACCCCGGCGAGTCGAAGGTCCCCGCCGAGTTCCAGGACACGATCTACCGGCTCGTCGGCGACGTCTCGGGGCTGCGGATCGTCGTCAGCCTGTACGGCCGGCTCGACGACACGCCGCGCACCGATCCAGCGCGGCAGCAGTTCTGCAGCTACGTCGCCGACCTCGTCACGGTCAACCCGCAGATCACGGACATCGTGATCTGGAACGACCCGAACGACCAGAGCTGGTGGGCGCCCCAGGACACCGCGGCCGCCGACTACGAGGCCCTCCTCGCGACCTGCTGGGACGCGGCGCACGCCGTCAACGCCAAGACGAACATCATTTCCGCCCTCGTCTCGAGGGCCTCGGCGGTCCCCAACGGGTTCACGATCGGATACACGCCGCCGGCGAAGTGGATCAGCGATCTCGCCGCCGCCTACAAGGCAACCGGCCGGACGAAGCCGATCTTCGACACCTTCGGCTACATCCCGAAGGCGCTCGGCTCGACCGAGCGACCGTGGACGCAGCATCCGGGCACGACGGCGTACGGGATCGGCGACTACGACGCGCTCGTCGCCCAGCTCACGACGAGCTTCCAGGGCACCGCTCAGCCTGCCCCGGGCGTCGGCGGCACGACGATCTGGTATCTCGCGCAGGGCTATCAGTCCGCCGCCGACCCAGCCCACGCGGGCCAGTACAGCGGCACTGAGACCGATCCGGCTCCGGTGCCCGTGTTCTCGCCCAACGAGGCGTCCGACACCGGCAACGGCCCGGGAGTCGACCAGCCGCTCCAGCTCGAGGACGCGATCCACCTCGCCTACTGCCAGCCGTTCGTAGGCGCGTTTTTCAACTTCCATCTCGTCGACGAGAAGGATCTCGGCGGATGGCAGTCGGGCGTGTACTACCCGGACGGCACGCCGAAGGCCGCGTACCAGGCCTTGTCCCGCACGACCGGGGAGGTGAACGCGAGCTCGATCAACTGCGCCGGGACCGGGGCCGACGGGATGCCTGCCCGAGGCGCCGCGTTCCACGCGGTCGGCGCGCCGCTGCAGATCACGAACGTGAAGGCGACCTCGCTCGCGTCCTACGGCGCGACGATCACCTGGCAGAGCTCGTCGCCGTCGACGACCCGGGTCTCGTACGGCGTCTCGGACTTCGGGGTCCCGACCGCATGGGCGCCCGTCGGCGTCACCGGCAGCGGCACGCCGACCGCGACGCTGATCGGCCTCGACGCTTCGACCACGTACCGGGTCTGGGTGCGTGCCGTCTCGGACGACGGCTGGCGCGACGTCGCGACGCTCGACATCGAGACCCCCGGCGTGATCGACAACCCCAGGGTCACCGTGGGGCGGCCGAACGGGTCGATCCTGCTCAACGGCTACCCCTGGTTCCCGATGATGCTCTACTCGGTCTGCCCGTGGGAGTACTCTGCGGCGCTCGCCGGCGGGATCAACCTCTTCGCGCTCAACCCCTGCGGGACGCTGCAGACCCAGCTGAACGCGCTCAAGGGCGCCGCCTACTCGGCCGGCGCCGCCGGTGGCAGCGGAGGCTCGGGCCCGGGTATCGTCGGCTGGTTCCACTACGACGAGCCGGACGGCGCCAACGTCTCCGCCGCGTCGCTGCCCTCTGCGCCTCCCGGCGTCGGCGGGCTCTCGTTCCTGACGCTGACGAACCACTTCTACTCCGGCGCGGCACCGCTCGACTGGGGCCGCGGGATGTACCCGTCGCTGATCGCCAAGGCGGACGTGATCGGGTTCGACCTCTACCCGCTCCAGGAGTGGTGCCGTCCGAACCGGATGGCCGACGTCTACTGGTCGCAGCGCGAGCTCGTCGAGCTCTCCGGCGACAAGCCGACCTTCCAGTGGATCGAGGCCGACGACTGGAAGTGCCCGGGCGGCGCGACCGCGGTCACGCCGGCCGTCGTCCGCGCGGAGTCGTGGATGGCGATCGCGGGCGGCGCGCATGGGCTCGGCTTCTGGCCGGCGCACTGGCCGACGGGCAGGGCGATCGCCGCCGTTGCCCGCGACGTGGCCCGCCTCGGCCCCGTCACCTACATGCCGAACCTGGCCGCAACGAGCGACCAGGGCGAGCTCCTGGTCGTCGCGCGGAACTTCGGCGGCGCGCTCTACATGATCGCGATCAACCCGACATACCACCCGATCGACGCGACGATGCACCAGGCCCTGCTCAACGGCCGGACGCTGACCGTGCTCGGCGAGAGCCGCAAGGTGCGTTCGGTGCACGACGCCTTCGGCGATAGCTTCGGCCCCCTCGCCGTCCACATCTACTACGCCGGCCCGGCGGAGTAGCTCAGCTCACGTTGCGCGTCGGCCGTTTTGCCGGTCGCGTCGACACTCGGTGGACGGAACGGTTGCCGCGGCGAACGTGTATGACGACGGCATGCTTGCGCTCGCGGCTCTCGTCCTCGCGCTCGCTTCGCCGCTTCCGGACCTCGATCAGGCGCCGCCCTTCGGAGTGCGGGTCGTTCCGAAGCAGGGCCGCCTGCTGCTGGTCTTCGGCTCGGCCGTCGACAACCGCGGCCCGGGCCCGCTGATCGTCTCCGGTCGCCGCGTCGGGAACGAGATGCGTACCTGGCAGGTTGTGGGCACGCGCCGGTACGCGCTGCCCGTCCGGCTCCGCTACGTCCGCGCGGAGACGCACCAGCACTGGCACTTCCCGAACTTCGAGCGCTACGAGCTTCGGCGCCTGAAGGGCACCCTCGTGGGCCGCGACCGGAAGACCGGGTTCTGTTTGCGCGACTCGTACGAGACGCGCCCGCTCAACCGGACGCCGGTCTGGACAGGCCAGTGCCGCCGCAACGAGCCCGCCGCGGCCGGCGTCCGCGAGGGGATCTCGCCGGGCTTCGGAGACGACTACGTCCCGCAGAAGGAGGGCCAGTCGATCGACGTCACGCGCGTTCCGCCCGGGCGGTACATGCTCATCCACATCGCGAACCCGGATCAGATCCTGCGGGAGCGCACATATCTGAACAACTCGGCCGCGGTCATGATCCGGTTGCGAGGCGCGAAGGTCACAGTGCTGCGCAGCTACGGAACCTGGCTGGGCCGGGCGGCGTAACAGCGGTAACCGAAGGAGGGTTCATGCGCAAGCTCATCGTCGCGCTGGGGGCCGCAGCGCTACTCGCCGCTCCGGCAGCGCTCGCCAAGGAGCGGAACATCAGCATGATCGTGCCGACGTCCTCGAAGGCCGGGAAGGCCGTCATGGCGACGATCTCCGTGAAGATGGACGGCCACTACACGCCGGGCAAGACGCCGGTCATCCGGATCATAAGCTCCGCAGGCAAGGTCGTGACCATCCGGTCGCTGCCCACGGCAAATGCCGGGATCTATCGGGCGCGGCTGATGTTCCCGGCTGCGGGCGTCTGGCGGGTGCTCGTCGTCGACCGCGAGACCGGCAGGTCGTACGAGTTCCACAGGGTGCGGGCGACCTAGGAGTCGCCCGCACGTTCGACGGCGACGGCGCCCGCCTTCGGCTCGGGCTGCACGAACGAGAGCCCCATGCCCCAGAGCTTGAGCTTCGTCGTCCGGCCGCGGATCGCGAGCTCGTCGATGTAGTTCAGCTTCGCCTTCGGCTCGTCGGAGAGGAGGAGGTACGTCGACTCGGCGACGTGCAGCTGGTACGGCGTCTCCTTCGTCAACGTCTCGATGCGCGACGCGGTGTTGATCGTGTCACCGATCACGGTGTACGCGAGCCGCTGGGCCGAGCCGATGTTGCCCGACATGAACGGGCCGCTGTTCAGGCCGATGCCCATGTCGATTCCCCCGTGCAGTCCCTGCTCGACGAGCCACTGGTTCCACCGTGGCAGGCAGCGCTCGAGCATGGCCTCGGCCGCCGCGAACGCCCGCTCCGCGTGGTCGGCCTGTTCGATCGGCGCTCCGAAGACCGCCATGATCCCGTCGCCGGTGTAGGACACGAGCGTGCCGCCCTCCTCGAGCACCGCGCCGACGATCTCCTCGAGATGCTGGTTGATCATCTCGATCACCTGCGGAGCGGGGAGGTGCTCCGAGGCGCTCGTGAACCCGCGCAGGTCCGTGAACATGACCGTGCCGTAGACCTCCTCGCTGCGGAGGCGGAGGTCCGAGTCGGTGCGCTTGAGGACGTCCTTGACGACCGCCTCGGGAACGTAGCGGGAGAACACGCCGCGTACCGTCTCGCGTTCGAACGCCGTGAGAACGATGTGCACGCCGAGCGTGCCGGTCGTCGACAGCGCCAGCGCGGCGAGCGGGTAGACGAAGCTGAGGATCCAACCGTGGTCGAACGAGAGCTGCGCTGCCACCGCAAAGCCGACGGCCGCGAGGGCCGCGCTCGTCATCGAGATCCAGACCTTGTTGCCCATCGAGACGGCGGGCACGAGCAGCGCAAGCAGGATGATCAGGAACACCGCGAGCGCGCCCGGGATGCTGCGCAACGGCAGGCCGCGGAGCACGGTCGCGATCGCGTTCGCCTGGATCTCGCCACCCGGCATCAGGTTGTCGACGGGTGTCTGGTGGACGTCGTGGAGTGACGGTGCCGCTGGGCCGATCACGACGATCTTTCCGGCGAAGGCCGAGGACGGGACTCGTGGAGGCACCGAGTCCTTCTGGGTGTATTTCCTAAAAAGCGTCACTGGGAGTACCCGCGAGTACGAGTAACGCGTGAACGAGCCTCCCGGGCCTGCGTAGTCGATCCAGGCGCCGCCGCTTCCGAATGGCCCCTGCTTCAGTGGCCTGCCGGTGGCCTGTTCTACCGTCACGACCGCCAGGGTCTTCAGGCCGTTGACCTCGTACTTCACCTTTCTGATCACGCCGGCCGAGTCCGAGGGGAAGAGCCCGCTCGCAGGTGACGCACCGATCTCCTTCAGAGTCTCGTTGCCGCCGAAGATGCGCGTCGCGCCGTTGGGCAGCGTCTCGGTCGTCGCGAGCACGACGTGGCTCGCCCGCGCGTTCGCGACCGCGTCAAGGAGCGCTCCATCGTCGACGCTGTTCGTCTCTTCGGTGAACTGGATGTCGACGGCGATTGCGCGCGGATGGCCCGCGGCTACGCGTCGGATTACACCCGCTTGGAGGCGGCGTGGAACGGCCGGGAAGATCGCTCCCTTCGAGATCTCGTCCGTTGTCACGTCGTCGATCGCCACGAACACGACGTCCGACGGCGGCGTGCGGTCGCCGCGGATCGAGAACCGGGCGTCGATCGACTGCCGCTCGAGCGGATCCATCACGCCGAATCCCCAGAGCACGAGGATGAGCGCCGCGCTGCCCAGCGCGACGAGCAGGAAGAGGACTGCTCGGATGCGATGGAGACGTGAGCTCTGCATCAGCGCGACCCCGCCGCCCCCTGTGAAACGATCCGCTCGTGGAGCGCTTCGAAGTCCCCGACCCGCATGAGTTGCCCGAGCGGCTGCCGCCGGGCCGCACCGAGCCGGCGAACACGCAGGAGCTCTCGCCGCAGATCGACTTCCTCTACCGGGCGGTCGACAGCATCCAGCAGTCCGTGCAGTTCGCGGACGCGAAGGCCGGCGGCGTCGTCCTGATCCTCAGCATCGGGATCCTCGACCTGTTCAAGAACCTGCGCGCGTTCCTGGACGCCCGCGACCTCTCCGCCGGCTACGGCTGGACGGCGACGATGTCGGCGCTGATCGCGACGGTGTTCGCCGTCCTGACGATCATCCAGATCGCCCGCGCCCTCTTCCCGCGCACGCGGGCGGGTCTGGGCTCGCTCTTCTTCTTCGGCGTGATTGCCGGCTACAAGACCCCGCAGGAGTACGAGGACGCCGTCTGGCGCGCGTCCGAGCGCGAGCTCGTCCGCTCGATGGCGACGACCGTCTGGAATCTCTCCGGCATCGCCGGCGAGAAGTACAAGCACCTCAGGCGCGCCTACGCCTTCGCGCTGCTGTTCGCGATCTTCTGGGCGATCGCCCGCCTGGGCAACTCGCTCGCGCATTAGCGCAGCCTACGGCGCGGGCGTGAAGAAGCTGTTGCCTGCGCTGACGGAGTGCAGCACGTTGCGCACGAGATCGAGAACGTCGACGACGCCGACCTTGACGATCACCGTCGTTCCGTCGCAGTAGTCGATCGTCTCCCACTGCGTGCCTCGTACCGTCGCCGAGGCGTACTTGCCCTTGGTCCGGAACGAGCCCTTGGCGTTGCCCCACAGGTGCCGGATCACCTTGTGCTTGGGCTTCGCGCCGACTCCGGACGTGGTCCGGGCACCGCAGGCGTCGAGGGGCGCCGTGAGGACGAGCAGCGCGAGCGGCTTCTGCTTGCCGTTCACGGTCACGGAGACCTGCTGTAGCTGGAACTGCCCTTCGAAGAAGAACCCGGTCGACCCGTCGTGCGTGGTGAGCCGGACGCGTCCGTTGGTCGTGTCGAGGATGCTGCCGAGCGGGATCACGCGGAAATTCGTCAGCGGGACGAAGTTGCCGTTGACCTTGATCAGCACCGTTCCGAACGGCTGGACGTTCGCTCGGCCGGGCGGTGGCAGCGGCGGCACCTGGATGCGGAGGACGCCGTCGAAGGTCTGGCTGTGCCCATCGGGGTCGACGACCTCGACCGAGACCTGGATGTCGCCCGGGTTTGGGAACACGTGGTTCCCTTGGACGACGCAGACCTCGCCGGTCGCGGTCGTGTGCTTGACCAGGACCTTCGTGGTGGTGCCGTCGCCCCAGTTGATCGTGGCCGCGTAGTCACCGACCGCGTCGAAGTACTCCTGCGACCCGAGCAAACTCGCGAGCAGCTGCTCGTCGGTCGCGCCGGCGCCGAACTGCTGGAGGAAGAAGTTGAGCTCGACGGCGGTGGGTGCGCGCCCGAGGAAGCTCTGGAACCAGGAGTTGATCAGCAGGGTGCGCGCCTCGATGCTCTTCAGGATCTGCAGCGCGACCTGGTTGCGCGTCGCCCCGGCCCCGAAGGCCGCATCCCACTGGCGCGCCTCGGCGTCCGTCGGCGTGCGGCCGAGGATGTCCCGGTAGAGGGCTTCGACGAACCCGGCATTCGTGCCGCCGCCGCGCGAGTTGTAGTACTCGTCCGACCCGAGGATTCCCGCCTCCACGTCCTCGTCGGTCGCTCCGAGGAGCATGCCGACCCAGGTCGCGATTTCGGCAGACGTCGGCGAGCGGTGGAGGAAGCGCTGGTACCAGCTCTGCACGAGGAGCGTCCGATATTCGACGCTCTGCAGCAGGAGGAGGGCGACATCCTCGCGGGACGACCCGCCTTTCAGCCGGTCGCCGAGCGTCGCGATTCCGGCGAGGTCGCCCTCGCCGCCGAGCACGTCGAGGTAGAGCTCGTCGATCCAGAGCTCGTCATTCGAGTAGCACTGGAAGCCCAGCGTGACGTTCGTGTTACCGCCCGCCGTGCCGTTACCGCCCGGCGGGTCGGTCGTCGGTCCGATCTCGTCGGTCGGGACGTCCTTCTGCTCGAACGCCGCCCCCGCTTGGTGGTTCTCGTCCATGACGAGGACGCAGATGCCGGTCCCGCTGCAATCACCGGTCCACCCCCGGAAGCGCGACCCCGGCGCGGCGATCGGAACGAGCACGACGACCGTGTGCTCGGCGAACGTCTCGATGCAGTCGTCCGGGCAGGAGATGCCGGTCCCGCCGACGCGGCCGTTGCCGATCACGTTGACGGTGAGGACGAACTGCAGCTTCTCGGGCTCCGGCGGTTTCTTCGGCGGGTTCTCCTTGGGTTGGCGGCAGGGCGGCTCCTCCACGCCGCCGCAACTCGGGCCGCCGGCGTGAGCGACCGGCGACGCGCACAAAAGCGCTGCACCTGCGACGGAAAGTGCCAGGAGGTACCTGAGCTTCATGACAGGCTCGGGATCTTACGGGTTACGGCCGGTGCGGAGCCGGCAACTGTGGCCAGCCGGAGGGGTCGTAGGGGCCTTTGCCGTTGCAGTTCAGCTTCGCGCGGATCGCACGCGGAATGAAGTACGTCTTCTTGAGCTGGAAGACCGAGTAGATCCCGCAGTCGCCGATGCCGCGGAACTTGTCGAGGACGGCGAGGCGGCCGGTGTGTGGGTTGAACTCCAGCGTGCCGAGGATGAACCGCTCGCGCACGAGGTTCGGCTTGCCCTTGCCGAGGTCGCGGTAGGTGTGTAGCGAGATCGGCCCGACCTTGTTCAGTCCACGGTCGACGAGGTAGAGGAGCTGGGTGCTCTGGTAGGCGCCCTGGACGCAGACGACCTGGACGAACCAGCGGACGGTCGCCGTCGGTTGCAGGACGATGCCCGAATAGGGCTCTCGCCCGCGGCGCCAGTCGCTCTCGCAGCTGGCGGGCCAGTGCAGGGTCTTGCGCCACTCGGCGCGGTCCGCAGTCGACTTCGTCCCGGGGAAGGGGCTCGCAGCCGTCGCGGTCGACGTCACGAGCCCGATCAGGAGGGCGGCGGTGAGGAGCGCACCTCGCACGCCCGGAAGTGTGCGCGACGTGCGGCTATTTCGCCACGAGCTGCTGGAACTCGGCGTTGTCACGCAGCGCAGCGAAGTCGTCGTCGTCGGCCGCGAGCTCTCTCGCCCGCGGCCACCCGTCGATCGCGTGGGCGAGGTGCGCCAACGCGTCGTCGGGCCGGCCGAGCAGCGCCTCCATGCAGGCGACGTTGTAGGTGATGCCGGGGTTGCCGGGATACTCGACGAGCGCGTCCTCGAGGATCGCGAGCGCCGTCGCGTAGTCCTTTTCGAGGTAGGGCGGGTTGAAGTCGGCCATCGTCTCATAGGGGCTGACACGGAAGGGCGCGCCGCGCTTCCCGCCGATCGCGAGCAGGATCGTCCCGTCCTCGGTCGCGACGGACGACCGCCTCGCGCCCGGGGCGCCGACGTAGACGACCGTGCCGGCAGGAGCGTGGAGCTCGTCGCCGTCGATGGTGAACGTGCAGCCGCCCTTCAGGACGACGTACAGCTCCTCGTGCTCGCCGGCGAAGGGGCCGAGCTCGTCGTGCTCGATCACGACCGTCTCGCCGGCCTTGGCCTGGTAGATGGCGTTTACGCCGAAGGCGCCGATGTCGAAATCCCGGCGCAGTGGCACGCGTCGCCGGTCGGCGTCGCCGAGGGCATGGGCCGCTGCTTCGAGATCGAGAATGCGATACGGAGCTTCCGTCGCAGCCATGGGTCTCTCCTCTCGGTCGGTGTGACGCCGGCGCGGAGCCGCTCGATGCGATCGGCGCTGAGCTCCTGATGCAGGTGGACTTCGCTGGAGTAGATCGCCGCCACCTCCCTTTACGTCGAGTATCTTGACGTCGAACGATTTCGCCGACCGTACCACGTGATTCTCTTGACGTCAAGACACTTGTGATCAAGAATCATTCGTATGGCCACTGAACGCGACCACGTCGACCGGTTCCTCGACGAGATCAAGGGCGAGCTGCCCAAAGAGCTCGATCTCGCGGTGGAGGGGATCGTCGACCGCGTCTGGGGAATCAACTCCCGAATCCGGCGCATGCTCGACGAGACGCTCGCGGAGTATGACCTGACGGCAAGCGACTGGAAGGTGCTCTGTTCGCTCCGCTGGAAGGGGAAGCCGCACCGCCGCTCGGCCGGCGAGCTCGCCCGGATCACCGACCTCTCCAGCGGGACGATGACCACGCGGCTCGACGGGCTCGAGCAGGCAGGCCTCGTGCGCCGTCTCCCAGATCCCGACGACCGCCGCGGCGTGCTCGTCGAGCTGACGAAGAAGGGCTTGAACGTCCACCGGGAGGCGGTCGGCGTTCAGGTCGAGAAAGAGGCCGTTCTCGCGCAGGCGCTCAGCGCGGCCGAGAAGGAGCAGCTGAACGACCTTCTGCGCCGCGTGCTGCTCGTGCTGGAGCAGCGGTACCCCAAGCCCTCGTAGGATCGGGTCGTGGAGTTCGTGCTCGACACGCCGGTAGTGCGGTCATTCGTCGCCGACGTCCAGGAGGCGATCGCCGATGCATCGTCGGCCGAGGACGCCTGCGAGGCGATCCGGCCGCGCTTCGCCGAGCTGCTTGCCGACCAGAGTTGGCTGCCCGACGAGTACGCCGCGCCGGTGCCCGACAGCGGCATGGGCGGCGGCATCGGCCAGTGGCTGCTGTATCGATCGGACGACGGGTCGCTCTCGCTGTTCTCACTGGTCGTGCCGTCCGGATCCGAGACGCCGATCCACGACCACCTGGCCTGGGGTCTCGTCGGGCTTTACCGCGGCACGCAGGACGAGGACATCTACGCGCAGCGAAACGGTGAGCTCGACCTCGTCGAGAGCCGTGGCCTCGTCGCCGGCGACTTCTACGCCTTGATCCCGCCGCACGACGACATCCACCGCGTGCGCACGACCTCGGCGGAGACGTCGGTCTCGATCCACCTCCTGACGAACGACACCGGTTGCGTTTGGCGACACCGCTACGACGCCGAAACCGGCGAAGCCAAGCCGTTTCGCTCGGGCTGGGTCAACGTCGACTGCGCCGACGATACATCCGCATCCCCGCCGGGCACGTAGAGCCCTGTAAGCAATCAAGGGGGTCACTTCATGGTGGGCAAGGCTTTGGCTCTGGCGTGCACCGGGGCCGCGGGCGCGGCGCTGGCGCTCAGCGCAGTGGGCAGCGCCGGCGATCGCAGCGGGAGCGTGATCGTGCTGCGCGGCACGGTCGGCCCGGGCTTCACGATCAACCTGACGAGGAATGGCCGGCGCGTGACGCGTCTCGCGCCGGGGCTCTACCGCATCATCGTCTCCGACCGCTCGAGCATCCACAACTTCAAGCTCGAGAAGTCGGGCGGCGCGTTCGAACGCCGCGCGACCACAATCGGCTTCGTCGGCGCGCGCACGATCACCGTCCGGCTGACCGCGGGCCGTTGGGAGTACTACTGCCAGCCGCACGAGTCATCGATGAAGGGCCACTTCATCGTCGGCAGCGGCCCGGCTGCACCGCAGACGACTACGACCGACGACGAAGCGGGTGACGACCACGGGGGGAACAGCGGCCGCGGCTAACGTGCCGGACGGTGGCAAGCCTGACGTATCGCGAGCGGCCGGCCGCCGGTGACCCGGCCGGCCTGCTCTTCCTCCACCACGGGCGTGGCTCCGACGAGAGCGACCTGCTCGGGCTCGCCGCGCACCTCGACCCGCAGCAGCGCTTCCACGTCGTCGCGCCGCGGGCGCCGCTGACGCTCAACGGCCCGGGCTACCACTGGTACGTCGTCCCGCGGGTCGGCTACCCGGATCCGGAGACCTTCCGGGCGGGGTATGCCGCGCTCGCGGAGCTGCACGACGAGACCTGGGCGCGAACCGGCCTCGGACCGGAGCGGTCCGTGCTCGGCGGGTTCTCGCAGGGATCGGTGATGAGCTATGCGCTCGGCCTGGGCCCAGACCGTCCGGCGCCGGCGGGGATCCTCGCGTTCTCCGGCTTCGTGCCCGTCGTCGAAGGCTGGGAGCCCGACGTGCCGCGGCCGACGCGCGTCTTCATCGCGCACGGGCGTGAGGACGCGATCATGGATGTGGGGTTCGCGCAGACCGCGCGTGACCTGCTCGAGGGCGCCGGCATGGACGTGACGTACCGCGAGGGCGCTTACGGGCACTGGATCGACCCGGCTGATCTCGCGGCCGCAGCTGCTTGGCTTGGCTGACGGCCGGCCAGTCGGCGTTGCGCCGGGTCATCCGCAGCTCCGCGGACAAAAAAGAACACCGAGCCGGTGGCGCCTTCGTCCACCTTCCCCACAAGCTTTCCGCCTGGCCCGAAGGCTTCACGTACGGCCCGTAGGAGAGGCTTCGACCTAGAAGCGCTCCGTACTCGGTGCTCGACCAACCTACGACAGTTGCCGCCCGCCCGCAAGAGCCCGTGCGATCGAGAATTCGCAAAGAGCGCGTTTTCTCTCTCGGCGACTCTCGAGGGCGCGATCGGCCGACCCGGACCAAAGAGAACACCGAGCCGGTGGCGCCTTCGTCCACCTTCCCCACAAGCTTTCCGCCTGGCCCGAAGGCTTCCGCGTACGACCCGTAGGAGAGGCTTCAACCTAGAAGCGCTCCGTACTCGGTGCTGCACCAACCTACGACACGGGCGGCCCTCGCACAAGGGGCCGCGTCGAGGAAATCCTCGCAAAGAGCGGCCCCGTCGCGGCCGTCTGCCATTGCCCACATGGCAAACGAGCAGATTTTCCGGCTGAACTTACGTCAGCTTCGACGCTCCTCGGGCATGGCGGGTATAGGCTCGAGGCTCGGGCTGGGCGCTGCGCCTCGGAGAGGAGGTGCGCGCCTGGCCCAGAAGAACCCGAGCTGGGCGGGCCGGATGACGCCTGTAGCCAACCTCTCCCGGCTGCCGGTGGGGTGAACGGCCCGCCCTGTTCCTGGTCGAGCCCCTTGCCGGGCTCAGCCGGGAAGCGCCACGGACGGTCAGACGATCGCGTCGACCAGCTCGTAGATCCCGAATGCGCTGATTCCGTAGGCACCGAGAACGGCCGCCACGAAAGCCACTAGCAGCAGGCGGTTGTTCCGAACCTGCTTCTCGCCTTTCCGCGTTTCGAACTTCCCCATCTGGCTCCCCCGAACCGACGCCGCTATCGAAGTGGGGGCTGGCCTGCCGGCGGACGCGGGCTCCGCAGAGCCTCGTCACGGACTCACGGCCAGTCCCCTTGTACTCAGCGTCGCCGGACTTGCGCGCTTGTCAACGAAAGGACGGATTGCGATCCGGCGCGGGGCGCACATCCGGAGAGTGGAAGGGGTGACGCTCGAACATGCGCCCTGAAAAAGCCCCGCTGTACCGGGGCTTTTCTTGTGGAGCGTACCGGGATCGAACCGGTGACCTTCGGCTTGCAAAGCCGACGCTCTCCCAGCTGAGCTAACGCCCCAAGCCGACCCAGTGTAGGCAAGGAATCGGTTGCTCGCGGCGAACTCCAGGGGTCGTGACCACGACGCGGCCCGCGGCGCAGCACGAGCACGAGTCGGCGTTCGGTGCGGACGCGTTCGGCCGCGGGGCCGAGCGGGTCGCACGGCTCTTCGGAACCCCTCAGTACATCGTCACGCAGACGCTCGTCGTCGTCGCGTGGATCGTCTTCAACGGGTTCGAGATCTTCGTCCACTTCGACAAGTACCCGTTCATCCTCCTCAACCTCGCGTTCTCGACGCAGGCCGCGTACGCCGCGCCGCTGATCCTGCTCGCGCAGACGCGTCAGGCAGAGCGGGACAAGATGCGCTCAGAGAGTGAGGAGAAGCACCGCGAGTACCTGGCCCAGAAAGCGCTGCATCAGCAGAGGACCGCCGAGGAGGGAATCTCGCTGCTGCAGGGGCTGATCGAGGAGAACACCCGCCTCACCACGCAGGTCCACGCGCTGACCGAGGAGATCCACCGGAAGGTGGCTCCCTAGCTCGCTCTTACGCGGCCCGCTCGAGCCGCTCTTCGGCCCGCGCGCGCTTGATGATCACGTCGCGGTCCCCCCAGCGACGCTCCGCACGGGCGGCACGCTGCTCGTCCCAGAGCTCCGCGACGCGCTGTTCGAGCTCCTGGTGCTCCTTCGCGAGCACGGCGTCGTGGCCACGCGACAGCTCGTGCATGACCTCGGCGCGGCGCTCGGTCAGCTCCTCGATTTCGATTCTGATCTGGTCAAGAGTTCTCATCGCTTCCTTCAACGTCTGGGCCGGATGCCGTATTCCTTAGCGCCGAGGGCCGACAAAAAACATCGTGATCACCACGGCGCCGGCGACGGCTGCCGCGACTGCGAGCACGACGAGCGCGGTGTTACCCATAGCCGAGCTCGTCGAGGCGCGCTTCGTCGATCCCGAAGTAGTGCGCCAGCTCGTGCAGGACGGTGACCCGGATCTCGCGGCGCAGCTCCTCCGGGTCGTCGCCGAAGTCCTCGACGAGCGGGCGCCGGTAGATCGCGATCCGCGCCGGCAAATACTCCGGCTCGTCGAACAGGCCGTAGAGGTCCGGCTCCTCCGGGTTTTGATCCTCGACCACGACCGCGACGTTCTCGAGCCCCCGTGCGAGCTCCGGCGGCAGTGAGTCGAGCGCCGCGCGGACGTGCTCCTCGAAGTTCACCGGTAGCGGCTGAACGCGCTCGTGGCCGGTGGTAACGGATCGCGGATCTTGAACAGGTGGACGGTGAGCACCCCGAACGCGAACCCGCCGACATGCGCGAAGAACGCCACGCCGCCGCCTGATCCGGGGTGGAGGAGCGCGGTGCCCCCCTGCCAGAGCTGGAAGAGGATCCAGAAGCCGAGGAACGCCCACGCGGGCACGTGGACGAAGAAATAGAAGATAATCGTCAGGACGCTCGCGGTCGGCAGCAGGACGATGTAGCCGCCGAGCACGGCGGAGATCGCGCCGGACGCGCCGAGGTTCGGCACCGCCGAGTCGCCGGGCTGGCCCCAGTGGAACGTCACGACGGTCTGCAGCGCGGTCGCCGCAAATCCGCCCAGCAAGTAGAAGACGAGGTAGCGCACGCGGCCCATGGCGTCCTCGACGTTGTTGCCGAAGATCCAGAGGAACAGCATGTTCCCGGCGATGTGCAGCCAGCTGCCGTGCATGAACATCGAGGTCAGGGCGGTGAGCGCCCAGCCCTTGTCGCCGTGGAAGCCGGCCGGGCAGCTCGAGTTCACCTCGCACGGGTGGAAGGCGAGGTCCTGCAGCGACCGGTCGAGATTGGGTAGCTGGTAGAAGAGCCAGACGGCGACGTTGATCGCGATCAGCGCGACCGTGACGGCGGGGAAGCTCCGGGTCGGGACGTTGTCTCGGAGCGGGAGCGCCACTTACTTCACGACCAGCGCGAGCAGGGCCTTCTCGGTGTGAAGGCGGTTCTCGGCCTCGTCCCACGCCGCGCACTGCGGCCCGTAGAGGACGTCGGCGGTGATCTCCTCGCCGAGGTGGGCGGGGAGGCAGTGGAGGACGATCGCGTCGGGAGCGGCGAGCGCGAGGAGCTGCGCGTCGACCTGGTACCCCTCGAAGTCGCGGCGGCGCCGGTCCGCCTCTTCCTCCTGGCCCATGCTCGTCCACGCGTCGGTGACGACGACGTTCGCCCCGCGCACCGTCTCGCGTGGGTCGCGAAGCGTGGCGAGGCCGGCGAGCTCGTAGCCTGCGGGCGACGCGGCGGCGAAGCTCATGCCGAGCTTGGCGCAGAGCTCGGCGAGCGACGCGCACACGTTGTTTCCGTCCCCGAGCCAGGCGACGCGAACACCCTCGAGACCTCCGAGCCGCTCGCGGATCGTCATCACGTCGGCGAGCGCCTGGCACGGGTGAAACTCGTCGGTCAGGCCGTTCACGACCGGGATGTACGCGTGCTCGGCGAGCTCCTCGACGGTCGCCTGCGCGAACGTGCGGATGATGATCGCGTCCAGGAAGCGCGACATCACGTAGGCCATGTCGCGGATCGGCTCGCGCTCGCCGAGCCCGACTTCGGGGCCCGTCAGGTGAACCGCGTGGCCCCCGAGCTGGTACGCAGCGAGCTCGAACGAGACTCGCGTGCGCAGTGACGGCTTCTCCAGCAGCAGCCCGAACGAGCGGCCGGGGAGGAGGGGCTCGTCGACGTAGCGCTTCCGCTCGTCCTTCAGGCGGTCGGCGAGGTCGAGGAGCGCGCGGAGCTCGTCGGCACTCCAGTCCGCGACGCGGAGAAAATCGCGTCCTTTCAGGTCGTCCATGGCGGGATACTACGGCTCAGGTTGACTTGACACAGAGGCACTAAGGTTTTATCCTGCCCATAGAGTCAATGCACCAAGGAGGAATGACCATGGCAACTCTGGTTCGCTGGGATCCTGTCCGCGAGCTCGCCGCGTGGCAGAACGACGTCGAGCGCCTGATGGGCACGTTCCTGCGTGGCGCCGGCAACGGCGCGAACGGCGACCACCGCTGGGCGCCCCCGCTCGACGTGTGGGAGACCGAGGACGAGCTCGTCTACGCCTTCGACCTGCCCGGTATCCCCGAGGAGAAGATCTCGATCGAGTTCGAGGACGGGACGCTGACCGTCGCCGCCGATCGCGAGCGGCAGCAGGACGTCTCGAAGGACCGCTTCTACCGCTTCGAGCGCCGCTACGGCAGCTTCACCCGGCAGATCGGCCTCCCTCAGGGCGTGTCCGAGAGCGACATCCGCGCCGACTACAAGGACGGCGTGCTCGAGCTCCACGTGACGAAGCCGAAGGCCCCCGAACCGCGCAAGATCCAGATCGGCAAGGGCACGATCGAGGGCAAGGCCGCCAAGCAGTAACCCCAGAGCAGGGGTCCCGGGAACAGGCGCCGCAGGGCGCCTGTTCCTTTTTACGGGGCGTCGACGTCGAGCCCGGCTTCGGCGAGCAGCTCGCGCAGCCGTTTCAGCCCGGCGAACATCCGGCTCTTGATCGTCCCGAGGGGCTGGCCGAGCTTCTCGGCGAGCTCGGACTGCGTGAAGCCGCCGTAGTAGGCGAGCTCGATCGCCTCGCGCTGCTCCGGGGGGAGCTTGCGCAGCGCCTCCTGGACGACCTGGCGCTGGGCGCGGAGCCACGCCTCCTCGTCGGTCGCCCCGCCGGTGGCGGGCTCGACGTCGTCGAGGGGATCGGCGCGACGGCGTTCCTCGCGTCGCACGAGGTCGACCGCGCGCCGGTGCACCAGCGTGAGAATCCACGTGCTCGGCTTGCCCTGCTCGGCGAGGAACGCGCCGGCCGAGCGCCAGACCGCGAGGAACGCCTCTTGCACCGCGTCCTCGGCGAGCGCGCGGTCGCGCACGATGCGCAGCGCGAGCCCGTAGGCGACGCGCCCGTAGCGGTCGTACAGCTCGCCGAGCGCGCTCTCGTCCGCGCGGGAGCAGAGCGCGAGCAGCGCTTCGTCGGACAGGTGGGCGTGCTGCCGGCGCGCCCCCGTCGTGGCGTCCGTCTGTCCCGCGATGAAATCCCTCACTTTGGGCATTGGACCCTACGCAGTCTCCGTACGGAGGATCACCGGTCCGGTCGGCCGGCGGGATCCACCGCCGGGCTCGATCGTGACCGCGACCGCCGCGCCGCGCGGAATGTGTTGCAGCTCGTTGCGCCCGGCGTGGGCGAACCCGGCCCGTATGGGCATGCCGTGGTGAACGAACCAGATCTCGTAGACCTTGCCGGGAGGCGCCGGCGGCAGCTGGAAGGAGACGTGTCGGCTATGCGTGTTGCCGGTAAGGGCGACGGCCAGTGCCGCACAGGCCGCGAGCACGGCCGCGGAAGCGAGGGGGGCGGCCCGTCGCCTCCGCAGCCGAGGGACGACCACGCGCCGGCGAAGTGCTGCGCGCGGCGGCGGCAGCTCGCCGGCGAAGGCGAGCGCGGCGACGGCGGTGCGCAGCGGCTCGAGCTCGTCCTCGCAGCGGGGGCAGAGGGTGAGGTGCCGCTCGAAATCGCGCGCCTCCTCCGGGTCGAGCGCGTCGAGCACATAGCCGGCCGCCTGGTCGTGCATCAAAAGACGTAGGGGGCGAGCTGGAGCGCGCCGAGCGCGTACCAGACCCCGAAGAGCAGGCTGAGGGCGCCGAGCGCCGGCGCAAGGCGGCCGAAGGCACGACGCGCCGGGCCGCTCGAGAGCGTCATCCCGAAGCCGGTCGAGAGCGCCGCCATCGAGATCGCGGTGCAGACGGCGAAGAGTGCGAGCGCGATCACGGCGACGCCGCGGTCGTGGATCGCCGCGAGCAGCAGCACGCCGACGCCGGCGCTGCCGCCCATGCCGTGGATCAGCCCGATCCCGTACGCCTGCAGCGGCCCGCGCGCGCGAACGGCGTGCACATGCGGATGGGGGTGGATCTGCAACTGCCCCCGGCGCCAGCGGACGAGCAGCCAGACCGCGAGGCCGATGATCAGGATCCCGACCGCCGTCTCCGCGGCCTGCTGAACGACCTCGGGGAGATACGCCTTGAAGAGCACGATCGGGAGGCCGAACGCGAACAGCGACGTCGCGTGCCCCAGGCCCCAGGAGAGGCCGAGCCGCGCGGCCAGCGTCTTCGTCCGGTCACGGCCGGAGGCGATCAGCGTCGTCACAGCGGCGAGATGGTCGGGGTCGGTCGCATGGCGCAGGCCGAGCAGGACGGCGACGCCGGCGACGGCGAGCAGCGTGGCGCCACTCGAGAGGTGTGCGATCCAGTCGTCGAGCCCGAACATCGCCTAGGTCACCTTGGGGAGGGCTCGGAGGGTCATCGCCAGCCCGAGGCCCAGGACGACGAGCGCGCTGACCGCGGGGAGGAGCTTGATCAGGCGGCCGTCGAAGTCGACGCGGTTGAAGACGCGCTTCGCGCTGACTGCGAGGATCCCGATCCCGGTCATCGCCCCGGCGAGGCCGAGGCTGAACGCGAGGATCAGGACGAGGCCGTAGCCGACGCGGTGCAGCGAGATCGCGGCGAGCAGGACGACGAGCGCCGTCGGGCACGGGACGATGCCGCCGGAGATGCCGATCCCGAGCAGTCGGCGCGCACTGAGGGCGTGGTCGTGCTCGTGGTGGTGATGGTGGCCGCCAGGCCCGTGCGAGTGGCCGTGGTGGTGCTGGTGGTCGTGCGCCGGCGCCTTCTTCCGCCACTCGCGCACGCGCCAGCGGAGGACGCTGAGCCCCACCGCGACGATCAGCAGCGCCGAGACGAGGTTCAGCCACGGGTAGAGGTCGTCCGGAACGATGAACTCGGAGAGGCTGAGCGTGATGAGACCGAGGGCGAAGACCCCGATCGTGTGCGTGATCGTCACGGTCACCCCGAGGAAGACGGCGTGGCGCGCAGTGCCGCGCGAGCCGACCAGATAGGCGGCAACGATCGACTTGCCGTGCCCCGGCGACAGCGCGTGCGCCGCTCCCCAGAACATCGCGATCAGCAGGGAGAGGAGTACGAACCCCACGCTGAGGTTGTCGTGGACGATCAGGCTCGCGAAGCCCTTGTCGGAGACCCGGTCGGGCGCCTGCAGCGCGCGGCCGCGGGTGAGCGCCGGGATCGCGTCGTTCGTGGGGGCGAGCGTGCCCGTGATCGCGGTGATGTGGAGCGGGCTCTCGAGCAGGTCCTTGGGGTAGGCGCGCAGCTCGTCGCTCTTGCTCTTCGTGCCCGCTCCGACGACGATCTCACGCCAGCCGAGCCGGCCGGCGTAGTTCGCGTCCCGGTAGGAGATCCGGCTCGTCCCGCTGATCCGCGGCCCGCTGAGGATGAGCTCGAGCCGCGTGGTGTGCAGCCCACCGGCACCCGAAGGGAACGCGAGTGCGTGCTTCAGCGGGACGAGCCGAACGTGGCGGCCGTCGACGCTGAGCTGTGCGCCGGCGGCGAGGCGATTCGCGTAGACGGCGGCGTCGATGCCGCCGCTCTGCTTCGCCTGGAAGGTCGGGATCTCCGCGAGGTCGAGGACGTAGCGGACGTAGACGCGGTCGCCAGACACCTGGACGCGGCTGAACGTGTTGATCGTGAAGTTGCCGAGCGGGTGCGCGCTCGCGCTGGAGGCCAGGGCGAATGCGGCGGCCGTCGCGGCGACGAGGAGGACGGCGAGCTTCTTCACGTCGCAAGCCTCTCTGCCACCGGGGCCCAGAGCAGCGAGAAGTGCGGGTTGAGCGCAAGTGCGCGGCGGAACCACGTCTTGGCGGCGGCGGCGTGACCGAGGCAGTTCTCGATGTAGCCGCGGTGGAAGAACTTCAGGGCGTCCTGTGTGCCGAGCCGCAGGGCGGAGCGTGAGTAGGGGAGAGCTGCGGCGCACTGGCCGTTCCGGGCGAGTGCCCACGCGAGCACGTCGTCGCCGTCGATCGACGGGCGCTCCGCCCGGCCGATCCGGGCGCGGCCGAGCGCGTGCTTCAGCGAGATCCCGTGGTCGACCTGGAAGAGCGCGATCTCGAGGTCGGTGCGGACGCCGTTCGCGCGCAGCAGCTTCTCGATCGCCCCGATCAGCGCGTACTGCCGGCGCGCGAGCACGGGGTGGCCGGTGACGCGATAGAGGTCGCCGAGCGCAGCGACGTACTGCGGCAGCGGGATCGCGTTCACGGCCTGCTGCTCCACGGCGATCGCCTGGCGGTACGCGCCGCGGGCGCCGAGCGCCTGTGAGAGCGCGTCGAGGCCGTAGGGGTAGTTCGGGAAGATCCGGAGCGCGAAGCGGAACTCGCGCTGGGCGTCGGCGATCCGGCCGTGGTTGAAGTAGAGCTTGCCAAGCTGAACATGCGTCCAGGCGGTCGGCTCGGCGGCGCCGGTGGCGGCGTCGATTGCGAGCTTCATCGCCTTGACCGCGGCGCCGGTGTCGCCGATCAGCTCGCGGCCGTATGAGGTGCGCGCGTAGGACGAGAGGGAGGGCCGCAGCTTGTTCATCTGGTCGAACGCCTTGAAGGCCTCGGGGTAGCGGCCGAGCTCGATCAGGGCGTCGCCGATCACGCCATATGTCCGGGCCGAGTACTTGTTCAGCTTCAGCGCCTGCTCCCCGAGTGCGAGGGCGTCGCGGAAGCGGTGGCGGGACAGGGCCAGCGAGCCGAGGCCGCCGACCGCGAGGTAGTCCTTGGAGTCGAGGGCGAGCGCGCGGCGCAGCACGCCTTCGGACTTCGTGTACCAGGAGGGATCGCCGGTCTCGCGCGCCCGCTGCTGGTAGGCGAGGCCGAGCAGCATGTAGGAGTGCTCGTCCTTCGGGGCGACGCGGAGACGGGACTGGAGGTCGGCGACGATCGCGGCCGTGCTCGCGTTCAGCGAGAACCCGGCCTTGAAGTCCTCGGTCGCCTGCGCGCCGGCGAGGGCGGCGTCGGCGGCGGAGGTGCGGTCGCGGAAGACGCCGCCGTAAAGGGCGCCGATCGCGGCTCCGGCGAGGACTGCTACGAGGATGAGGAGTCGGTTTCTCAAAGGGTTGATGGTTGTGAAAGGTGCGGGGCCCGCCCGGAAGGGCGGGCCCCATAGCGCCGTACTACTTCGTTGCCTTCGCGTTCTCGTAGCCCTGGTGCGGGGCTGCGACGTAGGGGAAGTGGTCGAGGTTCGCCACGTCGTTGCCGTTGACGCCGTCGCCCAGGGGCACCTTCTTGCCCTTGAGGAAGCCGGCCACAGCCTGCTCCTCGATGTCGATGACGTCGTCGGTGAGCCGGCGGCCGTTCGGGAAGCCGGCGTTGTCGCCGCCCAGGACGCCCATGCGGCTGGCGTTCGCCGCGGGGGTGACCGGGATTGCGAGGTTGACGCGCAGCTCGTCCGCGAAGTGCGACCCGGTGTAGGTCACCTTCGGGATGCCCGTGCCGAGCACCGCGACGAGGTCGTCACGGCCCGTCTCCGGGACGCCGAGCTTGTACAGCTTGTTCAGCACCGCCGCGAGGATGGGCGTCTTGTAGTACTTCTCGAACTGCTCGTCGTTCGCGGGGGTCGTGCGGTTCCAGAGGTCCTTGAGCCCGGTCGGGATCACGACCTCGTTGATCAGCGGCTCGCCGAGGCGGGAGACCTGCGTCCAGCCCTTGTGCAGCACGCCGTTGACGGTGACGTTCTGGCGATCGGTGGACGACCAGACGCCCACCGTGTGTGCCTTCGTATCGATCTGCGAGATCGGGATCTGCAGAGCGATCGTGTGGACGTTGTAGCCGGACAGGAAGTCCTTGCCGCCGCCCTTGTCGCCGGTCGTGCCCGCCTTGCGGATCGCGACCAGGTCGAAGATCGCGCCGACGTCGCCGAAGAACGGGTCGTCGCGCTGGCCGGCGAAGATCTTCACGCCGCCTGCGGTGACGATCGTCTTCTCGGCTGCGGCCTCGTAGTCCTTGACGCCGACGAAGCCGTTGAAGCGCGGCCCGACGTTGTTGATCGGGGTCATGCCCTTCGCCCACGGCTTGCCGTTCAGCGTCGCGGTCCACGACTGCTGCGTGTTCCCGAGGAAGTACGGGCCGGTTGGCGTCTTGAACCGGAAGCTGTACGTCTTCTCCGGCTTGCCGTCGCCGTTCCGGTCGACGTAGATGTTGTACTTCGCGCTCTGGGAGAACGTGTAGTAGTTCGGCCCAGCCGCGGGGTCCTCACCGGGGATCCAGTTCGAGACGATGGTGAGGGTGTTCGGCTTGTCCGGGCTGCGGAACGCGTACAGGTCGGTGTTGTCCGCAGTCGGATCCTCCGAGATCAGCGGCGCCTCGCGGTGCGAGGAGGCGTTGCTGGTGCCGGGGGACAGGCGGCCGACGAACAGCGCGGTGAGAGCTGCGCCGACGACCGCGAGCAGGATGAATGCGTGCTTCTTGCGCATTCGGCTCGGCTCCTTTCTGACGGCCGTCGGTTGGGGGTTACTGGGTCGTGGCCGTCGTACGGGGGCTGATTCGCGCAAGCCGCCGGACCGGTTCGATCAACCTGTGGGCGGGTCGTCACGCAAAGGTTCCACCCGGTCTCAGAGACACAGGCGTGGCCCAACGGGACGATCGCGACCGGTTGTCACGCTTTCGTCACAGGTGCGCTCTTGAAAACGGCTTGTTCGTAGGGACAGGCTTAAGCCTGTCCCTGTATTCACGGCGTTTTCTAGCGGTTCTCGTCGCGCTGCTTTTCCTTCTTCGCCGAGCGGCGGATGAAGTAGCCGAAGATCGCGAGGCCGAGGAAGACGCTGCCGGTCTCCGCGATCAGGCCGGGAATGCCGCCGTGGGCGACGATCAGCCCTGCGAGAGCACCCATAGGCCACCCACCGTGAAGAGCACCATCAGTACGAGCATCGGGTACTGCGTCCAGAGCGCCATCCGCGACGTCCTGAAGAGTCCGACCGCGCGGTCGTGCGCGACCGCCAGGCCGGCGACGTGGCCGGTGACGAGCGCCGCGACCTGGACGTACCAGATCATGTGCGGAGTCAGGAACGTGAAGTTCGGCTGGAAGCCCTGCGTGCCGAAGATGTCCCAGCCCTTGCCCCACGGGTCGGACAGCATCCGCACGCCGACCTCGCCCTGGTAGAGCAGCAGCGAAAAGTAGTGGGCGATGACGTAGACGAGTGCGATCGGGATCAGGCTGTCGATGAACTCGCCCGACAGGTTCCCGCGCTCGGCGATCGACTCGGTGCCGCGGACCGCCAGCCGGAATGCGAGGCCGACGAAGCAGACGGCCACGAGCATCCCGCCGACGTCCATCAGCTGGCCGACCAGGTCGGCGAGGCCCGGCCGGTCGAGCAGGTCGACCTGCACGTTGTAGTAGCGGTTCTGCCAGATGCTGGTCCGGCTGAAGCCGTCGAAGAACGTCGTCCCGAGCATCACCGCGACCATCGCGATCATCCCCCGCGTCGGGTCGCTGATCGAGAGCCCCGAGAAGGGCGTTCGCACGACGAGCTGCCCGTCGTCTCGCCGCGCGAACGGCGCGATTCGCGCAAGCAGCAAGAACGCGACCGAGAAGCCGTCGCCGTTCCGCCACCACACTTCGTTGCCGAACATCACCGCACCCGCCCAGGTCAGCACGCTGTAGATCGCGATCGCCAGCGCGAGCGCATGCGGGTCCGAGGGATTCGGATAGGTCAGCTCCATCGCGGTGAACGAGAGGAGCAAGACGGCCGCGGGCCAGCGCCCGAGCCGGTGGGGGTACTCGAACGGCGGCCGCTCGCGGCGCGCGAGCCGGCCGAAGCCCTCCGCCGCGGCTTTCCACGGCGACAGCACCGACCAGACGTTGCCGAGCACCGCCGAGAGGATCGGGGTAAAGATCCAGAAGAAGACGTAGACGAAGGTCGGCGTCAGGTTGACGCCGCTGTTGTTCTTGCCGACCAGCGCGCCCAGCCAGAGGAAGACCAGCACGAAGACGGAGATCGCGCCGAGGGCGACGCGCAGGACGGGGGAGAGGAGGACGCGCTGAAGCCCCGCGGGGAGGGGCCTGCCGGCGGCCCGCTCTGCAAGCACGGGCCGTCGCCAGAGGAATGCCAGCGCCGCAAACGAGATCACGAGCACGCCCGCGGCGCCGTAGAAGAAGACGTACCGCGGAACCGGGAGGTCGCGGATCCCGCCGATCCCGTGTGCGAGCACCCAGCTCATCGAACCGTCAGCGACCCGATCTTCAGATCGAGGCTCGAAGTGATGTGGAGCTCGATTTCGAACTGACCGGTCACGCGCGCGACGAACGCGATCCTCACCGGCTTGGTCTTGCTGAGGATCGGCTTCTCGATGTCATAGCCGTGCAGGTGGACGACCTTGCCGATCACGCTGTGCACGACGAGGACGACATGGGCTCCCTTCTTGACCGTGAACTTCTTCGGGCCGCCGGCGACGCCCTTCTTGCCGACGAAGATCGTCAGCGTCGTCGGCCTGACGACGTCCGGGGCCGCGCTCGCGACGGGCACGAGTGCGCCGGCGACCAGCAGTGCAGCGATGTAACGCATGGAAACCTCCGTTGGTTGCGTTCCGAGACCCGGTGGAACTCAGGAACGCGGAGGTGCCCGGCCGAGCCGGTCGAAGCCGAGCGAGGTGCCGCCGCGGGCGGCCGCGCGTGGAACGACAAGCAGCGCGGGGCGGGCGACGATCGGCGGAACGGCGTGCAGCGTCCGCGCGGCCGTGTCGACGGCCCGCAGCAGCCAGCGCGCCGCGAGGCAGGCGAGGTAGGCAATCGGCAGCTGGGCTGCGAGCCCGACGAGCACCGCCGGCTCGAAGACCGCGTGCGCCGGCAGTCCGGCAACGAGCCGCTCGATCAGCTCCTGCGTGCAGAACGCGAGCGGCGGCAGGATCGCGAACGGCCAGGCGGCGGGGCGGCCGCGCAGGCGGCCCGTGAACCGCAGCGCCAGCGAGGCGACGACGAGGGCCGCGCAGACTGCGAGAAACTGCGGCGCGAGGGCGAGGTACCCGTGGATCCGCGCCTCGCGGCTGCTCATCCCGACGACCGCGTAGCCCGCAGCGTGCCCGGCGAGGCAGCCGCCCGCAGCGAGCGGCAGTGACAGCGACAGGAGCGCGTGCTTTCTCATTTGACCGTAAGTTCGAGAATCTGGAGCTTCCGGTTTTCGAGCTCGGCCTCGAAGACGCCCGTGATCTCGGCCTTGAAGATGATCTGCACCTCGCCGCCGGCCTCGACGTCCTTGTGCAAGTCGTAGCCATGGACGTGCACCTCGTCCGCGACGTCCGACTGGACGACGAGGTCTACGGTCTGGCCCTTCGGCACGCTCGTGCGAGTGATCCCGCCGACGGGCTTGCCGCCCTTGACCACGATCGGGATGACGGTGCTGGTCGGGCCGCTCCGAGTCGTCGTCTCGTCGGCGCTCTTGCCGCCGCCGCACCCGGCGAGGACGAGCGCCGCCGCTACGACGGTGAGGCCCGATGCACGCACGTCACAAGGATAGAGTCACCTGTGATGGGTGCGTTCCACGACGCCGTCAACGAGCAGATCGGCTACGAGTTCGCCGCGTCGCAGCAGTACATCGCCGTCGCGGTGTGGTTCGACACCGAGACGCTGCCGCACCTGGCCGCGCACTTCTACCGCCAGGCGGTCGAGGAGCGGAACCACGCGATGATGCTCACGCAGTTCCTGCTCGATGCCGACGTCCCGGTCATCGTTCCGGGCGTCAGCGCGCCGACGACCGGCTTCGCCGACGCCGCCGAGCCCGTGCGCCTCGCGCTCGACCAGGAGAAGCGCGTCACCGAGCAGATCGCGAACCTGCTCAGGCTCGCCCGCGAGGAGAACGACTTCGTCGGCGAAGAGGCGATGCACTGGTTCCTCAAGGAGCAGCGCGAGGAGGTCTCGTCGATGAGCGACCTGCTCAAGCTGGTCGAGCGCGCGCTCGAGTCGAACATCCTGCTCGCCGAGGACGCGCTCGCGCGGACGCCGGTCGGCGACCAGGGCGTCGACCCTTCGGCTCCTCCTGCGGCGGGCGGCGTCCTCTAGGCAGCCGCGAGCGCTTCGCGGACGTCCTCCGCGACGCCTTCGAGCTCGATCTCCGCCGAGGTCAGCTCCTTGAGCAGCTCGTCGGCGTTCATCCGCTGACCCTCGCTCCACAGCTCGCGCAGCAGCGAGCCGGCGCTCCGCTGTGTGAACCACGTCGAGCCGAACTTCTCGCGGAAGAACCGCTTCAGCTGCGCCTCGAACGCCCACGCGCGCACGTACTCGGTGACGTAGAAGCCCGGGTCGACGTCGGTCAGGTAGTCGGTGTCAGTCGGCTCGATCTTCAGCGCGTCACCGAGGATCTCGACGTAGCGGTTGCGCACCGTCGTCGGGTCGGCAGCCTCGTGCAGCTCCAGCTCGTATAGGAGCTTCGCGCAGTAGCGGCGCACCAGATAGAGGAGCCCGGTCGCGCTCTCGGCGACGATCTCGCCCGGCCGTGGGACGTCGAGCCGGCGGTTGAGCCAGCCGGGGTCATGGACGAGGTGCTCCATCAGCATCGCCCAGCCTTCGGTCACGGCCGAGTCGCCGAGCCGGCGCTCCTCGACGGTCAACTCCGCGTTCGTGTGCGCGAAGTGCTCGGTGTGCCCGGCCTCGTGGAAGAGCGCGCGCCAGTCGTCGACGCCGCCGATCGGCTGGATCACGAGCACGACCCGCTGCGGAACCTCGATCGGCGCGCAGAACGCGCGCGGCGTCTTCTTCTCGCGCTGCTCGACGTCGAGCTCGACGTTCTGCTGCCCGTAGAGGTCGATGCCCCAGTCGGCGAGCGTCGCTTCGAGCGCGGGGAGCATCCTGTCGCCGGGGAAGGCGGTGTCCCATTCGGGCGCCCGGAAGAGGCGGGCGACGTCCCAGCGCTCCGCCTCGGCGAGGCCGATCCCGACTCGCGCCCGGAACAGGCGGTCCGCCGCCTGCTCGAACATCTGCTCGGTCGAATCAAGGAACGCTCTGACCTGCTCGGCGAGCTCGTCGAGCCGGAAGCCGAAGCGGCGGTAGAGCTCGACGTAGTTCGGCGCCCCGAGCCGGTCGACCGCTGCGGTCTCGATCGCCGCGGCGTCGAGCTGGGTCGGCAGCAGGTGCTCCTCGCTCAGCTCGTTCCGCGCCTGCTCGAGCCGCTTCCGCTTCTCGCGGTCGGGCTCGTTCGCCATCGTAGGGCGGATCATCCGGTAGGGGATCTCCTCGCCGTCGAGGGTCACCTTCAACTCGGCCTCGAGGCGGGCGATCTTCTCGGCGTGGTCGCGGATCAGGTTGCCGAGGTATCCCTGGCAGGCGAAGCGCCAGAGCTCGCGGGTTCGCCGGTCGCCGTTCACGCTCGCGCCGACCGCCCTCGCCGTCTCGAGGCTCGTCAGCTCCGCGAAGTGCGTGTAGATCGGCTCGAGGTCGAGCGTGTCCTTGTGGCCGGCGAAGTGGAGGTAGTACTCCTCGTCCATCGCGGCGATGAAGCGATCCGTCTGTTCGCGGATCGAGTCGAGCTCGCGTGTGGAAAGGGCGGCCGCCAAGATCGGTCGCCTAGGATACCGCCGTGCAGCGGATCAGCCTCAAAACGGATCAGAAGACCCAGCTGATCGACATCACCGACCAGGTGCAGGCGGCCCTTGACGGCGCGAACGGCGCCGCGGCCGCGCTCGTGTACGTCCCGCACACGACCGCGGGCGTGACGATCAACGAGGGCGCCGACCCGCTAGTCGCCCGTGACCTCGAGGCCGCGCTGCAGAAGATCGTCGACGACGGCTGGCCCTGGCAGCACGTCGAGGACCCGGACGGCCCGAACGCGCCGTCCCACGTGCGCGGCTCGCTGATCGGTCCGCAGATCATCGTCCCGCTCGACCAGGGCAAGCTCGGCCTCGGCAAGTGGCAGGGGATCTTCTTCTGCGAGTTCGACGGACCTCGCGACCGGCAGTTCTTCGTCACCACGCTGGCCTGAACGAGCTGTCGGACTAGGCTGGCTGCATGGCCGCGCCTGTCGCCAGAGGAGACGAGATCGAGCTGACGATCGATTCCCTTGCCTACGGAGGCAACGGCGTCGCGCGGCTGAACGGGTTCGTCGTCTTCGTCAAGCGGGGCCTGCCCGGCGACACGGTGCGCGCAGAGGTGACGAAGGTGAAGCGCGGTTTCGCCGAGGCGACGGCGACCGAGGTGCTGGTGCCGAGCCCGGAGCGCATCGAGGCCCCGTGCACGCACTACTACGAGGGCTGCGGCGGGTGTCGCTTCCAGGACCTGCGCTACGAGTCCCAGATCGCCGCGAAGGAGGCACAGGTCGGCGACGCGCTGCGGCGGATCGGCGGGATCGCC
>JADMIO010768779.1_pt1 | contig 39356 bp, 34 predicted proteins | sample 8958161 | NCBI WGS metagenome assembly JADMIO01 (sample SAMN16585339, study PRJNA669376) | soil metagenome | isolation source: Crop rotation soil | place: USA: Cullars Rotation, Alabama | collected 2011 | reverse complement strand
AGACCGTGAAATCGTACCAGCCGTGGCTTTGGCCGAGGTCGAGCGCGATCGTTTCCGCTACGCCGGGCTTAAGGTCGATGTGCCGAGCTGGCTGGCCGTAGGATTCGTCTTGCCAGGTGAGCGTGACGGCGTTGGCGGAGAGGAGCGTCAGCGCCGTGCCGCGCAGATCGACGGTAACCTGCGTCCCGTCCATTTGATGGAAGCCGCGGAAAAAGCCATTGGGACCATGGAGCGACGCGTTGAGCACGCCATCTTCAGGCATGATCCTGGCGGTTGCCGCCGCGCCCGCCGGCAGGGTGTAGCGCTCGGGCGGGAGCGCCGGCTGCAGGTGGTTGTAGAGATGGAAGACGACGGCCTGACCCTGGCTGGCATTGGTCATTTCGATAGCGTAGGCACTGTCCGGCGTGACGCGGGCCGACAGAGCGTATGGCAATGGCCGCGCCGGGCGCACGCCGGTTTCCTGAGTGGGTGAGAGCAACACGTCCGGCGAATCCGGATCGGTGGTCAGCAAATGCCCGTGCGCCTTTTTCGCCGCCGCTGCCGTCTCGGGCAAAGCCGGGAAGCCGGCCTGCGGATTGGCGAAGTCGAAACAGCTCGTCAGGTCGCCGCACACCGCGCGTCGCCACGCCGAGATATTGGGCTCATGGACGCCGAAGCGTGCCTCCAGGAAGCGGATGACGGAGGTATGGTCGAACACCTGCGAATTGACGAAGCCGCCTTTCGACCACGGCGAGATGACGTACAGCGGCACGCGCGGCCCCAGGCCGTAGGGCCGGCCCTGATAATCGCCTTTTGCGAGGTGGTATTCGCCGGCAGTATCGACCTGGCTTTCGCCCTGCGGGTGGCCAAGGAAGGATGATGGCGGCGCCGGTGGCGGCATGTGGTCGAAAAAGCCGTCGTTCTCATCGAAATTGATCAAGAGCACAGTCTTCGACCAGACCTCGGGATTGGCGGTGAGCGCATCCAGCACCTTCGCCGTATAGTCAGCCCCCTGCGCCGGGCTCGACGGTCCCGGGTGCTCCGAGCCCTCCTCGGTGGCGACGACCCACGACACCTGCGGCAAGGTGCCGGCCATGACGTCGGCTTTCAGCTTGTCGAGGTCGCGCGTGCGCACCGATCGTCCCGCCAGCTCGGCCAGGGCGCCGCTCTTGGCCTTGTCGGCCATGCGGTAGAGCTTGAACCCGGCCAGCGGATTGTCCGAAAAATTGTCAGCCATGTTCTGGTAGATCTGCCAGCTGATGCCGGCGGCGCTCAGGCGTTCCGGGTAGGTCACCCAGGTATAGCCGCCGTGTCCGTCGGGGTCGGCGCCCAGCGTATCGTACTTGTTGGTTATGACCGGACCGTGGTGCCGGCCCAGGGGATCGTTGGTGCCGGTCCAGATAAACAGCCGGTTCGGATCGGTGCCCGCGTGCAGGGCGCAGTGATAGGCGTCGCAGAGCGTAAAGGCTTCGGCCAGCGCAAATTGAAACGGAATGTCCTCACGCGTGAAATAGCCCATGGCGCGGTTGTGCTTGGCCTTGGGCCAGTGGCTCATGCGGCCGTTGTCCCAGGCGTCCTGCGCATCGGGGAAGGTGTGCGGCGTGCCGGTGACGCGCATCTGGGCAAAGGATTTGGTGGTGTCGAGCCGGAAGGGCGCGATCGACTTATTGGCGTCGCGTTCGTCGGGCTGGACGAAGATGGTGTTGCCCGGGACGGCGGCTGATGGGATGGCGAAGCGGTCGCCGAAACCGCGGACACCGCGCATCGTGCCGAAATAATGGTCGAACGAGCGGTTTTCCTGCGTCAGGATGACGACGTGTTCGACGTCCCTGATTGTGCCGGTCGTCGCATTCGCCGGAATATCGAGCGCACGGGCGATAGACGGCGGCAGGGCCGTGGCGGCGGCGGCAAGGGCGCCGGAAAGAAGAAAGCGGCGGCGGTCGACGGTCATGGTGGTCCCCCGATTAGCGATGTGCAAAAAAGTGTCTGCGTTTTTTTGCGAAGCCATCGCGACAGATAAAAGTCTCGCCCCACCGTCTTATCGTCCGATTGTGATGGCTTTATCAAGGTGGCGGCGGAGATTTTCCATTTTCGCACCGTTAAGTTCAGGATTCGGAAAATAAGTTTTCAATGAGAATATGGTGTATGAAATTTAACCCTATGGTTGAAATTAACGCACGTTAGGCACGAAGCTGTCTTGTTGCTGTGATAATTCAATAGTAAATGTCTCGGCAGTTTTTACGCGTCGGGTGCCAGCTGTTCCGCTGGATACGTGCTTATTTCAAAAATTACTATTTTTCAGGAGAAACGCCATGAAGTTGTTCGTGCGTAGCCTTTGCCTTGCCTGTTCGGTAACTGCCCTGAGTGCGGGAATGGCCTTTGCCACGCCGCAATGCGTCGATCTAGGTTACGGCGCCTTGCCCGGCGCCAAGGCGAACAAGCTTTACCTCTATTTCCCGCCGGCGGACGACGCGGCCTATCCCGACTTTCACGTCGATGCCCATTCGGCGACGACACCTGCCCATGCCTTCAATGTAGCCGAGCTGACCAACTATACCGGCACGGACGCTCAGTTGCGGAGCGGCATTTTCGACGTGGTAACCGACGACTACTGCGAATTCAACGTCGAGGTCCTGTCGGTGACGGCGATCCCGGGCGGACCCGCAACGCGGCGCAACACCGTCGCCATCGGTACCGACGCCCAGGTTTGGGATGACGGCGGCCTGCATTACCGCCTGTGGGGGCTGGCGCAGAACGTCGACACCGGCGACGCCACGGCGATCGACTATGCCCGCGTATGGGCCGGTACCTATCAGGACAGCAATGGCGCATTGATCGGCGCCAATTCGACCGTGGAACGCTGGTCGTATTCGATCGGCGGCACGGCCGCGCACGAAGGCGGCCACAATTACGGCCTCAGCCATTCCGACGGCCTGATACTGGCGTCGGGTGAGGACGTCCTGACGCACCACCTGATGGCCAAGGGCTCGAACTATTCCGACGAGCAGCGCGCCAGCTACCGCCGCCACTTCAGCAACCACGAATACGAAGTGCTGGCGGCCAATGTCGGCCTGTCGGTCCAGACCATGTGGAACTGGGACTTCATCAACCCGAACGCCCAGACCGCCACTCAGGTGCGCATCAGCTTCCTCAGCACGCAGTCGTCGCTGACGGTGTCCGGTCCCTATACCGGCAACCTGTCGCCTTGGAGCGCACCGGTGGTGTCGGCCTCATTGGGGACGCAGACGTGGAACGGCGTCAGCTATCACCGCCACACCGTCACCTGGTCGACCGGCCAGGCGTGGAGCGGCGGCGCGGGCTTCCACGTCGGCACGGGTTTCTCGGGCGTCAACTACAACACCACCAATCCGATCATCATCACCAGTGTCGACCTGCTTGACGGTTCCAGTAACGTCCTGGCCCTGCATCCACGTATCACCGGCTTTGATTCCGGCGTGCTCGATGCGTCCGACGGCACGTTCGCGCTCAATGCCTTCAACTTCGACGCGGCGCAGCTGATCCTGTCCGATGTCCGGGTATTGTTCCTGCCGCGCGTCCTGTCGATCAATTCGATGCTGCCCAAGACCGAAAAGCTGACCGATATCTTCGGCGCCCCGCTGGAACCCTGGGGCCGCGCCGAAGCGCAGATCGGCAAGGGCGTGGTGACGAAGAAGGGCCTGCGTATCCCGATCACCAAACTGGCGCGCGGGCCGCACTTCCTTGAAAAGACCGACGCGGCGGCGTGCAAGGGGCAGGGCCGGGGTGACCGCAGCGATGACCAGCCCGATACCTACGGCTGCAAGCTTGGCATGGTCGCCGCCCTGTTCCCGGCGACGACGACGTATGTGTCGGCCACCGTCACCGATCCGGCAGCCAAGCATTGGGATGTGGAAAAGAAGGACTATGTCGTCGGTCCGGTCTCGACGCAGATATTCTACCAGGTCGCCGGCCGTCACCCGGACCTCAACAAGAACGGCGTCGACGACTTTATCGACATCGCAACGGGCAAGGCGCGGGACGGCAACAAGGACGGCGTGGTCGACAGCGCCCAGCTGCGCCGGGCCGAAGTGATCAAGCCGAACCTGACCAATGCGAAGCTGAACCCGAATGTCCCTGCGCCGAAATAGCGCGGTCCTGGCGGTGGTACTGACCGCAGCGGTGATGTCGGGGTGTGCCTCGGCGTCCCCGCTGCGGTTTGCCGTCGCGACGGCCACGGCGGGGTGCACGCAGGAAGACTATGCGGCCGTGGTCGTGCACCTGTCCGGGGCAGGCGAAGAGGCGGTGACGATCGAGATCGCCGGCGATGCGAAAGCGCCGTTCCGCATGTCGCTGTCGCCGCTGCGGCGGGACGTGACGCGGCTCAATCAACCGTTTGCGCGGGCGCTGTTCGAGGGGGCAGGTGAGAGCGTCTGGCTGTCCGGGGATTTGCGCGTGCAGCGGCTGGTACGCGGTGAGGGCGTCGAAGGCGCGTACGACTTCAAGGCGCCGGATGGACAGATTCTGCGCGGGGATTTTTCGGCACCGTGGCAAGGGGCGGCGGCCGGGTGCGGATAGGAAAAGGCGAGCCTACCCCGCAATCATTGCGACCGATTTCGCAATCCGGCGGGCGCGCGTTTCAGCGGCCTTGGCCTCTTCGATGGCGCGGACGTGCTCCTTGCGGTGCGTGAACGACAGCTTGTCGAACTTTTCTCGCACGCCAGCGGTGTCGAGGGCCGCGGCGAAATCGTCGGGGACATTGACCGTGCGCGGCGCGGTGTCGTGGACGATCGTGACCTCCAGCGTCTCACCGGCACTGACGCCGGCGGCAGTGCGATGCTCGGCGGCCAGTGGCACCATAAACCGCCCGCCCATGACGAAAACGGTGGTGCGGTAGCTGTAACCATTGAGCGTAATGACCACGGGCGGGCGCTTGCCGGCATTGAGGCCGGTCACGATATCGGCGGGGATATCGATGCCCATGCCGGTGGTCTTGTCGTCCTTGACGAGGGTGGTCTTAAACTGCATGGCGTCAGGCTAGCATTGCAAAGCCGGCCTGCCAATCCGCGTCGGTCCGCCGCCCGGCTTGACCTACACCAAACTCGGCAATTTCCACGGGGCACGGTACTTCGGGGTGATCAACGCATTGGCCTTGCCGTTGCCGACGAACTTGCGCCTGGCTGCGTCCCACTCGATCCGGTCGCCGGTGCGGTAGGCGATATTGCCCATATGGCAGACGGTGGCGACATTGGTCGCCGCCTCGATCGGGCAGTTGGGCGTTTTTGACCGGTCCTTGATGCAGTCGATGAAGTTGACGGCGTGGCGGTCGAGGCCGTTGTCGGAAGCCTTGGTCACCGGCACCGCGTCCATCTTGAAGCCCGTGTCCGTCTTTTCCGGCAGGACGTGCCACTGGCTGCGGTCGACGACCAGGGTGCCCAACTCGCCGATAAAGGCCACAAGCGGCTGGTCGCCATATGGCGCCGTGCCGATGCCTAAGGAATGCTCCCACTGGATCGAATAGTCGCCGTAGTCGAAGACGGCCGTCTGCGTGTCGGGCGTTTCGGAAGCCGCGTCCGGGTAAGCGTATTTGCCGCCGAACGACATGACGGATTTGGGCGTCCCGGCGTTCATACCCATCAGCGCCATGTCCATCAGGTGCACGCCCCAGTCGGTCATGGTGCCGCCGGCATAGTCCCAGAACCAGCGGAAGGTGTAGTGGAAACGGTTGGGGTTGAACGGCCGTAACGGCGCTGGACCCAGCCACATGTCGTAATTGACGCCGGCAGGGACGGGGGCGTCGGGCTGCGGCATGATGCGCGGCGCCTTGGGCATGTAGGCGAAGACCTTGACCAGCCGGACGCGGCCGAGCTTGCCCGACTGGACGAAATTGATGGCGTCGGCCCAGTGCTGGTTCGAGCGCTGCCACTGGCCGACCTGGACAACGCTGCCCGAGCGGTTTTTGGCGGCGACCATGGCCTGGCATTCGGCAATCGTGTTGCCGAGCGGCTTTTCGCAATAGACGTCCTTTTCGGCCGAGCAGGCGTCGGTCGCCATCAGGCAGTGCCAGTGATCGGGTGTGGCAATGACGACGGCGTCGATGGATTGATCGTCGAGCAGGCGGCGATAATCGCGATGGATAGCTGGCGCTTTTCCTGTGAGCGTCTGGAACTCAGCACCGCGGTCGGCCAAGACCTTGTCGTCGATATCGCACAGCGCGGTGAATTCGACGCCGGGGACTTTCAGGTGGGCCTTCATGTCGGCCCAGCCCATGCCCTTGCAGCCGATCAGGCCGAAGCGGACGGTATCCGATGGAGCAAGCGTCCGCCGTTTGGCGTAGGCGTCCTGGAATGAAAGAGCGGAAAGGGCGCTCGCGCCTGTGATGACGGTGCGGCGATTGTAGTCGGGCATTGGTGTCCTCCCTGAAGGACTGATTTTCGTAATCGATTACAGGTTGGCGGGAGGATGTAAAGGGGGCTCTTGCGACCCCGCCCCCTCCGTCTGGCTCCAAGGCAAGCCTTGTCGCCATCCACCTCCCCGCTTGTTACACAGCGTGACGCCCCTAAAGAGGTACTCGCAGGGAGGAATTTGAGGGATCGAACTCTTTGATTCCTCCCCATGAGCGGCTCGGTCTTTCAACGCAAAAGTAGGGAATGGGGAGGTGGGCGGCGACAAGGCTTGCCTTGGCGACGGTCGGAGGGGGCGGGTTCGCATGAAGCAGCACACCAAACGCTCAACAAAAAACCGCGCCGTTTGACGGGCGCGGTTTCGATTTGGATGTTTTGGCGTGCAATCGATACAAAGCCCCCCACCACCAACGCGCCCAGAGGCGCGTCGGTCCCCCGCCCCACGAGTGGGGCGGTAAAGGCCTCTACGCCGCCCGCAGTCTTCCGACAAAGCTTATCACTTCGTTCTGCAGGTCAGCCGAGCGGCTTTCGAGATCACTCGACAGCGCCAGCAGCGATTGCGCGGCGTCACCGGTATCCTGGGCGGCGGTGCTCAGGCCTTCGATGTGGCCGGTGACTTCGCGCGTGCCGGCGGCGGCGCGGCTGGTATTGCCGGCGATTTCATCGGTCGCCATGCCCTGCTGCTCGACGGAAGCGGCAATCCCCGTGGTCAGCTGGCCGATCGTCTCAATCGTCTTGACGATGGTGCCGATCGAGTCGACCGTGGTGTTGGTCGCAGCCTGGATCTCGCCGATCTTCTGGCGGATGTCGTCGGTCGCTTTCGCTGTCTGCTGCGCCAGTTGCTTGACTTCCGAAGCGACGACGGCGAAGCCCTTGCCGGCTTCACCGGCGCGGGCGGATTCGATCGTGGCGTTGAGCGCCAGCAGGTTGGTCTGGGCGGCGATCGCCTGGATCAGGTTGATGACCTCGCCGATCTGGCCGGCGGCGGTCGACAGGGTCTCGATCGAAGCCTCGGTCTTTTGCGCTTCGACGACGGCCAGTTGCGTGATTTCCGAGGTGCGCGACACCTGGGCGTTGATTTCGCCGACGCTGGCCGACAGTTCTTCGGTCGCGGCGGCGACGCTGGCGACGTTGTCGGCGGCGTCGGAGGCGGCAAAGCGCACGCCCTGGGCGCGCTCACTGGCGGTTTCGGCGTTTTGCGTCAGGCCCTTGGCGGAGTCGGCGACCGTGCGCGACGAGGCGGCAAAGCGGTTGGCCAGCTCGCCCATATGGGCTTCGAATTCAGCGGCGATGCGGTTGCGTTCCTCGCGCATATTGATGGCGATGCGCGCCTCTTCTTCCTGCTGGTGGGCTTTCAGGGTTTCGCCTTCCAGGGCGCGGTCGCGCAGGGTGCGGATCGAGCGCCACAGCGACGAAACCTCGTCCTTGCCCGTCGATTGCGGAATTTCGGTGTCGTAGGCGCCTTCGGAAATGCGCGTGACGTTGGCGGCGACGTGTTGCAGCGGGCGCGAGATCTGGCGAATGGCGATCCACAGGGAGGCGGCGACGAGAGCGAGAATACCGCCGGCCGCGATCAGCAGGAACTGGATTTCGCGCTTGGCCTTATAGCTTTCGATGGCGGTCTGCGACGCCGTCAGGTTGGCGCGGATGTGCTCGACCATGGCGTCGATGTTCTTTTGCAGGGCTTTGCGGTTGGCGCGGTTGGCGTCGTTATTGCCCTGGGTATTGGCGTCGGCCGGCGAGACGTCGCGCCCCAAACGCGCCAGTTCGCGGCGGAAGGTGACGAATTCCTGGGCCTTTTCCTCGACGGGGGCAAATTCGGGCAAACTGCCGGCCGGCAAGTCGGCTTTCCAGTCTTTCAGCAGGGTGGAGATGTCATTGAGGCTTTTGTCGACGCCGTCGGCGTATTTCTTGGCTTCCTCGGTGTCCTTGGACATGTAGATGCCGCGCGAGTCCATGACGGCGGCGGTGACTAGGCGGTTGAGGTGTTCGCCGCGATAGGCGTTTTCGTTGGCGGCGCGGGAGTCGCGCAGCATGGCATTATAGTCGTGGATGGTGATCAGACCGAGACCGGTGATCAGCGAGGCCATGAGAGCAAAGCACCCGACGAGGGCGAGAATGCGGAATTTAATCGTCATGAAAGGTACTCCACTACTATAAATGGTTGATATGCCTGACTTTTACGCTTTCAGGGTTAACGGAAGATGACGGCACTCGCCGAAAAGCTGTGAAAGCGGTTCCACTTTCAGCCAGTAGCGCAGCCTTGGGCACGGGTAAGGAGGGCTTTGCGCTCCGGCCCGTTCTTCGTCATGGCCGCCGCCGTTTCAAAAGCGGTCTTCGCCTCGGCCTTCCGCCCGGCCCGGAACAACAATTCCCCGTGCGCGGCCCACAATGGGTGATAGGTCTTCAGCGCCGCCTCCTGCCACAGGGGCGCAAGCACCTGCAATCCTGCCGTCGGCCCATAAGCCATTCCCGCCGCCACCGCGTGATTGACCTTCACCACGGGAGATCCCGTCATATCCGCCAACAGACTGTAGAGCGCCGAAATCTGCGGCCAGTCCGTATCCGCGACCTCGCCCGCCCGCGCATGACAGGCCGCAATCGCGGCCTGCACGTAATAGGTTCCGACCGGCCCGCCTAGGTCTTTAGACGTCTCCAGTGCCTTCAGCCCGCGCGTGATCTGCAGCCGGTCCCACAAGGCACGGTTCTGTTCGGCCAGCGGCACAGGCGTGCCGTGCGTATCGGTCCGCGCCCGCGCCCGGGAGGCCTGCAGCTCCATCAGCGCCAGCAGGGCCCAGACCTCGCCGTCATCCTTCATCAGGGCCGCCAGCATCCGGCCCAGCCGCAAGGCCTCCTCGCACAAGGACAGACGCAGATAGGCCGGCCCGCTGCTGGCGGAATAACCTTCGTTATAAATCAGATAGATAACCTGCAAGGCGGCGCCCAGCCGCGCTGCCACTTCGTCCGGCGCAATATCGGCAAACTTCACACCCGCATCCGACAGCTTCTTTTTAGCGCGCACGATGCGCTGCTGAACCGTCGGCTCCGGCACGACCTGGGCGCGGGCAATCTCTTCAGTCGTCAGGCCGCAGACAATGCGAAGGGTGAGGGCAATCTGGGCCTCGTGCGACAGGACCGGGTGGCAGGCCGTGAAGATCAGCCGCAGGACATCGTCGTGGATAACCTCAGGCGGCTCGGCCTCAGCCGTGGTCACGTCGAGCTGATGGCCCAGCTCATCGAGCTTCTTACGGAAATTGACGTCGCGGCGGATACGGTCGATCGCCTTGTTGCGCGCGGTGGCGCTTAGCCACGCGGCTGGATTGGGCGGGATGCCCTTGGCGGGCCACTGTTCCAGTGCGGCGATCAGGGCGTCCTGCGCCAGGTCCTCGGCAATGCCGACATCGCGCACGACACGGGCGAGGCCGCCGATGATTTTGGCGGCCTCGATTTTCCAGATGGCGTCGATGGTGCGGCTGACGGAGGTGGTCACAGGGTCAGCCTAGCATACCTTTACTTGGAAAAAGAGCGTCGTAAAGTCCCCAAGGCCTCTCCTCCCACGCAAGCGCAGGGAGGAGAGAGTGCATCGCGGATTATTTCGCTTCCAGTTGCGCGCGCAGGGCCTCTTCCTTGGCGACCCATTCGCCTTCCGGGTCCCACTTCTGGAAGTCTTCCAGCTCATAGAACGGGCGGATGTCGATGTCGCTCGAACCCGGCATCGGATTCGGGCAGCGCTTGACCCATTCGATGGCTTCTTCCAGGCTGCGCACCTGCCAGATCCAGAAGCCGGCGATCAGTTCCTTGGTCTCGGCGAAGGGGCCGTCGGTCACACTGCGCGAGGCGCCGTCGAAATGAATGCGGGCGCCGAAGGATGAGGGTTTCAGACCATCGCCGGACAGCATGATGCCGGCCTTGACCAGCTCTTCGTTGTACGCACCCATGGCGTTCATGAGTTCCTGCGACGGCATGTGACCGGCTTCGGAATCGGCTGTGGCCTTGACGATTACCATGACTTTCATTGGGATCTCTCCTTTGCGGTTTCAGCTGTCCGAAGCGGATGCGCTTGCGGCTCTGATACCACATCGAACGGGGAGAGGCGAAATCGACAGAGGGTGAGAATTTTTTTTTAAAAAAATTGACCACGGAAAACACGGAAAGCACGGAAACTCATTGCGTGTATTTGCCTGCGCGAAGCGCGAGAACGCGATCACGCCGCACTGAATAAATTAGCCCTTCGGGCAGAGGTGGAAACATCTGCGCCATTTCCGTGCTTTCCGTGTTTTCCGTGGTCAAACCTTAGCGACCTCGGTTCGAAGCTCCACTCAATCCAGATGCAGTTCCAGCTTGGCGTCGTTGATCCGTTTGACCTCGATCGCATGGCTCTTCAGGATTCCCAGAGCGATCCACAGCTTGGAGATTTCGTCCTCGCCCTTGGCCGGCGGGATCACCGTATCGAAGGCATCCTGCGACAGACCGACGACCGACTGCGTGATCGCTTTCAGCGGGTTGGCGATCGAGCGGATGGCGATCCACAGCGAAGCCAGCAGCAACAGCACCACACCCGACCCGGCCATGATGAAGAATTCCTGTGTGCGCTGCGTCTGATAGACCGCCAGGGCGGCCTGTTTTTTCAGCATGTTCGCCTGGATACCTGAGACCATCGTATCGAGCCTGCCCTGAAAGGCTTCGCGCCAGGCCAGGGACTTGTCTGCTGTGCCGAGTTTTTCTGCGACCTCGGGGGATTGTGTCCGGGCAACTTCGGCGACCTTGCCGCCGAACCAGATGATCGTGCGGGCGTCCTTTTCGATCGAGGCAAATTGCGGCACTTCGCCGGGGCGCAAATCGGCCTTCCAGTCCTTCAGCAGGACATCGACTTCGTTCAGATGCACCTGCATCGCCATGATGCGGCGGTCCAGCTGCTCCGGCGATTTGGCGATATAGATATTGCGGACTTCGATGACGCTTTCCGACAGCAGCAGGTTCAGGCGCTGGCCGCGAAAGGCGTTGTCCGAAGCGCGGGTATAGTCGGCAATGACGCGGTTATAGTCGGCCATGGTCATAAGACCGAGCGCGGTGATGGCCGAGGCCATGACGGCGAAAGCAGCGACGAGGGCCAGGATCTTGGCTTTGATGGTCATAGGGTTTCTACCCGGTTACGCGAACTTTTAGTCGCTCAACCTACCAGATAGTGCTTAACAATCTGTCCCCTGTGCCGTAATTCGTTGGCAACAGAGGAGTCGCCCATGAAAACCCGTGCCGCCGTCGCATTCGAAGCCAAAAAGCCGCTGGAAATCGTCGAAGTCGATCTAGAAGGCCCGCGTTTCGGCGAGGTCCTGGTCGAGATCAAGGCCACGGGCATCTGCCATACCGACGCCTATACGCTCGACGGTTTCGACAGTGAGGGCTTGTTTCCGTCGATCCTCGGTCACGAAGGCGCCGGCGTCGTCATCGAGGTCGGGCCGGGCGTTACCTCGCTGAAGCCTGGCGATCACGTCATCCCGCTCTACACGCCCGAATGCCGCCAATGTAAGTCTTGCCTGTCGCGCAAGACCAATCTGTGCACCGCCATCCGCGCCACACAAGGCAAGGGGCTGATGCCCGACAACACGTCGCGCTTTTCCTACAAGGGCCAGACGATCCATCACTATATGGGCTGCTCGACCTTTGCCAACCATACGGTCTTGCCCGAGATCGCGCTGGCCAAGATCCGTGACGACGCGCCATTCGACAAGGCCTGTTATATCGGCTGCGGTGTCACCACCGGCGTCGGCGCCGTGGTCAATACGGCTGGCGTCGAGCCCGGTTCGAACGCTGTCGTCTTCGGTCTGGGCGGGATCGGCCTCAACGTCATCCAGGGCCTGAAAATGGTTGGGGCCGACCGCATCGTCGGCGTCGACATCAACGACAGTAAGGAAGAGTGGGGCCGTCGTTTCGGCATGACGCACTTCGTCAATCCGAAAAAGGTATCCGGTGATCTGGTCGCGCACCTGGTCGAAATCACCAACGGCGGGGCGGACTATACGTTCGACTGTACCGGCAATGTCGACGTCATGCGCACGGCTTTGGAAGCCTGTCACCGCGGCTGGGGCGAAAGCATCATCATCGGCGTGGCGCCGGCAGGGACCGAGATCAAGACCCGTCCGTTCCAACTGGTCACCGGCCGTGTCTGGAAGGGTTCGGCATTCGGCGGCGCACGCGGCCGCACAGATGTGCCGAAGATCGTCGACTGGTACATGGACGGCAAGATCGAGATCGATCCGATGATCACCCACACCTTCCCGCTGGAGCGCATCAACGAGGCGTTCGATCTGATGCACGCCGGTGAGAGCATCCGGTCCGTGGTGGTGTTTTAGAGGTAAGAAACCTCTTTACCGAAAACTTACACCGTCATCCTCAATTACGCGCTGACAACGCCCCTCTTGCCGGTGTAAGCCTGTGGCTTGGCAGGAGAAATGGCATGCCCACGTTGGAAATCACCGAACAGCATCGTGTCCACGGCGGGATGCTGTCCTTTGCCACGCATCGCAGCGAAGCCACGGCCTCGTCCATGGCCTTTTCCATCTTCGTGCCGGACGGCGAGGGGCCCTTTCCGACCCTTTACTGGCTGTCGGGTCTGACCTGTTCGGCCAACAACTTCACCGAAAAGGCCGGGGCCTATGCCCACGCCGCCAAACTCGGCCTGATCGTCGTCGCACCAGACACCAGCCCGCGCGGTTCCGATGTCGCCAACGACCCGGCCAGCGACCTCGGACAGGGCGCCGGCTTCTATGTCGATGCCAGCCAGTCGCCATGGAAAGCCCATTTCCAGATGGAGACCTATATCGTCCGCGACCTGATCGCCACGGTCGAAGCCAGCTTCCCCGCCGATCCCACCAGGCGCGGTATCTCGGGCCATTCCATGGGCGGCCACGGCGCGCTGACCATCGCCATGAACAACGCCCATCTATTCCATTCGGTCTCGGCCTTCGCGCCCATTTCCTCGGCCACGCGCAGCCCGTGGGGCGAAAAGGCACTGACCGCCTATCTCGGTAATGATCATGCGGCCTGGGAGCGTTATGACGCGGCGCTCCTGCTGGCGCTCGGCCACGGCAAGGCCTTCGACGATATCCTTATCGATCAGGGCCTGGCCGATCCGTTCATCGACACCCAGCTGATGCCGGACCTGCTCGAACAGGCGGCGGCAACGGCCGGTCAGAAACTGACCCTGCGCCGCCAGCCGGGCTACGACCATTCCTACTATTTCATCCAGAGCTTTATCGCCGACCACCTGCGCTTTCACGCCGAACGCCTGAAGGCTGTGGTGCGCGAGGAGATGACCGCATGAGAACCTTGGCCCTTATCATCGCCGCGGCGATCGCGGCTGCAGCCCTGATCGCCGCACCCGCCCTGAGCTTTGCCGCCGAGCCGGCGCCGACCTGTTCGACTGCCCTGGACAAGGCCCTGCCTGAAGCCTGGGTGGCATGGACGAAGCCTGAATCCCTCGCTGCGGCGGAGACGCCGGCGACCCAGCCCGAAATCGCCATTGGCCACGCCTACAAGGTCCAGCTGCAGCCGACGGCCAAGGTCGAATATGCCGTGCCGATGACCAAGCTGAAGGACGGAACGTTCGGGGGCCTGTTCATGCTGACGATCGACAAGGCCGGCACCTATACGGTCGGCGTCGATCAGGCGGCGTGGGTCGACCTTGTGCGTGACGGGCAGGCCCTGAAGTCAAGCGCGCACGGTCACGGACCGGAATGCTCGACCTTACACAAGACCGTCGATTTTTCGCTAATCCCTGGGCACTACACGTTGCAACTGTCGAACGCGCCGCAAGCCACAAGCGTCGTCGAGGTCGTGGCGAAGTAGCAGACGGCCAAATATGCCTTCCTACTCCTCCCCATTTCATGGGGAGGTGGCAGCGCGAGCCCTTAGGCGAAGTCGCTGACGGAGGGGTATATCTCCGCCGCAGCATAGACTCCATCTATGCAATTAAGCGCTTCGGCGTTGCCCGCCAATTAAGAAAGAATACCCCTCCGGCGAGACAAGCTCGCCACCTCCCCACGCAAGCGTAGGGAGGAGAAGTATAGTTCGCGGAGCGGTTAACGGGACAATCCCGTCTTGGCGTGAGTAATGATGCCCAGCGCCACTTCATCCGGGTCCTGCATGACATCGGCACCAGAGATGCGCACAACTTCGAGGCCCTGCGACTCCAGCCAAGCCGTGCGGATTGCGTCGCGATGTGCAACCTCTGGATTGTTGTGAATTTGGCCTTCAATCTCGATGACCAGCTTTGCACCGGCGCAATAGAAGTCGACAATATAGAGGCCGACCGGATGCTGTTTGCGGAAATGAATGCCATCCGGCTTGCCCTTCAGGCGTTGCCATAGCCTCGCCTCGGGCGGCGTAAGGGTCTTGCGCAAATGACGGGCGAGGCCGTATTTCAGGCGCGGCTTTTCGATAGGCACATCCGTTCCCCGCTAGTCCAGCACCAACTCCCTCAGCTTGTGCTCCTCGGCCAGCTTTTCCTTCGTCAGCCGTTCAGCCTCGATGGCGCGCGCCTTCAGGATGTCGAGCGCCCCCCACAGCTCGCCGATCTCGCCGGTGCGGCCGGCCGGAATCGGCGTGTTGTAATCGCCTTCCGAAACACTGACCATCGAGCGGCGGACCTCGTTCAGGGGATTGGCGATCGAGCCGAAGGCGATCCACAGGGACCCGCCCAGCAGCACCAGGATGCCGGCGGTGGCGATCAGCAGGAACTGAATCTGACGCTGCGCCGCGAAGTGGTTGAGTTCGGCGGCACTGAGCGCCTGCTGCGCTTCGATTTCGCGTACCATGTCGTCGATATCGGCCTGCATCTTCTCACGGAAAAGACGGTGCCGGGCAATATTGCCGACCGTGTCGGCTGCCATGCGGCCATGTTCGCGCGTATAGCGGGCGATGAAATGGGCTCCGCCGGCCAGGTTCAGCACCTTGGCTTCGACGCCGGCATACTGCGGCAGCTCGCCGGGGCGAATCTGGCCGTGCCATTGATTGACGAAGACGGTCAGCCGGTCCGCGCTGGCGTCGGTCCTGCCGGCCGCGACAAGGCCGTCGGCCTCGGTTTGCGCCATGTAGATGCCGCGCATCTCCAGCGCCGTGGCGCTCAGGTAACGGTTCAGGCGCTCGCCGTTGAAGGCGTTCTGCGAGGCGTGGCGGTATTCGTCGATGGCGCGTTTGTAATCGCGCATGGTGCTGAGGCTTAAGCCGGTGATCGCCGACGCCAGCAGGGCGAAGGCGGCCACAAGGCACAGGATTTTCGCTTTGATCGTCATGACGATCTAATCCAGCACGAGTTCGCGCAGACGGTGCTCGTCTTCGAGCTTCTGCTTCGACAGGCGGTCGGCTTCGGCGGCGCGCGCCTTGAGGATATCGAGAGCGCCCCACAATTCGCCGATCTCGCCCGTACGGCCGTCCGGGATCGGCGCATCATAGTCGCCTTCCGACACGCGGACCATCGAGCGGCGGATGCGGCCCAGGGGATTGGCGATCGAGCCGATGGCCAGCCACAGGGAGCCACCCAGCAGCACCAGAATTCCGGTCGCCGCGATGAGCAGGAAGTGCCCCTGGCGTTTGGCCTCGAACTGCGCAAGCGCCGCCTGGCTTTGCACCTGGCGCGCCTCCATTTCGGCGACCATGCTGTCGACGTCCGTCTGCATCTGCTCGCGGAATGAGCGGAATTCGGCGTGATTGCCGTACTGGTTGGCGGCTTGCAGGCCGCGGTTGCGCGTTGTTTCGGCAAGGACATGGCCGTCGCGGGCGAATTCGAGGACGTTCTTGCGGACGGCGGCGAACTTCGGCAGCTCCCCCGGACGCAGGCTTTTCTGCCAGTCGTTGATCAGCGCCGTCAGCGCATCGGCGCGCGCGTCGATCTGGGTGGCGGCGATCACGGCCTCTTCGTCGCTCTTGGCCATGTAGACGCCGCGTCCGTCGAGTGCCGCGCCAGTCAATTGCCGGTTGAGTTTTTCACCATTGAACACATTCTGCGACGTGTGGCGATAGTCGTCGATGATGCGATTATAGTCGGCCATCGTCGCCAGGCCGAGCCCGGTAATCGCCGCCGCCAGCAGGGCGAAGGCGCCGACAAGACAAAGGATTTTCGCTTTGATGGTCATTGGGGGGACTGTAAAACACTGAAAGCCGAGACCCGTATTATAACCGGGGGGCGTTAACAAATCGGCCAACGGCCGGCAACGAAGCCTTACAATCAAAGGTTTTGCGAATTCCGGTGCCATAATGCCATGCCCTGCGGCATGGTGCCGCCGCGTTTGCGTCGCGAGGGCATAAATCCCTTGCTGCGCTTGACTCGACTTGGGCTTTCCGTCATAAGCCGCCCTTCATCGCCCTGGACCCGGTCCCGGGCGTTTGAATTGTGTACCCCAAGGGGTGCACGACACGGGTCATTCTGAGCTGCCGTTGCGATCGCAATCCACCATGTTGGCGGGTTGCCAGCCAGGGTAAAATTATAGGTACGACTATGTCGAAGCGCCACAGCGCCAAGTACAAACTCGACCGCGTCATGGGTGAAAACCTGTGGGGCCGTCCCAAGTCCCCCGTCAACAAGCGCTCCTACGGCCCCGGCCAGCACGGCCAGCGCCGCAAGCAGAAGGTTTCGGACTTCGGTCTGCAGCTGAAGGCAAAGCAAAAGCTGAAGGGTTACTACGGTAACATCACCGAAAAGCAATTCCTGCGCACCTACGAAGAAGCCGATCGCCGTAAGGGTAACACCTCGGAAAACCTGATCGCTCTGCTCGAAACGCGCCTGGACGCCCTGGTCTACCGCGCCAAGTTCGTGCCGACCGTCTGGGCGGCCCGTCAGTTCGTCAACCACGGCCACGTCCTGGTCAACGGCAAGCGCGTCAACATCCCTTCGTACCGCGTCAAGCCGGACGACGTCGTTGAGGTCCGTGAGCGTTCGCGCAACATGGCCCTCGTGCTGGAAGCCCTGCAGTCGCCGGAACGCGACGTGCCGGACTATATCGAGCTCGACGCCAAGGCCATGAAGGTCCGTCTGGTCCGCCTGCCGGAACTGTCGGAAGTGCCTTACGCCGTGAAGATGGAACCGAACCTGGTCGTCGAATACTATTCGTCGTAAGGATTGGTCCTCGTAAGACCTGTTCGAGATATCGAATATGCAAAACCCCGGAAGCCAGGCTTCCGGGGTTTTGTCATTCAGGCCGCGTCCTCGGCCGCCGGTTTATCACGGCAGGCCTCTGTAGGCTTCGAACAAGGCCCCCAGTTCCTCGGCAGGGGCTTTCGCCTGCAAGGCGGTGACGATCCTGGCCATGGCGGCGCGACATTCCTCATCGGTGAGCATCACCGCCAAAGGCTTCACCAGTTCAAGGGCGTCGTCGAAGCGTCCACGCCGCGCGTAAAGCTCCGCCACATAGACGCGATAACTTCCATTGGCATAGTTGTTCGCCAGTTCCGCCGCCATCAGGGTATTGTCGTCGGGATAGGCCGGCAGGTCGCGTGAGGCGCGGGCAAAGGCGTAGAGAACATGAGCATTGCCGGGGTCCAACCTATAGGCCTGGCCCGCCAGCTTGCGCGCTTCGGCATAACGGGCATGGCGGACATCGCCGCCGGCCACGTCGCCGATTTTCATCGTCATGCGCGCCTTCTGCACCAAGGCTTCAACACTCTTCGGGTCGGCCACCAGGCGGCGATCGATCGCCGCGCGGGCGTTTTCCGGATCGCCGAAATCGATCTCCGCCAGGCCTGTCGCCTCGCTGACCAGACCGTCCTCGGGGAAACGGGCACTAAGCGTGCGCAGCTCGCGCAGAAGCGTGTTGCCGTGCTTCGCCCCCGGGCAGGTGCGCAGGGACGCCAGCATCAGCGGGACGTCGCGCCCATAGGCGGGCAGGCGGGTCACGGTCGTCTCGGCGTCGGTGGCGATGTCGAGATGGTAGATCAGGTAGGGGACGCCCTTGTCGATATACCGCTTGTAGATCGCTTTCACCGTCGCGTCGTCCAGCCCGATGGCCGTGTGGAAGGCCGTGAGAGCGTCTTCGCCTTTGCGGATGCGCTCGAGGTAGTCGATCAGCTTGTTGCGGCCTTCGGCATTGGCCAGCAGGTGACTGACGATGACCCACTGCTGAATGCGGACGACCTGGCCATCCCTTGCCTTGCCGCCGGTACCGATCAGGATGTCCTCGATCGGATAGAAGGCCGATGCCGACGTGTGCCGGCCATTATCGTCCAGCATATCGGGCAGGGGCAGGCCCAGTATGACGTCGCCCTTTTCGATATTCATCGTCATGAAATAGTCTTGCAGTCCGGATGTCAGCCAGATGGGCGGCGGTTCCGAAAAATACTCGGCGATCTTCACGCCTGTGTATGAGCGCATCAAATAGGCCAGGTCGGCGCTGATGAACTTATGATCGATAGTGTCGTAGTTGAACTGTTCGCGGACCGAAAAGAACGACCGGCCATAGTCCGGACAGGACAGCTCAGGGCTAAAGGCATAGTCGGGGATCGACGGCTTGACGAGTTTGAATTCCGGCAGGTCGGCCATGTAGTAGAAGGTCTGCTTGTGCGCGGTCTCGAGGTGCGAATCGCCAATCACGGCAAACAGCGTGTCGGCCGCGAGATTGAACGCCTCCATGTGGCGGACATAGTCCCGCGTCATCTTTTCTTCGTTTTCGCTGTAGATGACGAGGTGCCGGCTTTCGGCTTTCAACCAGGCATCTGCCATCGCCGTCACGGGCGCAGCGGCGATCAGGACTGTAGCCATCAGGCTTTTTATCCGATTGTTCAATGCGCGAAGTCATGCTTTTTCCCCCCAGATTCAACCGATGATAGGACAGACTGGCGGTGAAATACAGCGGCGCGATTTACTTTTTCGTCGGCTTGTCCGTCTTGTCTTTTTTATCCTTGTCCTCGTTGTCCTCGTCCTCCGGCGGGTTCTTATGGACGATCGCCCAGACATCATCGGCCGCTTTGCCGGCCTGAATGGCGGCGATGGCGTCCTTGACGCGCGTGTTGGTGTCTTCGTCGTGCGGGTTGTTGGCGAAGGCGGACAGAATGGTCACGGCGCCATCACGATCATTCTTGCGCACCAGAAGATAGGCGGCGAACTCGGCATAGTCGAAGACGCTCGGGGCCAATTTCAAGGCGGTGAGGGCGTAGGCCGCAGTCTTGTCGGTGGCGGCAGGGTCCTTTTGCGCGAGGCTTTTCGCAAGATAGAACTGCGTCGGCGCATCATTCGGCTGCGCCTTGTCGGCCCGGCTGAGCGCGTCATAGGCAGCGGCAAAGTCGCCGGCGCCGTCTGCGGCTTTTGCGGCTTCGGCAGCGGTAAGGTAACTGCGCCCCAGCAGGTATTGCGCGCGGGCGTAGTGTTCGTCCTGTGTATCGACCGAGGTGAGGAAGTCGCGTTGTTTAACGGCATCGCCGAAGAGAATTTCCGCGTAGGCGAGGGCCAGCTTGTAATCAATATTGCCGGCGACCTCGGGAGCCATCTTGATCGTCCAGTCAATCTTTGCCTTACGCCCCACCGATGTGTCTTTGGTAACGAGCGCTGCCAGCGCAACCGGATCGGTCACGCGCTTGAGTATCTTGAGCAACCACGCGCCATGCTTCGGACCGGGACAGATATCGAGGGCCGTGGAGGGCAGAAGAAAGTCCTGGTATGTATCTTCGAGCAAGGTCACATCGCCCGACATTTGGGGCGGGGCCCCGGCATCGGTGATCGACACCGGCATGGCTTTGGAATAGGCCCGCAAAACCCCGCCGAGTCGACTGGCGTCTATACCTGTCGCTGCCTCGAACGCTGCTGCTGACGGCTCCCCCCTTTCCATTCGTGTGAAGTAGTCTTCCAGTTGTGCGTGCCGTGCAGGATCGCTCATCATATAGTGCGTCAACAGCCATGCGCGGGCGTAAAACACCAGGGGTTCGGCGATTATGCTCCGGCTTTTTCCATCCACCTCGTCTTCTGCCGTCAGGACATTTTCGAAATGACTCCAGGTGACGCGGTTGAGCACAACATTCCGGTCGGCGGGCACGCCGCCAATGGCCACCTTTTCTCCGTCATACTGTAGTGTGCTGTAGTAATCGGCGAGCCCCTCCACGTACCACTTAGGGTAATGATGAAAGCCTCGCCGAGCCATCAGGTGATGGGTGTATTCATGAAAAAGGACCAACTGGCCCTGATCCTGATCGATGAAGGCTTTGCCCATGGGAATGCTGGAAAATGCCTTGGCCGCAAAAAGGGACTGACCTTCCTTGCAGGCGAAGTAAATGCCGCCGAGATCCAGGAAGTCGCCAGGTGCGACAAACATGAGTGATGCCGAATTATTGAGCAGGAACACGCGCAGCTTCGGCTCTGCCTCGCTTTCCGCGTGGATCGACTTCGGCAGCCTTTCGCCCATGAAATAGCGAAACTGCTCGATGGCGGCGACCTGTTTGAACGTCTCGGCCTCTTCGCGTTCGCTGTAGATGACGAAATGATCGGTCTCGATGCGGTACAGGTTCGGCGGCGTATAGGGTTTAGCCGGCTCGTCCTTTTTGCCGGCATTGGCCATCCCGGGGACGAAGGCGACAAGTGCCGCCAGCAAAAAGCAAGCGAGGCGCTTGGCCGGGGTGGTGAAATGCATGCGTGTCATAGGTGTACTCGATTGATCCCGGCGGATATTCCTAATTTGCGTCCAGCTGTGCCATCACCTGGTCCGTCGTCTTGCCGGCCTTGATGGCGTCGATAGCCTTCTGGAAACGTTCAGCCATCTGGCGATCGTGCGGATTGCTGACAAAGGGCATCAACAGGGCCACGGCTTCGTCGCGCTTGCCCGTCGCCAGGTTGGTGTAGGCGGCGAAGACGGCGTAGTTGGGAACGCCGGGCGCCAGGACGTGGGCGCCATTGGCGGCGTTAACGGCGTTCTGGTCCGGGAAGCCCGGCTTGTTCGAGAAACTGCGCGCCAGGTAATAGAAGTTCGGCGCATTGAGTTTGTTGATCTTGTAGGCGGCCATGAAGAAGCCGCGCGCCGCATCGATCAGGTCGTTGCGGTCCTGCCCCTTGGCGGTCTCGGATTCCCTGAGGTAGACGCGGCCGAGCAGATAGTTGGCGTCGAAATTGTCCGGCGCCGTGTCGACGAGATTGCCAAGGTCGGTCTCGGCGTCCTCGGGCTTGCCGTAAAGCAGCTGGGCCCGCGCCACGGCCAGGCGGAATTCGATATTGCCGCCTAAGCCCGCCTTCTGTGCGGTCAGCTTGTCGAGGATAGCCTTGCCCTGGTCCTCCGGCGGGCAGGTCGTCAGGATCGAGCGCGTCAGCTGCAGGTCATTCAGTTCGGCGGGCAGCTTCGTCACCTGGATGCTGCTCTCCGGATAGTCGGGCACCGGCAGCTTGTAATAGACCATCTTCTGCCGGTAACGGCCCAGCGTCGTATGCAGTTCCTTGACCTTCAGGCCGGTGGCCGTCTCCCAGCTCTCGACCGGATCGCCGCCCTTGCCGACCAGGGCGAAATAGGCGTTGAGGGCCTTGGCCCGCGCCGGATCGGCCAGCATGTAATGCGTCAGCAGCCACGACTGGGCGTAAAAATTGGCGATCTCGTTCTGGTCTGCCTTCTTGTCGCCGGCGAAGCCGAAACCGGGATTGAGCACTTTTTCGTAACTCATCAGGCGGTCGCCGGCCAGCGTCCAGGTGCGCATCTTGGATTCTTCGCCGACCGTGATCGTCCCCTTGTCCGGATAGGCGGTGGCCAGGTAATCGGCAAAGCCTTCGACATACCACGCCGGATAGTACGACTTGGCGTGCTGGAACATGACGTAATGGCTGTATTCGTGGAACAGAACGATCAGGCTTTCGTCCTGGTCCTCGAGCAGATCGCTGTTGTTCTGCACCTCGGCATAGGCGTGGGTACCTTCCGAGCAGTTGAAGTAGACGCCGGCGACGTTGTTTGAATAGGAGGGGCGAACGACCTGAAGCTGATCCGGATTGTTGAGCAGCCAGATGTCGAACTTGACCGCCGGCCCGCCTTCGCTGCCGAGCAGAATATTGGTCAGGGTGCGGAAGGCTTCGATCTTCCTGACATAGGTGCGCGTCTTCTTTTCCGGGGCATTGGAATAGACGACGAAATGCTCGGACTCGGCCTTGATCCAGCTCTCGGCATGGCCCGCGCCGGCTGTTGCCAGCAAAAGACCGCCCGTCAATGACAAGGCGGTCAACAGGCGCGTTACACTGTGGTTCTTCATCCCCTGATCCCCCGACCCTGGCCTTGCGGCAACCCTGCGGCGAGGATAGGCGAAATCCCGCTTTTGGGGAAGGGGTTTAGGCGGGCAGCAGGCCTTTTTCGTCGAGCGCGGTCTTGAGCTCGCCGGACTGGAACATTTCGCGCACGATATCGGCGCCGCCGATGAACTCGCCCTTGAGGTAGAGCTGCGGGATGGTCGGCCAGTCGCTGTACTTTTTGATGCCGTCGCGGATTTCTTCGTCCTGCAGGACGTCGACGCCGACATATTCGACGCCGAGATGGTCGAGGACCTGCACGACCAGGCTGGAGAATCCGCAGCGCGGCTGCTCGGGCGTGCCCTTCATGAACAGGACCACGCCGTGATCCTTGATGGTCTTATCGATAAAATCGTGGGCGGCGTCGCTCATGTGCGCATACTCCTGACAGCTATGTGTCGCATATAGGGCAGGCCAGGGGCGGGGACAAGTTTAGAAAGCAAGAAACCTATCCCTTGGCACCGCCCGCCAGGTTGCCGGTAAAGCGCGCCATTTCGATCTGCGCCGGCACCGACGACGGCAGGTGCCGCTCCGGCACGGCGGCCAGCTGTTCGAGCTTTTCCGGTGTTTCCGGTTCGATCAGGATGCACGACAGGCTGGGCAGCGACAGCGCAAAGCCGAGACACAGCTCCTCAGGCGTCCAGTCGGGCGTCTGATGCAAAAACGCATAGGTCCCGGCACCGGCCAGGGGGTTCTTGGCCTTGCGCGTAAACCAGTTGACCTTGGCGGCCTTGGGCACGACATCGGACGCCTTGCGGTAGATTTCCGGGAAGTAGTCGCAGCCGATGACGCACATGTCGGCCTGGATCGCCTTGTCGATGTCGTGGCGCTTTTCCCAGGCGGAATCGATATCGAAACTGGTCTGCACGACGTTGAAGTGGCCGTCGTCGATCAGCGGGCGGATTTCGCCGGTCTCCGCGCTGGCGCCGAGATAGCGCACCAGACGCGAGCGGCGCAGGTCACGCAGGAAGCGGATCGAGTCCGGCGGCATGTAGGCAACGCCCGGACGGCTGAACAGCAGCATGTCGATCCACTGAAAGCCGGTGTCCTTGACGACGGCGCGCAACGACTCTTTCATGCCCGGCATGGTGTAGCCGGCAAGGTCGCCGGTCTGCCCCGGCACGTCCGGCGCAATGCTGATGAACAGCAGTTTGCGATCGACCAGGGTAAATATCGCTGCCATTTCACGCAGGAACGCAACGTCGGCGCCGTCGAAGTGGTATGTGTTTATGCCGTTTTCGAGGCCACCCATGATCAGCTTTTCAGCCAGGGCCTTGTTTTTCCTCAAACGTTCGACCGACAGCCGCAAGCCGACGGCTGACAGGGCGATTCCGGAATGTCCAAAGGGGCGATAGCGCATCCTTACACAGAGCCACGACTCGGTTAAAACGGGCTTAAGGAGGATTTGGCCATGGCCCTGGATATGCGCGTCGATGCCGAACACGCCCTGCTGGACGGCGTCTACGACCGGCTGTTTCCGCTACTGCGCTCGATCACCGGCGAGGGTATCGAGGCGTCGCTGCGTATCATGGCCGAACATATGCCGCTTGAGATCTTCGGCGTGGCCTCTGGGACGCAGGTCTTCGACTGGGAGGTGCCGCCGCAATGGAATTGCCGGGCTGGCGTCCTGACGGGGCCGGAGGGCGAGGTCGTCTGCGATATGGCGGTGTCGAACCTGCAGGTCGTCAACTATTCCGAAGGCATCGATATCGAACTGCCGCTGGAAGACCTGCAACGCCATCTGCACAGCTTGTCGCATCTGCCCGACGCCGTTCCTTACGTGACCAGCTATTATAATCGCACCTGGGGCTTTTGCCTCAGTCATGCACAACGGCAAGGGTTAAAGCCCGGGACGTATCGTGCCCGCATCGATGCCGATTTCAGCGCCGGCCGCGTGCCTCTGGCGCATACGTTCCTTGAGGGCGACTCTGAGCGCGAGATACTGCTGTCGAGCTACCTGTGCCATCCGTCGCTGGCCAATAACGAACTGAGCGGGCCGCTGGTGCTGTTGGGGCTCTACAATCGTATAAAGGCGTGGCCGCGCCGTCGCCATCGCTTCAGGTTCGTGCTCAATCCGGAAACCATCGGCAGTCTGTGTTATCTGCATCTGCATGGCGACCATCTGCGCGATAAACTCGACGCCGGCCTGGTGCTGACGTGCCTGGGCGGGCCGGGCAGCCTGACCTATAAGTCGAGCCGCCGCGAAAGTGCGCCAAGCGATCGCCTGGCGCAACACTGGCAGGCGCGCGGCGAGCCCTTGCGTCTGCGGCCGTTTACGCCGACCAGCGGCTCGGACGAGCGCCAGTTCTGCTCGCCGGGCTTCAATCTGCCGGTCGGCCAGTTCGCCCGTTGCGCCTATGGTGAGTATGAGGGCTATCACAACTCGCTCGACACCAAGGCGTTCATGACGATCGAAGCCCTGGTCAAAAGCATCGACGAGATCGAAGCCTACCTGAAAGAGCTCGACACTAGCGGGCCGTGGCGCAACCTGGCGCCCTATGGCGAACCGCAACTGGGTCGGCGGGGGCTCTATCCCAACATCAATTCGGCCGCGACCTGGGCGGCCTCAAGCGACGACGTCTTCGACGGCCGGGTGATCCTCGAGCGCATCCTGACGGTGCTGAACTATAGTGACGGCGACCACGACCTGATCGCCATAGCCGACAAGGCCGGTTGTGCGGTCCGCGACCTCCTGCCCGTGGTCAACCGGCTGGAAGAAGGCGGGCTATTGGAGGTAAAGACGTGATCCACAGATGCACACAGATAGACACAGATAAGGGACGCGAAGCGTCGATACTTCAGCGTGTTGCACGTGGTGATGGCGCTAACGCGCAAAGGATCATCTGTGTCTATCTGTGTGCATCTGTGGATAGCCCTTCCTTAAGAAAGCCCATCACATGAAGGTGGTCTTCCTAACCGGCTCGCACCCCCGCCATGCCTTCATGGCCCGCAGTATAGCCGCCAGCGGCAGCCTGGTCGGGCTGGTCATCGAACAGCGCGAAGCCTTTATCCCCGACGCCCCGCTCGACATCGCCCCGAAAACCCGCGAACTGTTCAGGCATCATTTTACCGCTCGCGATGCGGCCGAAACGCGTCATTTCGGCGGTTCGGTTTTGCCTGATCGCGCGTCCAGAAATGTGTCGATGGCAGAATTGAATACGCCGGAAACCGTCAGCTTTATCAACGATCTGAACCCCGACCTGATCCTCTCCTACGGTGTGCACAAGCTGACCCCCGAAACGCTTAGCGGCATCGCCTGCAAACGGCAGTGGAATATCCACGGCGGCCTGTCGCCCTGGTACCGCGGCGTCACCACCCATTTCTGGCCGAGCTACTTCCTCGAGCCCCAGATGACCGGCATGACGGTCCACGAACTGACGCAAGATATCGACGGCGGCGCCCTGATCCACCAGAGCGTGGCCGAGCTGGTGCGCGGCGACGGCCTGCACGACCTGGCCTGCCGGGCGGTGGCGGCGCTGGGCAACGAGATGCCGGGCTTGCTGCGGGCGGTGTCGCAAGGCGGGCTAAGTGCGCCACACAAGCAAGGGACGACCGGCCGTATCTGGCGCTCAGTCGACTGGCGGCCGGAACACCTGCACCTCATCTATGAGGTCTATGGCGACCGCATCGTCGACCGCTATCTCGACGGCGAATTCGTGCGTACCGAACCCAAGCTTTTCCGGCAGTTCTAACTGTTCACATCCGGTTCAAGCGCCGCCTGCTAAACCTGTTTGGTCGGCGCCGGATCGTGCGCTATAGTCGTTAACCATTCACGGGGCGAAACATGGACAGCAAGATCAAAACAGGAGTCGCCATGGGTGTCGGGATTCTTTTCGCGATGACGCTGGTCAACCAGGCCATCGGCGCCACGTGCGACCGCAATTATCAGGCTTCGCTCGACAAGGCCGTCTCGGCGACGATCTCGGCCGTATCTGGCAATAATCCGGCTGCCTTGCTCAACCAGGTCGGCGATGAAGGCCTGAGCTTCAATACCGACGGCGCGACGGTGTCCTACGACGCCCTGGCAGCGCAATTCAGCAGCAAGACCGGCCGCTACTGCGACCTTTTCACGTGCGGCGGTAAGGCGGGCGACCTGCACCGGCTGTTCAAGCGCGGCAAGATCGACACCCAGCTCGACCCGGCACACGGCACGGCCAGCGTGTTTATCAACGCCAACACCAATGACGAGTTGGACCTCAGCTATCGCTTCACGACGAAGTGCAAGTGGGAACTGACGGCACTCGGGGCACCTTAAGAAAGCAAGAAGCCCCCCAGCAACGCGCCGAAGGGGCGTTGATAGGGATTACTTAGTCTCCCGGAACATCCATGCGTTCATCTGTTCGATGGCCGCCTTCAGCTTCGGACCGGCGATATCGCGGATATGTACCGTCGCCGGTTCGTCCTCGATGAACGATATCCATATGACGTTATCGACTTCGGGATCACCGCCTTCGAGACCAGCCTCGATCTGATCGAGAAGGGGGCGAAGCTTTTCCAGCGCATTGCCGTTGACGCAGGCCGCTGCATAACGCGACACGTCCCCGAAAAAGGCATGCGGCAGTAATTCACCGTAATAGTCGATCTGTTCGGTCAGTTCCGCCTGTAGCTCAGGCGTGGTTGCGGCGACGGCGTGGCAAAAGGCCTCGACAGTCGCCCCAGCCAATCTTACTTCCCCGCCATATAGGCCGGCATCCAGCCCTCGTGCGCCGCGCGCAGACGATCGAGGCCCAGCGACAGGCCGACGTAGGTCAGGTCCGTGCCCGTTGCCACGCCGATGACCTTGGCCGGAACATCGGCCTCGGCGGCCTGCGCCGTCACCAGATGCGCAGCCGCTTCCTCGACCGCGATCAGATAGCGCGCCTGATCCTCACCAAAGCCGAACACATGGTCGGCCAGGTCGCTCGGGTTCTTCAGTTCCAGCCCGACGTTCGAGGCCAGCGCCATATCGACGGCCGCGCACAGCAGGCCACCGTCGCTGAGGTCATGCACGCCCTTGGCCACGCCCGACTTGATCAGGCGGCGCACCAGGGTGCCGTTGGCCTTTTCGCATTCGAGGTCGACCTTGGGCGGCGCACCGTCTTCGCGGTTCAGCACTTCGCGCAGGTACAGCGTCGAGCCCATTTCGCCGACCGTTTCGCCGATCAGGATCAGCACTTGCCCGGCGCGCACCTTGTTGAAACCGGCGCGCTGGTCGTAGTCCTTCAGCAGGCCGACGGCGCCGACGGTCGGCGTCGGCGGGATCGCGATGCCATTGGTCTCGTTATACAAAGACACATTGCCCGAAACGACCGGAAAAGCCAGCTCGCGGCAGGCCTCGGCCATGCCGTCGATGGCGCGGACGATCTGGCCCATGATCTCGGGCTTTTCCGGATTGCCGAAGTTGAGATTGTCGGTGATGGCGATCGGCTCGGCGCCGACGGCGGTCAGGTTGCGCCAGGCCTCGGCAACGGCCTGCTTGCCGCCTTCATAAGGATTGGCCTTGACGTAGCGCGGGGTACAGTCCGACGTAACGGCCAGCGCCTTCTTGGTGCCGTGGACGCGGACCATGCCGGCGTCGTGGCCCGTCGACGAATCCGACAGGGTATCGGCCATGACGTGACGGTCATATTGTTCCCACAGCCAGCGCTTCGAGGCCTGGTCAGGGCAGGAGATGATCTTGAGCAGCGCGTCGTTGAGGTCGTGCGCCGGTACGTCCGACGCCTTCAGTTCCGGTTCGCAGGTCGGCTCGACCCACGGGCGGTCGTACAGCGGGGCATCGTCCGACAGCGGCGCCAGAGGCAGGTCGCAGACGACTTCGCCCTTGTGCATCAGAACGATATGGCCCGACGTATTGGTCTCGCCGATGACGGCGGCGTCGAGGCCCCATTTTTTAAAGATGCGGTAGCCGTCTTCTTCGCGGCCGGGCTTGAGGATGGCCAGCATGCGCTCCTGGCTTTCCGACAGCATCATCTCGTAGGCCGACATGTTCTCTTCGCGCTGCGGCACCTTGTCGAGGTCGAGAGTGACGCCTAAGCCCCCCTTGCCGGCCATTTCGACCGAGCTGGAGGTCAGGCCGGCCGCACCCATGTCCTGAATGGCGGCGACGGCGCCGGACGCCATAAGTTCCAGCGTGGCTTCGATCAGCAGCTTTTCGGCAAAGGGATCGCCGACCTGGACGGTGGGGCGCTTTTCTTCGGAGTCTTCCGAGAACTCGACGCTCGCCATGGTGGCGCCGTGGATGCCGTCGCGGCCGGTCTTCGAGCCGAAATAGACCACGGGCAGGCCGGGTTCAGGGGCGGCGGAATAGAAGATCTTGTCGGCATCGGCCAGGCCGACGCACATCGCGTTGACCAGGATATTGCCGTTATAGCCGCTGTGGAAATTGGTCTCGCCGGCGACGGTCGGTACGCCGACGCAGTTGCCGTAGCCGCCAATGCCCGACACGACGCCTTCGACCAGACGGCGGGTCTTGGGGTGGCCGGGCTCGCCGAAGCGCAGGGCGTTCAGCAGCGCCACCGGGCGCGCGCCCATGGTGAAGACGTCGCGCATGATGCCGCCGACGCCGGTTGCCGCGCCCTGATAGGGCTCGATGAACGACGGGTGGTTATGCGATTCCATCTTGAAGATGCACGCCTGGCCGTCGTCGATATCGATTACGCCGGCGTTTTCGCCCGGGCCGCAGATGACGCGCGGGCCGGTGACGGGGAATTTGCGCAGGTGTTTGCGCGAAGATTTGTAGGAGCAGTGCTCCGACCACATGACGCTGAAAACGCCGAGCTCGACGTCATTGGGCTCGCGGCCCAGACGATCGAGGATGACGGCATATTCGTCAGCCTTCAGGCCATAGTCGGCGGCCTTTTCGGCCATGGATTTTTGCGCAGGGGCGGTCATGGTGCTCATGGCGCGCGCTTTAGCGGATTCAGGGGGCGCTGTCAGCAGGTTTTTCCCTTACCGCACCACTTGTGGGGCGGGGGACCGCACGACGCGCGAAGCGCTAGATGCGGTGGTGGGGGCCGTTGTGTCGATTGAGCGCATTTGGATCTGCAGGAGGCAGGCGAAATTTTTTCTTAAGGCCCCCACCATCACCGGGCTGAAGACGCCCGGCGGTCCCCCGCCCCATGGAATGGGGCGGTAGAAGATTCTACTTCTTATCGTAGATAAACGGGAACTTCGGACGGTCCGTTTTAATGCAGGTCGCATCGACATTGGCGTCCGCCGTGGCCAGGAACTGCGTCACCATGGCCTTGGCGCAGACACTGCCGCCGGCAATCGTATGCGTGCGGTTCGGGAAGAAGAAGCTCTTGCCGTGGCTGAGCGTCTTGACCGACACGTCCGACAGTTCAGCCGGGCAGCCGGCGTCGATATCGGCCGACAGCATCAGGGTCGGGATGTCGCTGGTGAGCGCCTGGTTCTCGACGGCCTCGCCCTTGCCGGCCGGAAACGCCTTGCAGACTTCGAAGAAGCGCTTGGTGTCGCGCGCTACGGCAACCGCGATCGGATCGGCGCTGTTGAGCGCGGCATCCACGGCTTCGGGGGACTCAAACGAGAACTCCTCGTTGCACAGAGTGGTGAAGAACTGGCCTTCGGTATAGCCGGCCTGGTGCTTGATGAATTTTTCGAGGCCCGTATAGTCGCCGTTCAGCACGCTTTCGATCGTGCCGGGCAGACTGCGCGCGCCTGAGTCGCTGTAGATTTCGTCGAGCAGGTAGGCACCCATCTCATCGGCCGTATAGGTCCGCGCGTGTTGAGTGACCGGCGTCTTCAGCCACGCCGTCAGGCGTTCGTCGAAACGGCGTTCCAGGTCCGGGTACTTGGCATTACACTCGGCATCCGAGGCGCAATATTGCAGGACCTGGCGGACTTCGCGCGACACCAGGCCGGGCAGGGGCGCCGTGGCATTGCCTTCGGGCGGCCAGGTCGAGTTGAGCACGACGGCGCGCAAGTCTTGCGGATCGTGCTGCATGACGGCCATGGCGACGCGCGTGCCGTAAGAGCCGCCGTAGAGATTATAGGCCTTGATGCCAAGCGCAGTCCGCAGGTCGCGGATATCCTTGGCGATGACGGCGGAATTGTACTGGGTCAGGTCGGCGCCCGTGGCGGCCAGACGCTTGGCGCAGGCCTGCAGCTCGGCCACACCCGCGTCGCTGGTGACACCGGCGTCGGACAGGGGCGCTTCGCCGCAATCGAGCGACGGGTTGGACTTGCCGGTACCGCGCTGGTCGAAGAAGATCCAGTCGCGGTCTTCGGTGACGACGGAAGGGGCCTTGCGCAGGCGGAAGGGCACGCCTTCGACTACGCCGCCGCCGGGGCCGCCGTGCAGGAAGATGACCGGATCGGCTTTCTTGTCGGCGGCAGTGGCGCGGACGATGACGACGGGCAGGGCGACGGTGCGGCCGTTCTTGGCGCCGCGCGTTTCCTCGACGACCATGGTGCCGCATTCAATCTTTTGCGGCAGGCCGACATAGAGCGCAGAGCAGGTTTCCTTGTGGAAACCGAGCGTCGTCGGGACTTCCTTTTTCGGCGGCGTACAGCCAGCGAGGGCCAGGACAACGACACTGAGACCAATGAGACGACGCAACATATACCGCACTCCGTAATGACGCGGCATTGGTTTCATTGTTAACCTAATTTGTCAATGCGGGGCGCCGGCGAGGGGAAGTCGGGGAGGGAAGTTGGCCCCCACCACCATTCGGCTTCGCCGAACGGTCCCCCGCCCCACTCGCAACGTGTTTGTGGCGCTGTCCGAGACGCTCATGGGGCGGCTTTAGGAGCCAGGAGGCTGCTGTTCTTGTTCCTCCCTGCGAGTGCCTCTGAAGGAGCCTCACTCTCAGCAACTCGCGCGGAGGGGGACCATTTGCGCAAGCAAATGGTGGTGGGGGCAAATGAACGGATGTGCTTCCAAATCGCGGCATTGGTGGCACAATCACGCCTGATGCATCACGCCTCGGGCGGGGGAGCGGCTTTACGGTTGCGCAGAACGCCAAAGGCCATAAAGGCCGGCATCACGACCAGCATCCAGGTCAGCCAGATAAACGGGAAGCGCTCGCCGGATGGCACAAGGTTGGACGAATTTTCGGGATTGTCGCGATCGTAATAGACGTCGATTGCTGCGCCGAAAGGGCCGTCGCTGCACCCTCTGCCTGAGCCCGTATAGGATTTTCCGTCCGCCTCGAAGCGATATGAGCAATTGCCGTGATCGTGCGGCCGCAATTCCGTGATCGTTCCTTCAGCTTCGCCGCCCGACCGCTCTTGCGCCTTGATGGCCTGCCAGTTGAACCAGGTCGGCAGGGCGAAGATGAGAAACATAAGGGTGAAGACCCCGGCGCCGGCAAGCACAGCGGTCTTCCACGCCTTCATTGTATCAGGCCGTTTGCAGGGCGTTGACCAGGCTGTGGAACATCGGTGCGCCGTCGGCCGAGCCCAGGGCCGGCTCAAAGGCGCGGTCCGGATGCGGCATCATGCCCAGCACATTGCCGGCTTCGTTGACGATCCCGGCAATGCCGTTCAGCGAGCCGTTCGGATTTTCAACATAGCGGAAGACGACCTGGTCGTTGTCCTCGATGCGCTTCAGCGTCTCGGCATCGGCGAAGAAATTGCCGTCGCCATTGCCCTGCGTCATCCACACCGATTGCCTGTTGCCGTAGGCGCTGGTGAAGCGCGTCTTGCGGTTCTCGATCGTCAGTTCGATCGGCTTGCAGACGTATTTCAGGGCGGCATTGCGCAAGAGCGCGCCCGGCAGCATGCCGGCTTCGCACAGGATCTGGAAGCCGTTGCAGATCCCCAGGACCGACACACCGCGCTCGGCGGCCTTTTTCACTTCGGCCATGACGGGCGACAGCGACGCCATGGCGCCGCAGCGCAGGTAGTCGCCGTAGGAAAAGCCGCCCGGGATGACGATCAGGTCGAGATTGGCGGGCAGGGCCGTTTCCTGGTGCCACACCATGTGGACGCTGCCGCCGACTGTGGTTTCGATCGCGGTCTTGCAATCGCGGTCGCAGTTGGAACCGGGGAAAACCAGAACCGCCGCCTTGAAACCCTTGGCCTTGACCATTTTACGCGACCTCAACCTTGTAGGATTCGATGACCGTATTGGCCAGCAGCTTGTCGCACATGGCCTTCAGTTCGGTCTTGGCTTCGTCTTCCGACTTGGCGTTGATGTCGAATTCCAGCACCTTGCCGACACGGACGTTGGAGACGCCGTCCCAGCCGAGACCGTGCAGGGCGCCTTCGACGGCCTTGCCCTGGACGTCGAGAACGCCGGGTTTCAGGAATACGTGGACCTTGGCTTTCATAATCGTGTGCTCTCTTACTGCATTCCGCCTTCGATCACCTTGGGCATATCGCCCATGATGCCGAGACGCTTGGCGACTTCGGTATAGCTTTCGATGACATTGCCCATGTCGCGGCGGAAGCGGTCCTTGTCGAGCTTTTCGTTGGTATTGGCGTCCCACAGGCGGCACGAATCCGGGCTGATCTCGTCGGCCAGGATGACGCGCGAGAAGTCGCCTTCGAACAGGCGGCCGTATTCGATCTTGAAATCGACCAACGTAATGCCGACGGCGGCGAACATGCCCGACAGGAAGTCGTTGACGCGCAAGGTGGTGGCCAGGATGTCGTCGATCTCCTGGGTATTGGCCCAGTTGAACGCCGTGACGTGCTCTTCGGTGACCATCGGGTCTTCGAGGGCGTCGTTCTTGTAGTAGAACTCGATGATCGAGCGCGGCAGCTGCTGGCCTTCCGGCAGGCCGAAGCGCTTGGCCATTGAGCCGGCGACGACGTTGCGGCAGACGACTTCCAGCGGGATGATCTCGACTTCGCGGATCAGCTGCTCGCGCAGGTTCAGGCGCTTGATGAAATGGTTCTGCACGCCGATGTTCGTCAGCTTGGTCATGACGAATTCGGAAATGCGGTTGTTGATGACGCCCTTGCCTTCGAGAACGGCTTTCTTCTGCGCGTTAAAGGCGGTGGCGTCGTCCTTGAAATACTGGATCAGGGTGCCGGGCTCAGGGCCTTCGTAAAGGATCTTGGCCTTGCCTTCGTAGATTTTCTTGCGGCGGGTGGTCATTGACGGTTCCAAATAGATTGGCTCCCTGGGGAGGGGGCGGCGGATAGTCCGCGGCCTTGAAAGGTACGAATCACGCGCCGCGCCTGTGAAGGCGGGCGCTCAAGTCTCGGCAAAGCCTGGGAAAACAGCCTGTCTCGTTCCTTGGCTGAGGCGAGACCATCTTAACGGATGCCAGTTGCCGCCGCAAATAAACAAAAACTTTTGTCCTGTAAATGTCGGTTCTTGTTGCGCTCGCGAGAAAGGAGAATTAAAACTGTTCCAACCTGAAAGGTTTTTTCTCAATGTCCAGTTTCCCCGAGCGCATTTCCGATATCCAGACCCCGGTCTCCGGCCAGACGGCAGGTGAGGGTGCGCAGGCCCTGGAATTCCTTGCCGCTGAACGTCGCAATCGTTTGATCGGCCTGTGGGCCGGCGAAAAGATGGGGCTGAACGGCGAGTCGATCGAGACCTATGCCCGTGCCCTTGGCCGCGGCAATTCGGACAATACCTCCGAAGAGGAAGTTATCCGTAAAATCCTCGGTGATCTGACGGCTTCGAACATCGCGGTCCGTGAAAGCGAAGTTCGCGTCAAGGCGGCGGAGTTCCTGGCGCAGTCGCGGGAATCGCTCAAGGCCGGCGCGTAAGGTTTCTTACCTCCCTACCCAAATCGTCCAATAACTGAAAACCGTGGACCCGCCGCATAGGGCGCAACCGTCGCGATCGAGCGCGGCTGGTCGCCGGCATAGAGCGCCAGATCGTTCAGCCGCGGCAAAATCCCGCCTTCGATGTCGCCCGACGGCGAGTGGAACAGCACCTGGCCGCCCCAGTCGGCGCGCCAGTCCTTGCTGAAGTTCCACTCAAAACACAGACGCGCCCCCATGTCGGTATGCTGGGTGAAAAAGTCTCCGGGGCGGTAACAGACGGCCTGCAACTCGGTCAGGGTCAGGCCCGACAGGCCGGCCAGCTCACCGCAGAACTGTGCGAATGCCTCCGACTTAATCAGATCGGCCAGGGGCGCGAGCGCAATATCGCTACCCTTGTCGTACAGCGTATAGCCCAGCCGTAGCCACGACAAGCCCGACTGCGCGCGTTCGGCGGCGTTGGTCAGGCGCGTCTGGATATCAGCTGGTGGCAGACGGTTGAGTTCGAAGCGGTTGATGACTTCGGGGCGGCCGTCCTTGCCCATCAATTGCAGCTCCCACGGCGTCTGTTGTTCGAGCGCGTGGTGGATGGTTTCGGCGTCGTCGGCGGAGACCGCGCCTTCGAGGCGGATACGACCCTTATTGGTAAAGCGGCTGGTGTAGCCGGCTGTATCGAAGGCGGTGTTGAGGAGCATTGGGAGCCTTTCAGGAAGTGGCCCCCTCCGGCGAGACAAGCTCGCCACGTCCCCCGCTTCGCCAAGAGGCTCGCAAGGGAGGAGAAGGTGCGACATTTCTCTCCTCCCCTGCTTTAGCGGGGGAGGTGGCAGCGCGAAGTCGCTGCCGGAGGGGGCCTCTTAAACCTTACCCGAACACGCGGGCGAAGATCGTGTCGACGTGCTTGGTGTGATAATCGAGGTTGAAGAACGGTTCCAGCTCGGCGCGTGTGAAGAACTTCGACACGTCCTCGTCGGCACTCAGGAAATCGAGGAAATTGCCCTCGCCGCGCCAGACGCGCATGGCGTTGCGCTGCACGGCCGAATACGAATCCTCGCGCGACATGCCCTTCTGCGTCAGGGCCAGCAGCACGCGCTGGCTATGAACCAGACCGCCGAGACGATCGAGGTTCTTCTGCATGTTGTCGGGATAAACGAGCAGGTTCTCGATCACGCCGGCCATGCGGCGCAGCGCGAAATCGAGGTGCACGGTGGCGTCGGGCGCGATGCCGCGCTCGACGGAACTATGCGAGATATCGCGCTCGTGCCACAGGGCGACGTTTTCCATTGCCGGCATGACGGCCGAACGCACCAGGCGCGCCAGACCGGTCAGGTTTTCGGTCAGGACCGGGTTGCGCTTGTGCGGCATGGCCGACGAGCCCTTTTGCCCGGCCGAGAAAAACTCTTCGGCTTCCAGCACTTCGGTGCGTTGCAGGTGGCGGATTTCGACAGCCAGGCGCTCGATGCTTGAGGCCACCACGCCCAGCGCCGCGAAGTACGCCGCGTGCCGGTCGCGCGGGATGACCTGGGTCGAGACGGGCTCGACGCTCAGCCCCATCTTGTCGGCGACATAGGCTTCGACTTCCGGCGAGACATTGGCGAAGGTACCGACGGCGCCGGAGATGGCGCAGGTCGAGATTTCCTCGCGCGCCACGACCAGGCGCTTACGGGCGCGGACGAACTCGGCGTAGTAGCCGGCCAGTTTCAGGCCAAATGTCACCGGCTCGGCGTGGATGCCGTGGCTGCGGCCGACGGTCGGGGTGAACTTGTGTTCCAGCGCACGCTTCTTGATGGCCGCCAGCAGGAGGTCAACGCCTTCGATCAACAGGTCGGAGGAACGCTGCAACTGCACGGCAAAACACGTGTCGAGCACGTCGGACGACGTCATGCCCTGGTGCATGAAGCGCGCTTCGGGGCCGACGATTTCAGTGACGTGGGTCAAAAAGGCGATGACGTCGTGCTTCACGACGCGTTCGATCTCGTCGATGCGATCCGAATCGAATTGCGCGTCCTTGCCCTTGGCCCACAGGGTCTCGGCGGCATCGACCGGGATGACGCCCAGCTCGGCCATCTTGGTCGCGGCGTGGGCTTCGATCTCGAACCAGATCTTGTATTTGGCGGCCGAGTCCCAGATGGCGGCGGCTTCCTTGCGGGCGTAACGGGAGATCATGGTCGTGAACCTGTATTGGGGGAGGGGCGTTGATGCGCGCTTGATTGGAGTTAAGGGCTCAGAAGTCAAGACTTTTATCAGCTCAAGCGCGGCAAGGCGCTTCGCAAGGCTCGGTCGCGCCTGCCAAACGCCAGGGCGTTTGGAGGTCAACGCAAACCCGCGCCCCTGGATCACGCCGATCACTCTGTCAACAAAGTTAATTTACCCGCAGCAGGTGAGAGGGGTTGGCGAAAGGGTTAGTAAAGGGTTAATTTGAGCCATATTGTGTTGGCTCATTTCGAGGGTGTAACTGTGTCGAATTCCTTGTTGCGTCGGAACTTGAAAGCGGGTGTCGCGCTCCTCGCCTGCCTGGCCTTCGCCGGTATGGCCGTGCCGGCCGACGCCTACGCCACGCACCAGACGACAGCCAAGCCGGCGGCCTCAGCCAAGGTTAAGGCCAAGGCGAAGACCCAGATCAAGAGCAAGGCTAAGCCCGCCGCCAAAAAACCGGCGCAAAAGGCTGGCAAGGTCACAGTCAGTGACGCCTTCAAGACCGAATCGAAAACCACCGCGCAGCAGACCGTCAAGATCACCCAGACGGGCACCAGCTCAGCCACACCGGTCGACGTTACCGACAATCTGCTGCCGCCGGCCCGGCCGGTGGCGAAGGCCTCCGGCGTCGTCGCCTGCGATGAAAAGGATGCCGCCTGGAAGGAAGTGCCGAAGGAAGTGCGCGACCATGCCAAGCCGGGCGAATGCTTTGCCCGCCTGCTGACCGCGCCGCAAACCGAAGTCTTTACCGAACACGTGCTGGTGTCGCCGGAGCGCACCGCAACGCGCGTCGTGCCGGGCATAACGCGCATGGTCGAAAAGGACGTGCTGGTCAGCGCGGAGCGCATCGAACGCCGCCGCGTGCCGGCTGTCGTTGAAACGCGCACGGAAACCGAGATCGTTCGGCCGGCATCGGTGCGCGAAGAGGTTATCCCGGCGCAATATGAGACGCGCGTTGAGCACATCATGGTCTCGCCCGCCCATCAGGAATGGGTGAAGACCGAAGGCCAGCCCCTGAAAGCGCCGCTGGTCACACCGGGCGACCACAGGCCGGTGCAGTACCGCCAGGACGGTTACCTTACCTGGCCGGGCAAGGACGCCCAGCGCATCGAAACCGACGATGAGGCCGACGCCTACCTGAAGGACGGCAATCCACCGGCCGTGTGGTGCCTGAAGGACTTCCCCGCCGTCTATCGCGACGAAAAGCGCCGCGTCCTGGTGACGCCGGAAAGCGTGCGCCGCATCGAAATCCCGGCCGTCACCCGCCAGGTGACGCGCAAGGTGGTGGTTGAGCCCGAGCACGTCGAGGAACGTACCGTTCCCGCCGTCTATGAGACGCGCACCGTCAAGGAGGTCATCCAGGAAGAGCGCAAGGAAACCTATACGGTCCCGGCGGTCTATAAGGATGTCGAAACCACCCGCGCCACCGGCGACGTTCAGGGTGTCTGGCGTCAGGTCCTGTGCGACCGCAATGCCGATCCGAAACTGGTCATGAAGGTGCAGCGTGCCCTGGCGGCCAAGGGCTATAACCCGGGGCCGATCGACGGTCACCTGGGCGGCCAGACGGCCTCAGCCATGCAGAAGTTCCAGGCCGACAACGACCTGCCGCAAGGCCAGATGTCGGTCGAAGCGGTCAAGGCGCTCGGCATCGACCCGATCCTCATTCCGTAAAAACATCTAATTATCGTACAATTTTGCGCGGGCGGTCTTCAAAAGCCGCCCGTGTCGTGTCATGACTTCCGTGAACCTCATTCCCCCATCGCGGCGAGAAGGGGAAAGCAGCGGAGACGGACATGAACAGACGCGAGCTTTTTGCCGGCGCCGGTACCTTGGCCCTGATTGGGATACTTCCACACGAAGCGGGTGCGCTGGGTACGGCAAGCCTCGACAGCAAGGTCCGTCCGCAGTCCCGCCAGGACCTGCTGCTCAATACCGGCTGGCGCTTCCATGAAGGCGACTTGCCGCTGCCGCCGCTCATAGGCCACGATGCCGCCTATGACGCCGCCAAGGCCGGGGCTGCCGGCGGCGCGGCAGCGCCGGGCTTCGACGACAGCGAATGGCAGACCGTCACCGTGCCGCATGACTTCGCCAGTTTCCAGCCGATCTCCGAAGCCGACAACGCCAATATCGACCAGGGTTTCCGCAAACGCGGCATCGGCTGGTACCGCAACTCACTCAAATTCAATGAGAGCGATCGCGGCAAGCATATCGAACTGCAGCTCGAAGGCGCCGCGACCTATGCCACCGTCTGGTTCAACGGCACCCTGGTCGACCGCAACTGGAGCGGCTATTCATCAACCTATATAGATATCACCCCCTACATCACCTATGGCGACGCCTATAACAGCCTAGTCGTGCGCTGCGACGCTACGGCCATGGAAGGCTGGTGGTACGAAGGGGCGGGACTGTACCGCGATGTGCGCATCGTCAAGCGCGACGCCGTCCATATCGTCACCGATGGGGTCTTTGCCCATCCGGTCAAGGACGCCGAAGGTGACGGCTGGACGATCCCCGTCGAAGTGACTGTCAACAATTCCGGCAAGACGGAGCGCACAGTGATCGTTAGTGCGAGTGTTTGGGATGACAGTGTGATAGGCGGCCTGCCGCCGGGGAACGGGACGGAGGTCACGATCGCACCCCTGTCGTCGGTCGTTGTGAAGATGGCGATTGCCTGGAAGCTTCCCGTGCGACTGTGGAGCCCCGAAGACCCGCATCTTTACGAGGTGACGACAACACTTTTGCAGGAGAGGAGAACGCTAGACGAGCTAGTCACCAATTGCGGCTTCCGCACCCAGCATTTCGACGCCAGGACCGGCTTCTACCTCAACGGCAAACCCGTCAAGATCAAGGGCGTCTGCCTGCATCAGGACCATGCCGGCGTCGGCACGGCGGTGCCTGACGGCATTATC
>JADMIO011201714.1_pt1 | contig 39358 bp, 24 predicted proteins | sample 8958161 | NCBI WGS metagenome assembly JADMIO01 (sample SAMN16585339, study PRJNA669376) | soil metagenome | isolation source: Crop rotation soil | place: USA: Cullars Rotation, Alabama | collected 2011 | reverse complement strand
CCCGCCACGCAGCCCGCCTCGCACGCCAAGACCAAGCTCGATGACGCCGCCGTCCTCGCATTCCTCAAACAATATGAGCCCGAAGTCTACGACGGCGCCCTGGTGCTCCAGAGCAAAGACGCCCCCAAGTTCGCCGAAATGCTCAAAATGATAAACGCCGACGTCTGCACCCTCCTCGACATCCAAAAGCGCAACCTTCCCCTCTTTGACGTCACCGTCCGCGATCGCCGCCTCGGCTATCAGGCCTTCCAGCTCGCCAAGGAACTCCGCGACACCGTCCTCACCGCCGAAGTCCGTCAGGCCCGCACCGCCCAGCTACACGACGTCGTTTCCCTCCAATTCGCCAACCGCCAGAAAAAACGCGAAATGGAACTCGCCGAACTCCAGACCAAACTCGACGACCTCAAGCGCGAACTCGACGACCGCCAGCTCCACGAATCAGAGCTGATCAACCACCGCATCGATGACCTCCTCAACAAAACCCCCAAGATCGAGTGGTAAGGGCGCGCCCCCCCGGCAAAAATCTCCAATTCCAGCCTATTAGCACATATTACTATTATTACTATCTCATGTAATCTTTATCATCATCGCGTAAACACGTTTCTTCCCGTCCCCTACGGCTCAGGTGAGCCGGCAAAAAACGCAGCTCATCCATGGCCATCTCATCACAAAATTCTGTAAATTTGGGTAATTTGTTTCTGGTAAAATCATTTTCCCAAAGCTACGATGTTACCGCACATAGAACCAAAGTAGGGCTCTTTCAGAATTACGAGATTGTTTCAACGCAACGCGAAGGACTACGCCATGCGAGTTGACCCCCTCTTCTCCGAACGCGTCGAAGCTTTCGGAAAAAAAGTCGCCCAGTTAAAAAGCGAAATGAACACCGACGCCCCCGCCCCGGAAAACACCCAGGACCTCCTCCTCGCACTCGAGGAATTGCGCACCGCCGAGGAAGAACTCCGCGGCCAGCAGGAAGAACTCCTCTTCGCCCAGACACAACTCGAAGCCGAACGCGAACGCTACCGCGACCTCTTCGAAAACGCCCCCGACGCCTACATCGTCACCGATTCCCGCGGCATGATCCGCGAAGCCAATCGCGCCACCGCCCGCCTCCTCGGCATCTCTCACCGCTACCTCCAGGGCAAACCCCTCTTCCATTACTTCGAAACCACCGACCTGCGCGCCATCCGCGAAAACATCCGCGATCTCTGGCACACTCACGCCGCCAGGGAATTCCTCGCACGTCTCAGCCCGCGCGGCGCCCCCGCCTTTCACGTCAGCATCACCATCGCTGCCATCACCCAGCCCCAGGCCATTGGCGAACAATGCTCCGGCATCCGCTGGCTCATTCGCGACGCCAGCCCCCGCATCAATGCCGAACTCCAGATCGTCTCCCTCCGCGAACAACTCGCGCAATTGCAGGCCCAGCAGGAATCCGCTCTCCCCACCAACGTCCGCGACGCCCTCAACCTCGTCGCCCGCGAACGCGCCGCCCGCGAACAGGCCGAGCACGGCAACCAGATGAAAGATCAGTTCCTCGCCCTCGTCGTCCATGAACTCCGCAATCCCCTCACCCCCGTCCTCACCTCCCTGGAAGAACTCCTCGAACAAAAAAACGCCACCCCGCCCGCCACCCGCGAAACCCTCGAAATGATGCACCGTAATCTTCTCTCCCAGTCACGCATGATCGGAGACCTCCTCGATGTCGCCCGCATCATTCACGGCAAACTCCAATTGCGCCGCGAAGTCATTGACCTCCGCTCCCCCATACAGGAAGCCATTGCCGGCCTCAAAGACGCCGCCGCCGCCAAACGCCAGACCCTCCGCGTCGATCTTCCCGCCGAACCCGTCGCCGTGTTTGGTGACGCCGTCCGCCTCCGTCAAATCTTTTGGAATCTCATCAGCAATGCCATCAAATTCACCCCCGCCCAGGGCCTCATCCTCGTGCGCCTCGCCGTCGATGCCGAAAACGTCATGGCCGAGGTGTCCGACAACGGCGTCGGCATCCGGCCCGAAGCCCTCCCCGCCATCTTCAACGCCTTTGAACAAACCGCCTCCCCCTACGCCCGCTCCCTCGGCGGTCTGGGCCTGGGCCTCTCCATCGTCCGCTCCTTAACCGAAGCTCACGGTGGCAAGGTCGAAGCCCAAAGCGCCGGTGAAGGCGCCGGTTCCACCTTCCGCATCCACCTCCCCCGGTCCAGGATGGTCCCCAAACCAAAGGAACCTGAGCAGGCTCCCGCCGCCGGCCAGGCCAAACCACTCCGCATCCTCCTCGTGGAAGACCACGCCGACACCCGCAAAGCCATCAGTAACTTGCTCACCAAAATGGGCCATCACGTCACCGCCACCGCCACCGTCGAGCACGCTGTCGCCGAAGCTCAGCGCCAGCACTTTGACCTCATGATCTCCGATCTAAGTCTGCCCGACGGCAACGGCCGTGATATCCTCCGCCGCGCCCCACGCAAACACCTCGGCACCGCCGTCGCCTACAGCGGCTGGGGCATGCCCGAGGATATTGAACGCAGCCGCAACGCCGGCTTCGAACTCCACCTCACCAAGCCCCTCTCCATCGAACAATTGCGCAATGTTCTGGCAAAATGTTCCCCCACAACCGACCCCACGGACTAAAATGGTCAGTGGCGCCAACGCCCTCGTCGGCTCTTGTCCAACCCCGTTTAGCGCCGCCGCAACCCGGCGGGGGCCAGGGTCGGTGTGACACAAAATAATGACAAGATGTTTCAGAACCCCTCAAGGTGAACAACACCTTCAGTTCACTGCATCCCCCAGTGAGGCCCCCATGCCAACGCGCGACATCGTCGTAATCGGCGCCTCCGCCGGCGGCGTCTCCGCCCTCATCGAACTCATGCAAAATCTCCACGGTTTCCCCGGCACCCTCCTCATCACCCTCCACGTGTCCCTCGACAGTCCCGGCATGCTCCCTTCCCTCCTCGCCAAAGCCGGCGGATTCCCCGCCGCGTTCCCCAAAAATGGCCAGCCCATCCAGCCTGGCCACATCTACGTCGCCCCCGCGGACTATCACCTCCTCATCAAACACCGCCGCATCGAACTTTCCCACGGCCCCAGGGAAAACGGTTTCCGCCCCGCCGTCGATCCCATGTTCCGCACCGCCGCGCGCTGTTTTGGCCGCCGCGTCGTCGGCCTCCTCCTCTCCGGCGGACTTGATGACGGCACCGATGGCCTCCGCATCATCAAGGAATTCGGCGGCATCGCCATCGCCCAGGACCCGCAGGAGGCCTTTCTCCCCAGCATGCCCGAAAGTGCCATCCGCGCCGGCTATGTTGACCACGTCGCCACGCTCAAGGAAACGGCTCACCTCTTACGCCGCTACGCAGGACAGAAAGTCTCGGAGGACCTCGCCATGTGCGCTGATTTAAACCGCCGCCCCGACGTCATTGAAACCGGCGATAAAGCCATTCGCCACGCTGCCGCCCTGGGCCCCCCGTCCATCTTCACCTGCCCTGATTGCGGCGGTTCCCTCTGGGAATTCACCGCCGGCCATCAGCTCCGCTATCGCTGCCACGTCGGCCACCTCTACACCGGCGACGGCCTCGTCCAACTCAAGGATGACCACCTCGAACAGGCCCTCTGGAGCGCCGTCCGCGCCATGGAAGAAGCCGCCGCCCTGCGCCTGCGCATGGCCGAGCGCGCCCAGGAAAAAAAATGGGAAAAAATGGCCCTCCCGTATCGTCGGCAAGCCGAACAATTTCGCCAACGCGCCGATCTCATTCGCCGCGTTCTGTTGCAGGGAAACCAGGAAACCAAGGGTCGCCGCCGCGCAACAAAAAACCCAAAATCCCCACGCCGCAAGGAAACGGCCTAACGCTTTCGGAAAGGAAGTGCCATGGGTGCCATGCCCTGCGGGGCGCCAACAATCTCGATTGCTTCTCACCACTTCTCGCCCCGCTGGGCATGCCTCCGCGACACCGCCCACGCAAGGAGCCCGCGTATGCCCTCCACTCCGGTTGAACATTCCCCATCACAAGTTTATAAATGAGGAACCATGTCAACTCCATCACGCAAGCAAACCAAAAAATCAACCCGCTCTCCTGCTCCCGCGGCCACCCAACGCAAAGACCCCACCGGCTTCGTCGGCATCGGCGGCTCCGCCGGAAGCCTCGAAGTCTTGCAGACCATTCTCGAGGGTCTCCCCGCTGATTTTGACATGGCCCTCGTCGTCGTCCAGCATCTGGCCCCCCATGTCCCCAGCATGGTCACCGAGCTGCTCGCCGCGCGTACTTCCTTGCGCGTCGAAACCGTGACTAAAACCACTCGCATGCGCGCCGGCGTCGTCTACGTCATGCCCCCCGACGTGCTCCTGGAAATGGCCGGAAATGATTTGCGCGTCATGCCCGCCCACGTCGGCGAAACCCGCAACGGCATCGACTTCCTGCTCGCCAGCATGGCCCAGGATCCCGTCGGCCCCATTGTCGGCATCGTCCTTTCCGGCAGTTCCTCCGATGGCGCGCTGGGCCTCAAGGAAATTAAGGGAGCCGCCGGCTTCACCATCGCCCAGGACCCCCGCACCACCCGCTTCGACGCCGCCCCCCACGCCGCCATCATGACCGGCGCCGTTGACAAGATCCTCAGACCCGAGGAAATCGCCCCTGAACTGGTCAATATCTGGAAGCATCCCCTCGTCAAGCCCGATGCGGATTTGCACAAAGCCCGCCGCGAAGATCTCTCCGCCGCCGAGGAACAGCTAAAACGCATCTTTGCCCTCCTCCGCAACGCCAGCGGCGTCGATTTCACCCATTACAAACAGCCCACCATCAAACGCCGCATGCTCCGCCGCATGGTTCTCCACAAAATCACCACCCTCGATCAATATCTTAAGTTTCTCCAGGCCAACCCCGGCGAAGTCACCGCCCTCTATCAGGACATCCTCATTCACGTCACGCGCTTTTTCCGCGAAGCCGATTCCTTTAAGGCCCTCGCATCCCGCGTCTTCCCCAATTTCAAGGAAGCACGCTCTGGCGAGACTCCCATCCGCGTCTGGGTCCCCGGCTGTTCCACCGGAGAAGAACCCTACTCGGTCGCCATGGCCCTCTTGGAATTCCTCGCCGAGGAAGGCAGCTCCGTCCCCCTGCAAATCTTCGCCACCGACGTCAGCGAATCCGCCATTGAACAGGCCCGTGCCGGCGTCTATCCCGAATCCATCGCCGAAGATGTCTCCGCCGAACGCCTCCGCCGCTTCTTTACCAAAACCGATGGCAGTTATCGCGTCGCCAAACTCGTCCGCGATTGCTGCGTCTTCGCCCGCCAGGACCTCACCCGCGATCCTCCCTTTTCACGCCTCGATCTGATCGTTTGCCGCAATGTCCTGATCTACCTTGGCCCGGTGCTGCAAAAACGCCTGATGAACGTCTTCCATTACGCCCTCAAAGCCACCGGCTTTTTGATGCTCGGCGGCGCTGAAACCGTCGGCCCCCATACCGATTTGTTCGCCGTGGCCGACAAGCGCCATAAAATCTACACCAAAAAAGTCGGTGGCTCACGCACCGAAATGGATTTCCGCGCCAATGATCAGACCGCCTCCCGCGCCGAGGCCGCCCGCCGCGCCCCCGCTGAAACGCGCCCCGCAAACTCCGTCCAAAACGAAGCCAATCGCATTATCCTCGCCCGCTATTCCCCCCCCGGCGTCATCGTCGATAACGATCTCAAAATCGTCCAGTTCCGCGGACAGACCGGCGCCTACTTCGAGCCCGCCCCCGGCGAAGCCAGCCTCAACCTCCTGAAAATGGCACGCGAAGGCCTGCTGTACGGCCTCCGCACCGCCATCCACGAAGCCCGCAAAAAAGAATCCGAAGCCCGCAAGGAAGGCCTCCGCGTCCGCGCCCCCGAGGGAATCGTCGATGTCACCGTCTGCGTCATCCCCCTCGGCCAGAATTCCCCCGAAGGCCGCCACTTCCTCGTCCTCTTTGAAGCCCCCAAGGCGCCCTCGCCTCCCGCCCCCGCCAAGGCCCCCAAACCAAAAGGCAAAACCCCCAAACACAAAGACGACGGCCGCGTCGCCCGCCTCCAGCAGGAACTCGCCGCCAGCCGCGAATATCTCCAGTCCATCATTCAGGACCTCGAAGCCGCCAATGAGGAACTCCAGTCCGCCAACGAGGAAATTCTCTCCTCCAATGAAGAACTCCAGTCCACCAATGAGGAACTCGACACCGCTAAGGAAGAACTCCAGTCCACCAACGAAGAACTCAACACCCTCAATGAGGAACTCCACGGTCGCAACGAGGAATTGATGCACGTGAATTCCGATTTGGTCAATCTCCTCGCCTCCGTGCACATCGCCATCGTCATGGTCGATTCCGACCTCCGCATCCGCCGCTTCACCCCCATGGCAGAAAAAGTCCTCAACCTCATCCCCACCGACATCGGCCGCCCCATCTCCGACATCAAACCCAACTTCGACTGCAACGACCTCGAAAAACTCATCACCGAATCCATCGACACCGTCACCATCAAGGAACGCGAAGTCCACGACCGCAAGGGCAATCTCTTCAGCCTCCGCATTCGCCCCTACAAAAACGTCGAAAACCGCATCGACGGCGCCGTATTAGCCCTCTTCGACGGCACCCGCAAACCCGGCACGTAATACCAACAATCAGACCACGTATCGTTTAGCGCCGCCGCACCGCGGCAGGGGTTTGCCCGAATCCACTCTCGATGCTATTTTTTCAATGTTTCCGGTTTGCTCTATTTCATCTTCTCAATAATTTCCCGTATCACCCCCACTACCACCTCCGGGTCCTCATCCGGAATATCATGCCCGCTCTTCTGGGTCACCACCATCTTCCCCCCAACCTTCCCCACCCATTCTCGATACCGCCCCAAATGCTTCTCCCGCATCCCCTCCTGCAACGCACTCACATTCGGATCCATCACCGCCGAAAAATCCATCGGCATCTGCGCCTTGTCCGCCGCAATCAACACCACCGGCACCCGCGGCAACACCGCCGCCATCGCCTCCACAAACGATTCATTCCCCGCCGCAAACTCCGCCTTCGCCGCCTCCGGAACCTTCATCGCCGCCTGATTCTTCCGGCTTTCTTTCATCGCATCGATCTGCCCCCAAAAACTATCCCGCATCTTCTCCCGCCTCCCCGCCGGCACCGTCGCCAAAAACTCCTCCGTATTTTTAATCATCGCCGCCATCGTCCAGTTCATGCTCTCCATCCCCGGCGCCGCCAGTTTCGCCAATTCCTCCACCCGCGCCCAAAGCTCCGGATGGTTCGCCACAAACCACGCATGCAAACTCTCCATTGATTCATACGTATCCGCCTCCGTCGGATCCACCAGCACCATGCCCGCCACCTCCTCCGGATACATCCCCGCAAACACCCGCACATACGGCCCGCCCATCGAATGCCCCACCATCACATACGGCCCCGCCAATCGCGCGTTATGCAGCGCCGTCCGCAACTCCCCCGCAATCCGCTTCGCATCCCGCGGTCCCGACCCCACCTCCGATTTCCCAAACCCCGCCCGCGCATACGTCACCACCTGCGCAAATTGCCCCACATTCCGCCGCACCGTCCTCCACCCAATTTCCCCCGGCAATCCCGACTCCAACACCACCACCGGCCCCTTCTCCCCGGCAATCAACATGTGCATCGTATGCCCCCCCGCATCCACATCCATCTCCCGCTCCACCACCGCCGGCTCCTTGGGCTCGCACGCACAAAGCGGAAGCACAAATAACATCGTCAGGATTGTTTTCAGGATGCTCACGGAAAGTCTCAAAAAAGAGCCACCGATGAATTTTCCGGATGAATGAAGCCGAAATCATCACAAATCGGATCCGAATACGCTTGCGTCGTCGCGTACCATCCGGACGAATTGCCCGCGTGAACATGTAAAACGCGCTACGGTTCCAGCATCACGGTTCCACCTGCCGCGAATAAATCACACACCCCGCCACAAACGCCGCCGTCCCCAAGATCAAATGAAACAACCAATCCCAACTATGCAGGTGCTTCATTTCCGACAACATCGCGATCATCCCCGGCGACACAATCCCCATCACAATCGGCCCCGTCGTATTCCGCGAAACCACCGACGCCAGCCACGCCACCCCAAACGTCAACAGGCTCATCGCCGCCGCCTGCCCCGGCCCAATCGGAAAGTTCACCCGCGCCTGCCCGTTACTCATCCACGGTGCCAGCACATACATCGAAATCACCGGCCACAACCAGATCACCCCCGCAATCCCCAACGCCACCAGAAACTTGCTCAACAGGATCTGCCCTTTCGTCGGCGGCAGATACGAAAGAAAATACGCACTACGATCCGCACGCTCATACGCAAACGAATACCCCCCAAGCATCGCGGCAATAAACGACGTCCCAAACAACGCCACCGCCGAAAGAAGGATAAACAACTCCGCCCAGTCCTTCCCGCTCGGCAACTCCGGCCACGTCGCATGAGCCCAAATAATCGCGCCCACCGCAAAGAGAGAAAAAATCGCCGCCACCGCGATCACCAGGATCATCCGATTCAGCCGCCAGTCTTTCCAAAGAAGTTCTTTCATCGTCCAACTCCTTCTCCAAGAATGTAATCCCGGAACAAATCATTCAAACTCAAATCCTGAACCTCCACCGATTCCACCGGGTTCTCCGCCTTCAGCCGCCGCGTCAGTTCCTCCGTCACCCCGTCAATCGTCAGCACCCACTCCCGCCGCTGTATCTGCTGGCAGATCGTCCCCTCCGGCACCCACGTCGGCAGCCGCCCATCCGCCAAAACCACCCGCACGCGCTTCGCCGATTCCAGCAATTCCTCCACCCCGCGCTGCACCACCGCCTTCCCATTCCGCAAAATGCACACCGAATCCGCAAACCGCCGAATATCCGCCAGATCATGACTGGAAAACAACACCGTCGTCTTCCCCTGCACAATCGCCTTCAGCACCGTCTCCAGAAAATCCTCATGCACAATGGGGTCCAGCCCAGACGTCGGCTCATCCAGAATCAACAACTCCGGCCGATGCGAAACCCCAATGATCAACGCCAGCTTGACCTGCATCCCCTTGGATAACTCCCGCACTTTCTTCTTGGCATTAAGCCCAAATAAATCTAACAACTGCCCGCAAAAATCCTTATCCCACGTTTGATAAAACGAACTGGCAAATCGAATCACCTCACCCACCCGCATCCACGGATAAATATCGTGCCGCTCCGGCACATACCCCACGCGCGCCCGAATCTTCTCCCCCTCCCTTGGCATCTCATACCCCAGCACCCGCACCGTCCCGCAAGTCGGCGCCAGCGTCCCCAGTAACATTCGTATCGTCGTGCTCTTCCCCGCCCCGTTCGGCCCAATCAACCCCATCACCATCCCGCGCGGAATCGTCAATGAAAAATCATCCAGCGCCACCTGATCCTGATATCGCTTCGTCACGCCGATCATCTCCACCACTGGCCCACTCGGTGGCAAATCCGCCGCCACAGGAGTAGGGGGGTGGTCCGACGAATTGAAAATCGAATGCCCATTCATCTTCATCACCGTCCTCCTTCCGCAACTTCCGGCAATTCCTCCATCGCCTCTTCAAACAGCTCCCGTATCCGCTCCGCCGCCAACCCCGCCGTCGCCCCGGCATTCACCGCGCCGGCCAATGCCGCCGCCGTCGATTCCTCCGCCTGCGTCCGTGCCGATTTCGCCCCCCGCAGCGCCACAAACATCCCCACCCCCCGCTGCGATTTAATAATCCCCTGCCGATCCAGCTCGTCATACGCCCGCTGCACCGTATTCGGGTTCACCTTCAAATCCAGCGCCAGCGCCCGCAAAGACGGCATCGCCTCCCCCGGCTTATACACCCCCGCCGCAATCGCCGACCGCAACTGCTCCACAATCTGCAAATACACCGGCACATGGCTCTCAGGCACAATCCGTAAACTCATCGCATCGCCTCACTGCATTAGTTAACTAATGCAGTATAGCACACCGATTCTGGAAGGCAAAATAATTCTTGGTGCGCTTTCAATCAGCCTGAAAGCCTTAAAGGGGATAGCCGGGCACAACGTCCCCGGTCTACGCACCCATTAAGCGCGTGATCCTGTAAGGATCAAATCTTTTTTTAGTGCAGACATACTCCCCTCTCCTTCCAAACCTCCCCATCTCAAGCCTCGCCCCTCGCCGAGTGAACGGCAAGAAGCATGAAACCGATTCGCACTTGCGCCTCCGCATTTATCTTTTAAGTGATTCCACCAACGGCGCCGCCTCGCTTTGATCGCATTGGCCGCGATCCCTCTCCTGCGCCATCGCCGTTCTCATTTCATAATTCATAATTCCCCGTTCCCCCTCTCCGCCTCCGTCGGCAAACTCCATCCATTAGCAACAGACGACCAACGAAAGACGATCGCACCTTCCCCATCTTAACATTGTAAAAAACTACATTTCTCGGCCACTTTACCCTTCAATCCGCCTCCCCAGATCCTTTATACTCATGCCATCACACTTCCCATTCCGCTTTGCTCTTACTTAGAAAGCCTGGCTTGGCACGAAAGGAAGAGACTATGCACCGCAGTCGCCTTAACAAGGGGATGCTGCGCCAACGTCGCGCCCTCTTCACCGCCGCCATCGTCGCCGCCTCCCAGTTGCCCGTAGATACTTTTGCCGACCGCACCTGGGATTCCACCATTGCCAATGGCAACTGGACCACTCCCGCCAACTGGGTCGGCAACGTCGCCCCTCTGAACACCGACAACATCGTCATCACCTTCAATGACTTCTCCAATCACACCGTCACCTACAACGGCACCCTCTCTTCCAATCTCAGCGTCAGCATCCGTAACACCGGCAGCGGGTCTGCCACCCTCCTGCTCCCCGCCGGCTTCGCTCTCACTTGCCGCTTCCTTAACCTCGGCCCCACCGGCTCCGGCAAAGTCACCCAAACCGCCGGCAGCCTCACCGCCGCCTCCGTCGATCTTGCCGGCGGCGCCGCCAGCGCCGCCCTATACACCCTCTCCGGCGGCACCCTCAGCGTCACCGGCACCGGCGGCGGCAATCCCAACCTCTTCGTCGGCGATCTCGGCTCCGGCACCTTCACCCAGTCCGGCGGCCTCGCCTCTCTCGCATCCCAGCTTATCCTCGGCAACACCGCCACCGGTACGGGTAACTATAATCTCAGTTCCGCCGGCCTCCTCACCGTCACCGGTAACGAAACCATCGGCCTCGCCGGCAAAGGCACCTTCACCCAAACCGGCGGCACCAACACCGCCACCAGCGCGCTGATCCTCGGCGCCAACACCGGCGCCATCGGCGTCTACACCATCAATGACCCCGCTGCCCTCCTTTCCGTCAACGGCTCAGCGTACATCGGCGGCACTTCCGCTTCTCCCGGCGGTGCCGGCATCCTGAATATCCAAGCAGGCACCATGCACACCTCCAACACCCTCAAAATCTGGAACACCACCAATTCTGCCATCAACCTCTCCGGCGGACTCCTCTCCGTCGGCACGCTGGATACTTCTTCCAACCCCTCCTTTTTCACCTCCGGCTGGACCGGCGGCACCCTCAATATCACCGGCTCCATGGGCGGATCCGGTGGCGTATTCAACTTTGGCCTTTCCACGGAATCTGGCAGCCCCCTGGGAAATAATTTCACCCTCTCCGCGGGCAAAACCCTCATCATCAAAACGTGGGATGAATGCGTCGGCAACACCACCAACGGCACTTTCACCCAAACCGGCGGCAACCACATCGTGGCACTCAACGACCTGGTCCTCGGCAATTCCGCAGGCGTCATCGGAATCTACAGTCTCAGCGGCTCCGGCACCCTCACCGTCACCAATGATGAATTCGTCGGATCCTCTGGCTTCGGCTCCTTCTACCAAACCGGCGGATCCCATACAGTCGGCGGGCTCGCCAATCGCCAGTTGCTCCTCGGTACTGCTTCCGGCTCCACCGGTAGCTACACCCTCAATGGCGCCACGGCCCTTCTCACCGTCAACGGCTTCGCCTTCATCGGCGGACTCAGCGGCGTTGGTGGTGGAAATGGCATCCTGAATATTCAGGCCGGCACCATGAACGTCGTCAACACCCTCAAAATCTGGGACACCGGCACTTCCGCCGTCAACCTCTCCGGCGGTCTCCTCTCCGTCGGCACTCTCGATACCTCAGGCAGCCCCTCACGCTTCCTCAATGGTTGGACCGGCGGAACACTTGTCGTCACCAACAACGACGGGAACGGTTTCTCCATTAACTCCACCGGTCCTCTCGGAAATAATCTTTCCCTCTCCGGCACAATGGCCTTAATTCTATTAAATAATTACGAAACTATCGGTGGCACCACCAACGGCACTCTCACCCAGACCGGTGGCAGTCACACCATTGCCCACAATGGCCTGCTGCTTGGCAGCAATGGGGGTACCGCTGTCTATAATCTCAGCGGTTCGGGCAGCCTTAGTGTCTCCAATGGCGAAAACCTTGGCGACAATAATTGTTATTGCCTTTTCAATCAGACCGGCGGGACAAATGCTTCGAGCGATATGTATATGGCATCTTTAGATGGCTCTATTAGCATCTATAATCTGGGCGCCAGCGGCACACTTATGATTAATAATGTGGAGGGAGTCGGAGCATTGGGAATCGGAACATTCAACCAGACTGGCGGTGCAAATTCCACCAGCTTCTTGATCCTTCCGGTTGGACAAGGCACCGGAGTGTATAACCTTGGTGGCACAGGTATTCTAACCGCCAATGTGGAAAGACTGGGTCTGCAAGGTTATGGCACCTTTAATCAAACTGCCGGCACAAACACCGTTTACCATGATTTGCAGTTGGGCATTACTGCCGTTGGTTCCGGTCATTACACCCTCAACGGTCCTAGCGCTCTTTTCGCGGTAAATGGTTCCGTCTACGTCGGCGGATCAGATACCGCCCCCGGGGGACTCGGAGTCATCAACGTCCAGGCCGGCGCCATGACCGTCGTCAATACCCTCAAGATTTGGGACACTCTCAACACTGCCGTCAACCTCTCAGGCGGTTCGCTCTCCGTCAATGCACTAGACACCTCCGGCTTTCCCTATCACTTCAACTGGACCGGTGGCACATTTAATATCACCGGCCCCAACGGTCTGTCCATCAGCTCCGCTGGGCCACTCGGCGCCACCCTGGTCCTTTCTCCACCCATGACCCTAGGCGTCACCAACACCTTAAATATCCCCGCCGGCAGCGATCTGGAACTCAACGGCGGCAGCCTCAATTTCGGCTCTCTCGCCTTCTCCGGCGGAACCATCGGCGGCACCGGTTCCTTCATCAACAACACCCTCCTTTCCGGCAACGGCTTCATCGCCACCGCCAATGTCACCAACAACAGCCAGCTCACCCAATCCGGCGGCGACCTCACCCTCTCTTCCTCCACCAGCCTCACCAACGCCGGCACCATGACCCTCGCCCCCGGCCTCCAGCTCCAACTCACCGGCGCCACCCTCGCCAATCACGGCGTCATCTACTTAAACAGTGCCAACATCAACGGCTCCGCCCAAGTTAACAATTTCTCCGACGCCCTCCTCTCCGGCCCCGGCAACATCAACGTCGCCTTCACCAACGCCGGTACCCTCCTCGTTCCCGACGGCATCACCAAAGTCGGCTCCTTCACCAACACCGGCGTCATCGAACTCGCCGCCAACGCCGCCACCCTCGCCTCCCCCGGCACCATCACCAACTCCGCCACCATCCAAGGCCACGGCAAAATCTCCGCACCCATCACCAATAACGCCACTATCGAAGCACTCACTGGCACCCTCGTCCTCACCGGCCCGGTCACCAATTCCGGCATCCTCCGCTCCGGCCCCTCCACCAAAATCCTCTTCCAGGGCGCTTCCAACTTCTCCACCAACGCCGGCCTCATCTCCCTTATCGGCGGCACCGTCGACACCGGCGGCCAACCTCTCAACAACACCGGCCAAATCTCGGGCTTCGGCGTCCTGGCCACCGGCGGACTCACCAACAACAACATCATGACCCTCACCGGCGGCACCACCACCATCAACGGCCCCGTCACCAACGCTTCTGGCAAAACCCTCCTCATCAAAAACGACCCCGCCCTCTTCACCGGCCCCGTCACCAACAACGGCACCATCAAAACCACCAACACCATCGTCACCTTCACCAGCAACTACACCGGCAACGCTTACATCTCCGACCCCAGCACCAACATCTTCTCCGCCAACGTCACCATCATTCCCGGCGGCTCCATGACCGGCGCCCTCGGCGACCAATTCATTCTCACCGGTGGCAATTCCTCCCTCTTCACCAACAACGGCACCTTCACCAACGGCGGCTACCTCAGTTCCTCCATCTCCGCCCTCAACACCGGCAACTTCACTCAAACCGGCGCCCAAGCCTGGTCCCCCAACACCACCTTCACCAACTCCGGCGCCGCCACCTTCAGTTCCGACGCCGGCTCCTCTTCTGCCTACAACCTCAACCTCCACCTCTCCGGCGGCACCGTTACCCTAAACAGCGCCCAGCATCTCGCCTCCCTCGCCTTCGATCCGCAAAACGCCTCCTTCACCGGCACCATCGACCTCAAAAACAACTACCTCCTCCTCGGCCCCGGCAATTCCTCCAACACCCTCCGCACCTACCTCCTCTCCGGTTCCACCAACGGCACCGGCCTCAAATCCTCCACCCTCGCCGCCAACCAAGCCCTCGGCTACATGGACGCCAACATCTACAACCTCCTCTATCCCAACCACCAATTCCAAGGCAACACCCTCGCCGGCAATGAACTCCTCGCCAAAACCACTTGGCAAGGCGACGCCGACCTCAACGGCTATATCACCATCAACGACTACGCCCAACTCGAAGCCGGCTTCCTCTTCGGCCACTTCAACGCCACCACCACCTTCGCCTCCTGGGTCAACGGCGACTTTAACTACGACGGCAAAATCAACTACCTCGACTACGCCCTCATCGACAACGCCTTCCAAAACCAATCCGGCACCTTAGCCAGCGACCAAATCGAATCCCACACCCTAGAATTCGGCACCCCCTACCTCCAAGCCCTCAGCTCTCTTTCGACTCCAGCTCCCGAGCCAACCTCCCTATCGCTCCTATCCCTCGCCACTCCACTCCTTCTCCGTCGTCCGCGCACAACGCGCTAAACTTGTTTAACTCGTTTAACCGCTCAACTTGTTTAACTCGTTCAACGCGCCCCTCCCCCCCGTTTCATCATTCATCGTTCCTAATTCCGCATTTCCTCCGCCGCCGGTCCACTTTTAACTTTTAACTTTTGAACTTTTAACTTCCGTCTCGCCCTCACCCCTCCATCCCCTATAATTCCCTCATGCAGGCCATCCTCATCCAAAACTTCGGCGATCCCTCCCAAGTCAAACTCCAGGAAGTCCCCACCCCCGAACCCAAAGCCGACGAACTCCTCATCCAGGTCAAAGCCGCCACCATTAACCCCAGTGACGTCAAAAACGTCGCCGGCAAAATGCACGGCACCACCCTTCCCCGCATCCCCGGCCGCGACTTCGCCGGCACCGTCGTCCGCGGCCCCGCCGACCTCCTCGGCAAAGACGTCTGGGGCACCGGCGGCGAAATCAGCCGCACCCGCGACGGCTCCCACGCACAATTCCTCCTCCTCCCGCGCACCTCCGTCGCCCTCAAACCCGCCAACCTCTCCATGGAATCCGCCGGCGCCGCCGGCCTCTCCTTCGTCACCGCCTGGCAAGCCATCGTCACCGTCGGCCAAATCAAACCCGGCGAAACCGCCCTCATTTTCGGCACCACCGGCGGCGTCGGCTCCGCCGCCCTCCAAATCGCCAAAGCCCACGGCGCCCGCGTCATCGCCGTCGTCCGCTCAAACGAAGACATCCCAACGGTAAAATCCGACGGCGCCGACGAAGCCCTCAACGCCCGCACCACCAACATCCCCGACGCCGTCCGCCAACTCACCGCCGGCAACGGCGCCCACCTCTCCTTCGATTCCAGTGGCATGATGTTCAACGAAGCCATCGAATCCGCCGCCCCCGACGCCCGCATCCCCGTCGTCGCCGCCTCCCCCGACGGCACCACCACCTTCAACCTCCGCACCCTCTACCGCAAAATGCTCACCGTAAAAGGAATCGACACCCTCCGCATCGACTCCACCACCGCCACCAAACTCCTCACCCAACTTACCCCCGGCTTCGAAAAAGCCCAATACAAACTAAAACCACCCCGCCCCATCCCCCTCTCCCAAGCCCCCGAAGCCTACGCCCAGGCCGCCAAAGGCGGCGGGAGGATCGTGCTAACGCCCAATCCATGAGTGGCGCCCAACATAAGCCCACGGATTACGCTCCGTGGGCTCTTGGTTCGCGCAGAATGAAAGAGAAAGACGAGAATTATAGTCTGGGGCACTATTCGGAGTTATCGAATAGTTTAAATTGCGGGAAATCTGAGCTAAAGAAGCTTTATTTCGAGAGTTGAAGAATCTCCTCCAACCCATTCTATCTTAGTGTCATGTTGGCCGGATTCTTGAAAAGATTGCCTCAATTCCGCTTCCGTCGAGTGCAACACTGGATTTGAGAAAACATACTTAAACGGTCCGGTGTCAATGTTTATACCTAAAAACGGCATACTCTTTCCTTCGGAAGCTAGTTCCATGATGGCATCTTTCTTATTGGATACGGTTTCTATCAGTTCATCGATGCCATTGTGTGGAACTAAATTTGTGGTGAATCGAGTGCCTAAACAACTCTCGGACGACCCAACGAGCCTTACAAATTCAAACAAATCACTAATTTCTTGAGCTTCCTTTTTCCCTATATGGGCCGGCAAATTTGGCTCAACCTTAAAATGCTTCGCAACCCCCCGAGCTTGAGAAAGCAATTCAAGAAACACTCGAATATCATCAATGATTGTTGGCAAAGGTGTGCTGGTCTTTGCGAAACTCATTAGGTTGCCGTGGTCGAAAACAGAGGTCTTGAATACGGCAATATTCGCATTAAATAACGATCTTATAGAGTCAAAGTATGGCAATCTTGTGATCGGCTTACCAATCCAAAACCTCGGTTTAAAGGACAAGGAAAATGAATGCGTAGAAGCCGGAGCATCAAGAAATGAGGGGCCACTCATTTCGATATTGATGGGACTATCAGGCAGCTGTGCATGAATATGGTACTCTAAAGAACCGCCAGAAATCGTACCGGGAATGTGGTTAATAGTTCCGATGGTCTTAGAGTTAGGATCAATACTGGTTAAATCAATAGTGCAAGGCAAATCGCTGCCAACTTGCAAAGTGCCCCCTGCTTTAAAAATTTCCTCAAACAACGGGGAGCCAGTAAACTCGATCTCACCCTGCTGAAACTTGATCGGTAATCCTCTTCCAATGACATCTTCAATTTTTTGTGAAACAATTTTCGGATCCCCCTTGATTTTAAGCTGAATCTGAACTGGTTCTCTCGCGTGCATTGTGTGGCCAACGGAATTTTCTGAAGCGTGAATTTCGATGCGAAACCGCGGATCGAGTAATTCGTATCGCTCTTGGGTAGCACGGATGGCCGCGGGAATAGCCGCAGGATGTAAAGCCGCCATAAATTTATCCGCATCGTCAAGGCTCTGCCGAAGCATTTTATTTTTACCTAATTGTTGTGAGGCCGGTAACTCAATCGTGACACTCTTTTGAGTGCGCCAATCTTTTTCCCGGAGCCTATTTCTTACGTATTCTTGGATAAAAACCCAATGCCCAACATTTCGTCGAACGTCAATTACAAACAGATAAACTGGCAATCGCTCTTTCAGGTAATATTCGAGGTGGCTTGTATCTAAAGAGAATCTTGGCCTTTTGGAAAGGGGCTGTTTGCCGCCAATTCCTTTAAGCTGTACCGCAAACCGTAACCCCATCAGTTCGTTTTGTTCCACAATCTCAATTTGGTAGTCAATTCCGTAGTCTGGAGTTTGTCTCCGTTTAACCCACTCAATCGGAAGCTTTGCTTCAAAGAGTTGCTCTGCTTGTTCTTGAATCGTATGGGCTTGTGGGCGTCTCATCGTGTGATCCTCCTTATGGAATCACAAAAAACTTAAAAATCTCGTCCGGCTTGGCACAGTCGGATTAATGACTAGCACGGACGAGATCGAGCGTTAAGCATCACAACTGTGAAATATCCGAACTTACTCTCTGCAATTTATCGTTCGCGCCGATTGATTCGTCTAAATTCGGTTCATCCAATTGTTCTGCGAACGCCTTGATATGCTGACTCCACTCATGTCGTTGGTCGTCATACCAACTTCGGACGTCATCACCACCCAATGCTTCGCTTCGTGCCAACGCCATAAGCAGGAGATCAATTCCGGTCTTGCCAAGTGGAGATTCCGCCTCGATCCGACGGTAAACGCGCTCGTAGAATCGATGCGCACTGTTAAGTAGCACTACGATAGTTCGCCCTACCACTTTGGCTCGATAGAAAGGCGCCCCTGGCAATTGCTCATACTCCATGATGACGGTGTATTTGGAAAGACGTTCCGCAAGGCACTCACGATCCTCAGCGGACTTATCAAAGCCTGTTTTGTCGACAAATTCCTTTACTTCAGCTACCACTTGAGAATCAGATTTTGCCGTAAGTTCTTCAACCGGTCTTAATCGAGGAAGAACTCGTTGTATGGCCTCTTCCGCGCGTGCTGACTGCGTGGCGTGGGCCTTTTTGCCTCTTGCGATGATGGTGTCTTTCATTGTGGCAACATTCGCTGTAATCCCTTCTCGCAACTTTTCGAAGATTGCCGATCCGCGTTTTATTGACGCATGCTGCTTTGTATGTGCAACTCCAAAGACTTCATCCAATTCCGGATCAAATCGAATCTCGACACGATACCATGTGTCTGTCCAGTGCTTGGCGTGGTATGGACTCTTAATGAGATCAATTTCACGACGGGCTCGCACAATACTAAAACCTGTAGTTGAGTCGATATGCCGCCTTTGGAGTTCTTTCTTATTCCCGACCACCTGCCATTGATCGGGCAGCAGGCTGAGAGTGACTTCCACAGTTGAAGTCTGGTCAGGATGCTCTGGAATTGGCACTTCGAATTTAAGCGTATCACCATGCTGCGACGCAAGAAGATCATCAGGTAGCCGAGATTGCGGCAACAGGAAAAGAGGGTCAAACGGCTCGATCTTTTTGCCGTTAATCGTTATTTCTGTATCACCAATGAGAAAGTAACGGAATATCCTTCCAAGAGCGTGCTTTAGCGACCTCTCCAAGGTATCTAGCTTCCCGTCGTGGTCCAGCCTATCGCACCGTTTCCAAATGACGAGCGTACCCTTATTTGATTCTGTCATTTCTTTATAAGGTGCCGGAATCGGCGCAAATTCCGGTTGCGGGATTTCATCCTTAATGCCATCGGCAACTTCCTTCACATCGAGGTAAGTCCAAAGCGGCTTTTGACCCTTTTGCCAAGAAAATACTTCTACACGCTCGCACTGGCTAACGCTTGCATTGGGAAGGCCCATCCCGAAGCGTCCAAGTCCTGATCGATCATTGAATCGATTTGAATCGCCGAAACGTAGAGCTCGCCGGAGCACGTTCGCGTCCATTCCTCGGCCATTGTCTGATATGGCCAGTTCAACAACACGCGGCATCTTCGGCCGTGAAGCGGTTGACCATTCTTCCCCATCGGCAATCAGTTTGATCGCAACACGTGTTGCGCCAGCTTGGATCGAATTGTCGATCAATTCGGAAAGAGCGCTTTCTGTTCCCTTGTAACCGCTATCGCGGGTAGCTTGAATGAAACGATCCTGCCGCACAATACTAAATTCGGGCTGCATTGCAGCCTCCTTTCTTGTGCCCGATATGAAATCAGGCAAAAAGAGACAGACTCGCTCAAGGGTTTCTCAAGCGAACAACAACGCCACACAGCGATGTTGAATATTCACTATATTGTCAGCAAGGGGAATCTGAACGAGCGATCTGCTCATAAGGCAGCCGATTTCGTCTTCGCCGTCGCATAAAGCCCCGGCACGTTCGACCTTGCAAGCGTTATTATCTCAGAATTCGGGTAAGATGTCAAGAAATAAATAAGATTCGTATGTGGATATTATGGAGCAAATTGTGAGGAGACCTTTATGACTGCACCGCCGCCAACCGCAAAGCGATGAACCCCATCACCCTTCCTTAAAGCAGTGTCAGCGTAGCTGACAACAAATCCCGTTTCTCCAATCCTCATCCAGCTTTTTTGGCCACCACTCTGCCACTTTTTTCACACCCCCCTCATTTTAATGACCCAAACAAATACTTGACAACAACCGGAACCCCGTATATACTCCAAACGGTAATCGCCTCCCCGGCCTGGCTCTTTGAAAACCACATACCCCTCTCTGGACCACAAGCGTAAGCGAGTACACCGCATGCTCCTCCAGCCTCAAACCTCCCCTTCAACGCTGGCCTCTTGGCACCGCCACCTCCCCACGCTAAAAAATCAATTCCCCTCATCGCGCAACCCATGGCGCTTCCCTCCGCCAAAACCCGTTTTGCACCTCAAAAACCCACAACTATTTTCCAGAGGCCCATTTCAGTGCGCGTCCTACCCAAAAAAATCGGCGGAAAAAGGGGATGTACGAGGGGTAAGGAGGGGTAAAAGGGCGGAATTCTCAGAATGTAGGAGTACCAATGGAGTGCCGACGTCCCCGCAAACAACGCCCCATTTTTCATCTTTCTCCCCACCTGCCAGCTCACCCCTGACCCCTCACGCTCAAACAAACAGCTCACCCGTGAGCCCTTACTCTTCATCAAACAGCTCACCCATGAGCCATTACTTCATTTCGACCCCTGTTTTTCGTTCAAAAACGCAAATAAGCTCACCCATGAGCCCTTTATTAAACACTTCCTCTGCCCGCTCACCCCTGACCCCCACCAGTCTCCCATTCCTCGCCCATCCGCGTCCACCGGCAGTAAATTCTCTTATCCTCTCTGTGCCACCTCTGTGTCTCTGCGTCTCTGTGGTTAACATCTTCTCCCAATCGGCAATCGGAAATCGGCAATGGGCAATAGGTGACCTTCTAACTTTTAACTTCCCCTCACCCCTTCACCGCCGCTACCGCATAAAACGCCCGCCCCTCCGCAATATACTTCTTCTCAAAATTCGTCCCCACCATCAATCCTTTTTCCCCCATCCCCGCCACCGGCGAATCAAATTCCGTCACCTTCAAATCACTCTGCCCCCCAAGCGTCTCCTTCATGTGCGCAAAATAATCCGCATGATCCGTCACCAGCCGCAGCTTCCCTCCCGGCTTCAAAACACGATGCACTTCCTTCAAGAATGGCAACTGAATAATCCGCCGCTTGTGATGTCGCGTCTTCGGCCACGGATCCGGAAAATAAATGTGCATCGCCTCCAGACTCCCCGCCGGCACATGCGCCCGAATCCACCACCCCGCCTCCCCATGCACAATCCGGCAATTCATCCGACCATGCCGCCGCAACCGGTCCGCCGCAAACTCCGCATACGCCTTGGCCCACTCAATCCCCACAAAATTCACCCCCGCCTTCGCCTCACTGACCGCCAGCAAAAACGTCCCCTTCCCCGACCCAATCTCCAACTCTACCGGATGGTCATTCCCAAAAACCTCACCCCAATTCAGCACCCCCGCCTCATCCGCCACCGAAAGCAGAATCGGCTCCAATATCAAATCACCACGCAAAGCCATCTACGTATATCCGCCTGCAACCTTCCAACATTCAACTTCTGGATTCTAACTTCCAGCTCCCAGCTTCTCGCGCAGCGCATAAAATGCCGCCACGGGGCTGCCGAGTGGGGCGCGACAGCTTTCGTACAGGCAAAGTGGGAACCCGTACGGTGGCGGCGAGGTTCATAAAGCTGCAAAATCGCAGCATCCTTCTTATTTACTTTTCACGCGTCGTCCTGACACTCTTAGATGTCATCATTATCGTTAGGAATTTATGAAGGTCAAGTCAGATTCTTTACTATTTTAACTATTTTTTATGAATCTTGGCGGCTAAGGCTGTGGACGCGTCGCTGCCGCCGTTGCCGAACCCGTTGCCGGCGCCGTCGTCACTCCGCCGCGCAAAATCACCTGCCGGGAAGTTCCAGGGATCGTGAGGGTCGATGTGCGGGCCGCAGGGGCGGAGGAGGCACCAGACGCGCGGGTCGAAGGGGATACGGACCGGGCAGAAGGGGAGACAGATGGTCCGGATAAGGGAGAAGAGGGAGCCGATGGAGGATTAGTTTGGCGTTCCCAGACGCGGGTCCGCCACGTATTAAAAAGGTAGTAGCGCCATTCGTAATACCAGCGATAGCTTTCTTCATGCACCAGCTTCCAACTCGCGCCCAGTCGCGAATTTACGCTTGCATTGGAAAGTGGCGGCTCATCTACGTCGCCATTGCGATCCGTTAATACGATGATCTTCACTTGTGGGTTCCGCCGCACCCGGTCCAAAAATGGAACAATCGCATTGTCATCCAACGCCCGTTCCCACTGCAACTTAGGGAAAAACTCCAGCTTGTCCAATGCCTCCGGATCTGGAACCGTCTTCGATGCCAAGTCATAAGCAATCTGATCCACCGCCGCCGGAAACCGCGTGAACGGAGTTCCCAAGGCCACCGATTTCCGCTTATCCGCATCCGCCGTGTTTCCGTAGGAGGCAAGCACTTCCGCCGTTGGCTGCCAAGGGGTTTGGCGGTAGATAAAATAATTCGTACTCGCAGAGATTAGTGAAATCAGAATCACGAAACTGAACGCAACAATTCGCAGCCCAGCCGTGGGTAACCGCCGCATCGCCGCCGCCAACCATAAAATCAATGCCGGCAATACCATCCCCAAATAGCGCGGTTCCCAAATCGGCGGAATGCCTTTGGCGTTCGCCCGGTCATACCAGCCCCACAAAAACTGATACCAAGCACCCCCTTTCGGCAGCCAGGTCAGCGTCAAACACCCAATGGGTACCCCAATCCATACCGGCACGTACCACCAGCACCCTCTGAGGGCACTGTTGGCCTTCACCATCCCCGGCCGCCGCCCACGCCACGGCAACAGACCAAGAATCAGCACGGCGCCCAGCGCAATACCTGCCCAGACCTCCGCTGAGATGACCCAAGGCACCGTACGCGTCGCAAGGTGTTGATCAAACACCGGCCCAAGTCCGAGCCACGAACTTAACCTGCCGTCCGGCAGTGCCACCGGCCAGAGGTAGCCAAAAAGATGGACCAGGGGAAGTGAGCTGATGGCGTGCCAGTCCATCGCGGTGTAATCCTGATTCCACTCCACCCCGGAATTGTTCTCGACGGTTGCTTTGGTGATCCAGCGGTTTTGCGTGATGTACCACCAGATCGGAAACACCAGCATCAGCGAAACCGCCAGGCCCCAGAGAACGCCATCGAGTGCCCGGAGGCGTTTTCGCAGTAAGAGCCAGAAGAACTGAACCACAAGCATTAACGCGGCCGCCGTGTGCAAAAGCATCGCCGCCACGCCGGTGAGCGTGAAGAGCGGCCACCAAAACCAGGCGTGACGGTATGTGGAAAGCCAGCGGAAGAAGAAGATCGTATTCCAAATAATGAAAAACCAGAGGGCCATATACATTTTGATGTCGCGGCTGTAGTAGATCAGGTAAGGATTGACCGCGGTGAGGGCCATCACCAGAAGCGCGCCGCGCTTGTCGGTAAATTGGCGGGCGAGAAAGTACATGGCCGGGATGGCCAGCGTGCCAAAGAGGGCGGGAATAAAGCGCAGGGCCCCGGGAGAAAACGAGTCATAAGGCTTGGCGCCCATGTCGATCAGGAAGCGCTGCCATTCCCGCAGAAGCCAATACCACCCCGGCGGGAAAGCCTGCCCTTTGGCAAGGGAGCGAAACATCTCTTGCGAACTTCCCGCGATGCGTTCAATCGTGTGCCCTTCGTCAAACCAATAGGACTGATATCCAATGCGGAAGAAGCGGAGGTACATGCCCACCAGGGTGATGGCAACGAAGGATAGAAAGAGGATTCCATCACTGGGGAAGTGATTCCACCAGGTTTGTTCATTGGGCTTGTGAGGTTTGAAGAAGCCAAAGAGGCCAGAGCCGGCGGGCAGGGAAGGAGACCGGGGCGCCGGCGTACCGGGCTTTGGGCGCAAGGCGTCAGAGGCGGGAGTGTTCATGCCAACTCAACGCACGTGGGAAGAAAGGGCGGGAAATACGCCCACTTCAACGTTGCCAAACGAGCCAGTTCCTATGCCGATTCTCTGCTGAGAATCGGATAATTTTCGCGTTCGCCCTTGCCGGTGACGGGGTAATCTTTGCGCAGCGGGTGGTGCTTGAAACCGTCCCACGTCAGGATGCGCCGAAGGTCGGGGTGGTTCTTAAACGTGATGCCGAACATGTCATAGACTTCGCGTTCCATCCATTCGGCGCCGGCATAGAGCGGAACCATGGAATCCACGGAAATGTCAGGTTCATTGAGGAAGACGCGGAGGATCAGTCGTGGCGTGCCGGCGTTGACGGAATTGAAAACATAGACCACCCCATAGCGATCCTTGGCGCCGGCATAGTTGAGGTAGTCCACGGCGGTGACGTCGGCGAGCATATCGTAAGCCAGGGAGGGTTCGTCTTTTAGGAAGGTCACGACGGCCGTGAGCTGGTCTTTGGGAACGACAATTTGCGTCTGCCCGCGGAACTGGGAACCCTTGAGGCCCACGTTGGGGAACCTCTCTTTGAGCTTTGCTGCGGCAGGATGGTCGATGGCCATAAGATAACCTCGTTAAGGGAATGTTGCGGATTATACGCGGATTTGGAGGGTTGGCAAAAGGATTACCGCCCCATCAGAAAGGGAGGCCGATGTGTTTGCGGAGAGTATCCAGAGCACGCTGATTGCCAAGGGTATCCTCTGCCGACACGCGGACGGGTGTACCATCCAGCACTGCTGCGGCAAAATCGTCCGCTTCCACTCCATATACATCCTTATTCGTAGAAACCGTACGCACGTGCCGTTCATTGGCCAAATTGACAATGGTGAATTGGGCGTCTGCGGCAGGGGGCTTCCAGGGAACGGGGATTTCAATGTGGCCTGTGGTGCCCAGAATGGTAGCCGTGTTGTCAGCACGTACCGTCGTGCCGCAGCTAAACGTGGCGAGAATGTCACGCGGGAAGCGGAGAATGCCGGCCACATAATCGTCTACGCCCGTGGGATAAAGGTGGCCGTAGGCGTGCATCGCTTCCGGCTCCGCGCCGGCAAACAGCCGTGAGAATGAGAGACAGTAGCAGCCGATATCCATCAATGACCCGCCGGCCAGGGAGGCGTCAAAACGAATATTGCCCTGCGGCTTGGCGGTCGCGAACAAAAACGAGGAACGAATCATCCGCAACTCGCCGATCTGCCCGCTGCGGACGGCATCAAGAACCGCGAGCGTCTGGGGATGAGATCGGTACATAAACGCTTCCATCAGCAATCGCTTGGCTTGCCGGGCCGCGTCGATCATTTCCTGAGCCTGAGCGAGATTGACGGCGAAGGGCTTCTCACAAAGCACGTGTTTGCCCGCTTGCAGGGCTTTGATGGTCCACGCATGATGCATGGAATTGGGGAGCGAGACATAAATGGCATCGATAGTAGGGTCGCGAAGAGCTTCTTCGTAGGTGCCATGGGCGTGGGAAATTGAGTGTGTCTTTGCAAAAGTTTCAGCAGCATCTTTTCGGCGCGATCCGACTCCAGCAAGCACGCCCCGTTCCGACGCGTTGACTCCCACGGCAAACTGCCGGGCGATATTGCCTGTCCCAAGAATACCCCAGCGAAGTTTGGGCATGAGAGGCTCCGTGAAAGGGCTGGACCTGTGCCACGAAAATCGCCACAATAACCCATCACCGGCCGCAAACAAATCATCTCTTCCGGAGGACTCTTATGTTTCGGCTTCATCTGATGGCAGCACTCTGCTTGCTCACGTTCGTGGCGACCGGTGTGGTCGTCGCCCAGGAGGCATCCCCCGCTTTGCCGGAGAAATGCTATCTCTTCACCTCATTCCGCGGCAATGGCAACGACGGCCTGCATCTTTGCTACAGCACCGACGCCCTCCACTGGGAAGCCCTTAATAACGATAAATCCTTTTTAACCCCCCAGGTCGGCAAAGAAAAACTCATTCGCGACCCCTGTATTCTCCAAGGCCCCGATGGCACCTACCACATGGTCTGGACCTGCTCTTGGTATGACCATGGTATCGGCTACTCGAATTCCAAAGACCTGATTCACTGGAGCGAGCAAAAGGAAATCCCGCTCCTGGAAAATGAACCCACCGCTCGCAACTGCTGGGCGCCCGAAGTCATTTACGATCCGGCCACCAAAGATTTCATTATCTTCTGGGCCACCACCATCCCCGGCCGCTTCCCCGATACCGACCCCGCCGGCGACCCCGACACCCCCACTGGCGGCAAACTAAACCACCGCATTTACTGCACCACCACGAAGGATTTTGTGGCGTTTACCCCGTCCAAGATTTTTTTTGACCCGGGATTTAATGTAATCGATGCGACCGTAGCGCCCGTGGATGGCAAGTTTCTCATGGTCTTTAAGGACGAAACCAAAGTTCCGCCCGCCAAGCGTCTTCTTACGGCCACAAGCGATAAACCCGAAGGACCCTATACCAACGTTTCCGCGCCGTTTTCTCCGACCGGCGAATGGGTGGAAGGCCCCACCGTCCTGAAAGTTCCCGACGGCTACATCGTTTATTTTGACATGTATCTGAAGCACCACTACGGAGCAATGAAAACCAAGGATTTCAAAACGTACGAGGACATCACCAGCCAGCTCTCATTTCCCAAGGATACGCGCCATGGCACGGCGCTGGTCATTTCCAAGGAAAGGCTGGCGGGCCTGATGGCCGTGGGGAAGTGAAGGTGCTGGAACTACCGCGAAGGATCAGAACACGCAAGCCACGAAGAAGGAAACGTTCATGTATTCGATTTCAAATTTCAAATCTAAAATCTCCAATCCTTTTCCCGCCTTGGCCTCCTGGTGCCTTGGTGGTTCAACCCTTCTCGCATCAATGCTTGGGCTGGCGGCTCTCAGCCCTCTTGCCAGTGGCGCCGAAATTAGCGTGAATTTTCCCGCGCGATCCGGCGACTTTCCTCTCTTTGCCCGTGGCAATGCCAGCGACATCGTCATGGACCCCGCCGACTTCAAAGTCGTCCAGATAGCTGCCGGCGATTTGGCGGACGATATCCAGCGCGTCACCGGCAAGCACCCAACCATTCGCTCCAGCGCCGCCAACGCGTCCAAAAACATCGTCCTCGTCGGCACGCTCGGTCACAGTGCCTTGATCGATTCTCTCGTCACCGCAGGCAAGATCGATCCCAAACCCGTCGCCGGCAAATGGGAATCTTATCTGGTGACGACCGTCGCCAGCCCGATGCCCGGCATCGACAGCGCGCTGGTTATTGCCGGTTCTGACCGCCGCGGCACTGCCTACGGCATTTTTGAACTCTCCGAAAAAATCGGCGTTTCCCCCTGGTATTGGTGGGCCGATGTTCCGGTGAAACGCCAGGATACGCTCTCGATTTCCGCCAAATCCATCACTCACGGGTCACCCTCCGTAAAGTACCGCGGCATTTTTTTGAACGACGAGGACTTCGGCCTTCAACCGTGGGCGGCCAAAACCCTTGAAGCCGACCTCGTCCGCAACGCCCCGCACGGCGGTCACCAGGGCAAAGGCGACATCGGCCCCAAAACGTACGCCCACATTTTCGAACTGCTCCTGCGCCTCAAAGCCAATTTCATCTGGCCCGCCATGCATGAATCCACCCAGGCCTTCAACCTTTATTCGGAAAACAAGCAAGTCGCCGATGATTATGCCATCGTCATGGGCTCCTCCCACTGTGAACCGATGCTGCGCAACGGCGTCACTGAATGGGGCCATGCCAATGAACCCGCATACAATTACGTCACCAATCGCGACGAAGTCCTGAATTACTGGAAACAGCGCGTCCAGGAAAACGGCAAGTTCGAAAACGTTTACACCCTGGGTATGCGCGGCATTCATGACTCCAACATGGCCGGCGGCGGCACCACGCCGGAACGTGCCGCCCGCCTCAGTCAGATCATCACCGACCAGCGCCAGCTCATTCATGACATCATCACGCCCAATGTCTCCACCGTGCCGCAGATTTTCTGTCCTTATAAAGAAGTGCTTCTCCTTTATCAGGCCGGTTGTATTCCGCCTGATGATGTCACGCTGGTCTGGGCGGATGACAATCATGGCTACATCCGACAGCTTTCCACGCCGGAAGAGCAAAAACGCGCCGGCGGTGGGGGGGTCTACTACCATCTTTCCTATTGGGGCGCCCCGCATGATTATTTGTGGCTCTGCACCATTCCGCCCGCGCTGATGTGGGAGGAACTTTCCAAGGCCAATGATTACAACGATCGCACTTTGTGGGTGGTGAACGTCGGCGACCTGAAGCCGGGCGAAATCGACATCAACTTTCTGATGAACTACGCCTACGACACCTCCAGTTACACCATTGACAACATTCAGCATTACCTTACCGATTTTGCCGCCGACACCTTTGGCCCGCAGCACGCCGGCGAGATTGCCGCTCTTTTGAAGGAATATTATCACCTCAATTACCAGCGCAAGCCGGAGCACCTGGGCTTTAACACCAGCCAGAATCCGCAGGCCCCGATCAACCCCACGGACTTTTCCAATGAAGAAATCACGGCGCGCTTGTTGGCCTTTGCGTCGCTGATGCAAAAGACCGAAACGCTTTACGCCGAACTGCCGGCAGACCAGAAAGACGCATTCTATGAACTGGTGAAATATCCCGTGCGCTGCTCGGCGCTGCAGAATTTCAAAATTTTGTATGCGGATTTAAACCGCCGCGCCGCCGCCGCTGGAGATGCGGAGGAGGCCGCGTCGCATGCGGAGCGTTCCCGCGCCGCTTACGAACAGATTCAGGCCGAGACGAATTACTACAATAACACCCTCGCCGGCGGCAAATGGAAATTCATGATGTCTGCCGATCCGCATAATCAGGACGTCTTCCATTTGCCCAAATACGCCATGGTAAGCCCCAAAACCGCGGCAACCGCCCCGGCGCCCGCTTCCACGCAACCCGTGCGTGTGATTAAAAATCTGGAAGCACATTTTGTCGAGCAATCCAGATGTCTTTCCCTGGCCGCGGAACATTTCACCCGCCGTACCGACCGCAACGGTGCCGGCTGGAAAGTCATCCCGGACCTTGGCCGTGAGGGCAGTTCCATGGCCGTTTTCCCAACGACTACGCCCTCCGTGACCGAGCCGGCCGCATTTGCCTCCTCCGCTCCTTCCCTGGAATATGATTTCCAAACCATCACCGATGACCAAAAGGCAACGGTGATCATTCAGGCAATCCCCACCCACCGCATCAATCCGCAGCGCGGCCTTCGTTATGCCGTGGCCGTTGATTCCGACCCGCCACAGATCATCGACCTGGAAACGCCGGAATTCTCCGAAACCTGGGGAGCCAACGTCTTGCGCGCCGCCGCCTTTGGCACCACCACCCACAATATCCCGGCCGGTAAACACACGCTGCATATTTACATGGTGGATCCCGGCGTCGTCGTCGATCACATCACCATTGATTTGGGCGGTTTGCCCAGGACGTATTTACCGCCGGCGGAAACCGTGGCGGCAAAATAATCATTAGTCGTCGGTAAAAAGTCTCTTGCAGGAGCATGCCATGTCCCTTACGCGCCGATCGTTTCTTTCCAACGCCGCAGCCCTTGGCGCAGCCGCCGCGGGGTTTCCGGCTCTCAAGGCGCTGGCCCAAACCGCTACCCCTGCCGCCAATACGCCCGCCGCGAAGGCGCTTCTCGCTACCGTCGGTGAGAAATCCTACGCCGAACTTCTCGCGCGCCTTGCCATCTGTAACACCAACATCCAGACCCGTGGCATTAAGACCATCCGCAACGTCGAAGGCAAATTTCTCACCGGTTACCCGTACAACGAGTTCTATGACTGGGATCTCTATTTCGAAAACCTCTATCTCTCCTACTTCGGCGTCTTTCCTTATTGCTTCACCAACCTCAAGGAATTCCTCAACCGCCAGCAAGCCGATGGCTACACCAACCGCTCCCTGATCAAACAGCGCGACCGCCAGCACTTCAAACCCTTCCTCGCGCAGCTCGCCGTCCTGGGTTCCAAGCAGAGCAACTACGACTGGCTCAAAGATTCCCCCACTGCCGCCATGAAACCGGTTGCCTCCGCCAATGGCACGTATTACAACCGTCTGAAGCTCTACGTCGACAAATGGTTTTCCTACGATTTCGACAACAATGGCCTGCCCGCCTGGAACTCCGCCGACGCCGCCGGCACGGACAACCAGTGGTCGCGCGCCGGCGCCATCGGCACCTTTGAGGTCGAAGGTGTCGACCTCGCCTCCTACCTCGTCCGCGAACTCCGTGCCATGGCCGTTATCGCCACCCATCTGGAAATGAAAGAAGACGCCCAGGCTTTCACCACGCGCGCCGACCAGCTTTGCAAAAAAATCAACGATGTCTTCTGGGATGAAGCCGACGGCATTTACTACGACCGCAATGAAAAGAAAAACCAGTTGGTAAAGGTTAAATCCGCCACCAACTTCATGCCCCTCTTCGCCGGCGCCGCCACGCCCGAACGCGCCAAACGCATGATCAATGAGCGCCTGCTCAATGAAAAAGAATTCTGGCTGGCTTATCCCGTCGCCAGCTACGCCAAAACCGAGCCCGATTACTATCAGGGCTCGCACAATGAATGCAACTGGCGTGGCAGCACCTGGGCACCCACCAACTACATGATCTTTCAGGGCCTCATGCGCTACGGCTACACCGACGTCGCCAAAGAACTCGCCGCCCGCCTCTTTGATATGGCCGTCAACAAAAACCCCGTCCTCCGCGAATACTACAACGCCGAAACCGGCCAGGGCCTCGGCCAGACCCAATTCTGGGGCTTCACTGCGCTCTACTATGTCATGCCGCTGGAATGCCGGATGAAATACGATGCGTCGGATTTGGAGAAGCCGTTTCAGGCAATTGTGCCCCAGGAATTGGGCGTATCGTATCCAGTTTAAAACGGGCGCCATGCTTTTCCCGTGTATTCCGCGGCAAAAGCATGAGCCAGTTGCCCCATTTTCCTTTACGGCCGCAACCCCCCGCTCGCATCAATCGTATGCCCCGTCACCCACCGCGCATCGTCCGACGCCAGAAACGCCACCACATCCGCAATATCTTCCGCCCGCCCCAGCCGTCCCAGCGGCGTCTTGCTCTTGAGTTCATTCTTAAATTCTTCCGGCGCTCCTGCCACCATGTCCGTCTCTGTTACCCCCGGCGCCACCGCGTTTACCGTAATATTCCTGGGCCCCAGCTCCAGCGCCCAATTCAGCGTCAGCGCGTCGAGCGCCGCCTTGGAAGCACAATAAACCGCAGCCCCCGCCATGGCTGTCCTCGCCGCTATCGATGAAATATTGATGATCCGTCCACTCGCCGCCGGAATCAGCTTTAGCGCCTCGGCACTTGCCTGCAGTGCCCCTTCCACATTCGTGCTCATCACCTCACGAAAATGCTCCGGTGTATACTCCGCCAGCGGCGCCAGCCGCCACACCCCCGCATTATTCACCAGAATATCCACCCGCCCGAATCGCTTCTTAATCTCAGCAAACAGCCCCTTCACTTGCGCGCTATTCGCCACGTCCCCCTGAATCGCTGCCGCCGTCCCGCCCGCCGCCGTAATCTCCTTCACCACCTCCTCCGCCCCCTTGGCAGACTGATTGTAATTCACCACCACGCTCGCTCCATCCGCCGCCAGCCGCTGCGCAATAGCCGCCCCAATCCCCCGGCTCGCCCCCGTCACCACCGCAATCTTCCCAGTCAACTTACCCATAACAAGCTCCTCTGTCTTGGCAGCCGAAGCCGCACCCAATTATTAGTTCGATAAACATCGAACAACCCGCAATCCTAGGCACCCCCCACGCCCCGGTCAACCCGCGCTATAAATTCTTAACATTCCCCCCTAAAATCATTTCATGGAAAACATCCCCCACCCCGACATCTCCAAAATCACCCTGGCCCAGGTCTTGAGCGCCCTGGGTGATCCCACGCGCCTCAAAATCATCCGCATGGCCGCAAAAGCTCCTCAGCCCTGCCACGCCTTCCAGGGCAAACTCTCCAAGTCCACCCTCTCCCACCACATGAAAGTCCTCCGCGACGCCGGCATCATCACCCAATGCGAACAAGGCACCCAGCACCTCACCTCCCTCCGCCGAAAGGAACTCGACGCCCGCTTCCCTGGCATCCTGAATGCCGTCCTCAAGTCGTTGCCCGCTGATTCTGCCCATGACCCTCATTGAACCGCCCCTCCCATTTCGCTTGGCGCACCTGCCCTCCTCCAGACAATTTCATCCTGGCTTCACAAAGTCTTCGTATTTATCCTGTTCGTCCTGTTACCCAAGGGCGGAATTTTACAACCGGAGGAACCCATGCGTCTTTCCCTCATGGCAATCACCCTTGCTCTTGGCGCTGCCTGCGCCTCTCCCCTCATTGCCACCGCCGCCGACACCCCCGCTACCCCCTACAAAATCCTCGCCACCACCCAAATCCCCGCCGCCGGCGGAATTGACTACGTCACGACCGACAGTCTCAACCGTCGCGTCTATGTCGCTTGTGGCACCGCCGTGAGCATTTTTGACCTCGATACCCATCAGCTTACCGCCACCCTCGCCGGCGCCTCCGGCCACGGCGTTGCCATCGACCCGGAAAACCACACCGGCCTCGTCTCCGGCAATCCCGCGACTTTCTTCAACACTCAGACTCTCGAGAAGAGCACAACCATTCCATCCCCCGGTGCGGACGGCTATCTTTTCGATTCCCCGACCCACCATTTCATCATTGGCGCCCACGGCGCGCCAAACCTTCATTTCATTGACTCCAAGGACGGTTCCGATGTCGGTACCATCGCCGCCATCGCCCCGGAAGGCGCCAATGCCTTTGTCGAACAAGGCGCCACCGACGGCGAAGGACACCTCTATTTTGACGTGGCCAACCAGCACCATATCGCGGTGATCGATGCCAAAACACTCAAAGTCACCGGCCATTTCGACCTGGGCGAAAAGGGCGGTGGCCCGGCGGGCCTGGCCATCGATGCCAAGAACCACATCCTCTTCGCCATGTGCCGCGGCGGCAACGGCGGCTCCCCCACCTGCGTCATCCTCAGCGCCCTCGATGGTAAAATCATCACCACCCTCCCCCTCGCCGGCAGCAGTGACGGCGCCGTCTTCAACCCCAACACCATGGAAGCTTTCAGTTCCCATGGCAACGGAACCCTCAGCGTCATCAAAGAAAACAGCCCCACCGATTTTGTCATCGAAGAAACCGTCCAAACCAAAGCCGGCGGTAAAACCTGCGCCCTGGATACCAAGACCAATCACGTCATCGTCATCACCCGTGAAGCCGCCCCCGCCGCCCCGGGCGCTGCTCCAACCTCCGCGCCGGCAACTCCTCCCGCCGCCACAAATCCGCAAGCCCCCGGCGGTGGACGCGGCGGCCGTCGAGGCGGTGGCGGCGGTCCGCAACTTCTAGACGTCATGTTCATTGGCCGATAACCGCACCGTGTCTTCAGGCGCAAGCCCGGGACTCCTTAGCCGCACCGATACAAAGCCCACGGGCCACCTCCAGGGCGTTTTTCTTTTGCATGACCCCAGCCATGCGCGAATTCCGCTAGCTTCTCTCGCCGGTTCCGCTCTCTCGCTTTGTGCTCATTCGTGTTTATTGCTGGTCTCCCCCGCCACGCCCGCTAGAATAGCGACGCCCTGTTTCCGGAGTCTCCATGCCTGCGCGCCGCTTCCCTACCATTCTTTTCTTTATCGCCCCCATTAGCTTTACCGCCCTCCTCGCCTTCTGCATCTTCAAATCCGCCAATACCGAAGGCGACTCCCTCTGGCTCCTCAAAAGCGTCTATAAAATCAAAAGTGATATCGACCACATCGCCTACCCCCTCGGCACCCTTTACCTCCACTTCCCCCTCTTCCAACACCTCACCGGCCTCGCCATGGCTTACGTCGTCACCGACTCGGACTCCGTCCTTCGCGGCTGGGCCATCCTCAGCGGCATCGCCTTCCTCGCCTCCATCCCCCTGACCTTCTTCACCGTAAAAAAACTCGTCGATCTCCCCTCCGCCATCCTGGCCACCCTCATCTTCCTCGCCTCACCTCTCATTTGGTATTCCAACTCCACCTTCGGTGAATCCGTCGCCGCCTTTGTCACGCTCCTCTACACCGCCGCCCTCCTCCTCCGCTGGCCCTGGCTCCCCCTCGTCTTTCTCTTCTGGTGCGCCGGCATCACCAAAGAAGTCGCTTTTCCATTTCTTGCGGCATTTTGGATGATGGCGATCTTCTTTCATCCCGTGCCGCGCCCCGTACGCGCCAGGCAATTCTTTCCACTGCTCCTCGCAATTTTACTCACCCTCATCACCAACATCGGCTTCAACTACTACCGCTTCGGCGATTGGCGCACCGAGCACAGTTACGCAGGCGCGCTCCCTTTGTTTTCACGCGAGCACATCGATTTCTTCCTCGCCCTCTGGTTTTCCCCCAACGGTGGCCTCTGTTTCTTTCTTTTCCCGTTCATGGCCGCCTTTTTCTACGTCCTGTTTTATCCATTTCGCCCGCGCCGCGCCGCTCGCCCCATTCTCTGTCTCTTTCTCATCCTGCTTGGCCTGACCCTCGGTTTCGGCGCCTGGTATTCTCCCTTTGGCTGGTGGTCATGGGGCCCGCGATTGCTCATTCCCTGGATTCCCAGCCTCCTCCTCCTCCTCTTTGCCCTCTACCCCGCCCTTTGGCAATCCACGCTTCGCGCTCTTGCCGCGCGTTGGTGGGCGCTCTGGCTTATTGCTCTCCCGCTGAGCGTTGCTTCTATTCCACATGTCATTGCCTTTTATGACCGCCGCCCCTACTTCAACTTTTTTGATCCCGCCAAAACCCCCGGCTTCCCCCCACCCGTTCACCCGGAGATCCCCGGCTTCGACCATTTCCCCATGATGCATTTCCTCACCTGGCAGCGCCCCTCGGTGCTTCTCGACACCTTCGCTTACCTCCACAAACCCATCATCCTCGCCCTCGCCTCCCTTGCCGTCGGCACCATTCTCTCCCTCTTTGCCTACCTCTGGTTCCGCCAAAAAACTTCCCAATCTCCCCACCCTCCGTTACATTACGCGTCCACGATGTCCCCCTAAAGCCCGGGAATAGTAATCCGTGGGCTTTGACTCAATTCGTGGTGCGCTCACGGTCCTAATCCAGGAATTTTACGCATTTAAAAGTGAGGAACTCCATGATCACGCTCAAAAAAATCGCCCCCGCCCTCTTCCTCTCCCTCCTCGCCTCCGCTACCTTCGCTGCCAACACCCCAATCAAGGAAAAACACTACGGCACCACCATGGACGGCCAGGAAGTCACCCAAACCACCCTCACCAACAACAAAGGCTCCAGCGCCAGCTTCATCAACTACGGCGCCATCGTCACTAACCTCCTCGTCCCAGACCGCGATGGCAAACTCGGCGACGTCGTCCTCGGCTACGACAATCTCAAACAATATGAACTCTCCGGCCCCTCCATGTGCAACCTCGTCGGCCGTTTCGCCAACCGCATCGGCAATGCCTCCTTCACCCTCGACAACACCACCTACCAGCTCTCCGCCAACCAGGGCGTCAACACCCTCCACGGCGGCATGATCGGCATCGGCAAACGCGTCTGGAAAAACGCCGGCACCTCCATCACCCCCGACGGCCCCGCTGTCCGCTACACCATCCTCGACCCCGACGGTGCCGAAGGCTTCCCCGGCAATCTCAACATCACCGTCATCTTCACCCTCACCAACGACAACATCCTGAAAATCCAGATGCTCGCCACCACCGACAAAGCCACCCCCATCAACCTCAGCTCCCACTGCTTTTTCAATCTCAGCGGCGGCAAAGACGACGTCCTCAACTACATCATGAAAGTCCCCGCCTCTCATTATCTACCCATGGATGCCGCTCTCGTCCCCACCGGCCAACTCGCCCCCGTCGCCAACACGCCCTACGATTTCACCAAAGCCAAAACCATCGCCCGCGATCTCAAAGGCACTCCCGGCGCCACGCCCGGCTACGATCACACCCTCGTCCTTGACAACCCCACCGGCAAACTCGCCAAAGCCGCCGAAGTCTACGACCCCAACTCCGGCCGTCTCATGGAATGCTTCACCACCGAACCCGCCGTTCACTTCACCAACGGCAAAAACCTCGCCAACCTCGCCGGCAAAGACGGCGCCACCTACAAACTCTACGCCGCCCTCACTATCGAAACCCAACACTTCTCCGATTCCCCCAATCACCCCGAATTCCCCTCCACCATCCTCCGCCCCGGCCAGGCCTATCACCAACTAAGCGAATTCAAATTCTCCGTCCCAACCAAACCGCTCACACCAGAATAAATCCGTCCGTCCTCTGTGGTTCGTTCTTCGTGGTCCTTCGCGTCTTCGTGACTTCGTGTTTAGATCGTCGCAAATCAACCTGCCCCCTCCACCGTAATCACAATCGACTTCGACGCCGGCTGATTACTCCCCCGCGCCACGCTCCGTATCGGCACCAGCACATTCGTCTCCGGATAATACGCCGCCGCGCACCGCGGCGGAATCGCATACCCCACCACCCGGAACCGCTCCGCCCGCCGCGTTTCCCCCTCATAATGGCTGATCAAATTCACCCACTGGTTCTCCCGCAAATTCAGCCGCTTCATATCAATCTCATTCAAAAAAACCACCCGTCGCCCTCCGGAGATGCCGCGATACCGATCGTGCTCCCCATAAATCGTCGTATTAAATTGATCGTGACTACGAATCGTCATCAGCACCAACTGATTCTCCTCCAGCCTCCGGCGCGGAATCGCATGCACCACAAAATGCGCCTTGCCCGTCTTCGTCGGAAACCGTCCCTCGCGCGGCTCATTAGGCAAATAAAACCCACCCGGATCGCGCACGCGCTTGTTATACTGCTCAAATCCCGGCACCACATGCTCGATGTGATCCCGAATCCGATCATAGTTCCCCGCCAACCCCTCCCAATCCACCGTCGTCCGCCCATCCAGCGTCGCCCGCGCCATTCCCGCAATAATCGCCGGCTCGCTCTTTAACTCCGCCGACGCCGGCTCCAACACCCCGCGTGACAAATGCACTTTCCCCACCGTGTCCTCCACCGTCACAAACTGCTCCCCCTCCTTCTGAACATCGCGCTCCGTCCGCCCCAGGCAAGGCAGAATCAGCGCCTCCTCTCCCGTAATCAAATGCCCGCGATTGAGCTTCGTGGAAATCTGCACCGTCAGCGTACAGCGCGCTAGCGCCTCCGACGTGTATTTCGTATCCGGCGTCGCCGCCAGAAAATTCCCCCCCAACCCTACAAAAACCTTCACCTTCCCCTCATGCATCGCCTGAATGCTTCGCACCGTATCGTGCCCATGCTTCTTCGGCGGCTCAAACCCAAATTCCTTCCCCAGCGAATTCATAAATTTATCGCTCATCTTCTCCCAAATCCCGACCGTCCGGTCCCCTTGCACATTGCTATGCCCGCGCACCGGGCAAACCCCCGCCCCCGCCCGCCCAATTTGCCCGCGTAAAAGATTAAAGTTCACAATCGTCTGCACATTCTCCACCCCATTCTCATGCTGCGTAATCCCCATCGCCCAGCAGCAAATCATTCGCTTCGCCCCCATCGCTATCGCCGCCGCCTCCCGAATGATCTCGCGCGATACCCCACTCGCCTCCACAATCTCTTCCCAACTCGTGCGCGCCAGGTCCGCCTTGAATTCCTCAAACCCTTCCGTGTGATGCGTAATAAACTCATGATCCAGCACGCTCCCCCCCAGCCGCTCATCCTCCTCCACCATCTCCTTCATGATCCCCTTCAGTACCGCCACGTCCCCGTTCACTCGCACCGGCACAAACAAACACGCAATCGGCGTCCCCGGCCCCAGCAGATGCAAAATCTCCTGTGGATGCTTGAACTTGATCATCCCCGTCTCCGGCAGCGGATTCACACTCACAATCCGGCACCCATTCCGTGCCGCCTTCTGCAACTCCGTCAGCATCCGCGGATGGCACGTCCCCGGATTCTGCCCAATCACAAAAATCGCGTCCGCCTTCGCAAAATCATCTATCTTCACCGTCGCCTTGCCAATGCCAATGCTCTCGGTAAGCCCCAGCCCGCTCGACTCGTGGCACATGTTCGAACAATCCGGCAAATTGTTCGTCCCAAACTCCCGCGCAAACAGCCCGTACAAAAACGCCGCCTCATTGCTCGCCCGCCCGGACGTATAAAAAACCGCCTCATCCGGCGACGCCAACCCGTTCAACCGTTTGGCAATATGCTCAAACGCCCCCTCCCACGAAATCGCCTCGTAATGTGCCGCCCCCGCCGCCTTCAACATCGGCTGCGTAATCCGTCCCTGCTTTTCCAGCCACAGGTCATTTTGTTCCAGCAATTCCCCAATGCTGTGCTTCTGAAAAAACTCCGGCGTCACGCGCGCCGTCGTCGCCTCCCATGACACCGCCTTCGCCCCATTCTCACAGAACTCCACCACCGACCGATCCCCATCCGGGTCCGGCCACGCACAGCTCGGGCAATCAAATCCATCCTTCTGATTGATTGTTTTCAATGTCACCAGGGATCGCCGCGCCCCCATCTCCTCCAACCCAAAGCGCATCGTTTCATAAATCGCATGAAAACCTGCCGCCGTCTTATCGCGATGCGTCACCTTCGGCTCATCTCCCCGCCGCGAAGGTTCCGCGCCCCGCACCCCTCGGGCCCGGTCCGCATCCACCACCGTTGGCCGCCCTTCATCGCGCTGATCTGGCGCGCTATTCTCATCTTTCTTATGTGCCTCTTCCATGTCGCTCCTCGTCATCATTATTATTATATGACGCCTTCGCCTTAGAGTGCTGCGAAACCAGTGCCTAAAACTTCCTCCACTCAACCTTGTGTCGCAAGTTAAATCGCCCCGGTGCACCGCATCCATGATCGCCCCCGACTATAATCTGGACATGAGCCAGAAAATGCTTCGTTGTCAAAACGGCCACCCGGTTGAAGAAAGCGACACCCTCGCCCCCGAAGAGCCGCTCGAGATCCGCGTCCGCGGCCGCGCCATCACCGTCACCATGCGCACCCCCGGCCATGACGCCGAACTCGCCGCCGGCTTCCTCTTATCCGAAGGCATCATCCACCACCCCCAGGACATCCTGAAAATCGAACCCTGTGACCGCAACGACTTTGGCAACGTCCTCAACGTCCTCCTCGCCCCCAACGTCCCTGTCGATTTCGCCCGCCTCACCCGCCACGTCTTCGCCTCCTCCAGTTGCGGCCTCTGTGGCAAAGCCACCATCGAAGCCCTCCAGGAATCTTTCCCGCCCC
>JADMIO010690307.1_pt1 | contig 39371 bp, 41 predicted proteins | sample 8958161 | NCBI WGS metagenome assembly JADMIO01 (sample SAMN16585339, study PRJNA669376) | soil metagenome | isolation source: Crop rotation soil | place: USA: Cullars Rotation, Alabama | collected 2011 | reverse complement strand
GCCGCGACTTCAAGTCACGTGAATTCCAAGCTTCGGATCCCACTGTGCTGGAAAGTTGCGCGACGGTATGCCGCGATACGCATTCAGCACCGGCGGCGGCGCGATATGGTCCTGATCGCCCCAGATGATACGGATCGGCTCATCGACTCCATCGAGCTCCGGGATGTAGTCCAGCATTTGGCTTCCATGGCACGAAATGCCGGCCGCGTAACCGAGGCGCTTGGGCCCGAGGATCGCGTAAGGGCCGCCGTAGCAGAATCCCATGGTGGCGGCTCGACCGTTGAAATTGGTAAGTGTGTTGAGGTACGCCAGAGTGTCCGCCATATCGCTCTCGCCGATCCTGATTTTCTCGAGGCGCGGCTGCGAGCGCTGGCCGGCGCGGTCGTCCTCGCGGGAAAGCGGTCCTGGAATCGAACGCCAGAACAGATCGGGCGCCGCCGCAATGAAGCCGTGCGCGGCGAACTCGTCTGCGATTGCGCGGATGTCCGCATCGACGCCGTGTACGGCTGATGCGAGCACAACGGCGGGAAGCTGATCCGCGGCTTGGGGCGCGGCCAGATAACAATCGAAGTCGCCGCCGTCTCTCGAGCGTACTCTAACGGTCGTCATCGCCTACTCTCCCGCCCAATCCGCGTCGTGTGACGCGAGAAGACTAGTCCAACAGGCAAAGGTCTGCTAAAGGACCCCGGATACCGGCACGCTATTCGGCGATGAGGCAGCGCTCGATCGTTCAGACTGCACTCGCGGAAACGGAGTAGCGTGCGGCGAGCAGTCGCCGGCTCTTTCGCGAAAAGCTGTACACGCGTCATCACGAACTAAAGTCTCACAACCATGACCGGGGAAACCAACCTACGCTGCACCATTATTGCCTCGGCCTCGCTGATGGTGCTCGCCGCTATCCAGCAACTTTACCGAATGCTTGAAGGAGGGATAGAAAATGGAGCCATCGCGGTTGTGCTTGCTTGCGGTGTCGTCGGTCTCGTCCGGAGAGTTCAATGGGGACGGCGAATCGCGGTGCTCTTCTTCTGGGCTTGCCTGCTGGTCGGTCTGGGCTTGATGAGTCCGTTCAGAGCTGGGGACCTGATGGTGGGAGGAATGGAACCGCCAACCATGTGGGTGTTGGGAGCCGAGTTCCTGGTAGTCGCTGCTGTAGCCATTACCGGTCTGCATCACCTGGGGAAGCACAAGGCTCTCTTCAGGGCGCAGTGGTAATGCGCTTAGATGAAAACCTGAACTTCATAGCTGGAGGATCACCTTGCCGCTACTCCATATCTCGATGCGTGCCGGAAAACCGGACGCCTATCGGCAGGCCATTTTCGACAGCCTTTACCGCGCCATGCGAGAAACGCTCGGCGTCCCTGAAGGCGATCAATTCATGACGATCACTGAGCATGACGCAGCGAATTTCCGCTACGGCGCCGCGTTTGGAGTTGCCCGAAGCGACGACCTGGTGTTCATCCAGATCACTGTGTTCAACACCCGCACGACGGAACAGAAGAAAGCCCTGTTCAAGCGGGTCGCAGAACTGCTGGCGGAAAGTCCCGGCATTCGCGGAGAGGACGTGTTTGTGAACGTTCTCGAAGCCGCGAAGGAGAACTGGTCAGTTGGCAACGGGGTTGCACAGTTCGCCTGAATTGGACGCACACTGCTGTGCTGCCATGCTCGTTTCCGAGGGGAGGCTGTTCATGAAAATGCGATCTCGCTTGAGTGCACTGCTCGCGGCCGCTTACCTCGCCTCCTGCGCGGGCATGCGAACGGAGCCGGATGCACAGACGAATGCCGCCATCGCGCCGACGGGCACGCTTCGCGTCGGTTTCGTCGCCGCGCAGATTTTCGGAATCAGGGACCCGGCGACCGGCGAGCTTCGTGGCGTCGCCGTCGACCTGGGCCGCGAACTGGGCCGCCGTCTGGGCGTGCCCGTGACGCTGCTTGCTTACGACAATCCGGGTGGTCTGCTCGCCGCCGCGAAATCAGCCGACTGGGACGTGGCGATGATCGGTGTCGACCCCGAGCGCGCCAAGACGATTGATTTCGTCGCTCCGTACATGGATCTGGAGCACGGCTACCTCGCAGGCGCCGGAACAACCGTCACGACCGCGGCCGACATAGACAGGCCGGGCGTGCGCATTGGCGTGCTGGAGAAGGCGGGCGCAGACACACTCCTGTCGAGCAGCATCAAGGAAGCGACACTCGTGCGCACCCGCAGCCTGCCGGAGCTGTTCGCGGCGCTCGCGACGAAAAAGGCTGACGTAATAGCGAGCGGCAAGGCAGGCTTGTTCACCGAGGCTACTCGCAGCGCGGGCACGCGGGTTCTCGACGGACGCATCCTCCTTGAGCCGATCGCCCTCGCACTGCCCAAAGGACGCCTGCCCGCGGCATCGGACTACCTTGAACGGTTCACCGAAGCGGCGAAGTCGGACGGATTCGTGCAGGCAGCGATCGATCGCGCTGCGCTTCGCGGAGTGGTCGTCGCCGCCCCACGATAGGCGCGTTTAGCGCGCCTTAGCCCGGGTCTTTCGTTTCCCCTTCTTCGAAGCCTTGCGCTTCGATTTCTTCGCTGCCTTTTTCTTGCCCTTCTTCTTGTGCTTCACATGCTCGGGCAGGTCTTTGCTCCCCGCTCCCTCGTTCCAGCGCTCGTAGGCTTGAGGGGTGATCTTGCCTTCGACGAGAAGCTGGGCGAATTTCCGGCGTTGGGCTTTGGATTTGATGGCGGGCATGGTCAGTCCCCCGAGAGCAGCCGACATTGGTCCGTGCAATCACTGGTGCGGCGATGATACCGTCCGCTTTGGCGTAGGGCTCGTGGAGGGGCTATGGGACGTTTGTTCGGCGTCGCGTACTGCGTCAGTGCGATGGCGCTTGCCGGCTGTGCAAGTCCGTATTCCGTGCGCAAGTGGGACGGCAGCTCGATCATGCCGCCGCGTCCGGATCCGAACGAGCTTGTCGGCCTTTCGGTTTCCGGCGGCGGAAGCCGAGCGGCGACGTTCACGGCGAACGTGCTCGAAGAGCTCGCGAAGGTTCGCGTCGCGCCCGGCGATGCACAGCCGAGCCTGATCGAGCGCATACAGTACATCTCGAGCGTATCCGGTGGCAGTGTTGCGACGGCGTATTACGGGCTGAACAAGCCGGAGCGAAGCGAACCGGTGCTCGATGGCGGCGGGCGGCTCACAGCGAGTTACCAGGCGTTCTTCGACACGTACCGCGCCGACATGGCGCGCGATTACGAGAAGTCCTTCTTCGGTCATTACCTGCAGGACGCGACCAAGCGCGGGCAGGCGCTCATCGAGGCGTGGAGCGACGGCCTCGCGTTCGATGGCTTCTCGGGGCGGCGCGCGATCTTTGGCCACCGGACATTCGCCGAACTTTACGAGCGCGAGAAAGCGGGAAACAGCCCCAAGCTGGTCATCAACGGCACGAGCTGGAACGATGGGCGGCGATTCGTCTTCACCACGCTGCCGAAGTCGGAGTTCGAGACGTTCGAGTTCACCGAGGCGCTGCAGAAGGACCTGGACAGCCGCGCCGCCGGGAAGGCGGATGCCGACGAGCTTCGCAAGCGCGCGAAGAATGAGTTCTTCACCTTCAAGCCGCGCACCTTCGAGGACATCGGCGGCGACGTGGCGAGCGTGCCGGTGGCGGTGGCGGTTGCCGCGTCGAGCTCGGTGCCGCTCGTCATCGGGCCGGTGATGCTCGAAGTCGCGCAAGGCGGGGCGGAGGATGGCCGGCCGCGGAAGATCCATCACATCGGCGACGGCGGGATGTTCGACAACCAAGGCATCGAGTCGCTCGCGCAGCTGATGTTTCCGAAGCTCACCGGTTCGCGAAAGGGACTGGTGATCGTGGTCGATGCGTCGTATCCATTCGGCGCGAGCGACGAGGAGCTCGGCAGGGCGCGAAGCGCGGCGGACCTGCTCGCGCTCGACCCGTCGCGCATCTCGGACATCATGGAGCAGCGTGCGCGCTCGTATCAGCTGCTGCTGTGGACGAGCCTGCGCAGCGCGGCGCGCGTCGTCCCGACCGAGGAGTCGCTTCGCATGGTGTACCTGCGGCACACGGATGTGGACGAATCGATCCTCGACGCCATTCCGGCCGGCTGCTCATCCACGTACCTCAAGGACCGATCGCTCGCTGGCGTGAAGGCGCTGCTCGCCCGCATTCCGACGCGCTTCGACATCGACAAGGAGTGCCACGCGCCGCTGCTCGCGGCGGCGGCGGCGAACGTCGTCCGGGCGAACCGTGCTGCGCTGCTCGCCTTCTTCCAGGAGCGCCGCCCATGAAGCTCACCGAGCACTTCAGCCTCGAAGAGCTGACGCTGTCGGATACGGCGGTGCGCCTGGGCATCGACAACGAGCCCTCGGCCGAGATTCGCGCCAACCTGGAGGTGCTCGCAAAGGGACTCGAGCAGATCCGCCGGGCGCTCAAGCACCCGGTGCTGATCCGCTCCGGCTACCGCTGCGAAAGGCTGGAGCGCGTGCTGTGCGCCAAGGACTTCGCTGCCTGGTGCGGTCGTCACGGTCGCGATGCAAAGAAGGCCTGGCCCGAGTACTTCGACCGCAAGGCGCATCCGCGCGGCTACGCCGCTGACTTCGTGTGCCCGGCGTTCGGTGCGCCGGTCGAGATCGTCCGCAAGCTGAACGCCGCAAAGCTCAGGTTCGACCAGCTCATCGAGGAAGGCACGTGGGTGCACGTGTCGTTCGATCCGCGGCTGCGCGGCGAGCTGCTGACCGCGCGGTTCGCCGCGGACGGCACGCCGTCCTACTCGGCCGGGCCTGCGTAGCGGAGCCGGACCCGGTCGGGGAGCGGCTCCGCCGCCGGGCTACTTCACCTGGGCATCGTGCTTCTGCTTGTAGACCTTCGCGCTCTGGCGGTTCTCGGCTTTCTGGATCCTGCGCTCCTCGCGTGCACCGACTTTGCCGTCGGCGCCCGCGCGCGCTTCACGCGCATCGACGCGCGCCTGCCCATGCTCGAGGCGCGACGCTTCGCGCGTCGTGAGCGATCCGGACTGGACGCCTTGCTCGATGCGGCGCTCCTGGTTGACGTTGCGCTGCACGTCGGCCTGCATGCGCTGCGAGGACGCTGAGGCAGGATTGCCGGTCTGCGCGTCGTGCTTCTCGCGCGTAATGTCGGCGCTCGCCTTGTTCTGCGCGCGGTTGATGCGGGCCGCTTCGGCGGCGCTCATCTGTCCGTCGCGCAGCGCGCGCGATTCCATCTTGTCGATGCGCGATTGCTCGCCCTCGAGCCGCGCCGCCTCTCGCGTGTTGAGCTGGCCCGATTTGAGGCCCTGCTCGATACGCTGCTGCTGGTTGACGTCGCGCTGGACGGTGGATGCGGTGCCCTGCGCATAAGTGGCGGCGGCGCAGGCGGACAGGACGGCGGCGGCGATGATCCTCGGTACGAATGCCATGAAGGCTCCTCTTGAAAAATGGACGGCATTCAAGGTAACGGGCGAGCCTGGCAGTCGGCGGTTTCGAGGTTGTAATTCCGGTAACAAATTGTGAGACCCGACCTCCCTTATCGTCAGCCGTCCGACGCGCCGCCGGACGAGCCTCGCCTGCCGCGGCGCCGCCGCGGATAGCGCTCCCTTCCCTCGACCGCCGGACTCGGCGGCGGCTCATCGCGCCGGGTATTCGTCTTCGCGAGCATGTCCATCACGGAGATGAAGAGCGCCACGATGAGGGGCCCGGCCAGCATGCCCACGAGCCCGAATATTTCGAGGCCGCCAAGCAGCCCGACCAGCATCAGGCCGGGGTGAAGCTCGCCGCCCATCGTCGCGCTGAGGATGAAGGGCTTGGCGAGATGCTCCACACCGACCACGCCGACGATGCACCACGCAGCCAGCCCGATGCCCGCGCCCACGTGTCCGGAGATCGCGAGCAGCGCACACGCCGGCACCCAGATGACCGCCGTGCCGACGATGGGAACGAGCGAGGCGATCGCGGTCAGCATCCCGAAGAACGCCGCGTGCGGTATGCCGAACACGGCGTAGCCGATGCCCGCCGTCACGCCCTGCAGCAGCGCGGTGGCGAAATTGCCGAGGATGGCGCCCTTCGCGACGCGCTCGAATTCGCTGAGCAGGCTGTCCGTGTCGCGCGGCTCGAGGGGCGAGACGGTGCGCAACCACCGCGTCAGCCGGTGGCCTTCGACGAGCAGGAAGTAAAGCGCGAGCAGCATCACGATCGCATGGATCGCAATGCGCCCGGAGCTTGCGAGGAGCGCCGGCGAGATTTCCTTCGCGCGGTTCGCGGCCTCGCCGATGCCCGACTGCAGCTGCTCGCGGGTGATGTGGACGAATCCGAGCAGGCGATCGACGGCCTCTTCGGCGGCCGCGGGCAGCTTCGCAGTGGGCAGCTCGGAAATATTCGCGACGCCGAGCTCGTCACGCATGTACGCGAGCCCGGAGGCCGCCTCGCTCGCGGCGAATCCGCCGACGCCGCCGAGCGGCACCACGATGAGGAGCAGCACGGCGGCGGTGAAGCACAAGGCTGCTATGCGGCGCCGGCCGCCGATCCGGGCGCCGAAGCGATCGCTCCACCGCTGCAGCACGGTGGCGAGGAAGGCGGCGAGCAGCAGCGGGCTCGCGAACGGCCAGAGCAGCAGGACAAAAAGCGCGGTGGCGATGACCGCCAGCGACACCAGCGCGAGGTGCCCCGGACGGCCGCGACTCAACATGGATTCACGTGGGTCGCGGCCGGTCGTTCATCGGCGCTACTTGTCCTTCGTGTTCGCGGGCGCGGAGGATTGCTGCTCGCCCTGCTTCGCCTGCGCCTTCTCTTTCTTCTTGGCCTTGTGATGGCCGACGGCGCCGCCGACCACGGCGCCGGTCGCCGCATGGCCGCCGGCCACGTGGCCGACCACCGCTCCGGCGGCGGCCCCTTTGGCCGTTCCTTCGGCATTCGCCAGCGGAACCATGCTGGCCGTTAGCAGAACCGATAACGCAATCGCACGGGTGTTCATCGGGCACTCCTCGGGTTGGACTGCGAGCGGTGTAGCAAGCTTCTTGCCACGCCGTCGAAGGATGCGAAAGCCCACGGTTGCACGCGCTTTCCCGGTCGTTCCCTGTACTTCCTACACGGCCGGCTGTCAGAACCGAGGTGCCGCCCTACTCCCAGAGCCCCTTCGGAATCGGCAGGCCGGCGTAGTCGTTTTCGCCGAGTGGCCCGTTCGGCTTGACGCCCAGGTCCTCGAGCACCGCCTGGATCTGGCGCACATGCTGCGCGCAGTGCCACGTGCAGCGCTCGAGCACGTGGTGCAGCGGCTGCTCGCCGTAGTAGGTCGTCACCGTTCCCGAGCAGGACTTGTCCGCGACGCCCGACCACCAGCGCTCGAGCCGCTCGGCGATCCGATGGCCGAACGCGCTGATGGCGGCCGGCGTGGTGATGTCCTTCGGCGGCTCGGCGTTGTACACCGCGGGCAGGTTCTGCTCGCCGTGCTCGACGAGCTCGAGGAAAGCGTGGGGCACCTGGTACACGTGGCACGCGAGATCGCGGATGCTGCGGTCGCGTCCCTGCGTTGCCCATTGCGACATTTTGTCCGGCGGAATCTGTGCGGCATGGCGCTGAGCGGCGGTGAGCACGTTCAGCCACTTGGTCATCAGCTCCGGCGCGGCAAGGCGATCGAACTCGACTTCGCGGCCGACGAACCTGGAGACGTCAGCCAGCTCCTGCGCGAACACATATTCGCTGCCGCGTACAACGACGGGCACGGTGCGCACGCCGAGGGCAACAAGGTCCTGCATCGCCTGCGGCTCGGCCGCGACGTTGACGGGTTCGTAGTCGATCCCGAGGCCGGTGAGGAACTCCTTCACCCTCACGCAGCTCGTTCACCCCGGGCGCCAGTAGACCTTGAGTGTGGGCTGGGTCATTGCCGTTCGATCTTACTCCGGCCGGATGCCGGCGACCTTCACGATTTTGGTAATGAGCTCGATGTCGCTCTGCAGCGTCTGGGCGAACTGCTCGGAGTTGAGCGCCTGCACGACGAAGCCGCCCTCGTCCCACTTCGGCTTGAGCTCCGGCGACAGCGTCGCCTTGATGAATTCCGCCTCGAGGCGCTTCACCACCGCGGGCGGCATGTTGGCCGGCCCGAGGAAGCCGAACCACGCGGGGAGCTTGCGGTAATTGGGAATGCTCTCGGTGATGGCGGGAATGGACGGATTGATGCGCTGGTCCTGCAGCAGCGCGAGGATGCGGATCTTGCCGCTTCGCACCTGGCCGAGGATGTTCGCGCCGCCGAAGGCGAGCTGGATCTGGTTGGCGACGAGGTCGGTGACGCTCTGCGGCGAGCCCTTGTAGGGTACGTGCACCATGTCGATCCCCGCCGCCATCTTCAGCTGCTCGCCCATCAAGTGATAGAGAGAGCCGATGCCCGAGCTTCCATAGGAGAGCTTGCCGGGATTCTTCTTCGCGTAATCGAGGAACTCGGCGACCGTCTGGAACCCCGTCTGCGGATTGGTGATCAGGTAGAGCGTCGCTTCGACGTCGATCATGATCGGCGTGAAGTCCTTGATCGGGTCGAAGCGCACGTTCTTCACGAGGAACGGCGGCATGGTGTGGCCCGAGGTGTTGTGGAAGAGCGTGTAACCGTCGGCCGGCGCCACGGCGGTTGCCTCGGCGGCGATCATGCCGCCCGCGCCGGGACGATTCTCGACGATGATCGGCTGGCCGAGCGCGGCCTGCGCTTTTTCGCTGACGAGGCGCGGCACGAAGTCGGGCGCGCCGCCAGCAGTGAAAGGAACGAGCACCCGGATCGGCTTCACGGGAAAGCCCTGCGCGGACACGGCGAGCGGCAGCACGGCGAGCAGTGCGGCAAGCATTCTCATCGTCGCTTCCTCCTCGGGGAGTCCCGGCAGTCTATCGCGAAGCGGTGCGCGAGCGAATGAAGGGCAAAATGCGGGTCGGGAGTGATGGATGAAGCTGAGCCATGAAGCTCACTGAGTCTGAAGAGGCGATGCGCGACGGCAGGGACGGCCCTGCCGTGCGCAAGGCGATGGACCTGCTGGTGCGCTATGGCGAGGCGCTCGGCGCCGAGCGCCTCGTCGAGACGAACAACGTGTGCGCCACCGTCGGATCGACGCTGCCGTTCCTGCGCGACTACGGCGACCGGCACGGCGGCATGGACGCCATCTTCTCCGAGTTCAGCCTCGATTCCTCGGAAGTCGTTCCCATCCCGAAGGTGAAGGTCTACTCGAGCCACCTGCAACAGGGGCTCGATCCCGACCATGCCGAGTTGCAGGGGATGTCGCAGGAAGTCGTGAAGGTGTACCGGAAGAGCGAGGCGTACACGACGGGCCTTGGCATCCAGCCGCTCAACACCTGCACGCCCTACCAGGTCGGCAACGTGCCGGTGAAGGGCGAGCACTGCGCGTGGATGGAATCCTCGGCGGTGATCTACATCAACGCGGTGCTCGGCGCGAGGACGAACGCCGAGGGCCGCGAGAGCGCCGGCGCCGCCATGCTCACCGGCCGCATTCCCTACTGGGGCCTGCACATCGAGGAGAACCGCTTCGGCACGCACTCGATCGAGCTTGGTATCGAGGTGAAGACGATCGCGGACTGGGGGCTGCTCGGCTACTGGATCGGCGAGGCGGTGCAGGAGAACATTCCCGTCATCACCGGCCTTTCGCACACGCCGTCGCTGCCGAAGCTCAAGCACTTCGGCGCCGCGGCGGCCTCGTCGGGCGGAGTCGAGATGTACCACGTCGTCGGGCTCACGCCGGAAGCGCCGACGCTCGAAGCGGCGTTCGGAGGCAAGCCGCCGCGGGTGAAGCTCCGCTATGGCGAGGCCGAGCGGCGCAAGGCTTACGAGAACGCCAACGTCACGGCGTCGGACGCGCAGATCGACTACGTGATGCTCGGCTGCCCGCACTATTCGCTGGAGCAGATCTGGGAGGCGTGCCAGCTGCTCGAAGGGCGCAAGGTGCACGCCAACACGAGCCTGTGGATCTTCACGCCGCGCTCGATCAAGGCGCTCGCCGACCAGGCGGGCTACACGAAGATCATCGAGGATGCCGGCGCGCACCTGATGACCGACACCTGCTCGGCGCTCGGACGCGTGCTGCCGAAAGGCGTGAAGGTCGCGGCCGTCGATTCGGTGAAGCAGGCGCACTACCTGCCCGCGATCATGGGCATCCAGTGCTGGTTCGGAACGACGGCCGAATGCATCGAGGCCGCCGCGACCGGCCGCTGGACTGGAGGCCTTGCGTGACCGAAAAACGGGGACAGACCACGTTTTCCGGCATCGAGGGCGAAGCAGCCGTCGGGGAAAAACGTGGTCTGTCCCCGTTTTTCCTGCGCGGCCGCAAGGTGGTCGGCGGAGTCGCCGAAGGCGAGGCGCTCGTGACGAAGGAGCACATCTCGGGCTGGGGGGGCATCGATGCACGCACGGGGACGATCATCGAGACACGGCACGAGCTGCGCGGCGTGAGCTTCGCCGGCAAGGTGCTCGTCTTTCCCGGCGCGAAGGGATCGTCGGGGTGGTCGTCGCAGTTCCACATCGCGCGGCTCGCCGGCAAGGCGCCCGCCGCGATGCTCTTCAACGAGATGACGACGAAGATCGCGCTCGGCGCGGTGGTGACGCGCGCGCCCGCGCTTACCGCGTTCGACCAGGATCCGCTCGCGGTGATCCGCACCGGCGACTGGGTTAAGGTGGATGCCGACCGCGGCATCGTCGAAGTGATCAGAAACGCCGCGCGTCCACCGGAAGCCCCGTGACCCAGAACAAGGAATCGCTGACCCAGCTCCTCATCGCCTCGCTCCGGCAGGAGGAGTTCGTGCTCTACCGGCAGCTGATCCGGCCCGCGGCGGGCCGCAAGATGCAGCGCGGATTCCAGGAAGTGCTGGTGCGCTTCCAGCAGGAAGAAGACAAGCTGCTGCCGCCCGGCACCTTCTTCCCCATCCTCGAAGATGGCGGCCTGCTGCCGATGCTCGACCGCTGGGTGGTCTCGAAGGTCGGCCGGTGGATCCACTCCACGCTGAGCGCCCGTCCCGACTGGACGCCGCCGTGCACCAACATCAACCTCTCGTCGCAGACGCTCGCCGATGCCGCGTTCGGCGCCTTCGTGCACAAGCAGGTCGAGCTATCGAAGGTACCGAAGCACGCCCTCGGCTTCGAGATCTCGATGGACTCGGTCGAGCGGCTCGGAGAGGAAGTGGCGCGGATCATCAGCATGCTGAGGCCCGTCGGATGCTCGTTCACGCTCAGCAGCTTCGAGGGCGACGAGAAATCGCTGACGGTCCTCAAATACCTCAAGCCCGATTTCATCAAGCCGCACACGCGCCTGACGAGAAACGTGCGCGCCGGCGCGCCGCAAGCGCAGGCGCTCTCTCTGCTGCAATCGGTGTGCCGGTCGCTCAACGTCGCGACCATCGCCGAGCAGATCGAGGACGCCCACGTCATCGGCGAGCTCGAGCGCATCGGCATCGACTACCTGCAGGGCTTCGGCATCTCCACGCCTGCGCCGCTCAGCGCATAACGCGGGCGGTTGCCGGACGGAGTACGCTTGCGGCCGTTGGCCCGAGCGCCTGACTCCGGAGCACGATCCATGCGGCTTGCCCTCTGCGTTGTCCTCGCCCTTTTTTCCACTGCCGGACTCTCGCAGGTGTATCCCGCGCCCGGAAAGCCGATCCGCATCGTGCTCGGCTTCGCGCCGGGTGGCGGCACCGACACGCAGGTCCGCCAGGTGCAGCCGAGGCTCAACGAGGCGCTCGGCGGCGCGACGACCGTCATCGATTACCGCCCCGGCGCGAGCGGCATGATCGCGGCGACGGAGGTGGCGAAGTCGCCGGCCGACGGCTACACCATCTACTACACGTTCAACGGCGTGTTCGCGCAGAACCCGTACACGCTGCCGAACGTGACCTACGATCCGTTCCGCGACTTCACGCCCATATCGCTGGGCGCACGCGGCTCGCAGGTGCTGCTCGCCACCGCGTCGATCCCGGCGAGCAACGTGAAAGAGCTGATCGCGTGGGCAAGATCGACCAACGCGAAGCTCTCCATCGGCAACCTCGGCATCGGCAGCTCGGCGCACATCTTCGCCGAGCTCTTCCGGCGACAGACGGGCCTCGACCTCCAGCACATTCCCTACAAGGGCGGCGGCGACGCCGCGAACGATCTCTACTCGGGACGGCTGCCGCTCATGTTCGACGCAGCGACCACGTCGATTCCGGCGGCGGCCGCCGGCAAGGTGAAGATCCTCGGCGTCGTCGCCGAGACGCGCTCGCCTTTCCTGCCGAACATTCCCACGCTCGACGAGCAGGGCCTGAAGGGCATCGACCTCCTCGGATGGCTCGGCTGGTACGGGCCCGCGCACCTGCCCGATCCCATCGTGCAGCGATTGAACCGCGCGCTCGTCGCGGCGCACGCCGACCCGAAGGTGAAGGAAGACTTCGGCAAAGGCGCCTACGAGTCGGTGTCCTCGACGCCGCAGGAGCTCGCCGCGCTGACGCGCGACTCGTACGAGCGCTGGGGCAAGGTGATCAAGGAACTCGGGATGAACATCAAGTAGGTCGGCTGCGTCGGCAGCCGACCTACGGAGTGAGTGCTGAGAGAAATGGCGAATCTCGCATACGGAGTCGGCCTTTTTCCGACCGAGCCGCTCGCTCGCACGCTAGAGCTCGCCAAGCTCGCCGAGGAGCTCGGCTACGAGCACGTCCTCATCGGCGACTCGCACCTCATCTGGCGCGAGGCGTGCGTCACCATGACCGCGGTGGCGCTCGCCACATCGAAAGTCAAAGTCGGCGCCGGCGTGATGAACCCGCTCACGCGCCATCCTTCGGTCGTTGCCAGCGCGCACGCGACACTCGCCGAGCACGCGCCGGGGCGTGTGCTGCTCGGCATGGGCCTGGGCGACAGCTCGGTGCGCACCATGGGACTCAAGCCGGCGACGCTCGAGAAGTTCGAGCAAGCCGTGCTGCAGGTGCGCGAGCTCCTCGCCGGGCGCGAATGCGAGGGCCTGCGCATGGCGTGGGGCTCCACGCCCGTGCCGATCTACGTCGCGGCGAGCGGACCGAAGATGCTGGAGCTCGCCGGCCGCGTGGCGGACGGCGTCATCGCCATGGTCGGCGTCGCCGACTCGTACATCGCGTATGCACTGGAGCGTATCGGCGCCGGCGCGAACGCCGCCGGCCGGCGCATCGAGGACATCGACATCGTGCTGCGCGTGCCGTGCGCCGTATCCGACTCCGCGCAGGCGATCCAGGCAGTGAAGTCGCACGTCGCACGCGCGGTCGCGATGCCGCTTCCCTACGTGCGCGACCCGGCCGAGCTGCGGCTGCTCGCCGCGGTGAAGAAGACCTACGACTACGAGCACCACCTCGATCCCCACGCCGACCACGCCGACCTCATCCCGGATGCGATCGTCGAGCGCTTCGCCCTCGCCGGAACGGTCGCGCACTGCGCGAGCGAAATGGCGCGCATTGCGCACGCGGGCATCCAGCACGTGTCGATCGTGCCGTACGCGGTGGGCGACGAGGGACGCGAGGGAACGCTGCGGGGCTTCGCGCGCGCGGCGACGTGACGCCTTAGCGCAGCAGCGCGTCGAGCGACCAGGCGCCGCCGCCGTGGACGAGGAAGTAAAACGCCGCGAGAGTCCACATCAACGTGTACTCGAGTCCCATCGTGTTCCAGAAGTAGCGCCCCACTTTCCAGCGCTCGACGTTGGCGCACACGAGGAAGAGAAACACGGGCAGCGCCGCCGCCTGCGTGAAGAGCCCGAGCGCGACGAGCGGACCGCACACGAGCTGCGTGAACGCGATGAGCGGCGCCCACACGAAGCCCGGTCTCCAGCCCCACTCATCAAGGCGCCGCGCCATGTTGGCGAGGCCCGACGCCTGGTTCAGCGTGCCGGGGAAGAAGCCGAAAAACGCGCGCAGGCCGTGCGGCACGAGCGCGAGGCCGACGTAGATCCGCAGCAGGCATTCGGCGAGCGACGCGCTCATGCGCCTGCCGCGACGACGCGCTCCAGCCACGACACGAGATGCGCCGACACTTCGTCGGGCTTCTCCATCGTGCACATGTGGCCGCACTCTTCCACGATGGCGAGCGTCGAGCCCGCAATGGCCTTCGCCATGCTTTCGTGCTGCGCAGGCGTGCTCCATGAGTCCTGACGGCCGCACAGCACCAGCGTCGGGCAGCCGATTTCGCCGAGCAGCGCGCAGGCGTCGGGCCGCGCGATGAGCGCGCCCTGCTGGGCCTCGAAGATGTCGTGCGTCTTCGTTCCCATCATCTCGACGATGGCGTCGATGAGCGGCGCGTCGTTGAGCCTCGGCCGGTGCACCATCGCCTGCACCCAGCGCTTCGCCATCGCCTTCGTTCCCTTCGCGCGCGCGAGCTCGAGGAGCGACATGCGGCCTTCCACTTCCCTGATGCCGGCATCGCCTTTGGCGAGCGGCGCGCATCCCGTGTCGAGCAGCGCGAGTCCCTTTACGCGCCCGGGGGCTGCGCGAAAGACTTCGAGCGCCACCCGCCCGCCCATCGAGTGGCCGGCAATCGCGAACTCCTTCGGCGCACGGGCAAGCACCGCGTGCGCCATGCCGGCGAGGGACGCGATGGCGCCGTAGTCGGCGACGGTGCACGGTCCGAAGCGCTCGAGCGCGACGATCGGCTCGCGCCACACCGTCGCGTCGCACATGAGTCCGGGAAGGAGAACGATCGGCAGCGGCATGGGGTCAGCGTTTCGAAACAACTTTCCATGGAAAGTTGTTTCGCAGGAGAGGCCGGTCTGCTGGCTTCAGTCCGAAGTGACGACGCGCGCCACGCCGCGAACCGCCGACGCACCTACATCGACCCCGGTGCTCACCACGCTGCCCGCGACACTCGCGCCGGTCGAGATGGCAGTACCGGCTACCGAAGCGGTCGTCGCGACCGCCGTGCCGGCGATCTCGATCACGGCGCACGATGAACAGCCAAGCGCGCAGGCGAAGACGGCGAGGGTGCGGATCACGGTCGTTCCTTTACTATTTTTATTCGGGCTTGAGCGCGCCGAGCTTCACGAGCAGGCGGATGCGCTCCATCTCGTCGTTCAGCACGCCCGAGAGCTCTTCGGGCGTCGTTCCGCCCGGCTCGATCGCGAGCGCGGCGAACTTGTCCTTCACGTCCTGGAAGCCGACGGCGCGCTTCGCTTCCGTGCTCAGGCGCTGCACCGCTTCTCGCGGCGTGCCCGCCGGCGCAAAGATCGCGTACCAGGAGGCAGCATCGACCGTCATGCCGAGCTCCTTGAACGTCGGCACTTCGGGAATCGCCGTCATGCGCTTCGGCCCGGTGACCGCGATCGGCCGCAGCTTCCCGGCCTGGATCAGCGGCAGCGACGGGGTGAGCAGCGTCATCCAGAGTTGCACGCGGCCGGATGCCGTGTCGGTGCCGGCCTGCGTCACGTCCTTGTACAGAATCATCTCGGCCTGCACGCCGGTGAGGTGCTTGAAGATCTCCATGCCGATGAACGCCGGCGAGCCGATGCTCGTCGTCGCGTAATTGAGCTTGCCCTGCTGCGTGTTGGCCCACGTGACGAGGTCCTTCACGGTCTTCGGCGGCAGCTGCGAGTTGACGAGCAGCACCGATTCGGCCGTCGCGATCATGGACACGGGCGCGAAGCTGCGAACCGGGTCGGGCGAGGTCTTCGGCGAGAGCACGTTGTTGACGGCAATGGCGTTGGTCGTGAAGTAGACCGTGTAACCGTCCGGTGCCGCCTTCGCCACCATGTCGGCCGCGATCGACGAGCCTGCGCCCGGGCGGTTCTCGACCACCACCGACTGCTTCAGTCCCTCCCCCATCTTGTTGACGACGATGCGCGTGATCGCGTCGATCTGGCCACCGGTCGCGAAGCCGACGACGGCGCGGATCGGCTTTGCCGGATAGCCCTGTGCCGCGGCGCTGCCAGCACCGAGGATCAGCGTAGCCGCGAGGAGTTTCTGCAGGCTCTTCATTCGATGCTCCGCTCGATCTATTCCGGCACGATGCCGGCGCTCTTCACCACGCGCGCGACCAGGGCGTACTCGCGCCTGAGCGATTCCGCGAACTCTTCGGGCTTGTTGCCGATCGGCCCCATGTACAAGTCGTCCAGGCGCTTCCGCACCTCCGGCGACTGCAGCACCTTCGCGAACGACTCGTTGAGACGGCTCACCATCGGCGCCGGCAGGCCCGGCGGCGCGACGAGGCCCATCCAGTTCGTGAGCATCTCGAACTTCGGCATCTCCTCGGTGATCGCCGGCAGGTCGGGCAGCGTCGGGTAGCGATTCGGCGTGTTGATGGCGAGGATCTTCACCTTGCCGGCCTTCCAGTGCTGCAGGACGCTCCCCACGGTAAGGAACGTCACGTCGACGCGGCCGACCGAGAAGTCGGTGATGAGCGCCGCCGCGCCCTTGTAGGGCACGTGCACCCAGTCGGCGCCCGTCTGCACCTTCATCAGCTCGCAGTAGATGTGCGCGATCGAGCCGGTACCGAAGCTGCCGCAGTTGAGCTTGCCGGGATTCTTCTTCGCGTAGTCGACCAGCTGCAGCACCGAATTGACCGGCACTGAAGCGTGCACATCCGTCGTGATCGGCGAATCGATCGCCGCCATGATCGGCGTGAAATCCTTAAGCACGTCGTAGGTGACGCTCTTGTAGAAGAACGGGTTGTACAGGAAGCCCGAAGCGGTGGTCCACGAGACCGTGTAGCCGTCGGCGGGCGATTTCGCGACGAGCGCCGTGCCGATGACGCCGTTCGCGCCGCCGCGGTTGTCCCAGATGAAAGGCTGCCCGAGGATTTCCTGCACGCCGTTCGTGAGCATGCGCCCGGTGGTGTCGATAATCGATCCGCCGGGATACGGAAAGATCACGTGGATGGGTTTCGACGGATAGCCCTGCGCAAGCGCGCTTCCGCAGAGCGCGGCGAGCGCGCCCGCGGCGACAAGCCTGTCGACAGGGTGCGGCGCCATTACTGGTCCATCGTCACGTGGGCGGCCTTGATCACCTTGCCGTACGTGTCGAGGTCGATGCGGATCTGCTTCGCGTACTCCTCCGACCCCTGCAGCGCGGGCTCGAAGCCGATCTTCTCCAGCGTCGCGTTCATCTCGGGATCCTTGAAGATCTTCAGGCTGTTCGCCTCGAGCGACGACACGATGGGCCGCGGCGTGCCAGCCGGCGCAAACAGGCCCATCCAGTTGGAGAGGTTGAATCCGGGGAAGCCCTGCTCGGCGATCGGTACGATGTCGGGCGCGAGCTTCGAGCGCGCCGCGCTCGCGATGCCGAGCGCCTTGATCTTGCCGGCCTTGATCTGGCGGATCGAAGAGGAGACCGCGATCACCGCGAAATCGAGGTTGCCGCCGAGCAGCGCCTGCAGGTTGTCCTGCGAGCCCTTGAACGGCACGTGGATCATCTTGAGGCCGCCGGCCTGGTCGAGCAGCGCCTCCATGATCAGGTGGTGCGAGGAGCCGATGCCGCTCGAGCCGAAGCTGAGCTTGCCGGGGCGCTGCGCCACGTACTTCACGAATTCCTGGATGTTGTTCACCGGCGAAGCGACGGGCGCGACGACGAGGTGCGGCGCATCGGCGATGCGCATGATCGGCGCGAAATCCTTCACCGCGTCGAACGGCATCTTGGGGTTCATGCCGGGCAGGATGCCGAACACCTGCGTCGTGCCGATCAGCAGCGTGTAGCCGTCCGGCGCCGACTTGGCGACGTAATCGGAGCCGATGAGGTTTGCCGCGCCGGAGCGGTTCTCGACCACGAACGGCTGGTTGTACACGGCGCCGAGCTTCTGCGCGAGGATCCGCGCGAGCGTATCGGGCGCGCCGCCCGCGTTGGTGGGGACGACGAGCTTCACCTGGTGCGAAGGGTATTGCTCCTGCGCGGACACGGTCACGGCCGTGAACGTGAACGCGGCGGCCGCAAATGCGATGAGCGATTTCATCGAGCCTCCTGTTGCGCCGCGACGGCGGCGTCTCCGGTGTTCGATGATAATGGCCACGGCCGAACTGCGGGAGACATCATGCGCCACTCGTCACTGGCTTTCGTCGTGCTTGCGTGCGCCGCCGCGCAGGCGTCCGCCCAGCAGTTTCCCGCCAGGCCGATCCGGCTCCTGAGCACCATCTCGGGCGGGGCCGACGGCTTGGTGCGCGCGGTGACGACGAAAGCCAGCGAATCGCTCGGCCAGCCGTTCGTGGTCGAGAACCAGCCCGCGGCGAACGGCATGGTCGCCACCGAGCAGGCGGCGCGCGCCGCGCCCGACGGCTACACGCTGCTGATGGCCGTGCCGGGCTCGATGGTGGTGCGCGGCTACCTCACGAAGGTCATGCCCTACCAGCCGGTCAAGGATTTCACCGCGGTCACCCAGGCCGCGAGCGCGATTGCGATGATCGTCGCGAATCCGGCGGTCCCGGTGAATTCGCTGCAGGAGCTGATCGAGCGCTCGAAAAGCGCGTCGGGCGTTACGTATTCGACGAACGGCATCGGCTCGGCCGACCACCTGACCGCCGAGCTCATCAACCAGCTGACCGGCGCGAAGCTCAACCACGTCCCGCACAAGGGCGCGCCCGAAGCCGTCACGAACGCCGTGAACGGTGAAGTGAATGCGTATTTCGGCGTGTACGTCAGCTCCGCGTCCATGATCCGCGCCGGCAAGCTGAAGCCGCTCGCGTACACGAATGTCCGTCCTGCGGCCAATGCGCTTCCCGTTCCACTCGTCGCGGAAGTAGTGCCTGGCTTCCAGAGCCCGCCCTACTGGATGGGCTTCTTCGGGCCGGCGAACATGCCGCAGCCGGTGCTGCGCCGGCTGAATGCCGAGCTCGTCAAGGCGCTCGACACGCCGGAGATGCGCACCCGCTGGGGCGATTCGGGCTTCCAGGTCGTCGCCAATTCGCCCGAGGAGTTCACGCGCATCCTGTACGACGATCTCGAGCGCATCGGCCGCATCGCGCGAGGCGCGGGCATAAAACCCGAGTAAAAAGGACCTCGCATGTTTCGACTGACATTCGCAGCGGCCGTGCTGGCCGCGTCCTGCGCTTCGATGGCACAGCAGTACCCCGTGAAGCCCATCCGCCTCGTGATCCCCTATCCGCCCGGCGGCGTCGACATCACGATCCGCCAGCTCCTGCCCTACATGGACCCGGAGCTCGGCCAGCCGACGGTGATCGACTATCGGCCCGGGGCAAGCGGCATGATCGGTACGGAATACGTCGCGCGCGCCGAGCCGGATGGCTACACGCTGCTCGCGACTGCATCCAATCCGTGGGTCGTGACACCGGCCATGCGCCGGCAGACGCCCTACCATCCGATCGAGAGCTTCACGCCCATCACCTCCGTGTCGCAGGGCGGCGTGAACCTCATCATCGCGAACCTCGACTTTCCGCCGACCAATCTGACGGAGCTCTTCGCCTACGCGAAGAAATTTCCCGAGAAAGTCGCCTGGGCGACGTCGGGCCTTGGCAGCTCGTGGCATCTCGACGCCGAGCACATGAACGTCCTCGCGGGCACGAAGATCCTGCACGCGCCCTTCAACGGCTTCGGTCCCATGGTTCCGGCGGTGGTGAGCGGCCAGGTGCAGATGGCGCTCATGCCCTACCAGTACATCCAGCCGATGCTCACGGCGAAGAAGGTGAAGATCATCGGCATCATGTCGACGGAGCCGAAGGCGCTCGCCATCGCGCCGCCGGGATTCCAGCGCATGAAGGACATACTGCCCGACTACGAGCAGGGTCCGTCGTGGATCGGCATCGGCGGGCCGGCGAAGCTGCCGCGTGCCATCGTGATGCGCATCAACCAGGCCGTGAACAAGGCGATCGCCGAGCCCAAGGTGCAGGAAGTGTTCGCGCCGCAGCGCACGATCATCGCGGGCAGCACCCCCGAGGAGTTCGCCGAGCGCATCCGGCACGATTACGAGCTGTCGCAGAAAATTGTGAAGGCCGCGGGCATCCCGCTCGAATAGCCGCTCAACACAAGGAACGAAGCATGGGTTACGAGGACGACCGCCGCGCACGTGCGCTCGAGATCTACAAGAAGATGGGCTGGGGCGAGAACGAGGGCGTTCGCGAAGCCGACGAAGAACTGTGGAAGATCATCACCGACGTGATGTTCGGCGAGATCTGGTCGCGCCCTCACCTTTCGCTTCGCGAGCGCGAGCTCATCACGCTCGGCGTGCTCGTCGCCGACCGCGCCGAAGGCATGAAGCTGCACATGCGGCACGCGCACAAGCTCGGCATCACCTTCGACCAGATGCGCGAAGTCATCTTCCAGGTGATGTATTACGCGGGACAGTCGAAGGGCCTGTATGCCGTGCGCCGGCTGAAGGAAGTGATGCAGGAGACGGGCGGAACCTTCGCGAAATGAGCGCGCTTCCGCTTTACCGCAACGCGTTCGACTGGGACGCGTACTGCCGCGACTACCCGATGCCCGACGTGTTCGAGCAGACGGTCTACCGGTGGGAGCCCAAGAAGCTGCGCGCGCTCCAGAACGAGCGCTTCCTTGCCTGCGTCAAGGCCGGCTGGGCGAATCCGTTCTATCGCAAGCGCTGGAGCGACAAAGGCCTCGCGCCGGGCGACATCCGCAGCCTCGATGACATCGCGAAGCTGCCGTCCTTCAACTCGGACGACATCAAGCAGAGCCTCGAGCAGCATCCGCCGTACGGCGATTTCCACGGCGTGGATGCGGCAAAGCTCGCGGCGATGCCGTTCAAATTGCAGACGAGCGGCGGGACGACCGGCACGCCGCGGGGCACGCTCGCCGAGCCGATGGCGTGGGAGACGCAGGCGCTCTCCACGGCGCGCGCCATCTGGATCGAGGGCGGCCGGCCGGGCGACGTGATGCAGATCCCGATGACCTGTTCGCTCGCGAATGCGCCGTGGCAGAACTACAAGGCGTGCCACGATTTCCTCGGCATCCTGCCGCTCACCACCGGAAGCGGCATCGTCACCTCGAGCCGCCAGCAGCTCGAGATCGCGTTCCGCTACGGCACGAACCTTTGGGTGAGCTTCCCCGAATACCTCGCGCGGCTCGCCGAAGTGTGCCGCGAGGAACTGAAGCGGGACATCCGCGAGCTGAAGACGAAGTTCCTGCGCAGCTACCTCGGTCCCGATGTCGAGGGGACGCTGCGCCGAGAGCTCGAGGACACGTGGGGCTGCCCCGTATACGACACGTATGGCACGCACGAGATCGGCACCTGCGGCTTCGACTGCCGCGAGCAGGCCGGCATGCACGTGATGGAAGACACCGTCTATCTCGAGATCGTCGACGTCGAGACCGGCGAGCCGCTGCCACCCGGAGAGCGCGGCAACATGGTCGTGACCGTGTTCTTCCGCAGCTCACCGCCGGTGATCCGCTACAACCTGCGCGACCTCGGCCGCATCCAGCCCGAGTCGCTTACGACGCCGTGCGGCTGCGGCAGCCACTTCCGCCGCATGGGCCACTTCCTCGGGCGAAGCGACGCGATGGTGAAGCTGCGCGGCGTAAACGTCTATCCCATGGCGTGCCTCCCGGCGATCAAGTCCGACGAGCGCACCACCGGCGAATGGGTGTGCATCGTGGAGAAGGTCGAAGGCCGCGACGAAATGGACGTGCGCGTCGAAGTGCGGCCCGACGTGCGCAGCCGCGAAGGCCTCAAAGAGCATCTCGAGAAGCGGCTTCGCGAGGACCTCGGCGTCTCGGTGCGCGTCTCGCTCGCCGAGCCCGGCAGCCTCGACGAGATCGCCAACATCGGCGGCCGGGAAGGCAAGGCGCGGCGCCTGGTCGACCGGCGGCCCGGCTACTCGAAGTAGATCAAAATCACGCATCGCAGAAGGAGTCCCCCATGAATGACCGCAACATCGCCGGCGAAATGACCGCCGCGCCCAGCGTCACGCTGCGCTCGGGCAAGCTCATCGACATCAGCCTCGAGCTGAACGAGAAGACCTTCAAGATGCAGGTGCTGGAAGGCTTCAAGCGCGACATGCAGTTCCAGCTCGAGCTGCTGAAGTCGCACGAGGGCAAGGGCCTTGGGCAGGTGGTGCGCGGCGTGCACATGCGCCTGCATGCCGGCAGCCACATCGACGCGTTCGAGCACTTCGTGCCAAACGGCAAGCAGGTGCACGAGCTTCCGCTCGAGCTCTTCATGGGCGAATGCGTGGTGGCGGATTTCTCAGACAAGCTTCCTGCGAAGGGCATCAGCGCCGAGGAGCTCGAGCAGCGCGTCGGGCCGAAGCTGAAGCCCGGCGATCGCCTGCTGCTGCGCACCGACTGCAACGACCGCTACCTCGACATGGAGCTCGATGCGTGGAAGAAGACCACGCCGTGGATCGAGCCCGACGGCCTGCAGTGGATCATCAAGAAGGGCATCAAGCTGCTGGGCGTCGATTTCTTCCACGGTGCGAAGAACCCGAAGGTCGGCCGCGAAGGAGCGCTCTCCGAGGTCCTGCTCAAGAACAGCGTGGTGGTGCTCTCCTACATCCAGAACCTGAACCGCATCAGCAAGGACCGCGTGACGCTCGTCTGCCTGCCGCTGAAGATGATCGGCGCCGAGGCCTCGCCGCTCCGTGCCGTCGTGATCGAATAAGGAGCCCCGGTGATCAAGGCTTCATTGACGGCGCTGCTCGCCGCGGGCGTCTGCTCCGGCGCGCTCGCGCAAACCTATCCGGTAAAGCCGGTGCGGATGTACGTCGGCTTCTCCACGGGCACCAGCACCGACGTGGTGGCGCGCATCGTCGCCGATGGCGTGGGGCCGCGGCTCGGCCAGCAGATCATCGTGGAGAACCGGCCCGGCGCGAGCGCGACCATCGCCGCGAACCTCGTCGCGAAGGCGCCGCCCGACGGCTACACCATGGTGATCGGCACGCCGAGCGCGCATGCGACCGCGCCCTACGCCTTCCTCAACCTGCCCTATGACCCGATCAAGGATTTCGCGCCCGTCGCGCTGGTCGGCAACACGTATTACATCCTCGCGGTCGCCCCGCAGACGGGCGTGAAGACGGTGAAGGACCTGGTCGCGCTGGCGAAGTCGAAGCCCGGTCAGCTCAACTACGCCTCGGTCGGCGAAGGATCGCTGTCGCACCTCGGCGGCCTGATCTTCTGCGAGATGACGGGCATCCAGGCGACGCACGTGCCGTACAAGGGCTCGTCGCAGTCGATCCTCGACGTGGTGGCCGGCCGCGTGCAGTTCCTCTTCACGGCGATCTCGACGACGCAGGCGCTGCATCGCGATGGCAAGGTGCGCATCATCGCGGTGGCGGGTCCGAAGCAGTCGGTGATCCCCGACGTGCCGACGATGGCCGAGTCCGGCTATCCGGACTACAAGCTCTATTTCTGGTTCGCCACGTTCATGCCCGCCGGCACGCCCTCGGCGATCGTCGAGCGCATGAACCGCGACACGAACGCCGCGGTGCACGATGCGAAGACGAGCAAGCTCCTCATCGATGCGGGCGTCACGCCGGAGACCTCGACGCCGGCCGAGCTCGGCGCGCTGATGCGCAAGGACGCCGAGACCTTCCGCGACATCGTCATCAAGGCCGGCATCAAGCCGCAGGCGCTGTGACCGAGTTTGAATCGTTCGTGCCCGCCGACGCGACGGGCGCCCAGCGCTACAAGCTCTTCATGGGCAGCGTGATCCCGCGGCCGATCGCGTTCGTGTGCTCGCAGAACGACTACGGCAAGACCAACGTCGCCCCGTTCAGCAACTTCATGGTCATCTCCGCGGGCTCGTCGCTGCTCGCCTTCTCGGTCGGCTCCGAAGCGTCGGCGGACGAGCGCGAGAAGGACACGCTGAGAAACGTGCGTGCCACGGGAGAGTTCGTGATCAACACCGTGCCCGCGGGGCTTGCCGAGCAGGTGCAGGCCTGCTCGCAGAACTATCCGCCGGAGATCAGCGAGGCCGAGGCGACCGGCCTCACGCTCATCCCCTCATCGCTCGTGAAGACGCCGCGCGTCGCCGAGACCAAGATCCAGTTCGAGTGCAAGGTGCACAGCATCGTGCCTTTCGGCGGCCCGCACCTCGTCGTCGGCAAGGTGGTGCTGATGCACGCGCAAAAGGGCTTGGTGAACGACTTCAAGATCGATCCGCAAAGCTACCAGCCGCTCGGGCGCATCGGCGGGCGCACCTACTGCCGCCTCGGGGACCTCATCAATGTCTAGTCAACGGATCTTCGACTGCCATTCGCACTGGGGCACCGCGAAGGCACACATCTTCCGCACCCCCGAGGAGCTCGCGCGCCAGGAGAGGATCTGGAAGACGAAGGGCCGCCACTGGAGCGAAGGCGAGATGATGGATTACCTGCGCTCCAACAACGTGCGCGCCATCCTCGACCTCTCCTTCCACAAGAAGCTGCCGTACGACCAGATCCGCGAATACCACGACTACGCTTTCGACGTGGCGCGCAGGAACCGCGACGTCGTGTTCGGCCACTGGCTGCAGTTCGACGCCAGCCGCTGGCCGGAAGCGCGCGACGAGTTCGCTCGCGCGCAGGACGCCGACGCCGGCTTCATGGGCATCGCGGTCGCCGGCCAGACGCTCGGCCAGCCCGCGAGCGAGCCGATGTGGTTTCCGTTCTACGAGCTGGCGATTGAGTCGAAGACGCCGGTGATGATCATGACCGGCCTCACGGGCATCGGCCAGGGCACGCGCGGCGGCTACGGCATCGTGCTCGACCACGGCCATCCGCGGCACATCGACTTCGTCGCCGCGCGCTATCCGGAGCTCGACATCCTCGCGGCGCGGCCCGCGTATCCCTGGCAGGAAGACATGATCGCGGTGCTGCTGCACAAGGCGAACGTCCATTACGAGATCCACGGCTGGGGCCCGAAGCAGCTCGCGGAAACGCTGAAGAAGGAGATCGGCCGCCGGCTGCAGGACCGCGTGATGATCGGCTGCGATTTCCCGGTGCTCGAGTACGAGAAGATCGTCGCCGACTGGAAGTCGCTCGGCTACACCGACGAGGTGCTGGAGAAAATTCTCTACAAGAACGCGGCGCGCTACTTCGGCGCGGACTGAAAGGATCAGCGGCGTCCCGTGCGCTCCGGAATGGCGACGCCCAGGGCTTCGCGCAGCCGCAGCGCATCGACGGGCTTGGTCAGATGCACGTCGAAGCCCGCTTCGTACGCGCGACGCTGGTCGCGGTCCTGTCCGTACCCGGTGAGCGCGATCAACTTGATGTGCCCGCGAGCCCCCTTGCGCAGGCGGCGCGCAACCTCGTAGCCATCCATGTCCGGCAGGCCGATGTCGACGATGGCCGCCTGCGGCGACCACTCGGCAGCGCGCGCGAGCGCCTCCTCGCCACTCGCCGCGGCGCTCACGACATGGCCTTCCATGCGCAGCAGCTGCTCCAGCATGGCGCGGCCGTCATCGTTGTCCTCGACGACCAGCACGCGGCACGATGCGGCGCACGGCGATCGATCTTCCTCATCGGCGACGGTCGGGGCGCCCGGCATGACGGCGGGCAGCCGGACGGTGAATCGCGCTCCCTTGCCCGAGCCGTCACTGCGCACTGCGATGCTGCCGTCGTGGAGGTCGACAAGCCGCTGCACCAGCGTCAACCCGAGCCCCATTCCGCCGCGCGCGCGATCCGAGCGCTGCGGACCCTGCACAAAGAGATCGAACACCCGGTCGAGCAGCTCCGGCGCGATGCCCTCGCCCTGGTCGGTCACCTCGAGCACGGCGTCTCCTCCTTCTTCCCGGACGCACAGGACGATCTCCGTATCGCGGCCTGAAAATTTGTCGGCGTTGTCGAGCAGGTTCGCTATCACCTGCTCGATGCGCGCCCGGTCGGCATCCACCCAGACCCGCGAAGCCTCTATGCGCAGGCGCGTCGCCGGCAGCTGCCGTGCGTGCTGCCACGTGCGCGCGGCGCGCGCCGCGAGATCGGCCAGCTCCAGACTTTCACGGCGCAGCGTCACCTTGCCCATGGCCAGGCGGCTGACGTCGAGCAGGTCCTCGATCAGCCGCGTCATCTGCCGCGTCTGGCGCTCGATGACGACGTGCGCCTGCACCGCCGAGTCGCTGCCCGGCTTCGCGAAGCGGACCAGGTGCGCCGCCGCGCTGATGGCGCTCAGCGGATTGCGCAGCTCGTGGCCGAGCATGGCGAGGAACTCGTCCTTCGCCTTGTCGGCGGCGCGCAGCGCGTCGCGCTCGCTTTCACGCAGCGCCTCGCGCTCACGGATCGCCGACGCCGCCGAATCGAGCGCCCCCGCGAGCTCGTGCACTTCCTCGTACGCGGTCTCGTCCTGGACAGGACGGGACGCGCCCTCGCTCCCGAGCGCGCGCGCCGCCGAGGCGAGGTTGACGATGGGGCGTGCGATGCGCCGGCCCATCCAGTAGGCGAAGCCCATGGCGAGCGCGAGGCAAGCGAGGCCGCCGAGCGCGATCGTCCACGCGACCCGGTACGCAACCGCGTATACCTGCGACGCCGGCACCGCCACGCCGACCGTCCAGTGCGTAAAAGGCGAGGTCAGGTAGGCCGTGAAGGTGTCCACGCCTTCCAGCGTGGTTCCGCGGAACCAGCCTTCGGCGCCCGTCTGGATCGCGTTGCGGAAATCCTTCGATGTGCTCTGTCCGACCGCCTTCACCGGGATGCGCGCGATGAACAGGCCGCTCGCATCGACGATGCCGACCGCCCATCCCGACGGATAGCGCTGCTCCTGCATCAGCTCGGCGAGCCGGTTGGACTGGACCACCGCGGTGAGGACATAGGCGACCTTGCCGCCCCGCATCACCGGAACACGGATCGGAATGCCAAAGGCGTTGACGATCCGCCCGTGCGTGATGCCTCCGACCGCCGGGCGCGCGGTGTCGAAGACGCGGCGCACCGACTCGACCTCGACCGCGCGTGGAAGGCGCGGATTGAAAGGCGCCAGCGCATTGACGAGCTGCCGCTCCGGGCCGAGCAGCACCACGTTCTGCCAGTCGGGCTGCGCGGCGAGCGCGCGCACCGTTTCGGCATGGAAAGCCTCGAGGTTTCCCGAAGCGAGGTGCTCGGAAGCGGCCAGCACGTTGAGCGTGGCGATGTGTCCCCGCACCTCGGCATCGATGGCCGAGACGAACGCGCGGTTGCGGTCCGTCGCCGCCTGGCGAAATGCGTCCTTCTCGTACTCGACGAGCAGCGATGCGAGCACGATCGTCAGTCCGATGACGGGCACGATCGCGCCCGCGACGAGCAGCAGCAGGTTGGAGCGCAGCTTCATTGCACCAGCGAATTCCGCCCGACACAAAAACCGCCGCATTGTACGCGGCGGGGCTGCGGCCACCGGCCTGTTTTCAGTGCGTCGCGGCGCCATGCATTCATGACATTGGTTTCAGTAAAGACGCGGTGGACGCCACAACACGGCTAATTTCGTTACGAGTTTTTATAATCGTTGTAGCGACATCGCTACACGCGCGTCGATATACCGCTATTCGTTCCGGGACGGCGCAACAGCGCAAGGCACCCGAGCGAGAGCGCCGCGAAGAACGTGAGCACCCAGAGCGCGGCCACGTCCGAAGCGCGCTCGATGACCACGGCGAGGCCGATCGGCGCCACCGCCTGCGTGACGAGAAACGGCAGTGCGAGCCGCCCAATCACGTGCCCATAACCCGTCGGCCCGAACAGCGCGAGCGGCAGCATGCCGCGGGCGATGGTGAAGATGCCGTTGGCAATGCCGAACAGCACGAAGAACGCCGCCACCGAATAAGCCGAGACACCGAACACGCCGAGCGCGATGTACGCGCAGAGCAGCATCGTGATCGCGCCGCGCGCCATCCACAGCGGATGCGTGCCGCGGCCGAAGGCAATCTCGATCATCCGCGTCGTGATCTGCATCGGACCCGAGATCGCGCCGAGCGCCACGGCGGTGCCGAGGTCGAGTCCCAAGCGGCTGAACATCGCGATCAGGTGCGCATTCATGCCGGCGTGCACGAACGCGAAGGCCGAGAACGCCGAGGCGAGCAGAAAGAAGGGCACGCCGCGCGCCTCGAACACCGCAGCGGGCTTGCGCACCTCCGCGCCGCGCTCGCTGCCGGCCGCGGCGGCGCGCTCGCGCGGCAGGCCGAAGCGCCCGAGCGGCGCGACGACGAAGGCGAGCACTGCCGCGTAAATGAGATAGGTGGTCCGCGGGCCTGCATGGTCGACCAGGAAGTGCGTCGCCGGCCAGCTGATCGTCGAGGAGATGCCGGACACCAGCGTGAGCCACGTAATGGGCCGCCGCGCGCCAGCACCGAAGATCCGGCCCATGGTGGCGAACGCCGCGTCGTAAAGCGATGCGGCCATGGCGATGCCGATGATCGCCCACGCCAGCAGCCATGCGGCTGCGGAGGTCGTGAGCACCATCAGCGCAAGCCCCACTGCGCCGATGAGCGATCCGATCGGCATGACGACATGGCCGCCATGGCGATCGACCAGGCGCCCCATGCGCGGCGAGGCGAGCCCCGCGACGATGAGCGCGGTGGAAAAGCCGGCCATGCCGAAAGCGTTGGACCAGCCGCGCTCGAGCGCGATCACCGGCACCGTCAGCACCGTCGGAAAGAACATCGCGCCCCAGCTCAGGATCTGGGAAATGCCGAGCACGGGCACGGCGCGCCACGGGCCGCGCAGGAATTCGCCGGAATGTAGTTTGGTATCGATGCTGTTGTAGCGCCCGAACGATTTTTCGCCGCGCCCATTTCACCGGGCGCACCGGCGATGCTACATTTCCGGCGCCCTCGACGTGCATCGGACGCGAACTTGTCGCCCCTTTCATCTCCCGAGCCCTCCGGCGGGCCAGCGACCGGGCCGCGCGCGTTCATAGAAGGCGGCGGCGTGATGGGCGCGCTGATGCGCGCCACCGATTGGGCTTCGACCGCGCTCGGGCCCGCGACGCAATGGCCGCAGAGCCTGAAGACGGCGGTCAGCTTGATGCTCGAATCGCGCTTCGCGATGGTGGTCGCGTGGGGCGAGGACTTCCATTTCCTCTACAACGACCGCTACCGCCCGATCCTCGGCAACAAGCATCCGGCGGCGCTTGGCGCGCGCTCGCGCGACGTCTTTCCGGAGGTGTGGGACTTCATCGGACCGCTTTTCGGAAAGACCCGCCAGGGCGAAGCGGTGGCGATGGACGATCTGTACATTCCGCTCAACCGCCACGGGTACCTCGAGAACTGCTGGTTCACGATCTCCTACAGCCCGATCCGCGATGAGACGGGCGGCGTGGGCGGGATGCTGGCGGTGGTTGCCGAGACCACCGAGCGGGTCGAAGCGGAGCGGCGCCTCAACACGCTGCGCGAGCTGGCCCGCCGAGCCACCGATGCGAAGACGGCCGACGAAGCGTGCGTGAATGCGGTTTCGGTGATGGTCGCCAACCGCGCCGACATCCCGTTCGCCGTGCTGTGCCTGTTCGACGAGGCCGGCCGCGAGGCCCGTGTCGTGGCGTCGTGCGGAATTCCGACCGGCCATCCGGCGGCCGCGCCGATCATCGGCGCCGAAGAGGACGATCCGCGTGGGTGGCCGCTGCAGCGGGCGCTGCGCGAAGGCGGATCCGTCGCCACCGCCGACCTGCAGGAGCGCTTCCCCGCCCTGCACGGCGCCGAGCCTGAAGCGGTGCACACCGCGCTGCTGGTTCCGCTTGCGCGTCCGGGACACACGCGGCCGTACGGGTTCCTCATCGCCGGCGTCAGCGCGCGGCGCGCGCTTGACGAGCGCTACCGAAGCTTTTTCGAGCTTGCCGGCGAGCACATCACCACCGCGATCGTCAACGCGCGCACGTTCGAGGAAGAGCGCAGGCGCGCAGAGGCGCTGGCCGAGATCGACCGCGCCAAAACCGAGTTCTTCAGCAACGTGAGCCACGAGTTCCGCACGCCGCTGACGCTGATGCTCGGACCGATCGAGGACGCGCTCGCGGACGAGCGCTCCTCGCTCTCGCCGGTTCAGCGCAACCGCATCGAGACGGCGCGGCGCAACAGCCTGCGGCTGCTCAAGCTGGTCAACGCGCTGCTCGATTTCTCGCGCATCGAAGCCGGCAGGGCGCAAGCCTCGTACGAGCCGGTGGACCTGGGCCAGCTGACAGCCGAGCTCGCCAGCAGCTTCCGATCCGCCTGCGAGAAGGCCGGGCTTAACCTGCTGCTGCAGGTACGCGAGCTTCCCCAGCCGGTGTATGTCGACCGTGACATGTGGGAGAAGATCGTCCTCAACCTGGTGTCGAATGCGTTCAAGTTCACGCAGCAGGGCGAAATCGAAGTGAGCGTCGACGCGCTCGGCGACCATGCCCGGCTGCGCGTGCGTGACACGGGCTGCGGCATCGCCGCCGAGGAGCTGCCCAGGCTCTTCGAGCGGTTTCACCGGATCGCCGGTGCACCGGGCCGCACCGTCGAAGGCACGGGCATAGGGCTCGCGCTGGTGCAGGAGCTCGTCCACCTGCACGGCGGCACCATCCGGGCGGAAAGCACTTACGGAAAGGGCACGACGTTCGAGGTCCTGCTTCCGATGGGGGCGGCTCATCTGCCGCTCGAGCGGATCGCGAGCGCAGCCTCGCTCGCCTCCACGCGCGTCTCGCCCCAGGCTTTTGTCGAGGAGGCGTTGAGGTGGATGCCCGGCGACCTGACCGATGAAGGCACTGCGGCCGGCCCTCGCGCGCGCATCCTCTGGGCGGACGACAACGCCGACATGCGCGAGTACGTCCGCTCGCTGCTCGCATCGCAGTACGAGGTGACCACCGCGGCCGATGGAGAGCAGGCGCTGGCGCTGGCGCTCGAGCTGCGGCCCGACATCGTGCTCACCGACATCATGATGCCCAGGCTCGACGGCTTCGGGCTGCTGCGCGCGCTGCGGTCTCACCCGGACACCGCGGCCACGCCGGTGATCATGCTTTCCGCGCGCGCGGGCGAGGAAGCCCGCATCGAGGGACTGGACGCCGGCGCCGACGATTACCTGGTAAAGCCCTTCAGCGCGCGCGAGCTGGTGGCGCGCGTGCGCTCGCAGCTCGCGCTGTCCGCGGCGCGCCAGCAGGCGCAGCGCCAGCGCGAGGACTTCAGCTCGCTTTTCATGCAGGCGAGCAATCCGTTCGTGATCCTGCGCGGGCGTGACTACGTCATCGAGCTGGCGAATCCCGCCGCCTGCCGCGTCTGGAACCGGCGCGAGGAGCAGGTGCTGGACCGCCCGCTGTTCGAAGCGCTGCCCGAGCTGCGGCAGCAGGTGTTCAAGCAGCTTCTCGACGGCGTGATGGACACCGGCCGGCCCTACGTCGGCACCGAGATGCCCGCCACGCTGCACGACGAAGGCGGCAACGCACGCACGGTGTATCTCAACTTCGTGTACTCGGCGCTGCGCGGGACGAGCGGCGCGATCGACGGAGTGCTGGTCACCGCCTTCGACGTGACGGAGCAGGCGGTGGCGCGCCAGCGCATGGACGAGCTGCGCGCCCAGGCCGAATCGGCCAACCGCAGCAAGGACGAATTCCTCGCCATGCTCGGCCACGAGCTGCGCAATCCGCTCTCACCCATCGTGACCGCGCTGCAGATCATGCGGCTGCGGGGCGAGACGACGCGCGAGCAGGAAATCCTGGAGCGGCAGGTGGCGCACCTGACGCGGCTGGTGGACGACCTGCTCGACGTCTCGCGCATCACCGGCGGCAAGATCGAGCTGCGCAAGCGCCCCATGGAGCTGGCCGAGGCGGTGCTTCAGGCGATCGAGATCGCGAGCCCGCTGCTCGAGCAGCGCCGGCACCATGTCGAGCTCGAGGTGCCCCGCCAGGGCTTGCCCGTGCTGGCCGACCCGCAGCGCCTGGCGCAGATCGTGTCGAACCTGCTCACCAACAGCGCCAAGTACAGTGAGCCGGACTCGCGCATATGGGTGAACGCGGGACGGCGCGCCGACACGGTGTGGGTGAGCGTGCGTGACGAAGGCGTGGGCATTCCGCCGCAGCTCGTGGAAACGATCTTCCGTCCGTTCTATCAGCAGCCGCAGAACATCGAGCGCTCGCGCGGCGGGCTGGGGCTGGGGCTCGCGATCGTGCGCAACCTCGTGCACCTCCACGGCGGGCAGATCCGCGTGAACAGTCCGGGCGCCGGACAGGGAAGCGAGTTCACCGTGGAGCTTCCGGCCTGCGATGCTTCACAGGCCCCTGCCGAACAAGCGCGGGGGGCCGAAGCGGGCCGCGCGGCCGCCTCGCGCCGTATCCTGATCGTCGACGACAACGCGGACGCGGCGGAGACGCTGGCGCGCGCATTTCGAGAGCTCGGCCACGTCGTGGAGCTGGCGCTGGACGGTCCATCGGCGCTCGATAAAGCCGGCGCATTCCAGCCGGACGTTGCGCTGATCGACATCGGCCTTCCCGTGATGAATGGCTACGAGGTCGCCGCCCACCTCAAGCGCCGCGCGGCGAGCGCGCCGCGCCTGTTCGCGATCACCGGCTATGGCCTTGAGACCGACGTGCGTCGCTCCAGCGAGGCCGGCTTCGAAGCGCACTTCGTGAAGCCGGTCGATCTCGACCGGCTGGCGCGCACCTTTCTTCAATAGCACCGGCTAGGCGTTGCGGCGTTTCGCCAGCAGGGCGTCGAGCTGGTTCGCGAAGCGCTGCCGGTCAGCGTGCGTGAGCGTCGAGGGCCCGCGCGTCTGCGCGCCGCTCGAGCGCATCGTGTCCATGAAGTCGCGCAGGTTGAGGCGCTCGCGCACGTTCTCGGTCGAGTAGAGCTCGCCGCGAGGATCGAGGGCGTGCGCGCCCTTCGCGATGAGCTCGGCGGCGAGCGGGATGTCGGCGGTGATCACGAGGTCGCCCGGCTGTGCGCGCTTCACGATCTCGTTATCGGCCACGTCGAAGCCGCGCGGCACCTGGACTGCGCGCAGGTAAGGCGAAGGCGGCGTGCGCAGCGGCTGGTTCGACACCAGCGTCGTCTCCACTTTCGCGCGATCCGCCGCCCGGTACAGGATGTCCTTGATGACGCCCGGGCACGCGTCGGCATCGACCCAGATCCTCATTCGCCGATTCTGGCATGGCGCAATACAATGCGGCGTGCATCGCAGAGGGAAATCAATGAGGTGGGTCGTCGTCCTGCTCGCCGTCGTATCGGCTGCCGCGAACGCGCAGCAATGGCCGACGAAGCCGGTGCGCCTCGTCATCGCGAACTCCGCGGGCGCGGCGACCGATGTGGCGGGACGCGTCTTTGCCGACCTGCTTTCGAAGCGCACCGGCCAGGCCATCGCCGTGGAGAACCGTCCCGGCGGCGACGGGCTCATCGGCGCGCAGGCGGTGATCGGCGCGCAGCCGGATGGCTACACGCTGTTCTTCGCTTCGCAGTCGACGGTTGCGATCGACCCGAACCTCAAGAAGGACATGCCGTTCGATCCCGTGAAGGACTTCACCGCCCTCGCGGTCATCTGCGACGACACGGGACCGACGGCGATCTTCTCGCATCCCTCCCTGCCCTTCACCACGCTGCAGGGCATGGTCGATTACGCACGGGCGAATCCGGGCAAGCTCTCGTACGGGACCACCGTGCCGCTCTTCCAGATGCTCGGCGAGTGGATCGAGCACAGGGCGAAGATCCAGTGGACCGAGGTGCGCTACAAGACCACGCCGCAGGCGACACAGGATGCGCTGTCAGGCCAGGTGCCGGTCTACATCACGGCATACGGTCCGATGGTGCCGCACGTCAAAGCGGGGAAGCTGCGCATCCTCGCCGTGACGGTTCGCCAGAAGGACATCGCCGACATCCCGACCGTGGCCGAGACCTTCCCGGGCTTCTCGATGCTCGGCTCGATCTTCCTGCTCGGACCGGCGAAAATGACGGGCGACCTCGTTCAGCGCATCAACGCCGAGTCCGACGCCGTGGTGCGCGATCCGAAATTCAACGAGGTGCTGAAGCCGCTTCGGTGGCAGAACCTCGAGGGCGCGCGCTCGCCGCAAGGCACGGTCGAGTACATCCGGACCATGCGCGAGCGCTGGGGGAAGTTCATCGCGGAAACCGGCCGGCAGCCCGAGTAGGCTGCGGCCGGCGCTTCAACGCGGCGACTGCTTCTGGTACGGGTCGCCGACCTGCGGGCCGCTCTGCGTTTGTGGCTGGCGGACGTCGATGTCACTGCCGTGGCCGATGCCGGCCGCGCAGCCGGACAAGGCGGCGGTGAGGAGAAAGAAAAGCGTAACGATCGGTTTCATGAGCGGCTCCAGGGTGATGTCCTGCTGTGACAGTGCCCAGCTCAGTTAGGTCCCCGGTTTAGGTCCCTGAAAGGAAACAAGCACCATGCTCGAGCTGTACCACAACGACACCTCCACCTGCGCCCAGAAGGTGCGCACCACGCTCGCCGAGAAAGGCCTCGAGTGGAAGAGCCACCACCTCGACCTGCGCAAGGGCGACCAGCAGACCCCTGAATACCTGAAGCTCAACCCGCGCGGCGTGGTGCCGACGCTGGTCGACCGCGGTCGCGCGGTGCGCGAGTCGAACGTCATCATGGAATACCTCGACGACGAATTTCCGCAGGTGCCGCTGCGCCCGACGGATTCGTTCGCGAAGGCGCAGATGCGGCTGTGGCTGCAGCGCCTCGCCGAAGGCCACCACGACATCGCCACCGCGACGCTCAGCATGGGCATCGCGTTCCGCTTCCAGTACCTGGAGAAGGGCGAGGCGGCGTGCAAGGCGCTCATCGACAAGATCCCGGACCCCGTGCGCCGCGAGCGTCGCCGCGACGTCATCATGAACGGCGTGGAAGCGAAGGAGTTCAAGGTGGCGGTCGGGATGTGGGAGCGCCTGCTGACGGACATGGAGGAGTCGTTGTCACGCGGGCCGTGGCTCACCGGCGAGACGTATTCGCTCGCCGATGCGGCGTACACGCCCTACCTGACGCGGCTCGACCACCTCAGCGCGCTCGGCTTCCTCGACAAGCGGCCGAAGACGGCGAACTGGTACGAGCGGCTTCGCGCGCGCCCGAGCTACGCCGTCGCGTTCACGAAGTGGGAGAACGCCGACTACATCGGCCTCATGCGCAGCAAGGGCAAGGACGCCTGGCCACGCATCAGGGAAATCATCGCGACGTTGTAATCGGCTTCACAGGAGATTCGCGTGCGCCTCGGAATATTCATGATGCCGCTGCACCCGGCGGGCCGGACGATGAGCGGCTATCTCGCCGAAGACACCGAGAAAGCGCTGCTGCTGGATACGCTGGGCTACGACGAGCTGTGGGTCGGCGAGCATTTCACGGCGAGCACCGAGCCCTATCCGTCGCCGTTGATGTTCATGGCGAGCCTGATTGCACGCACCCGCAACATCAAGTTCGCGATCGGAACGGTGAACGCGCCGAACCACCATCCGGCGCGCACCGCGGCCGAAGCGGCGCAGTTCGATCACATGAGCGGCGGGCGCTTCATCCTCGGCGTGGGCACCGGCAGCCTCGCGACCGACTCGGAGCTCTTCGGCGTCAAGGCGGACAGCGCGCAGAAGGCGCGCATGCTGATCGAGCACATCGAGATGGTCGAGCGGATCTGGGCCGAAGACCCGCCGTACGACATCCAGGGCGAGTTCTGGAACGTGAAGCTGAAGGACACCCGCTACCCCGAGATCGGCGTGGGCTTCATGCCGAAGCCCTTCCAGAATCCGGGTCCGCCGATCTGCATTCCGTCGGCGACGCCGACGTCGAAATCGACGTATCTCTGCGGCCAGCGCGGCTGGGGACCGATATCGAGTGGGCTGCTGCCCGGCGCCGTGCTCGGCCATCACTGGAAGAACTACCGCCAGGGCTGCATCGATGCCGGGCGCGAAGTCGATCCGGTGAACTGGCGCCTCGTGCGCTCGGTGCTCGTGGCGCCCAGCGATGAGGAGGCGCGCACGCGGGCGTTCAGTCCGCAGGGGTCGCAGCGCTACTTCTTCAACCACTTCTACAAGGTATTCTCGAAAATCCGCCAGCTCGACCCGGTGCGCCCGCGTCCCGGCGTCGCCGACGAGGACATCACCGTCGACGACATCATCGAGAGCCGGCTGATCTACGGATCGCCGCGCACCGTGGCGATGAAGCTCGCGGCGCTGCGCAAGGCGGTCGGCCCGTTCGGCACGCTGCTCGTCAGCGGCATGGACTGGTCGGGGCCGAATGCCGGGTGGGAGCGCGAATCGCTGACGCTCCTCGCGCAGGAAGTGCTGCCGCTCCTTCGCAAGCAGATCGCGATCGACGAAGCCGCGCAGGTTTGATGGGGACGCCATGGCCAACCTGAAAGTCACGCTCGCCTGCTGGGACTACGACCGCACCCGCGCGCTTTTCGACGGCCGCGTAAAGCCCGAAGGCGTCGAGCTCGAGCTGTGGAGCACTTACAACGTCGGCGACATCATGGAGCGCATGGTCCGCCAGCGGCAGTTCGAAGTCTCCGAGCTCGGCATCACCTACTACCTGCGCAGCCTCGAGCTCCCCGATCCGCCCTTCGTCGCGATTCCAGTTTTTCCCAACCGCTTCTTTCGTCACTCCTCGATCTTCGTGAACACCACCCGGGGCATCCGCTCTCCCGCCGATCTCGCCGGCCGTGCAGTGGGCGAGCTGCAGCGCTACGGCCACGACGCGGGCATCTGGGCCAAGGGCGCGCTCAGCGACGACTTCGGCGTGAAGGCGAGCTCGATGGTCCACCACGTCGGCGGCATCGAGCGCTCGGACCCCGGGCCGGACTGGGCGCCCCTGAACCCGCCCTCCGATGTCGTCATCCACCAGCTACCGCCGGAGCGCGGCCTGGATGACATGCTGCTCAAGGGCGAGATCGACGCGCTCTTCTCGGCGCACGTTCCGCCGAGCGCGCGCAAGCACCCGGACAAGGTGCAGCGCCTGTTTCCGGATTTCGAAGAAGTCGAGCGCGACTATTTCCGCCGCACCGGCGTCTTTCCCATCATGCACACCGTGGTGATCCGCCGCGATGTCTACGAGAAGAACCGCTGGATCGCGCGCGCCATGATGACTGCCTTCGAGCAGGCCAAGGCCATCGCGGTGAAGGGCTACAACGCGGCGGACATGTTCTTCAACGCGCCCACGATGGTTCCCTGGTTCGTCGGCCTGCGCGAGCGAAACCGCGCGCTCATGGGCGACGACTACTGGCCCTACGGCCTCGAGCGCAATCGCAAGGCGCTTGAAGCGTGCCTGCGGCATAACCAGGAGCAGGGCCTCATCAAGCGCTCGCACAAGCTCGAGGAGCTGTTCGCGCCGGAAACGCTGGAGTGATGAGCGCGGCCATCCGCATCGAGCGCGTCACCAAGCGCTACCACGAGAGCGCGACGAGTGACCTGCTGGCGCTGGACACCATCAGCCTCGACGTGCCGACCAACTCGTTCGTCAGCCTGCTCGGGCCGAGCGGCTGCGGTAAATCGACGCTCCTCAAGCTGATCGCGGGCATCGAGGCCGCCTCGAGCGGCACGCTTTACTGCAGCGGGAAAGCGGTCAGCGGCGTCAATACGGGCATCGCGTACGTGCCGCAGGGACGCGGACTCTTCCCGTGGATGACGCTGCTCGCCAACGTCGAATTCCCGCTGAAGATCGCGAACGTGGCGGCAGCGGAGCGCCGCCGCCGCGCGCTGGAATGGATCGAGCGGGTGAAGCTCACCGGTTTCGAGAACCGCTTTCCGCGCCAGCTCTCAGGCGGAATGGAGAAGCGCGGCTCGATGGCGCGGGCGCTGATCGCCGACAAGCCGGTCCTCCTCATGGACGAGCCGTTCGGACCGCTGGATGCGCACACGCGGCTTAGCCTGCAATACCAGCTGATGGAGCTCTGGGAAGGCGTGAAGAACACGGTCGTGTTCGTCACCCACGATGTCATCGAGGCCATCGCGCTGTCCGACTTCGTGGTGGTCATGTCGGCTCGGCCGGGACGCATCGTCGAAGTGGTCGAGGTCACGCTGCCGCGGCCGCGGAATGTGCTGACGGTGCCCGACTGCGAAGGCTTCCCGAAGCTCCATTCGCACCTGCAGCGGCTGCTGTTCGCCGAGCACCTCGACGTGGAAGCGAACTGATGCGCTGGATCCAGGCGCTGCTGCCGGCGGTCGTCATCATCGCGGCCTGGGAGCTCGGCGCACACTTCCTGTTCGATCCTCGCTTCGTCGGCCAGCCGAGCAAGATCTTCGTCCACCTCCTGGACGAGATCGCGAAGCCCGGCATCTGGACCGACACCGCGATCACCTTCTGGGAAATCCTGCTGGGCTATGTGATCGGCGCCATCACCGGCGGCGCGCTCGGCTTCCTGCTCGGATTCCGCCCGCGCCTCGCAAGGATCGTCGAGCCCTACATCCTCATCATCAGCGCCATCCCGAAGATCGCGATCGCGCCCATCATGATCATCGCGCTCGGCATCGGCACCCAGTCGAAGGTCGCCATCGTGGTGTCGATGGTGTTCTTCCTCATGTTCTACGCGGTATTCTCGGGCGTGAAGCAGATCGAGCCCGACTTCATCCACCAGGCGCGCATCATGGGCGCGAGTCGCCGCACCGTCATCGCGCACATCGTCACTCCGGCGATCGCGCCGAATATCTTCGATGGCCTGAAGACCAGTATCATCTTCGCCGTCATAGGCGCGCTGATCGGCGAGTTCATAGCGGCGAAGGCGGGCCTGGGGTTCTACATACTGAACGCGTCGGGCGCGTTCAATATCGACGGCATCTGGGTGGGGATCATCCTGATCATTGCGCTCGTGTTTGCGCTGACGACGATCATCGGCATCGTCGAGCGGCGCGTCTTGCGCTGGCTGCCCGACCTCGGCTCGGGCAGAGGCGGTCTTTAATGGGGAGGAAGTGATGGGCAAGGTGATGCAGCGGCTGGTTTTCGTTCTCGCGTGCCTGGCGTGCATGGCCACGTCGGCACGGGCGCAGGAGGCCACCAAAGTCTCCATTGCGCTTCCGGTCGTCGCCTCGGTAACGATGCCGATCTACTACGCCCGCGATGCGGGCATCTTCAAGAAATACGGCATCGATGCCGACCTGCAGCTCTTCCGCGGCGGGCCGCCCGCCAATGCCGCCCTCCTCTCGGGCGACGTGCAGTTCCTCGCGGCGGACAGCTATGAATTCCTCAAGATTGCCGACAGCGGGCGCGAAATCCGCGTCATGACTTTCGTGAACGGATTCACCTTCGACTTCGTGGTCTCGAAGGACTTCATCAAGAAGCGCGGCATAGACCTGAAGGCCTCGCCGAAGGAGCGGCTCGCCAGGCTGAAGGGCATCAAGGTCGGCAACATCGCCCCGGGCGGGACCAACGAGGCGTTCGCACGGTGGTACATGCGATACGGCGGCCTCGATCCGGAAAAGGATATCGAGAACGTCAACCTCGGCGGGGTCGCGCAGATCATCGGGGCGATGAAGGCCGGCCAGATCGACGGCTTCGTGCTCTCGCCCCCGGCGGGATACACGGTGGAGCAGCTCGGCATCGGCCAGGTGCTGGTCGACTCGAGGGAAGTGCCCGAGCTCGCGCGCGGCGTGTTCACCGGCCTGCAGGCGCGCCGCGACTACATCGAGCCGAATGCGGCGATCGTCGGCCGCGTGGTCAAGGCCATCACCGAGGCGGG